>Ga0105245_10001446_pt1 | contig 21541 bp, 15 predicted proteins | sample KBSM54metaG_FD_81523 | JGI IMG/M metagenome (GOLD analysis project Ga0105245, IMG submission 81523) | Miscanthus rhizosphere microbial communities from Kellogg Biological Station, Michigan, USA - KBS M5-4 metaG | ecosystem: Host-associated > Plants > Roots > Rhizosphere > Soil | place...
TTCGCATTACAGCCGAGGGTTCCAAGGGCAAGGCGGAGCTTTCTGTTCCGGTCGCCTCTTTCCCAAGGCAAGCGTTACCTTTGAGCCGGTGGCTGCGTGGATTGGGCGCCTTTGTCCTTACCTTTCTTACTCTCAGTATGGTGCCGATTATTGGCGGTGTTGTCCGCGAAATCAGCGTTCCTCCCGGCGAAGCTCCGCGGGCCTCCAACAAACGACGCTCACGAACTGCCATAGTGTGTGCTCTGATCGTGACTGTCGCTTCTCTCTATTGGGCACAGGGGTGGTGGAATGCCGCGGCGGCCACGTACGACCGCAGCGTAAATCTCCTCAAACCGCCCCGAGCGGAAACAACGCTCTTGGAGGGAAGCCGACTGGCGATCCGGCCTGCCGGAAAACTCACGTTCCCTATCGCCGGCGCGAAAGATTCGACGTATGAAATCAAGATGGATGATCTGATTGCCGACCATGGCCATCTCATGCATTTGTTTCTCATTGCTCAGCCGGGATTGGAGAGAATGTGGCATCTACACCCTAATCTCGAGTCTGATGGCACATTTATCAGCAAGCTCCCAACGATGCCTGCGGGCCAATATCAGGTCTTTGCTGACATTGTGGACAAGAACGGCTTTCCCTGGACCCTGGTAGGAAATTTGGAGACACCCCAAATAGGAGGCCCAACTCTTATTGGCGATGATTCGGGCTGGGAGGGCGCTCGACTGGCAGCCTCGGTCTCCAAAACCAAGGTTGGCCAGCTTCCTGACGGCGCTCGCATAGTATGGGAACGGGACGACGGTCCTCTGCTGGCGAATGTGCCAACCCAATTCAAATTCCGTGTGGAAGAAAAAGACGGTTCGCCAGGCCGCAAGTTGGAGCCCTATATGGGAATGGCGGCGCATGCTCAGGTGGTTTGCTCTGATTTAAGCGTCTTTGCCCACCTTCACCCCGCTGGCTCGGTATCAATGGCAGCCCTTGACCTGGCCCAGGCTGGACTCATGGCTTCCTCTTCAGCCTCTACCTCTGGGATGTCAATGGATATGCCAGCTTCCTCGGTTTCGCTACCACCGACCTTCAGCTTTCCTTATGGGTTTCCTCACCCTGGAAGCTATCGCATCTTTGTGCAGATCAAGCGGTCAGGACAAGTGCAGACTACGGCTTTCGACGCTAACGTCCAGTAGCTCGACTATGGCGTGACCGTGGCCATGCAGCGAGCCGCGTTTTTCAATCCTTAAACATTACACGTGCCTGTGCGAGAAGACAGAGGCGATGGTGCGCAGCATAACCGTAACTATGAGGAGAAACAAAAATGGCTAAACAGCACGTATCTGAGAAACGCGGGAGAAGCGAACCGCGAAAAAGAGGCGGGAAACCCGAACACCGCAATTCCAACGGATCTATGGTCGAAAAGACCGAATTGAACGCGAAACTCGTCGAACATTATGATCGCATATTTCATGATGAGATCGTTCACGCAAGGCTGTTCGAAGGAAGCGGCTACAGCAATTACGGATACTGGAACGAGGGTACGGCTTGCCCCCGTGAAGCTGCGGATAACCTTGTCGATAGATTGATTGAAAAGGTTCCCGAGAAGGCCGGTCAGGTCCTGGACGTTGCGTGCGGCGCCGGCGGAACAACGAGGCGGCTAGCTCAACGATTCGGCGCATCGAATGTGACGGCCATTAACATCTCGTCCTATCAACTCGAAAGAACCTCAAAAGCTGCGCCTGGTGTGAATACCCTTCTCATGAGTGCGACGAACCTTTCGTTTGCCCCGGCGTCCTTCGATGTAATCGTCTGCGTGGAGGCAGCATTTCACTTTGACACTCGTGAGCAGTTCTTTCGTCAGGCGTATCGCGTGTTGAAGCCCGGAGGCCATCTCGTATTGTCTGATGTGCTCCTCGCCGCAGATGTGCCGGCGGTTTATCCCGTTCCCGTGGCAAATCTTATCAGCGCATCCACTTACAAATCCCAGCTTTCGCTCACGGGTTTTGAGGGTGCGACAATCGAAAGCGCCCGCAAGTCTACGTGGGAATCGTTCGCTAAGTATGTCGCCACACAAGGGCTTCAAGAAGTGGGAGGATCTGCGGATGCCGATAGGAAAAAACAAACGTTGGCATTTATCGATGCCTGGGATAAGGTCATGCAGGATTACATACTGGTTTCCGCGCGCAAACCAATGACAACTCCTCCGAAGCCGCGCTGAGCTACTTCCGGGCCCTTCCCGCAATTCACGATTTCCTTAATTGGATGGGACCCAACTCGAAATGGACATTTTTAGCTAGCTATCTTCCAACATGAAACTAATGTATTTCAAGCGCCTAATTTCCTTTCCTGGCTGGAATTGAGTGAACATGGACACCGCTTTTATGCATTTTTTGTCCTTGAAGGCGAGATATGACAAGCTTCGTACCCCAAGCGGTCCTTGCCGCCAAGTAGTGTACAATCTGAATGAGATTGTCAGGTTAGGGCGATTGGAGGGTTTGTGACATCGTCAGTAGTGCCTCTGTTTCCGGCATCCTCTTCCATCCACGCATGCATCATTGGCAATAACTGTCTGGTGAATTTATATCTGGCTGAGCGGGTTCGCAAAGATCCTGATTTGAGGTGCATGAGTTTTCGGGATTTGTTAGGACCACCTTCAGAAATACCCTCGTCCGTCATTTTTGTATTAGATCTGACTGAGATGACGGTTCCGCTCAGTAAAACTGTCCAGGCCCTGGGAGGGCGCTTCCCGGGAGGCAAGTTTTTGGTGATGGCAAAGACGGTGCCCCTGAATGAAATCTGTGGGTTTCTTGAACTAGGCATTGATGGGCTGATGGAATACGAAGACGTTGAATCCCACTTGGTAACCGCCATCAAACAGATCTCCGCTGGCGGTACATGGTATTCGCCAACCGTGGAAATGCATGTGCTTCGTGTCGTAAAACGGTTTGCCCGCAAGAGCAGCGATGTGCTGACCTTTCGCGAGCTCGATATCGTCCAGCTCGTAAGGCAAAGGCTCACCAATAAGGAAATAGCGTGTCTTCTTGGGGTTGAAGAAAGTACAGTCAAGTTTCACCTGGGTAACATCTTCGGCAAATTAAATATAGGAACTCGAGACGAACTCTTAGGCAAAAATGCCAAGGACCAGGACATATTGCATCTTCTTTCCGGAAATAGCCGGAGAGATTTTGCTGCCAATGGAGGCTGATACTGTACCTGAATCGCGCCCAACTAGAGATATGGAATGAACACGCGGGCTGGACCGAGTAGGAGACTTCTTGCGGAACCGTAGGACACAGTGAGAGAGTTTAAAGACAAAGTTGCGGTGATCACTGGTGCGGCGAGCGGCATTGGACGTGCGATAGCCGAACGGTGTGTTGGTGCGGGAATGAGAGTAGTCCTCGCCGACGTCCATGAAGCTGATCTCACCAAGGCAAAGACTGAACTGAAAACTGCTGGCGGAAATGTGCTTGCTGTAAGGACGGACGTCTCGAAACGGAGTGACGTCGAACTGCTGGCTCGCCAAACGCTCGATACATTTGGCCAGGTACACTTGCTATTCAACAACGCCGGGGTTACAGCCGATGGTGCGCCGTGGGAGGCAACCTGGAACGATTGGGAATGGGCGATTGGCGTTAATTTATGGGGCGTAATTCATGGAGTCAAGGTGTTTACGCCGCTCATGCTTGCACAGAATACGGAGTGCCATATCGTCAATACGTCATCGACCGCCGGGTTAATCGTCGGTAGTATGGTCGCTCCTTACTCGGTGACAAAGCATGCGATTGTAGCCCTCTCCGAAAACCTGTACCTAACGCTCCAACAGCGGAACTCGCTTGTCAAGGTATCGGTTCTCTGTCCGGGGTTTGTGCAGACAAATATAGCCAATGCCGAGCGGAACCGACCTGCGGAGCTGCAGAATGAACCAGTCAAACAGACGCCGCAAATGCAGGCCAGTCTGAACGCTTTCAAGGCGGCCATAGAGGCAGGCGTGTCTCCTCTCCAAGTCGCCGACGTGGTCTTTGAAGCAATTAGGAAGGAGCAATTCTATGTTCTTCCTAGTCCTGAATGGATCGAACTAATCAAACTGCGAACGGACAACCTACTGCGATTGGAAAATCCGCACAGCCCTGTCTCAATGCTTGCGAAACTCAGTAATCCCCGAGGACCGAAGGCGGTGACCGTTTGATTCCGCCAGTGCAGGCTCTCGACTCGTAGATTTAACTTTCGCCGATACTCCCGTTTATCAGGACCTTTAAAACCAGGCAAGTCGATTTCTGCTCCTGAATGAGTCAGCCCGGCGGATGGACCGTGATCGAGCCGCTGATAAGGATTCGAAAACTCGGGCCTGCAAATAATTCTGGAAAGTCGCTGGCAGTCCAGCGCGCCGGTAAGTTCTTACTAAAACTCACTTGCCGGTAATCTTGTATCCGCTAACGATCCCCGGTCTCTCGGGACAACAGAGCCACCTGGGGAAGTTGGAGGTTGCATACGGAGGCAGTAAGAACGCAATTATGGCTGACAAGTCAGCAACGTCGGTCATCGGGAGAAGTGAAACGGCCGATGTCCTTGATGCAGTAGTTGTTGGCGCAGGGTTCGCGGGGCTTTACATGCTTCATCGTCTGCGCGGGTTGGGTCTGTCTACAAGGGTCTACGAGGCGGGTGGCGGCGTGGGCGGTACCTGGTTTTGGAACCGGTATCCCGGCGCGCGCTGTGACGTGGAGAGCCTGCAATACTCATATTCGTTCTCTGAATCGCTTGAGCAGGAATGGCAGTGGACTGAGCGCTACGCTTCTCAGCCGGAAATCGAGAGATATTTAAATCACGTCGCGGACCGCTTTGATCTCAGAAGGGACATCCAGTTTGATACGCGAGTGGTTGCCGCGACTTTCAACGAAGCGACGAAACGCTGGACCATTCAAACTGATCGCGGCGATCGCGTGACGGCACACTTTTGTATTATGGCAACCGGTTGCCTTTCCACCGCGAAGATCCCAGACTACCAAGGCATCAATGCGTTCCGGGGCAAGATGTATCATACCGGACACTGGCCCGCGGAGGACGTCGACTTTACGGACCGGAAAGTCGGTGTGATCGGAACAGGCTCGTCCGCTATCCAGTGCATCCCGCACCTCGCCAGGCAGGCCTCGCATCTTTTTGTATTCCAGAGAACGCCCAACTTCAGCGTGCCGGCGCACAACGGACCGCTCTCTCCCGAGGTTGCCTGGGATTGGAAAGCGAACCGTGCCAGGCATCGTCATCGCGATCGAAGATCTCATTTCGGCATCCGCATCGAGTTGAATTACAAATCGGCGCTTGGCGTGTCCCCAGAAGAACGGCAGCGCGAGTACGAGACCCGTTGGCGCGATGGCGGTTTCGCTATGCTCGGAGCGTTTGCCGATATTACGCTCAATAAGAAAGCGAATGAAACAGCGGCTGAGTTCGTGCGGTCTAAAATCCGCGCAATGGTCAACGACCCGGCTGTTGCCGAGAAACTCACGCCAGTAGACTATCCATTCGCCGCCAAGCGGCTTTGCGTCGACACCGATTACTATGCGACATTCAATCGCGCCAATGTCACGCTGATCGATACGAGATCGACGCCGATCCGCGAGATCACTTGCACTGGAGTGCGTACGGCGGAGGCCGAGTATGCACTCGACAGCATCGTATGCGCTACCGGCTTTGATGCCATGACCGGTGCTCTAAGCAATATCGACATTCGCGGCAGGGCAGGGGTTTCCCTGAAGCAACATTGGTCCGGAGGACCGTGCACGTATCTTGGCATTATGATCGCCGGTTTCCCAAACCTATTTACCATCACCGGTCCTGGCAGTCCTTCCGTACTCTCCAACATGGTCTTGTCCATCGAACAACACGTCGAGTGGATTAGCGATTGCATTGCCTACCTGCGCAACCGCCAACTCGCGAGCATCGAAGCGACTGTGCAAGCGGAAAACGCGTGGGTCGCCCATGTGAATGAGATAGCAAATTACACGTTATTGCCACTCGCTAATTCGTGGTATATCGGAGCGAACATCCCGGGCAAGCCACGCGTCTTTATGCCTTACGTCGGTGGCGTGGGAGTCTATAGACAGAAATGCGACGTGATTGTAGCCCGCGGCTATGAAGGCTTTGCCTTTCGCTCCTGATTGGTGACATTAGTTTTGGGAAACAGGTTCCAACACCGAAGGAAGCTGGACTAAGAGTGGAGGCGTTGGCTATACCGCGAGTCGGTTGAACTGAGCAAGGCGGTTGTCTACGATCACGTTCCTGGATAGCTGAATACACAAGTTGGCTGCCGAAAGACAACGATACTAAGGATCCACACATGGCGCGCACGTGCGGTAGCTGTGTCTGGGCCCAACCTGCAAGAGCCCGTTTCATCTCATCAAGCTTTCGCGACGGACGGGCTTCCCTTTGTATTCGACTTCGCAAGGTCCCATGCTCTGTCAAGATCGAGCAATCTTCGATCTTTTTCAGCTGGGACTGTTCATTGAATGCTTTTGAAACCACCCAACGAGAATGCGCCAGAAATAGTTGAGTTCTCACCATCCACGCCGAAAGAGTGAGAGGTTTGCAGTAGGCCCGGGGTATGGAAGAAATCAACATTCAGGAGGAATGTGAATGTCCGCGAACGACTTCAAATATGGACCACCGCATGTGGAATTAAGAACAGGGGTACCTTACGCCAACTTGATAGCTAACCAAGGCCGTCTTTCGCAGGCTCTCGGGAAGTCCCTGTGTATCGACCCCAACGATGTAATTCCAATGGCAGGAACGATGGGCGCGATCGAAGCCGTCAGGAATCACGTTCTAAAAAATACTCGGGGACGTGAACCAAAAATGTTGACCGTTTCACCCGGGTATTGGAGGGCCAGAGAATCTTTTGAAGGGATGGGATTCAGAGTATCCGATGTGAGCATTGAAGCAAATGGATTCACGATTCGTGAAACTGAAATTATCTCAAGAATCAGGGCCGAAGAACCTGAACTCGTGTATCTGAGCTTGCCAAATAATCCCACGGGCGCCGTCTTCAATCCGGAAGATATTGTGAAAGGCGCTCCCGAAAAAACCACCTTATTATTTGATGTAACCCTGCCTAGCCGTGAGCTTGATTCGAGAGCCCTTTCGACTCGACTCTACAGTGCCTTTCGAGAGCGGAAGAACGTATTTGTGGCCGGTTCAACTTCCAAATCTCACAATACCGCGGAACTTCGAGTCGGCTGGTTGATTTGCGCCAATTCGGATGATTCTCGAGCTCTACGCCATGAAAATAGGAATGTAGTTGCTTCCGTAGCAATTCAGCGCGCTCTGGATCAGATCGGAAAAGCGCCCGCCGCACTGGAAATGATCGATATGTCTTTTACCTTGTTGAAAGAGGGAGAAAAGCAGGGCAAATTCGCGATCATTAGACCTCAAAAGATGGCACAGTCAGTTTATGTTTTGGTGAGGGTAAGAACAGATGTCAAGCCAATCCTTGCCGAAAAGGGGATTTCAGTCATGTGGGGCTCGGAGTATGGATTGTCAGACGCTTACATTCGGCTCGAAACTCTGGAGCCATCCCATATCGGGGCATTTGTGGAGGCGGTTAACTCTTATCCGTCTACTAGCCACCTTGTGAATCGTATCGATACTGATATATCTGGCGTACATCACTTGGCGAAATCAGCCCAGAAGTGAAGTCGTGACGACGCACGGAACGCTGACATGATTCCGCACAACAATGCTCCGTTGCAGGAGGTATCGCGTGACAAATAAGCACCGCGCCGCTGTCAGCTTCATTTTTGTCAGCGTGCTGCTTGGCATGGTGGCATTTGGTATCGCGCTTCCTCCGTTGCCCAAGCTGATCTCTGAATTTGCCGGCGGCGACATTGCGCGGGCTTCCGCAGACCTCGGCTTGTTTGGAACCACATTCGCGGTGATGCAATTCTTCTTTGCGCCCGTGCTCGGAATGCTCTCGGACCGCTACGGGCGGCGGCCGGTGTTACTGCTCTCGAATTTTGGTGCGGCGCTGGATTACATGATTATGGCGATGGCGCCTTCTCTACGCTGGTTGTTTCTGGGGCGGATCCTCTCCGGTCTAAGTTCATCGAGCATCCCGACGGCGACAGCCTATATCAGCGATGTCACGCCGCCTGAGAAGCGTTCCAAGGCTTTTGGTTTGCTCGCGGCCGCATATGGCGCGGGCTTCATAGTTGGACCTGTTATTGGCGGATGGCTCGCGCTGTACAATCCCCGTTTGCCTTTTTGGGTGGCCGGCATTGCCAACCTGCTCAACGCTGCTTACGGACTGTTTGTTCTTCCCGAATCGCTACCACCCGAAAGGCGACAACCACGGCTCGCCTGGAGAAAAGCCAATCCTATTGGTGCACTCCGGCTGCTCCGCTCCCACGCCGAACTGCTCGGACTGGCGAGCGTTGGTTTCCTCGGGTACCTCGCATATGAAGTCTACGCAACGGTATGGATCTTGTACGTCATGTACCGCTTCGGCTGGGATCAACGCATGATCGGCATGGCTCTCACTTTGGTAGGAGTCTTGGCCATTGGTTACTCGGCAGCTCTTGTAGGACCGGTCGTGGCTCGTTTCGGTGAGAGACGGACAATGCTGGCCGGATTACTCTTTGCCGCTTTCGGGTTCGTTCTATATGGTCGGGCAGGTTCTTCGCTTACTTTTTTTGTGGCGGTCGCGATCACTGCGTTGTGGCAACTAGCCGGACCAACATCGCAGTCGCTCATGACTCGGCAAGTCTCGGCTTCGGAACAGGGCGAGCTTCAGGGTGCGATCGGCTCGTTGCGTGGAATCGCAATGATCATTGGTCCACAAATGTTTGCAGGCACTTTTACTTACTTCATCAGCCGCGACCATCACCTGCCGGGCGCCCCCTGGTATTTGGCCGCGCTGCTGGTGGCAATTTCTCTCGTAATTGCCGTGTATGCCACAGGCGACAAAAAACGCCCCCAGGAACAGGTTGACACCGGCTTTGCAGCGGCCGAGGCCGAAGCCAAATGATCCGCTGATGCCGACGAATTCGTTCATTCGGGTGTACAACGCCAAGCCGGGGATCGATCGCAAGGAAAAAATCTCACCGGAACACGCGGCTGCAAAATCGAAACAGAAGAACAGGTTTTCACTAACTTTCAAAAAAATTTGTTAATTGGAGCGACAAAAGATGAGCTGGAACGATCCCGACAAAGATGATACCAGAGTCTACAAAGTTGTGATCAATCACGAAGAGCAATATTCAATATTGCCGGACGACAACGAAATTCCCAGGGGTTGGAAACATGTGAGTAAGACAGGAACCAAGATGGAATGTTTAGATTACATCAAGGAAGTCTGGACTGACATGAGGCCTTTGAGTCTGCGGAAGAAGATGGAGGAATTAGCGATGAATCCGCCACCGCCTGCTCCGGTTCCAGAGCGGAGCGAGCAGCGACGAAACAGCCTGGTCGATCTCTTGTGTGATGGGAGTCATGCAGTCGAGGTGGCGTTGCGGCCCGAAAGGACCGTGAAGCTATTCAAAGAAGCTGTAGATCGCGACTATGTTTGCATCAAGTTTACGCAGACAAAGGGAGGGACTGAACTAGGGTTCCACCTGGATGAGGACGCTTCCGATTTGAGTAAAGCGAATTTTGAGAGCGGGAAAGGACCGGTTCACATCGAAGGAAATTTGACGCTTGATTATGTGAAGATCAAATGTATCGCGGACATCGACTTGAGCACACTGGCAGGAATGGGACATTTGGTGAAAGTGGAGGCCAATAATGAGAGAGTTTAAGGACAAAGTTGCGGTGATCACCGGTGCGGCGAACGGCATTGGACGTGCGATAGCCGAACGGTGTGTTGGTGAGGGCATGAAGGTAGTGCTTGCCGACGTTGATGAGGCTAATCTCACCAAGGCAGAGACTGAACTGAAAAGCGCGGGCGGAAGTGTGCTTGCTGTAAGGACCGACGTCTCGAAACGGAGTGACGTCGAACTGCTGGCTCGCCAAACGCTCGATACATTTGGCCAGGTACACTTGCTCTTCAACAACGCCGGGGTCACAGCCGATGGTGCGAAGTGGGAGGCGACGTGGAATGATTGGGAATGGGCGATTGGCGTTAATTTATGGGGCGTAATTCATGGAGTCAAGGTGTTTACGCCGCTCATGCTTGCACAAAATACGGAGTGCCATATCGTCAATACGTCGTCGATGGGCGGCCTGACCGTCGGTGGTTTGTTCGCTCCTTACTTTGTCACAAAAGCTGCGGTGGTGGCCCTTTCCGAAAACCTGTACATGGCGATGCAACTGCAGAACTCGCTCGTCAAGGTATCGGTTCTCTGTCCGGGATGTGTACGGACAGACATAGCTAATGCCGAGCGTCACAGACCTGCGGAACTGCAGAATGAACCAGTCCAAAAGACCCCGCAAATGCAGGCCGCTCTGGACGCATACAAGGCGGCCGTCGAGAGAGCAGGCGTGCCTCCTCTCCAAGTCGCCGACGTGGTCTTCGAAGCAATTAGGGAGGAGCAATTCTATATATTTCCTAATCCGGAATGGCTCGACCTGGTCCAGCTCCGAACGGACAGACTAATGCGAATGGAAAATCCACACAGCGCTGAAGCATTGCTTGCGAAATTAAGTAATCCCCGAGGGCAGTTGGCGGTGCTGGCCGGACGATCAGAGGTTGCTGATCCTGTCGAGCTCAACCAGGTTTAAAGGAGCTGGACTACAAGTGGAGGCGTTGGCTATACCGCGAGTCGGTTGCACTGAGAGAAGAGATTTTCTACGATCACGTTTCTAGATAGCTGAATACAGGCGAGGCACAACGGGCACGTGCGGTAGCTGTGTCTGAGCCCAGCCTGCCGGGTCTGGATGACACGCAAAAATGGCTTGCCAATCACTCAAGACGGATGTAGCTGTGGCTGAGTGGTATGTAGTTCATACTCACCCACGACAAGAAGAGCGGGCGATACGGAACCTTCTGCTGTGGGGGATCGAGCTCCTGGATCTTTGGGTGAGAGCGCCCAGAAATGTGGGAGGAATTGAGCCATTGTTTCCGGGTTACGTTTTTGCAAAGTTCGATATTACAAGCATGCTACGCAACGTACGATTCACGCGAGGAGTCCACAGCGTGTTGAGCTTTGGGGGGAAGCCGGCGCAAATTCCCGATGATGTCATTACAGCGTGCCGTTCGCGAATCGGGCAGGACGGATATGTTGAGCTTACTCCTAAGTTCCAACTGAACGAACCTGTAATCATCCAGTCGGGAGCATTCAAGGGTATTACCGCGGTGTTTCAAAAGGAAATGCCTGGGCGGCAGCGAGTAAGCGTCTTGCTCAGAGCCATGAGTTGGCAAGCGAGAGTCGAACTCGATGTCAACCAGATTGCCAGAGTGGCAAACTAAGAAGAAGGCTTATTACGGGTCCAACTTCTCAAATTCTTAGGCGCACAAGGCCGTTCTGCACATTTAAAAATTCCCATTTCATCTCACAGCCGTGCCGGAACGAAGCATCTGGCTGATTAAGTGATTATTCCATGGAGAGATATGGAGCAATTGTAGTCTCGTGGGCCTCCACAATCCCGGGCAGAGAAACCAAGCTGCCCTCGATCCTGCACAAGGCCTTCACATACGGCGAAACTCTGCGCAAACAGGGGCGTAACGTTGAGGTACGCTCCTTTGTCACGAAAGCGGGTCCTCATCGCGACACCTTGCAGATGATGGGCAAGCTCGACGACTTGAGCACCATCCTGGTGGAACAGGGATTTGAAAGTCTGATTCTCGAAAGCAGAGCTGTGGTCCAGGACATCAACATCGCTCTATGGGAAGGGAGCGCTCCCGCTGCGGACGGACTGTCTATTCGATGCAGACCCTGCGGTGATGCTTGGGACGATCTGGCCTAACGCGGGATTGACGGCGCTCCAGCGTTGTCAATGGCATAGTTCGCCGGACAGGAAAATAGCAAGGGCACTATTGTGTCGTGAACAAGATGAAACTCATCGAGCTCATTGCGCGCCACACGCGCGAAGGCGAACTTGCGGATCTGTTTTTGCAGAAACTAGATGCTGTCTAGCCCGCTCATCACCGGGATGAGGGTTATTGTGGCCAATGAAAGTATCAGAAATGAGAGTCGTCGCGATTGGGCCGGCACTCTCGCATTGGAGGGAGAAATGGACTCGAAGGAAGAGCTTCTGACGTGCTTGCAGCAAATTGTCACTGACCATCTGGGAGTCGAACACGAGGAGGTTACACAGAACGCCACGTGGGCAGAATTAGGAGCCGATTCACTTGACCGTCTGCAGATATCAATATCTCTCGAAAGCGCACTTAACGTCGAAATCCCACACTCGATAGGAGAGAAGCTCAATACGGTGGGTGAGACAGTCGATCATCTGCTGACCCTGAAGCTGGCGCCAAGAGACAATTCCAATGTGCATATAGAGATCGTCCATACCAATCAACAATGGGCTGAGGTGTCGAGCATCCGAACTCAAGTTTTTTCTGCCGAATATGGATACTCATTTAACCCCCTGCCTGGAGTTGGTGAGTCAGGATTCTGGCATCTTCTGGCGCGAGACAACCAGGATGCTGTTGGAGCATTGAGTGTCATGGACACTACCGGCAACGGGCGGGTTTACCTGCAAAACCGTCTAAGCTTTGGAGAAAAAGAACGGGTAGCCCGTTACGCTCAGCTTGCCATTTTAAAGCCGTATCGCAAGCGCGGCATTTTTGAGATGCTCATTGAGACTGCGCAAAGAACTGTCATTCGTCCTCACGGATTCACGGTTGAGTGGCTCCTCTATCCGGCGGCGCGTGCGCACTCGGGTAAACTCACGCGTTGTCTTGGCTTTACTCCTGAAAAACCAATATTGGCGACGGAATTTGGCAAATGCCATGTGTTGGTCCGCCGGGAATCGAGCCTGCCGCAAGTCAGCGAGATTGAGAAGCCTTTCTCCACTATTGAAAACTGCCGGCTGCAGGCGCATCGTGAAGCGCCTGCACTGGCAAACTTGTCGCTAACACGGGGTGTTTAGTGCCAGCCGTAAAAACTGTATTCATGTTTTCAGGCCAGGGATCCCAGTACTTCCAAATGGGGAGGGAGTTATTCAAGACGAATGACATTTTTCACGACTGGATGATCCGGCTCGATACGATTGCGAAAGGGTTGACTGGCGATTCGGTGATCGGGACTCTCTATTCGGACGCCTCCAGGAAGGGAGACTCCTTTGATCGCACGTTGCTGACGCATCCCGCAATATTCATGGTGGAATACTCACTGGCACAGGCTTTGATAAACGCTGGCGTATTGCCGGACATGGTTCTTGGAGCCAGTATGGGGTCTTTTGCCGCGGCGACTGTGGCAGGTTTCATTGAAGTCGAAGATGCTCTGGCCTCCGTTGTGCATCAGGCGATTGCGCTCGAGGAATGCGAGCGGGGAGGGATGATAGCCGTATTAGCCGATCCCACGCTGTTCGCCGAGGGCTTCCTGAGCCATCGTAGTGAGCTGGCAGCAGTCAACTTTTCTTCACATTTCGTCATATCCGCAAGATGGAACGATCTCGAGGAGATCGAGGTTGCCTTAAGAAAAGACAATGTGGGTTATCAGCGGCTTCCGGTCTCCTCAGCTTTTCATTCGCGGTGGATCGACAAGGCCAAAGCTCCATTCGCATCTTTCATGGGGTCGATACGGTACAGACAGGGCAGTTTGTCACTGGCATGTTGCGATCAGGCAAGCGTTCTGCATGGGCTTCCGGCCGATTATTTCTGGAATGTCGTGCGTCGCCCGATTCGATTCCGCGAAACTATAGCGCGCCTGGAGCAACTGAGTTTTCACCGATATATCGATGTCGGCCCGGCCGGTACTTTGGCCACATTCCTGAAGTACGGGATACCAGCGAACACCAAGTCGACTGTGCATACGATTTTGACGCCCTACGGGCTGGACCAGAAGAACCTGACGGCGTTGTTGGCCTCCGTCAGAAATTAATGCTCAATACCAGGGCGATCGATCATTCCATCAAGACCATTGGCCGCGGCACGATAAGCGCAGTTGCCTGGGCCAGTGAAGTAACCCAGCATCTCCCAAAAGCACCATTGCCCTCGATAGCAATGGCGGCTAAGTGAAAACATTCGGAGGACTTCAATGCAAAAGACAGGCGTGAGCATCGCTGAAACCGGCGGCGCAATCAGTGCGGAAGATTTGGAGAAAAAAGTCCAATCGGTAGTGACTGAAAAGCAGGGCACTACTACGCGTTCGCGTTTGAAATGGTATGAGACAACAGCTCGTTATCTGTTGGGGGCGATATTCATGTTTGGCGCCGTCGATGGCGCGCTTTATCTATTATTTGGGATCTATTTGCACGGTAAGCCGCGTGAGGCATTTCTTATAGCTCTCGAGCAGGCCAAATATTTTTGGGCATTTCTCAAGTCGATACAATTGGTCGGAGCCGTGAGTCTATTGTTCAATTACAAACCTGCCCTTGGAGTTGCTTTGCTAATACCAATTGCCTCGGTCATGTGTCTGTTTTATTTATTCGATCTGCCGGGGTTCATCCCTTTTGGTTTTATCATGGCGAGTGCAATGTTTGTTTTATGCCGCGCATATTACAAAAGCTACGCGCACATATTCGATAACTATTAATTATCACCAGCCACAAACAGCTTGCATCAATCGCCACCACTATTCCTTCGGTTTCAGGACAGAAACGCAGCGCGGTCCATATTGACACGATCGGGTGCAACAGATGCAGCAGAAAACACAGTTAGTCTCCGTCAACCATCTTCGTTATATCGTCACGGTCCCACTCGGCAGTAAGGAACAAGTTTTTGCGGCACAAGCGCTGTGAACTCAGCTGAGAGCGTTGGACACTCGCTTGTGAAGTTTTAAGGCGGCGTAGCCAAGACAGAAAGGCGTCTGCTCGCAAAGCAGATCATCGGGAGTGCAATTCTCTCCGCCGCCTCCAGTATTGTTGGCCGGCACTCATTTGTAAGCGCGGCCTGGTGAATCGCTGACGACATGTTAATTCCGCGCCACTTCGTTTCACACGCTGCGTCCCTTTTTTTACACCCTCCCTGTGCGATCTACAGGCGCCAGAAGCGCTAGTCACCTAATTCAGCAATAGGAAGAATGTGGCTCGAGGGTATCTAACCGGTTCGAGGCCCGTAAATGATGACTCAGGAACTGCTTCGCGACTTAACCGAGTCCTATCTTAAGTCTCTTTTTGCCGAGACTTCCGAAGTCTTGACTTCAGATTTCGACTCGTTCGCTTCCTATGGGGACCTAGGTATTAATTCATTCCACGTGCTGAAAATAATCAGCAGGCTGGAAAATGAGTTCGGAACACTCCCCAAGAGCCTGCTCTTCGAGAAATACAACCTTCATGATTTAACGGATTACTTTGTGGGCGAGTACCAAGACGCTCTAACCGCCAGGTTTGCGGAAGCAGCGACAGCGGACAATCATGTTGCCGATGCCGGCCACCCGCAATCCCCACCAGTCGAGGTTACGGCCGAAACAAGACCATCAATAGCAAGCCGAAGCGCTGCCCCGGGCGCAGGAGCAGGTGCCGTTCGCATCCTGGCGGCCGACGCATGCACGCATCCAGCACTCGGGAAACTCGTGCAAACGCTTTTTGACCGTCATAAGACGGCCGTATCCCGAGGCACGAAAAGGATAGCCCCGAATCTTTTTATTGGCAGCGCGGGGCGCGGTTATTTCAATTATGGCCGAAGCAGGAACATCATTCTGCTCTATGGTTATACGGGACCTCGAGATTATCAGCCTGTCCTGCTTGAGGAAGTGAATCGATATTGTGCCGACAAAGAGTTCCAACTCAACATCATTTCCGACGAGGAAATTCTGTCCATCGGCGGCACATCTTTCTCGGCGACGCCGTTTGGCGTTCTGCAGGACATCGTAAATCTCCAACAGTTCACGCTTGAGGGCGGCGCGATGCGCCATTTGCGCTATCAGGTGTCGAAATTCAGCAAATCGGGAAACTGCAATACACAAGAGTATAAGTGCGGTACGAATCCTGAGATCGACACCAACATTGCCACCATCATTGATCGATGGTGCGAATCCAAAACCATGGTGAATCCGCTGATTCATGATGTGAAGAAGGAAATCCTTGCGGGCACCCTGGGACCTGATCATCGTCTTTTCCTTACCTATCTTGACGATGTCCTCCAGAATGTGATTCTCATCACCGCAATGGCCTCAGAGATAAAAGGTTATTTGATGGATCTGGAATTCTATCCTCCCAATATGCCGATGGGAGGATTAGATTTTGCGATTGTAGAAATTATCAAGGTCCTGGTCGCAGAAGGATGCGACGTGCTGAGTTTAGGCGGAACCTTTGGCTGCAAGCTCAATTCTTCCGCCCATGCGGACCCCGAGATCGACAGGACCCTGGATGATTTACGCAAGCAAAATATTTTCGATGATAAGGGCAATCTTCAATTCAAAAACAAATTCCGGCCTGAAACCCGACCCATCTTTCTTTGTCGCCCAGTAGGCAGCGGCAATCCTGGGAATGTCATAGACATTATTACGATGATTGCTGATCCGAAGAGCCAGACGTCGGATGAAGAAAACCACAACTTCGAGGAAGCACAGTGTGAGGTGGCGTCGTTCGTACCAGAGCCAGCGGCCCCCGCATCAAGTGCGGAAATGCCACCGATAAGTGTGGAGGAGCGCGTCATTGCGGGAAATGATCGATCACGCATCTTAGTGAACTTCGGCTTCGACCCTCTCAATATCCCGTTTGAACACGTCGAATTCGATCTGCAGACGGATTCCTGGGCGCAACTGCAGATGCCTTCCATTGAAGCGCAAATGAGGCAGCTGCACGCGCAGCTTCAGCAGCCAGTGAGCATCGATGATACTTTGAGAACCGTATTTCCTTTTGCTCATTTTGTTGTCACCAACTCGGGGGAAGCGGCCGAGCGCCTTCTCTTCAAAACGTGGCCCAAGAAAGGCGTCGCACTCCAGAATCTGTTGTTTCCCAGCACTCTCTTTCATGAACTCAACAACGGCTTTACGGTAAAAGAGCTGCCTCATCCGGCGATATTTGAACTGAACTCGCAAGAGCCCTACAAGGGCAACTTGGACTGGGAAGGGCTGCAGGCCCAACTGACGCAGGATCCGAGCCGGATAGCATTTGTCTGTATCGAGGTGAGCAACAATGCTGCCGGCGGATATCCTGCGTCCATGCAGCACCTGAGGGATGTAAAAGCATTGCTGGCGAAACATTCCATCCCGCTCATTATCGACGCCACGCGCGTGGTGGAAAACGCGCAGTTTCTGATCGAACAAGAAACGGAGTGTGCCGGCAAAAATATATGGGCAGTCGTGCGGCAGATGCTCTCCTATGCAGATGTTGTGATCGGCAGCTTAACGAAGGATTTTTGTGTGAATCAGGGCGGACTCATCGCCACGAATGACGCCAAGCTGTATCACAGACTTCAAGAGCTGGATCTTAAGGAGGGAAAGGGAGTTGATCTGATTGCCAAGAGATTGATTGCGCTTTCATTGCAAAACCAAAAGCATATCGAGGCCAAGGTGGCAGGCCGAATGGAAAGCGTTCGCATGATCTGGCGTGCTTTGAATGAGCATCATGTTCCCATCGTCCGGCCCACGGGAGGGCATTGCATTTTGATTGATGCCAAGCAAATTCAGGAATTCAAGGATTTCCGGGAGCCCGCTGCGTCATTTGTGGCCTGGATGTATTTGAACACCGGCATTCGCGCGGGCGTGCACAGCGTGGGGATGCAACGGCATACTCGCATGAACGAGCTGGTCCGCTTAGCCGTCCCAATAGGCCTGCGGCGCGAGCAAGTCGACAATGTTATCGATCGATTCGTTCGTGCCTTCAGCAAAATGCAGAACATTCCCGAAGTCGTCATGAAGGGCGCTGAGGCAAACCCGTTAGGCGCCGTCGCCCGGGCCTACGAACTAGTCAAATATCACAACATCACCGGAAGCATCATGGCTGGCACGGACTCTCCAAGTGCTGCTCCGGGAAGCAAGCTATCCACTTTATCTCCTTCTGCTCCCGTCGCCTCAACAACCACACCGAAGGTGACGCAGAGTTCTTCTTCTGGCAACTCGGTGATCGCGCCGAATGCCTCGAAAGAAACCCAATCAATTGAGCATGTGGAGAACTGGAGAGCGCCTCAAAAGCAAGATATCGCTATCGTTGGGATGGCTGGCCGTTATCCAAAGGCGAGGAATCTTGGAGAACTATGGGAAAACCTGGCTCAAGGCCGAGACTGCATAAGCGATATTCCAGCGGATCGTTATGAACGGCGCCTGCAGCATGGCAGCAGCGAAAGATATCGCGGTGGCTTCATTGATGACGTGGACAAGTTCGACTCCTTGTTCTTCAACATTTCTCCTCGAGAAGCAGAAATGCTTGATCCTCAAGAGAGGCTGTTTCTTGAGGTGGCTTGGGAAGCAATCGAGGACGCAGGGTATTATCCCGAGAGCCTGGCAAGAGTAGACGGGTCGGCAAAGATAGGCGTATTCGTTGGTGCACTGTGGGCGATGTATCAAATACTTGGCGTTGAAGGGAAGCACGCCGGGACAAAGTTAGCGCCCCATTCTTTTCTCTGGAGCATCGCCAATCGAGTCTCTTATTGGATGAATTTTTCTGGTCCCAGCTTGACGGTGGATACGGCATGTTCCTCCAGCTTGACCGCCGTCTATCTTGCTTGTGAAGCTATCCATTCGGGCGAATGCTCGGCCGCCATCGTCGGCGGCGCAAACCTGGACCTGCATCAAGCCAAGCTGGATATCAATAGAGCTGGTGGAGCTCTGTCAGTAGACGGCATTTCCCGCGCCTTTGGAAAGGGCGCCAATGGTTATGTAGCCGGAGAGGGCATTGGTGCGCTCTTTCTCAAGCCTCTGGACCAGGCTGTGCGGGACGGCGACAACATTTATGGTGTGATTAAGAGTGCTGTGGTCAACCACGGCGGGAGGACTGCGGGATACACAGTTCCCAATCCGAAAGCGCAAACCAACCTGATTTCGGAGGCCTTAAAAAAAGCCAATCTCGACGCGCGAAGCATTGGGTATATCGAAGCGCATGGTACAGGTACCGAACTCGGCGATCCAATTGAAGCTGCCGGTATGACCAGTGCTTTTAGCACATACCATGTAGCCAGGCAGACCTGCGGGATTGGCTCGATCAAGAGCAATATAGGCCATTTGGAGGCGGCAGCAGGAGTCGTCAGCATGTCCAAGGTGCTTCTGCAGATGAAGCATCGCCAACTCGTTCCTTCCTTGCATTCCACCGAGCTGAATGAATTCATTGATTTTAAGAACTCACCGTTCTATGTAGTCCAAAGTCTGGAAGAGTGGAAAGCAAAAGACGTGGATGGCCGGCCGGTTCCACTCCGTGCGGGTGTCAGCTCTTTTGGTGCGGGTGGCGCCAACGCGCACGTCATCCTGGAAGCCTACGAGCCAATCCACCAAGCCAGCGACGAGCCCAATTCAACGCGCCCGCTTGTTTTCCCTCTATCTGCCAAGAATGAGGATCAATTGCGTGAGATTGCAGTTCGTTTGGCGAAAGGCCTGCGAGAGAACCGCGTCCGCTTGAATGACGTTGCTTATACGCTCCAGGTTGGTCGGAAATCATTTGACCATCGCTTGGCCATCATCGCCAAGACAAGGGAAGAATTGGTTGAAAAGCTGGAGCGCTTTATAGCAGGAAAAACCAATGCGGATATTCTCACCAGCGACGTCAAGAAAGCGCAAGGGCTGGTGCGGTTATTGAGCCAGACAGAGAAAGAAGAGTTCGTTCGGGTGCTATTGCAAGCGGGGGATCCTCACAAAATTGCCGGGCTTTGGGTCGAGGGCCTGCTCGCGGACTGGCAAGGAGTTACGCTGCACTCCGGAAAAAGAGTTTCTTTGCCAACATATCCTTTCGCCGACGAGCGGCACTGGGTGCTGGCGAGGTCCCCGATCCGCCATTCTCTGCAGCCCGCCGCAGGCTTGCATCCTCTTGTCGATTCCAATGAATCGACCTTCGAGCGCCAACTTTTCAAAAAGACATTTCACGCGCGAGACTTCTTCATCTACGATCATCACGTAGCAAACATTCCCACGCTGCCGGGTGTGGCCTATCTTGAATTAGCGCGCAAGGCCGGGGAGATCGCCGCTGGCAGGAAAGTTCAAAAGATTAGAAATGTTGTTTGGTTGAGCCCGATCGCAGTGCGAGACTCGGCAACCGTGGAGGTCTTCATTGAACTGAAGGCGGCTGAGACCACGGTTCGATTTGAAGTATTCAGCCATGACGAAAGAGGCGACAAAGTACTGCATTCGCAAGGGGCGCTTCTGTATGGGAATGGACAGGAAGCAGCCGCGGAGGCGGAATACATCGATCTCGAAAGCATTCGAGCGAGGTGCGCGAAAGCGATTGATGGCCAGACTGCTTATCCTCTCTTCAAGTCGTTCGGTCTGACTTTGGGCCCCAGTTTCCAGGTGGTCCAGGAAGTCTACAAGAACGAGATTGAAACTTTGGGAGTTCTCAAGCTCCCGGAATTTCGTCAGGGAGACCTGCAAAGCATGGTTCTCCATCCCTCTTTACTCGATGGTTCTTTGCAGGCCGGAGTGAGCGCTCATCTCGGCCCGGGAGCGGGAGATACGTTGGGAGAGATGTTCGTCCCATTTTCCATCGGCGAAGTCGAAATCCTGCATCCGCTTCAATCCAACTGCTTCAGCTATGTAACACAAGTGCGAGACGACAAGAAGAGCCAACGAGAGAACGCCCGAATTATAAAAAGCAATGTGCTTATCGTTGATCAAGCGGGAAAGGTTCTTGTAAAGATCCGAGAATCTGCCGGTGTGCCCCTTCGCGACATTTATAAGAAGCCGGTGCAGAATGCCGCCGTGAATGACTTCTCCACACTCTACTATTCCTGCGAATGGGAAAAATCCTCCCCGGTGGCGGAGAAAATGGAGCAAGGTCACCAGCCTTCCATGCTGCTGTTTGATACAGGAGAGGCACTCCGCGATCTCTATCAGGAACGGCTAAGAAAGGCAGGAGCGGACCCTGATCGAGTTATTTTGGTGCGGCCCGGCAAAACCTTCCAGGATTTAGGCAGCCAGTCCTACCAGATCAATCCGTGCAAGCAAGAAGACTTTTCTACGTTGTTTGAACATCTCATTGAAAAACAACGTCCAGTGGAGAATATTTGTTTCGCCTGGCCGCTCGATCAAATTGATCATCGTGATGGGAAGAGTTTGAAAGAGTCTCTGGAAAAAGGTGTCTACTCATTCCTCTTTATTTGTCAGTGCCTCATAAAACAAAGGCTGGAAAGCAAGGTCCGGCTGCTTTTTGTCTATTCCGCGAGACCGGGTGAGACCCAAGCTGAGAATGAAGCGGTAGATGGCTTCATCAAGGTTTTGCGATTGGAGCATCCCAAACTGCTGTGCAAAGCGATTGAAGTTCGACAAGAAAGTTTTGGCTACGAGCCGATTCTCGACGCGGTTTTGACTGAATATCATGCATGGTCGCAGGATGCGACCGTGGTTCGCTACGAAGGACGAGATCGGTCAATCAAGAAGGTCAA
>Ga0105245_10001449_pt1 | contig 21501 bp, 15 predicted proteins | sample KBSM54metaG_FD_81523 | JGI IMG/M metagenome (GOLD analysis project Ga0105245, IMG submission 81523) | Miscanthus rhizosphere microbial communities from Kellogg Biological Station, Michigan, USA - KBS M5-4 metaG | ecosystem: Host-associated > Plants > Roots > Rhizosphere > Soil | place...
CCAAGATGAACCGCTATCACGTACAGAACCTGGCCTATTTCGCCGCCAAGCTGGACAAAATACCGGATGGCGATGGGGGCACCGTTCTGGATCACATCCTTATTTACAAGGGCAGCAATATGGGGAATTCTCACCGGCATGCGCACATCAAGGTGCCGGTCATTCTTCTGGGCGGTCTGGACGGCAAATTCCAGGGCAATCGTCACATCGCGTACCCGGACAACACGGAACGCACTTCCAATATGCTGTTGAGCATCCTGCATAAGTACGGCATCGAACAGATCCCCCAATACAATGCGAGTGGCCGGCAGGCTGGTTTTGCCAGCAGTTTCGGTTCGAGCACCAAGCCGATTCCGCTGTAGACGAATGCGGGAGAGCGTGTCGATGCGGTGGATGTTGGGAAAGCCTGTAATAGGCCTTTGTCTTTTAACCATGGCGATGGCGGTGCCGCTGGCCGCCCAAATTGGCGGAAGACCAGCACGACCCAAGGTCCAAAGGCCGGACGGCGCAGCCTGGGAAGTTCTGCGCAAGAACTGTATCTCGTGTCACGGAATCGATGACTATGCGTTTTATGCGCAGGATCGAGCCGCATGGCAGAAGCTGGTGGCTTCGAAGCATAAGCCCGGCGAAGCGGTTCTTCAGGAAAAAGACATGGACGTCCTGCTGGACTGGCTGGTGTCCAAGTTTGGTCCCGATAGCAAGCCCTTTCCCCGCACCTATATTCCTCCCGTGATCACAACATTTTTTTCCGACCCGGAAGCCAAAAGACTGATGAACCGCGCGTGCACAACCTGCCACGGAATGGAGCGCGTCGAAACCGCGAGGTATGCCGAGGAGGCATGGCGGGTCAAGCTGGTGGATATGCGGGAGCGGGGCGCGAAGCTCTCCGACGAGGAAATAGAGCGCTTAGTCGAGTGGTTGGCCCGGGTTTGGGGAACCAATCAGGATAAATGAACATGCTTCAACTGCGGCGCTCCGCGCTTTTGTCGGCTGGAATCGCACTCTTCGCTGCTGGGCTTACCGCGCAGAAAGCTGCGCCAGCCTCGCAGCCTGCCGCTGGCCCGCTCGTGAGTTTCACCGCCACCACCGCGCACGTCATGGGCGCTCCGGATGCGATTCGCATTGATGTGATGCGCTGGTCCACCGATCAGCAACGCGAACAACTCATGACGGCTTGGGAAATGAAAGGCGCGGCCGGCGGAACAGGAAGAGCAGCCGGAGGGCGTGGACCCGCCAGTGGACGCGCGGCTGCCGCAGTCGCCGATGATCCGAGCCTTGCCGGGAACGATGCACCACCAGCGGCGGCGCCCCCCGTCCGTGCCCGTCCACGTGCTGCGGCGCCCGCGACACCGGAAGATTCGCTGGCCCTAGCGCTCAAGCAGGCCAGTACCGTGGGATATCTATGGTCTTCCGAAGTGGCCGGCTATGCGCTTCGCTATGCGGGCAAGGTGACTGCGTCCGACGGCACCCAACGCATCATCCTTATCACGGACCGGCGTTTGGGAAAGATCAACGAGAAGTGGACGCCGGATGATGCCGGCACCTCCGCGAACTACGACTTCTCTGTGATCGAACTTCGAGTAAATGCCAAGGGCGAGGGCGAAGGCAAGATTTCACTCACCGGCAAGGTGGCGCCCGACAGTATGGCGAAGATCCTGACGCCGGAAAATTACGCTTCCTTACCAGTGATCCTCACCAAGGTAAAGCAGCGGATCGCAGCGGGTGATTGAGCGAAGGGAATCGAAATGATGAAACGCATCCTAGAGTTTGGTGTCATTGGGTTGCTATCGGCGGGCTTTGTGAGCGCCGCGTCTAGCGACGTCGCGGACGCTGTGATGAACGGAAACAAGCAAGCGGTTCGCACATTGTTACAGCAGAAAGCGAATGTGAATGCGCCTCAAATCGATGGCACTACGGCGCTCCACTGGGCAGTGCAGGCTGACGACTTGGAGACGGCGGACCTCTTGATCCGCGCCGGAGCGAACGTATCGGCTGCGAACCGCGCGGGCGCCACGCCGATGCTTATCGCCACTACCGACGGGAATGCGGCCATGGTGGACAAGCTCATCAAAGCAGGCGCAGATCCCAACGCGTCTCTGACAAAATACGGCGACACCGCGCTGATGATGGCAGCGCGCACGGGGAAGCCCGAAGCAGTGAAAGTGCTGCTGGACCATGGAGCGCAGGTAAATGTGAAGGAAACCTGGGGCGGTACCACGGCTTTGATGTGGGCCGTTTCCGAGCGCCATCCAGCGGTAGTCAAGCTGCTCATCGAACACGGCGCGGACGTCAATGCCAAGTCGAACTTTGTGCCCTCTGCATCCGGCCGCGGTTTTGAGGGAACCACTCCTGTAGTCGCCAAGCCCGGTCAGCCCGCCGAGGAGTTCGCCAGCGGCCTATTGACACCGTTGCAGTTTGCCGCACGCGAAAACGATATGGAATCGGCGCGCCTCTTGGTGGCAGCGGGCGCGGATCTGAATGCAGTCGAAGGCGACGGCAAGGACGCCTTGGGTCTGGCCATCTTCAGCGGGAGTTACGAGATTGCGTCGTTCTTGATAGACCAACATGCGAATGTGAATCATGCGGATGTCCAGCGGTTTACGCCGTTGTTCTGGGCGGTGGATCGCCGCAATATGGAAACCGCCCCGAACTTCCCCTGGATGGTGAGCACGGATCCTTTTCCGTTGATCCAGAAGCTTCTGGATGCGGGGGCGGACCCGAACGCTTTGATCAATTCCACCCCGCGGGCTCGTATGCGCGAAGGTTCGCCCCGGATCTTCTACGCCACCGTCCTGATGCGCGCGGCATTTGCCGGCGATGTGGAGTCCGTGAAGCTGCTGCTCGCTCACGGCGCCGACCCTCACATCATGTCCAAAGATAGAGAGACCCCGCTCATGGCCGCCTGCGGAACCGGCTTCATAAACGGCTACCACAGACAACGTAGCCCGGCTGAAAGGCTAGGAGTCGTCAAACTGCTCGTAGACCTCGGAGAGGACGTGAATGCGGCTGATAGTTACGGCATTACGCCGCTGATGGTCGCGGCGAACCTGGGAGACGCCACGATCGTGCAATACCTGATCGATAAAGGCGCGGATTTGTCAGCTCATGACCTCGGCAAGAAGAATGATGGCGCCTTTGGTTCAAGCGTCGAGCCCCTGATGGCGCTTGACTACGCGATCGGTGTAGGAACCTTCGTGCCTAACAACGCAGTAATCCTGCACAACGATGTAGTGAAGCTCATCTCCGATGTCATGAAGCAGAGAGGAATTCAACACACCACATCCGAATGCACTTTACGAGGATTCACCTGTTCGGGGGCCAATGTCGATCCCAAGACCGCCACGCCGGCCGAGATCGCGAAGATTAGAAAGATCCAAATCGGATACCAGGTGGACGGAATCACCGGAGGCCTCGCGGTGAAGGATAAGGCTCCGAAATAGCAGTTGCTGAAGCGCCACGTACCGGTTCCCAGCAAGGATCTGGTGCAGCCCGGGTCGCCCCCGGCATCCTCCGAATGGATCATTGACGGCGGGAAAGTCCCCTGCCATAATCCCTCAGCGTCTGTCAGGGGGGGCTTAATGAACTTCAAGATCAGGACTGCATTTGGACTATTGCTCATCGGCGCGGCTGCGTGGGCTCAGTCGACGGGGCAAATTAGCGGCACCGTCCGTGATACCACCGGCGGATCCGTACCTGGTTCCACGATTAAAGTCACCCAAACCGCGACCGGGCTGGTCCGAGCAGTCACCAGCGGCCCTGATGGCGGGTATGTGCTTACCAATCTTCCGGTTGGCCCCTATCTGCTGGAGGTCAGCAAGGACGGGTTCAGTAAGTATGTCCAATCCGGCATTTTGCTGCAGGTAGACAGCGATCCCACCGTTGATGTCGCGCTCAAGGTCGGTGCGGTGACCGACCAGGTCACCGTCGGAGCCGACGCCGCGCTGGTGGAGACTCATAGCAGTGGCATAGGGCAAGTGGTGGACAATCAGCGCGTCCTCGAAATGCCGTTGAACGGGCGCAATCCAATAGAACTTGTTTTTCTGGCGGGCATGTCCAACTACCCCGGCAATGGCGCGATCAACACCGTCCGCAATTACCCGACGGTGATCGTGTCGGTCGCTGGCGGTCAGGGCAATGGAGTGACTTATCTTTTGGATGGCGCCAATTACCAGGACCCCTATAACAATCTAAGCCTTCCCTTGCCTTTCCCTGACGCACTGCAGGAGTTCAAGGTCGAAACCAGCGCTCTGCCGGCGCAGTACGGATATCACTCCTCTGCGGCCGTGAATGCCGTTACCAAATCCGGCACCAACAGTTTTCATGGCGACCTGTTCGAATTTATACGCAATGGGGACTTCAACGCCCGCGACTTCTTCGCCAGCTCGCGAGATACTCTAAAGCGAAATCAGTATGGCGGAACCATCGGAGGACCAATCAAGCGAGACAAGCTGTTCTTTTTCGCTGGATACCAGGACACGACGCAGCGTTCGGACCCTGGCCAGCTTTTCGCGTTTGTACCCACGGCGGCCATGCTCGCGGGAGATTTTACCCAGTATTACGTCAACAACTGTCCGGGAACCCATAGTTCCACTGGAGCTCTGATTAATCTAAAAGCCCCGTTCGTCAATAACAAACTGCCGGCGAACGTGCAGGTCAACCCCGTGGCCCTGGCGATTTCTAAGACTCTTCCGCAGACGGCGGATCCTTGCGGTCATGTCAGCTACGGACAAGTGCAAGGACTGGATGAGAATCTGGGCGTCGCGAAAATCGACTATCAGATCAGCCAGGCGCATTCGATTTTCGGGCGTTACACGGTGGCCAACCTCAACCAGCCATCCACCTTCGATGGCACGAATCCGCTGTCGAAAAACACTTATGCGATCCACGACCTGGATTATTCCGTTGCAATCGGCGATACCTACGTGATCGGCTCGAATCTGGTGAACTCATTCCGGGTGGCAGTGAATCGAACCAACATTGCCAAGATCCCGGATGCGTACAAATCTCTCGCCGACTTCGGGGCGAATGTTGCGCCACTCAACGGACACGACACTTTGATGACGATGACCAATGGCGGCTTCAGTCTCGGCACTACTGCTGCCGTTCCGGGGGAGTCCCATAACGGCCCTAACATCTCCCTCAACGAGGACATTAGTTGGGTCAAAGGATCGCATCAGATCGGATTCGGAGGCAGTATTTACCGGCAGATGATGAACTACTGGTCGGGTTTGAACGGTATGGGCCAGCCCAACTTCAATGGGGCGGTGACGGGCCTCACGCTGGGAGATTTCTTGACGGGCCAGACCAATACTTTTAGCCAAGGTCTGATCTACGGTTTCTACAATCGCCAATATTATTCCTCGATCTACGCGCAGGATGTCTGGAAGCTTACCTCGCGCCTCACGCTCAGCTACGGCGTGCGTTGGGAGCCCTACACCGCGCCCTATAACAAGACCGGACAGTTTTCGCATTTCGATACGACGCTATTTAACCAGGGTTTTCATAGCAGCGTGTTCGTGAACGCGCCGGCCGGGCTGGCATTCCCGGGCGATCCTCAATACGCCTGCGGAAACAGTGTCAATTGTCCGCAGTGGGACAAGTTTTTCCCGCGAATCGGCTTGGTCTGGGATCCCAGGGGCGATGGCAAGATGACGATTCGTGCGGCCTTCGGCCAGTTCGGTGACCGGCCCCACATGTTTTATACGAACTTCGCGTCGCAATATGCACCGTTTGGCGGCAATCTCAGCCTGTCGAACGTCAACCTCACCAATCCATGGGCGAGTTATCCTGGCGGCAATCCGATCCCGGCGCTCGCCGCGGCCAATGGCGTTGGCCATGCGAGCCCCACCGCTGTTTTCCCGCTCGCCGGAACCTATGTTACGTTCCCCCAACAAAACTACCACGCCCCGTATGTGAACCAGTGGAATCTCAGTGTGCAGAGACAGCTGGGGAAGGACTGGTTGGCGACCGTCAACTACGTGGGCAACAGCCAGATTCATATGACCACCTCCAGCCTGCTGAATGCCGCCGTCTATCTTGGACCCAGTTCCACGACGGCCAATCAGCAAAATCGGCGTGTGCTGTCGTTACTGAATCCATCTCAGGGCCAATACTATGCCGGTGTGGCGCAAGCAGAAGACGGCGGTACCGGAACCTACGACGCCCTGTATGCCTCTATCCAGAAGCGGCTCAGTAAGGGCGTCAGCATCTCGGCGAATTACACTTGGTCGCACTGCATCAGCGACATTCCCGATCAGCAAACCAGCGCCACAGCTACAATTTCTTCGGTTCCCGGAAACCGCCGGGAGTACCGCGGCAACTGTCCCGGCATTGACGTGCGGCAGTTATTCATTCTGAATATGGTCGCCGCTACACCGAAGTTCTCGAACAAATGGCTGCGAGCGATCGCGAGCGACTGGCAGATCGCGCCGATTTTGACGCTCAAATCCGCCCAGTTCTTCACGGTGACCAGCGGTACTGACCGCGCTCTGACTACCGCATCCGGCCAAACCGCGAATCTCGTGCCGGGCGTCGACCAGAAGGCTACTTCGCCTGGATGTACTCCGGCGCCCTGCGTACAGTGGGTGAACCCGGCGGCGTTCAGCATACCGGCCTTGGGCACCTATGGTAATCTCGGCCAGAACAATCTTAAAGGTCCGGGAATATTTCAATTGAACATGGCTCTGTCGCGGGCGTTCCGGGTACGCGAGGGCATGAGCCTGCAATTGCGCGGCGAAGCGTTCAATCTTACGAATCACGTGAATCTAGCGCTTCCGGGAAGTACTCCCGGGACAGTTTCCTTAGCCTCCGGCAGCACGTTCGGCCAAATTACCAGCGACATCAGCGGCAACAACGGCTTAACCAACAGCGGAGACCCGCGGATCATTCAACTCGCCATCAAGTTCATTTTTTAATGGATTAAAGCTGAACAATTCCACGCTGAATGGCGGCGGTCGCCGCCTGCGTGCGATCTTGAGCTCCCAATTTATGCAGGATGTGGCGGACATGGTGTTTCGCCGTCGCTTCGGCGATGTTGAGAGTATGGGCGATCGATTTATTAGGCAGGCCCGCCACGATCAGTTCCAGGACCTGAATCTCCCGCGTGCTTAACTGCAGCTCCCCCTCTTGCGCCTCCAGCGCTGCGCTCAGAGCTGGCGGCAGATACGTCCCGCCCTGGGCCACCGTGCGGATCGCATTCAGCAATTCGTCCCGCAGCACGTCTTTGGTCAAATAGCCCTTCATCCCCGCCGCAAACGCCCGGCGAATGTCGCCCACGCCGCCATAGCTGGTTAACATGATGGTTTTGGCGTCCGGGTACGAAGCGTGAATCGCGGAGGCGACATCGATCCCCGAAAGACCCGGCATTCGCATGTCGAGCAGAGTCACATCCGGGAGGTGCTGCTTGAATAGCTCCAAGGCCGTGGGACCATCCTCTGCCTCGGCCACTACCCTCATGTCCGGTTGAGTGTTAATGATCGCCGTCAGTCCCACTCTGGCCACCAGGTGGTCTTCGGCGATGAGGAGTCGAATGGGTGCGTTCACTTGAATATCATCCCAGCGGAACGGTCAATTCCACTTCGGTACCGCTTCCGGGTTTGGCTTCCACGGCGAGCTTCCCGCCGACCCGCTTGGCCCTTTCGCGCATACCGATCAGCCCGAAGTGCCCCTGCGCAGTAGCGAACGCACCTGAGCTATCGAACCCACACCCGTTATCGGCAATCTTCATCTGCAACTGGTTTTTGTCAACACTCAGATTGAGGGCCACCTTGGTCGCCCGCGCATGTTTCAGAACGTTGGAGATGGCTTCCTGCGCGATCCTTAAAACGTGATGCGCGACGTTCTCCGGCAGTTTGCTCGCGTCTCCGCGCAGGTCCACTTTAACGTCTAGCCCGGAGCCGACGGTCCAGCCCCGTGCTCCCGAGTCCAGTGCCGCTGCCAGATCCTGATCGTCCAACGCCGTGGTACGAAGATCCATCACCGCCCGCCGGGCTTCCGTCAAACTGTGGCGCGCCATACGCCGTGCGATATCCAAAAATCCCCGTGCCGGCTGAGCATTTTCCGGCATACAGGTCTCCAGGGCGTCGAGCTGCGAAGCAATCCCAACGAAAGCCTGCGCCAGAGTGTCGTGAATTTCACGAGCGAGCCTGGCGCGCTCATCGAGCACCAGCGCGAACCGGTAACGAACCTGCCGCACGCGAAGGTGGTAGGCGAGCCAGGCGAGCGCCAAGACAAACAAAACACCAAGAGAACGGAACCACACCGTTTCATACAAATGTGGGAGCATTTCAAAACCGAAGGAAGCTTCGCTCGAACTGCCTCCCGGAACCTCGGCTCTCACGTGAAACACGTACGGCCCGTGACGCAAGCTGGTGTAGTCCACCGTGCGGCGGTTTCCGGAATTCACCCAGTCTGAATCGAGCCCGTCAAGCTTGTAGGAATATTGAACCAAGTCGGGAGCGCGCAGGTAGATGCCCGCGTAACGGATCCGCAAGCGGCTGCCATCGGGCGGCACCTGGGGGTTGCTCCCCCGCTTCATTTCCCGGCCGCCTGAAGTGGTTTCGGTGAACTGGATCTGCGGTGCGGCATCCAGATGCCGTGAGGTCTGCCTGTTGTACACCGCGATGCCCCGGCTGGTTACGAACCACAAAGTGCCGTCTGCGTGGCGCCCCCCTCCCGCTCCCAGAGACGGAGCGCATTGTGCACTCGGTAATCCATCCGCCATCCCATAGTTGACCGGATTTAATTTGGCGGCGCGGTGGTTCGCGAAATCCAGTAATTCGGTCTTGGACACTTCGGAAATGCCGCGTGTCGTGCTGATCCAGAAAGACGCTCCGTCGTCGATCACGCTTGCGACGTTATCGCTGAGCAGACCATCCTTGGCCCGGAAGGAGAGGAACTTTCCATCGCGGAATAGATTGAGGCCGCCTTCCAAGGTACTCACCCAGAGTGTCCCGTCCGGCTCCTGGTAGAGCGAACGAATCTGATCGCTTCCCAGGCCGTCCTTCATGGTGTATCGCCGGATGCGGCCATCGCTTGCTACGCTCCATAAGCCCCGCCGCATGCTGCCGGCCCAAATGGTTCCGTCCTTGCCTTTAAGCAGCGCTACAAATGCGCTGTCTTCGAGCATTGGCCCACCTGGAACCACCGTGCGGAACTGCGTCCCGTCTAATTCGACTATGCCGTTCGTCGTAGCAAGCAGAAGGGCGCCTGCCGGGGACTTTTCGATCGCGTCATATACCGTCTTACGTCCGTGCGGGTCAGGAGGCACGATCAGTCGCGCGTGCCCATCGCGAATTCGCGTCAGCCCGTCTCTAGAAGAGACTAGCAATTCACCATCGTGAGTCTCCCGAATCGCGAAAACACGGCCCTTGGGCATCCCCGCCTGGCCGGCAAGTGAGCGCACGCCGCTCCCCGACATTAGAGCGATTCCTCCATCCAGAAAACCGATCCAGGTTCTGCCGCTGCGGTCCTCAAAGACGGTATTGGGCTCATCGCTCGGCAATCCTTCGCTTTTGCGATAGACCACAAAACGGTCGTCCCGCAAACGAAGGAGTCCGTTGCTCCCCCCCGCCCACAGATTGCCATCCCGGTCTTCGAACAGCGCTTGAACAGAGCCGGAGCGGAAAGTCTCGGAGGCGGGATCGCTGACTCCGGCTTCCCCCAAGCCGCGGAACTGTCCGCCTTCAAGCCGAGCAACTCCGTTGAGAGTTCCCACCCACAGATTGCCGTCGCGATCTTCCGTTAAATTGCTGAGTCCGAACAGGTCGGTCTTGCCGTTCCCTATGGGAAATCTCGTGAGAGCCCCATTGGGACTTCTGCGGACGATTCCGCGTACTCCTACGATCCAAAGGTTCCCCTCGCGGTCTGCCGAGATGCCGGTCGGAAAGTCGGCGGCCAGAGCGTTAGGATCGATCGCGTCACGGAATTTTCCGCCCACAAACTTGGCCACCGAGCTGATCCCTGCTACATAGAGATCGTGCTTGCCGTCCTCTGCAACACCCCGGGCGGATCGCATGGGAAGATCTTTCTCTTTGACAAAATTAGTGAAAGTCCTGCCATCGAAGCGGCTCAGATTGCCTCCTGCTACGACCCACAGATTTCCCAGGTGGTCGACAAACAAGGAGCTCACCGGTCCTTCCGCCAAACCGTCCTTAATAGTCCAAGACCGAAGTTGCCCGTCGCGAAGTTGGGCAATCCCTTTCGAAGTTCCGATCCACAAAGATCCGTCCGCCGCAGACGCGAGCGCCGTAATCGAGTTACCCGGCAGGTTGTTGTTCTCCTGGTTATGTACAACAAATTCGTAGCCATCGAAACGGGCCAAGCCCTCGTCGGTGCCAACCCACAAAAACCCTTCTGGCGTTTGGGCGATGGCTCGAATGGTATCTTGAGGTAGTCCGTGCTGCTGCGCCCAAATGGTGGAGGAATATTGTGCGAGGGACTTGCGTGGGTCGAGCCCGTACACGGGCAAAAAAATCTCCAGCAACAGGAAGAGGGCTTTTACTAGGCGCATGGTATACGCTTCTGTCTCGCCGAAACTCTCGTGATTATATCTGAGGTGAGCGTGCAACGAATATCTAGCGAGGCGGCGTGCTAATCAAGATGACCGAACGACACTCCAAACCAGGAAAGGCGCATATCGCAAGGACTGGTAATACAGCGCGAGAGATGTGGAAACTGATTTCGGGAAAGGAAGAGGTGCAGGTAGCGGCATCCGTGCAGAATGTACGCATTGTACGTCAGGTTAAAAGTGTATGTCTTTGGTCGTACCGCTGATGTTGGATGGGCGGCCAGCTTGGACATTTTGTGACTGAACGTAGCTAAGAACGTAAACTCGAGATAGGAGGAGAATAAGGCGCGTATTTAGACCCAATTTGATCAGTGTGCCCGGTCTTCAGCGCGTCCCGCACAGCCTGCCGCAGGCGATCGGGGCGGAACGGGTTATCGAGCACGACGACTATAGAGGGATACGTGCGGGCTCTGATTTCCGCGTCCACGGAAGTCGACGTGTAAACAACTTTGAGGTCTGGATAATCCAGTTTGAGAAGTTGCGTCAGTTCCCAACCAAATCGATGAGGCAGTCGCACTGCGGTCACCAACAAGTCTATTTTCGTGGTGTGTCGTGCGGCGATCCGAACTGCTTCCTCGACACTAGAGCTTTGTGTGATTTGATACTTGCCCGAGAGAGCACGGCATTCCAGTCGACGCAGAACTTGATCAGGTTCGGCGATCAGGATCGTGTTGGTGTGCCAGCTGAACCAGCGCTTCATAATCTCTTTCAACATACCGGACCTTCCTTTGAGGCTGGTCCCTGCCTATACCCTTGGTACGCAACCAGAGGGCCATTTTAAGGAGTTTGAGCGCAGCTCCCTAATGCATTGATTAGAACTACTTAAGCATTTGCCCGACAGTAGGAATGGAATACTTCTCACGACTTCTGGCACGCTAGTCCCAGGTATTAAACTCTCTTTCGAGTAAGAAACACTCGGCCGCCAGGCACCGGGTTCAAGGGCGTTCGGGTTTTGATGACGGCCCGGAAGGCTGGCCGGTGGGCGGAAATCTCAACTTGTGGACGGAGGCAAACTGCTCGGCGTGCTGCTTGCACAGATCCTCGTGCTGGAAAGACGGGCGGACCTGAGCCCGTTCGAGCCTGAGAGAGGCGGGCCATTTTGCCTTTGCGCCGCAGTGACAACGGTTATGTCCAGCCGGGTCAATAGGCTGGATATTAGGGTCAAGCTCCGACGCAGACATTTCACCATCGTATGACTAATTCGCATCCTCGCTTGCGTCTGATCCTAGGAATTGGGTCATGCGTCCTTGGCCGCTGGAATGCCACTGGTTCCCGAAGGACGCGATTTCCTGTTCTAGTGCTTCCAGACGGCTTGTAGCCTAATCGATCGCTTGTTCGGCGCGGTAACGCTTACGCGCCCCACGGTCGGTTCGGGCCTGATAAGAACTATTATCGCCTGCTACCGCGCCGCTCCTCTCGGGTTCACAAACGTAAAGCACGCGCAGATTCATGGATCTCCGGCAGATACCCTTGTCGAAAACATCCCACCATGGATTCGGGCGTCAGCACCGTGACTATCGAATCTTTCGGTCTCTCAACACGCCTTGCATAGCCTTCGGGTGTCCAAAGTAGGAGTGCGTTACCTGCCACCAAGTACGGAGAGCCGTCAATCTGCACGAAACAACCATCCGGCAGTGAGTTTAGGGACGCTCTATATGTGACCCTTTTCCCGTTGGCAATCCGCGTCGGATGCAGTTCCAGATCCATTTCATCGGCAAACGGAAGTTGGTCTTGTCCGTGTACGCGCTTCCAGGCGCCTTTGAAGGCGTTGTAGCGCTCCCGCCGGCATTCGGCGCATGGTCTATGTCCGGCGGCGAAGGCAACGGCTTCGTCGAGGAAAAACAGTTCCGTATAGCGATTCGGGGACATCACTATGCGGTGCCGGCCCCGAAACTCAAGAACGCACGCAATCCACCGCCTGCTCTTGTAGCGGCGGACGATTTCCCGGTCAGCGTTGTGCAATGCACCGCCTCGGTTGCCCATCATCGTGCCGCGAGCAGAAGTCCGAAAGATGCTGCCGAAAGGGTCTACGCGGTTTTGCAGTGGCATCCCTAAGCTCACATTATGCGTTACTTGCGCGTTCAGCAAGGAAACGATCTGCAATCCGGTTCATCTTGCGCCCAGCTTTCGCGACCGTCGGCATCCGAACACGGCTCCGAGGCCGGTGTACCCTAAAGATAGGATGGCTGTACGAGCTGTTACGCTAGCGTTCCTGCTGGCTGGTCTGGTCCAGACACAGAGTCCCGTTTCAGACGGACGCGCCCAGGAGCCGAATCCAGCCGCCGCGGCGCCCGAAGCGCCTCCTTTCGTGAATTGCCCGGGGGGTGGGCCGCTCGGCGCGGTGGATTTGACCGTGCACACCGGCAATCAGTCCCTTCCTTTTCGCACCATCAATCATCTGAGCGAAGGCGACATCGTGCGTTATGCTGCCATTCTGCGGGGAAAGGAGGAGCGGCCGGGCGAGGTCGCGCTGATCCTGGTACCAGAAAAGCGGCAGCCCGGGGAGGAAGATATCATCGTTACCGACCCAAAGCCCGCAGACAAGACGCAAGAATGGAAGATGCCGCGGACCATCTCCCTGGCGGCGCTGGTGTACGGCCCTGCCGGTCTGAACCGGAAGAAGGTGGCCAAATTCCTGGCGCAAGATGAGGTCCTCATCGCGCAGTTGGCCGACTACGCCGATAAGACGGCGCAGGCCGAGCAGTTGGTGGCGATGCTGTCGAACAACGAGAGCTCCTCGGCCGGCATCAACTCGGCGTTGAACGGCTTCGCTTCACAATATGGATTCGCTGTCCAGATCGACAGGAATGCTCCCGTTTCGGCCCAGGCCCAGACCGTGTTCGCCGCCATGAACCCGCAACTGGCCAACTACAATCCTCTGGCCAGCTCCACGGCGCAACGGGCTGGACAAACAGCCAGTATGGCAAGCATGGCTGCCTCGCTCTTTTTCGGAAGCCCGGTCGGATTGGTCGCCGGCGGAACGGCGATGCTTCTCGATTTGCGGGCCATTACATTTCCCGATACCCAGTTCCGCGCCGCCTTTGCGCAGCCGCTCGGGAACGCCGGCGTTAATCTTTGCGGGCAACAAGGCCCAGCGCCGCCGCATACGCGAATCGCTTACATCTGGGTCAACCGAATTCCCAATATTCGCACTCCCTCGATTCGCATCGGCGATGCGGACCATATCCCCTCTACCCAGAAGACTCCAGTCCCGGTGGATACGCCGGAGCCGGGTTGGAAATATTTGGACCGTGTGCGGGAGTGGGCCTTGGTTGACGATCAGCAGAAAAAGATAGCGGTTAGCGTCGTGAAACTCGGCAATCAGAAAGCGCTGGAGATCGATTTGACGAAAGCCGCGGTGCCGCCTGGCGATTACAAGCTGACCGGGTTTTGGGACTGGACGCCTCTCGAAGCAACCGGAACCGTGCATGTCCTCGGGCTGAGCGATTTCAGGACGGCGCATCTCGCTCCGGCGTCACAGGACGGGCTGCTCGCGAAGTCCGGGAAAGCGCCGGTGACGGTGACGGGGAGCGATTTCGAGTTCACGACCAAGGTCGAGTTGAAAAGGCTGAACGACGAGTTCGCCACGGCGCAGGGCGTGCGGTTTCTTCTCCCGAACGGGCTGCGTAAGGGACCGCAAGACCACATGGACGTGCAGATCGACACGCAGGATCTCGATCCCGGGGCCTACGCGCTGCTGATTTCGCAGCAGGACGACAAGAGCCATCCCGTGAATTTTAAGGTTCTTCCAAATCCGCCGAAAATCAGCAATTTGCCGATCCTTGTGAACCAAGGCAGCGTGAACCAAGGCGCCGCGACGCAGCACTTTGTGCTCAAAGGCGAACGCTTGGAACTGCTCACGAAACTGGAGGCTCCCGGAGCCGTTCTCCAGCTCAATCCAGCGGAGTCGAATCAAACGGAACGGAGCCTGACGGTGGTGCTGCAATCGCCGCCGAAACCCGGCACGGCGCTGCCGGTGAAAGCCTACTTGCAGGATCGAAGCGAGCCCCTCACGTTTCCCGATGCTCTCGAGATCGCCGGGCCGCTACCCGTGATTGCCAGTTCGCGACTCTCGCTGCCGGCGGGTATGGCGATCAGCGTCCGCTCCGACGAGTTTCCGGCAGGATACACGCTGAATGCCATGCTGGATGTGAAGAATATGGAACGACAGAGTGTCGTGCGGCTGGTGTGCGTCGAAGGTGCGGGCGAGCAAGCATCGCTTCACATTGGGGAGCAGAATGCACATCAGAGTCTGCAGCAGCTCTCCCCGGACCAATTGTTTCTGGCGTTTGATACCAGCGGTCTGCCGGCCGGTTGTTCACTGCAGGCAGTGATGGATAACGGCCGCGGTGGCAGTTCACCGCCGTTCACGCTGGCGCATATCCTGCGCGTACCCCGGATTGATTCTTTCACCGTATCCGCGAGTCCGCCGCAGAATGAAATGCGGCGCTATCAACTCACGGGCGAGAATCTCGAGATGATCGCGAAGCTCGGATGGGACGATGGCCACCCAGTGCCGGTTTCCGATCTCCCGGAGCCGCTTCCCGGGCCCGGAATGAAGCAATCGATCGGAATCAATCTTCCGGACCCACCCAATTCCGAAAGCAAACTGTACGTGTGGCTGCGGGGCGACCAGCAAGGCCGCCTGGCGACCATCCCACCTCCAGCTTTGCCATCAGTAACTCCGCCGCCTGCTGCCGCATCCGCCCCAGATCCACAGGAGCAGCCGAAATCGGAGAAGGTTGCGCCGGTCAAACAGTAGTGGAGGGCCGCGCGGAATGGCCCGGATCGATCGAGCTAAGTGTCCCCATCCGCTAAGTCGATGAACTCAACACTCCACGGCAATTGGCGCAAATCAACACGCGCCACCGTGATTGGCAATTGAAAACGCCGACGGCCGGCACTCCCTGGGTTCAGGTAGATGACACCAGCACGTTCGGTGTGGCTAGGCTTGTGCGAGTGCCCGCTGACGACTATTTTGAACTCAGCAGCCGCAGGATCGATGTCAAGGTGCTGAATGTCGTGTAGGACGTATATCAAGACCGAACGGCCTTCGGCGACTGCCGTCACCGGCAACTGGGACGCCCACGGGCCTTTGTCAACGTTGCCTCTAACAGCGACGACCGGCGCCACTGCGCGCAACTGTTCAATGATCCCAGGCTTGCCAACATCGCCGGCATGGATAATCAGATCGGATCCTTTGAGTGCGGTCAATGCGTCCGGCCGCAAGAGGCCATGCGTATCAGAGATCAGCCCAATGATCGCGGCATCGCCCACTGTTCGATCTTACCGGATCGTGCTGCGCAACGATGACCACCAAGAGCCCTTGTGAACTCTTGGCACGCAGGTATACGTGGAATACGTCAGCCGCCCCAATAGAGTGCGCTAAGCAATGAGATAGTCCGCCACCTTCCACCGACGAGGGGACATTAAGCAGCGCGAATAACAGGTCTGCCACGCGATATCCCGCGCGTTAGCCCCACGTGCCCCTTTGGCATGACCCCAAGCGCCCGAACAACCCGCACAGAGACCCAAACACCCTACTCGACTATAATGAATTCGGCAAAAGATAGCAGCATGGATTTGACTCCTCCCTATCCGCGATGTTCCGTCGGTTAACCGTTATGAAAATATGCTTCCGCGCAGCGCAGTCACGGTTTCTTGCTGTTCCGTTGATGGTGTTTCTTGCCTGTGAGTCGACTTCCGCTCAAATCCTTCTGGACGGCGAATGGGCTGCCCGCTATCACGAAGACCAGCTTGAGCGTATCCCGGGACCCGAACTGGGCGACTACCTGGGTCTACCAATCAATGATGCGGCTCGCCTGAAGGCGGAAAGCTGGGACGCCTCCCGCTTGACTCTGCCAGAGGAGCAGTGCCGGGTTCACGTATCGCCCTACATTTATCGCGGACCTCTGGATCTGCGCATCTGGTCGGAGAAGAATCCGGAAACGCAGCAGGTCGTTGCGATCCGCAACTACCTCGGCACTTACTCTCAAACGCGGACGATCTGGATGGACGGGCGCCCGCATCCGCCGGCTTGGGCTCCGCACACCTGGATGGGGTTTTCCACCGGCAAATGGGAGGGATCGATCCTAACCGTCTACACCACCCACATTAAGCAGGGTTGGGTACGGCGCAATGGGCTGCCCCAAAGCGACCAGGCAACCATGGTGGAACACTTCATACGTCACGGCGACCACCTCACGCACGTCAGCATCCTGACTGATCCCGTGTATCTGACTGAGCCCTTAATCAAGTCAGAGGACTTTGAAATGAACTTGCACGGCGAAGATGCGCAGTGGGTGTATCATTGCCGGTCCGTCGAGGAAATATCGAATCGCCGCAAGGGCGACGTGCCGAACTATCTGCCGGGTGAGAACCCTTTTATGGCGGAGTTTCCGAATCGTTATAGGCTCCCGCCAGAAGCAGCATTGGGTGGCGCGGAAACGATGTATCCCGAGTACCGCAGCAATATGAAACGTTCCGAAAAGGGCGCCGTCGGAAAGGGTCGCGCGGTGGCCGATGCGCCGCCCCCATCGCTTGTGGAAGCCGTCAAGGTTCAAGGCAATGTTTACCTAATTGTTGGAGCCGCTGGAAATGTACTCGTTCAAGTTGGGGATCAGGGCACTCTGCTGGTCGATACCGGAGCGGAATCAGTCAAGGATAAGATGCTGAGCGCCGTGAAGAAACTAACGCCCGAGCCAATTCGTTGGGTGTTGAACACCAGCGCGGACCCCAATCACGTGGGCGGGAATGTGGCCGTAGCCACTTTCGCCGGCTCCGCCCGCCACGTGGAATTGACGAATACCCCGTTCGGGACCGCGTCCCAAGTAGCTGAATTCATCGCTACGGAGGCAGTGCTGAACCGTATGAGCGCGATGAACGGTAAGCAACCCGCTTACCCAGCGGATGCCTGGCCCACCGAGACTTACGCGAATGAGAAGGATGAAGTCTACTTCAACGGCGAAGCCATTGAGATGCTTCATGCGCCGGCCGCCCATACCGATGGCGATAGTCTCGTGTACTTCCGCCGCTCCGACGTGCTCGCCGTAGGCGGCTTGTTCGATCCTGATCGTTATCCTGTCATCGACCTTGCGCGCGGCGGCAGCCTGCAAGGTATTCTCGACGGTCTCAACCGTATTCTCGACATCACGATTCCCGCCTTTTCACAGGAGGGCGGGACCATGGTAATCCCGGGCCATGGCCGCATCTGCGATGAAGCCGACGTAGTGGAATATCGCGATATGTTGGCCATCGTTCGCGACCGTCTGCGGGCGATGATCAAGAAAGGCATGACCCTCGAGCAGATCCAGGCAGCGCGGCCCACGCTCGATTACGACCCGCTTTATGGGGCAAGCAAAGGCCCGTGGACCACAGACATGTTCGTGGAAGCGGCGTACCGGAGTCTAGCCCAATCCACGAAGTAGCCCCAGGCTTCGCCAAACTATCGAAGGGTGCCCCGTTCCCCTACAGTCTCCCAATTTTGTGATGAAGACATCAAGCGTCTTTTGCCCCAGAATCGGGAGAGTCTGCGACATCGGGCAACTTTGACGGGCCTAACGCTTCCCACAGTTTTTCCGCTAACGCTTCGTAGCGGGGAACAACCTCAGGAGCCAAGTGTTTGACGATCTTATTTTCTGCTGACTCCACCGCCTCTTCGATGCATAAACAGATACTCATCAGCTCATCTCTCGTGAGCAGCAACGTTACCGTGTCTTCAGGCATGCCAGCAGTATATTACGCGAGCGGTGCGCGACCCACCCTCTCCTAGTGCGCCGCGCACAGCATGTCCTGTGCGGTCGTCCGTCAAGAACCCGGCAGTGACTCGAAGAAGCGCGCTGTTAGTTCGAACTCCGTTCCACCGGCATGGGCACGGCGGTCATGCGCGGAGCGGCTTGAATCGTGGTGTGATAGCTCTCCTCCATCTTCCAGAGGCCATTGTGGTTTGCGAACACTCGGCTGGACCAATACGCTTTGCCGCCCCAGGTCGGCTGGAGCATGATTGCTACCACCGCGTCGCCAAAATCCCAGGTGCGCGCCCATAATGCCGGGGTGGTGCTGACGAATGGGCGCTCCGCCGTCGGGGGATTCACCTTCGTCGGCCCAGTAGCCGTCGGCGATTGACGAGGAGTGGCGGTGGTCGAATTGATCACCACCACGTGGTCGCCCATATGCATGTCGTGATGCCCGGTTCCCGATTCCTGATCCTGCCAGTTCTCAATGGCGGCTTTCTCACTGGCCGATAGCGGCTTGTAGGGCAATTCCTTGCAAGGATTGATGCACGGGATAGTGAAGGTCGGCCTGGCGTTTTCGCCCGGCACGGCGGGACGCGTAGCGATCTCGTTCGTATGCAGCAGCCGCCAGCCGGCTGGGCGCTGTACCCAAAAATGGGCGGCAAATTTGTTTCCCTGGTTGTTTTGAATCCACACCACCTTGCCGTATTTGTGCTCGGTGATGATCACATCGCTCGCGACGGGTACCAGGGGCTTGAGCCCGGCTCGCAGGGCGTCTTCTCTCGCCCACATAATCCCATCTGTGTCGATCCACGAGAAGTCGGGATCCAAATACTTGTTCACGGTTGCCTTATCGCCTTTAATGAAAGCGGCGACCAACGCTTGGTCGGCCTTAACCACTTCGTCATGGGTGTTAGCGTCCGGCTGCTTGGTCTGCGCGGCGACGAAATTTACTGACACAGCACACAGTAGGGATGCAATCGCTAAATATCGTTTCATAATTAATCTCCTAAGGACGGGTCTTCAGATTCTACACCCGGAAGCCGCTAACGTGGATCAAGTCGCATTGCTGCCGATTCCTGGAATTGGCGTTTTCAGGTATAGTCTCGATTACATCTTGTAGCAATCGAGCCGAAAGGCCGCCGCCGGCGAAGCACATGGCGTTGGTGCACTCTCACGGAGGCGGGTTTGCTCGCGGAAGCCAGGAGGCACTTGCCGCCCACGTGATGCCGCTCACAGCACGCGGGTACGTGTCGATGCTTACCACGTGTGATCTGACGAAGCGCCTTCAGCAATTGATTGAGACTACTATCAAGAGAGAGGCCCGGTTTGTTGCGTTCACACAGACGAGCGGCGGTGGCGATTCTGGCGGCGAGCCTGTTTGCCTGGGCCCAGAGTCCGCCTATTACCGACTACATCCTGCAGGGATGGGCCATCTTAACGCGATCAAACAAGAATCTGGCGACTGCGGCGATCGATCCGAAATTTAGCGTGGGACCAGACGGGCGTTGGCCGGTCTATGTCGGCCGAACTGAGGACGCGGAGCTAGTTGAGCGGGAAGTGCGCGCGCAAATGCCGGCGGAGGATTTCCGCAAGATCGTGATCCGGCGGCTGCCGGAAGACATTTCACAGACAGCAGGGCAAGGGTTGCTATACCTGCCGAAGCCGTATGTGGTTCCGGGCGGGCGGTTCAATGAGATGTATGGCTGGGATAGTTACTTTATACAGTTGGGTTTGCTGAAAGATGGCGAGATCGAACTGGCCAAAGACATGGCTGATAATTTCCTTTACGAAATCCGGCGATACGGCAAGATTCTGAATGCGAATCGTACATACTATTTGACTCGGTCGCAGCCGCCGTTCCTGACAGAAATGCTGCTGGGGGTATATCGCCAAACCCGAGATCGGCCTTGGCTAGCGGAATCGGTGGAAGCGGCGATGACGTATTACGGTTACTGGACTAGCGAGCCGCATCTGACGCGGCAGACGGGACTATCGAGGTACTTCGATTTGGGAGATGGGCCGGCGCCTGAGGTATTAGCCTCGGAAGTGAATTCGTCGGGTCGTACTCACTATGACCTGGTGAAGGATTACTTTCGAACACATCGTGTGGAAGCCTTCGACCTGTCCCGTTTTTACGATCGGAAACGCGACGAGCTTACGCCGCTATTTTATAAGGCCGACCGATCAATGCGGGAATCTGGTTTTGATCCGTCGGCAAGATTCGGACCGTTCAATGCAGATGTTACCCAGTACAATCCCGTGTGTTTGAATTCGCTTCTCTACGTGATGGAGAAGGAGATGGCGGAAATCCTGGAGATTGTCGGGCGGGGGGCAGAAGCAGAGATATGGCGAACGCGGGCAACAGAGAGAGCGGAGCGGGTGAATCGGTTCATGTGGAATGCGGAAGATGGATTGTATTACGACTACAATTTTGCGCAAGCGCGAATTCGACGTTATCCGTTTCTCACGACATTCTACCCTTTATGGGCCGGTATCGCGAATAGGGATCAGGCCGAACGCGTTAGACGGGCTCTCGGGAAATTCGAACGGCCGGGCGGATTGCAGACGAGCACCAACCGAAGCGGGGACCAGTGGGATGCACCTTTCGGTTGGGCGCCACTAGAACTAATCGCGGTCGAGGGCTTGCGGCGATACGGGTACAACGAAGATGCGAATCGGATCGCGGGAAAATTCCTGGGCATGGTGCATCAAGAGTTTCATCGAACGGGGACGATTCTGGAGAAGTACGATGTGGAGCGGAGAGCCGCGGATATTCAGGGCCAGGTTCGTTATGGGTACAGTTCAAATGAGGTGGGTTTTGGCTGGACGAATGGAGTTTTCAAGGTGCTGCTGGACGAACTGCCTCCAGTGGATCGCCGGAGAGTGCTAGAAGGGCGGTGATAAACAACATATCGGTGGCTTCCGATCTGCTCCGCACGGGCAAGTCTCCGATGATGTCGCTCCAGGCCGGCCACCGATAGGACCGTCCCTTGAACTTGATCCACCCGCATGACCCGGGAGCTTGCATATCTCTTTAACAGCCCGTAAATAACCATTAACGGTTGCGATATTCGCGTTCTGCAGCCAGTCACCTTAGTAACCTTGTCGCACTTCGTCGTGGCAGGTTGTCACGGAAGTCTTGAAATTTCGCTAGGCTCGGATTCATGGAGTCGTCACGAGAATGTCCTTTGCTTGAGC
>Ga0105245_10001451_pt1 | contig 21449 bp, 19 predicted proteins | sample KBSM54metaG_FD_81523 | JGI IMG/M metagenome (GOLD analysis project Ga0105245, IMG submission 81523) | Miscanthus rhizosphere microbial communities from Kellogg Biological Station, Michigan, USA - KBS M5-4 metaG | ecosystem: Host-associated > Plants > Roots > Rhizosphere > Soil | place...
AGACGGTCGAGCATGAAGTCTTTGCTCTTGTCGAGAATTCCCTCGGGGCGGCGGCGGCGAAGGCAGTCGCTGAGTACGTCCTTCAAGGTAGACCAATAGTCTGTCTTCCAAATGAAAGCAAGCGGATAAACCTCGGTGTCCAATAACGCCGCCCGATAGTCGGCGACATGTTGGACAGCAGAATCTTCGGGCACCAACCCACCATGGGCATACAGCAACAGGCGTTTTTTCTTCCACTTGGCCGTGAGTCTTGGAAAGTCCCCAGTGACAATGGCCTGCACGTCAGTGGCGGAGGTGCCGTAGGTACCATCTGTCCGCAGCTGTCCGTCGTTGCCAATGCTGATGATGTGCGGCCGTAGATCACAGAAAACGTAACTGCGGCTGCCTTTGGAAGAGGCGGCGTAGCCTGTGGCGGCGGCAACGGCGGTCAGCAGTTTGATGGGAGCCCCGAGACGGGCTACCCAGATGTCCGTGCCATTCTTGAGCCAGTCGTCATAGGAAACCTGCCCAAACCCCTGATAACCCCAGGTAGCTCCCCAGGAATTTTGGATCCACAGACCATCGGCATCATAAGCAACGATGACGAACGCGTGACCTCCGATCTGGTCATCCACAAATTTGATCTTGCCGTCAGAACCCACGCTTGACCAGCCGGTGTGAACACTTGAGGTCGCATACAAGATTCCGACCTCGGAGATGGCGGAATGAATAGCCACGAGGTCGTGGTGATTGACCCGGAAGTAGGCGCCCAAGGGTCGGCCCTTGGCGTCATCGGCCCTGGGCTCGCTTAGGAAATCAGACTTGCCTTTTTTGGCGGCGTAAGGCCATTTATCTTCCGCGCAGACGCCGTGCGCATGCCAGCCTTTCATGGCGCCGCGGGCACTCGAGCCTTCGTAGTTCTCACCCGGCCATTCGTCATAGCGCTTGGCCATCTCGTAAAACATTCGCGGACTGACCGGCTTCGTATCCGGCATCACTTTGCGCCTTCGCAGCAGATAGTTCGCGACGCTGGCCAGACCAAAACCTGTGCAGGCCCCTTCGCTGCCCTGATCGAGTATCGGAACCTGATGCTGCCGATAGTCGGAGAGAGGGATTTTGGTCGGGACCTCGACCAGAGTGGGTTCGAACATGCGATCGCGAAAATCGAGCGTGTCAGGTACGGCGTCTAGTTTGGGGACGGTGAACTTACGGGGCTTGGGTGGCATGGCGAACTCCTTTTGAGCTTTACTCTTAGTCCTGGATCGCGTACCTGGCCCGTGGCAGTGTAACTTCCCTGGAAACAGCGTTTCCGCAGATCAGTGGTTGGATGAAGGGGCGAATCCTACCCCCAGTTTCCCGCAGATCGGATACAGTCGATCGTTATTTACGAATTCAGAACAGGTTGCCCTCTCGGTGGGTGCGCGCCTTGCAAAAGGAGATGCCACGGATCTTGGATGTCAATTCCCTATTCTCAAATGGAACTTCAATCGTCTTGACTCTGAGGTAGATTGCCAACGAACTTGGTAAGTTTCTGCCCCTTAAGTGTTAATGCAGGATTACGGAGACCTACCCGCCAATTGCACATGTTCCTCATCACACTGCGTTGGTGCGCTACACTCGACGCCTAGCCTAATCAATCTGCTGGCGGAGCAGAGGCAATGACATCGCAAAAGCGCGTGTGGGTAGCGGCGACTCTCGACACCAAGTGTGAAGAAGCTGAATATTTGTGCGATTTGTTGAAGACCACGGGATTGGCGGTTGCATTGGCCGATCTGTCGACTTTAGAAACTCTTACAACCACCGCTGGCTCCAATGAAGGCTATCTTCGGTTGTCCCCTGCCGACATTGCTGAACATCATCCGCAAGGCAAAGATGCGGTCTTTACCCGCGACCGCGGTAGCGCAATTGCTGCCATGACTGAAGCTTTTGAGCGCTTCGTCCAGACACGTGAGGATATCGGCGGCATGCTGGGTATCGGCGGTTCAGGTGGCACGGCGCTGATTTCGCCTGCCATGCGCGCGCTGCCCATCGGCGTGCCTAAGCTGCTGGTGTCCACGATGGCCTCGGGAAACGTCGCGGGGTATGTTGGCCCTTCGGACATCACCCTGGTGTATTCCGTTACCGACATGGCCGGCCTCAACAGGATTTCGCGGCGCGTGCTGGGTAACGCGGCCCACGCCGTGGCCGGCATGATGTTGCACTCTATTCCAGCGCAAGAGCAGGAACGTCCAGCGCTCGGGCTAACCATGTTCGGGGTGACTACTCCCTCTGTGCAGCAGATCGCCAAATTGCTCAGCCCTCATTTTGATTGTCTGGTGTTTCACGCCACCGGAACAGGTGGCCAGTCGATGGAAAAACTGCTCGACGATGGCTATATCAATGGCGTGCTGGATATCACCACCACCGAAGTCTGCGATCATTTGTTTGGAGGTGTGTTGGCCTGCACCAACGACCGCTTCGGTGCTGTGGCCCGCACTCATGCTCCCTACGTAGGCGCATGCGGCGCTCTTGACATGGTAAACTTTGCCGCGCCAGAGACGGTGCCGGAGCGATATCGCGGGCGACAATTTTATCCGCACAATCCGCAGATCACGTTGATGCGAACCACGGTTGACGAAAACATCCGACAGGCCCGGTGGATTGCTGAGCGGCTCAACCGCTGTGACGGTGAAGTTAGATTTCTGTTGCCGACGGGAGGGGTCTCGGCGCTGGATGCACCCGGCCAGCCATTCTGGGATCCGGCAGCCGATGTCGCGCTCTTCGATACGCTGGCCACGGAGCTTCGGCAAACGGAACATCGGAAGCTGGTGCGGGTTCCATGCCACATCAATGACGCACTTTTTGCCGAAACCGCAGTGAAAGAGTTTCTTGCGATTGCCCAACCCTAACCAGTACACAGGAATCCATTTCATGCCACGCTTCGCTCGCCAGGAATTGTTAACTAAATATGCGGACATGGTCCGCCGCCGTCAGCCCATCATCGGAGCCGGCGCAGGGACTGGCTTGTCCGCAAAATGTGAGGAGGCTGGCGGCATTGACCTGATCGTGATTTATAACTCCGGCCGCTACCGCATGGCGGGCCGCGGGTCCTTGGCAGGTTTGCTGGCGTATGGCAATGCCAACGAAATCGTCCGGGAGATGGCCAAAGAGGTCTTGCCCGTCGTGAAGAAGACGCCGGTGCTGGCAGGGGTCAACGGCACCGATCCATTCTGCGTGTTTGATACGTTTCTCGATGAAATCGCTGCCATGGGTTTTTCCGGGGTGCAGAACTTCCCTACCGTGGGGCTGATTGACGGCGTCTTTCGCCAGAACCTGGAAGAAACTGGCATGAGCTATGGTCTTGAAGTAGAAATGATCCGTCTTGCCCACGAGAAAGATCTGCTGACGACGCCCTACGTCTTCGAGCCGCAGCAAGCCGAGGCCATGGCTCGCGCCGGAGCGAACATCATCGTCGCGCATATGGGCTTGACGACTGGTGGCGCCATCGGAGCCGACACCGCCCTGACCCTTGCGGCATGTATAGATCGCGTCGACGCCATCGCGCAGGCAGCGCTTGATGTGCGGTCGGACATCATCGTGCTTTGCCACGGCGGCCCCATTGCCACTCCAGCCGACGCGACTTTCGTGCTCGGCAAAACCCGTCATTGTCATGGCTTTTACGGCGCGAGCTCGATGGAACGGCTTCCAACTGAGACCGCAATTGCTCGCCAGACCCAGGACTTCAAGAAGATCACTTTCTAACTCGGAGAGTAAAACATGCCGAATACCGTCTACATCAGTGATGTGATCGACGCGCCCATCGAAAGGGTCTGGGAAGTGATGCGGGACTACAACGACATGCCGTCCTATCATCCTGGCATTAAGAAAAGCGTCATCGAGAATAATCTTCCCAGCGATCAGGTCGGTTGCATCCGTCGGCTGACGTTAGGGGAAGGTTATGTGCGCGAGGTTCTGTTGTGCCTCGATGACAGGAACTATGTGTTCACCTACGAGATCATCGAGGGCACCCTACCGGTTCGCGGCTATGTTGCCGGAGTTCGCCTGCATCGCGTTACTGAAGGTAATCGGACATTCGGCGAATGGTGGGCGGACTTCGAGGTAGTAGGCGCCGACCGCGATGCTATGATTGCGCAGATCGGCGGCAATGTCTTTGCCGCCGGCTTTAAAGGAGTGGCATCAAAAATTGCATCAATCCGGAGCTGACCAGTGGGAACATTTGTCAGCTGTCTTGCGGGAGGGTTGCATCGCCAGTCTTTCTGGAGCCTCACTTGCTCGAAGTAGCCGGCTTGATTCCCTCGGCGGCTTTTTGAAACTCCTCTACGGCAGTCGATTCCATCTGGTACAGGCCCGGTTCGTTGTCGCGTTTAGCGATATAGGCGCTGCCAAATTTTGCCATTGAAACCTTCTCGTTTCGCTTGCCGTCGCCCGAGAGAATGGAGACTTCGATCGCCGGACGGCTGAATCCAGCTTCGGGGAATTTGGTGGCAGTTAGGTCACGAAGCTTGGAGATCAAATCCTGCACAGTACCGGCATCCATCTTTTTGCCGTTGAACCACCAGTCCTGGCCGGTTCGCGTAAGGAGGTAGGACTTTGAGCCGTCGTGGAGTTCTATCTTATTGGGATCGTTGAAGCCGAAATCGAACAGTTTCTTGTTTCGGAAATCATCGAGGCCCTTGTCGAGGGCCTCTCCCACGTCCGATCCAACCTTGTAGGCGCCATCGACTACGCTTGATTTCGCAAAGTAGGTATCTTTGTTCTTGCGGACCTCGAGCTGTTGCGTGCCGGACTGATCGGTTAGTTTTGCCACCGCCACTGGCTGGCCCTTGCTAAATGCGGAACCTATTTCCTTGTCGTCGGTTCCGCTCAGGTCCATGCGGGCAGCGATCAGTTTGCCGACGAGCTCGCTTACCTGTGTGCTGTCGGCGCGCAGGGGCTTAGGCTTCAGAATCTGCCAGTCGTCTTTGTTTCTTCCGAACTCGATGTTCTGACCCTTGCGAATTAGGTCCACCCGGCTCAGCTTGTCGGAATTTGCAGTCAACAGCCGCTTGTCGCGCAAATCATTCAATGTCTTATCGACGCTGGTCTTGCTGAAGCTGGCAATGGTGAAAACGCGCGGATCAGCGGCAAGCTTGGCAAAGGCAGCGCCGCCGGTCGGCGTGTCATCCCCGATCAGCACTTTTTGCGACTTGTTGTCCTTGGTGGTGATTCCAACCTCCACAGCTGGTTGGTCTAGTCCGTAGGGCTTCAGGTCTCCAGCCTTTTCATCCACCAGCCGCTGTGAATCCAGCGATGAAAGCGTAGAAACCACGCTCGAAACGCCGCTTTGATCAGCCCCGAGCGCTTTCGGTTCAGTGATTTGCCAGGCCCCCGAAGCCACTCTTGAAAGCAGCAGCGGCGGAGTCTCGGCCTTTTTGATCTCAAGCTTAATGACTGATGCCTCGTCCAGCTTGAGGATCGCCGGCGGTGCGGCGGTTGCTGCCTTGGCGGTTTCGTCGGGCTTGCGATGCTCCGACCAATAAAGGATGCCGGCGAGGGCAAGGAAGACGAGCGCTGCAACGATTAGTCCACGAATTTTCATGGTTCGGAATTGGCTATCTACGCTTCCACCAAACGGACACACCACCAACCACTACCAAGAGGGGCAACAGGAACTGGCTGGTGATGCGTACCCAATTCAGTTGCGCGCGGGTCATCGTGATGCGCCGATCTTCCTGTTCCTTGGGGCGAATGGAGATCAGGTCTTCGTCGGAAGAAAGCCAGTTTATAGTGTTCAGCGCGAGATCATTGTTTCCGTTAAAGTTGATAAACCCATTGGCGGCCCATGACGAGGTGCCAACCACCACGAAGCGGCCCTGCGAATTTTCTTTTCCGGTGTTGAAGGTTCCGGCGGCGGCGAGGGTCAGAGGTCCTTTTCTATTTTTCGGGTCACGAATGTCGACCGCCGGGGAGCTTAGGTTGCTGGTCGCCAGGCTGCTATCGGAGGAGTCAAACAGTTTGTCCACATTGGTTTTGTCGGTGTTCTTGATCTCTAGGGAGCGCGCGAGCGGAAACCCAGTAGCCGTCCCTTTCATCTCGCTGACGATGGGTTGCGATCCATAGTTGCTTACCAGCGCGACTTGCGGACCCAGCCCGGCAATCTGTCCGATCGGATTGAGATCAAGAATCAGGTTCTTGTCCAGGGTCACGCCCCAGCTTTGAATTAGATTCGCCAGCGCATCATTGTCGGCGATTTCGGAGCGCCCGAGCTTAAGGGGAGGATCAACCATCAGCAGCGCCCGCCCACCACCCTCGACGTATTTCTTAATTGCGTCCACCTCGGGTTGTTCGTAGTTGCGGGTTGGTCCCGCGATGACCAGAGTGGTGCAGCCGGCTGGCACCTCCGCCTTTTGCAGCAGGTCTACAGTTCTGGCTTCGTAGTTGTCCTTGCTCAACAGGTCTTTGAAATGCGAGAGGCCGTCGCGCTCAGTGTTATCGATCTGGTGTTCACCACTGCCACTAACGAAGCAGACGGTGCGAGTGTTGCCTTTCAGGTCGCGGATAAAGGCGCCAGTTACGCCTTCCTCGGTCATGCTCTTGGCTTCTTCTTTTTTCTCCCCGATCTGAACAACGGCGGTCCCAAGATTCCTGATTCCCGCTTCCCGGGCCACTTGGGGATTCTTGTCGGGATCGATGTACTCGACCTTCACCTTGGGCGAGAGGTTAGCGTATTGATCGAGAAGGTCCTTGCCTTCGCGAAACTGCGTGGTCTGATTGAAGTAGATGATCCTGGCATCCTGCTTCAAACCCTTAGCCAGCTTGGCCGTTTGGTCGGAGAGGCTGTAACGCTTGTTGGAAGTGGCATCGAACGATTTGTTGTAACGATCGGCGAGAACGTTGGCGACTGCGACTGCGGCTATCACCACCAGGATGTAGATGGTGGCATACGCCGCGTATTTGGTTTGTCTCGCCTTGAGCCATTGACCTGCCATCTATGACCTCCAGCGCAGCGATTCCAAGGAGCGCGCGGTGAAGAACAGTCCCAGGAAAATCACGGTGAGATAGTAAACTGCGTCTTTGGAATCGAGCACGCCCCGCCCGAACGATTGAAAGTGCGTGATTACCGACAAATAGGAGAGCACTCGGGCCCAGCTCGCCGTTTCGTATCCACTCACCCATTCCAGAACCCATAACAGCAGGCAAACCCCGAAAGTCGCGGCGCCAGCGATGATCTGGTTCTTGGTGAGCGTAGAGATGAAAGTGCCGATGGCAAGTAGCGCGCCAGCCTGGAGCAGCAAGCCTAAATAAGCCACGGCCAGCGGCTTCCAATCCGGGTTACCGTATTTGAAAAGGAATGCAAAGTTAAGCGCGGTGAACAGCAACATGCATGCATAGAGCGCTACCGCCGCCAGCCACTTTCCCAGGATAATTTCCAGATCGCGAATGGGAGAAGTCACCAGCAATTCGATGGTGCCGCTGCGTTTCTCTTCCGCGAACAAGCGCATGGTGATCATGGGAATGAAGAACAGTCCAATTACGCTCACGTTGGAAAGCAAGGGGCGGATGATCTGCTCATTAAGATTCATGGGCATGGACTGGCCGCGCATTTGCATCTCCATGCCTTCGATCACAAAGTAACCAAGCGAATTCCAGAAGAAAAAGCCGAAGATAAGGCCGAACATGGTCAGCAGCAGATACGCAACTGGCGATGCAAAATAGCTGCCCAGTTCCTTGCGACAGATGATCCAGACATTTCTCATGCTTGAGATACCTCGGCGGGTTGTTCGACTTCCTGGGCCGGTTCGCTGCCTGTCAGTTGCAGGAATACTTCTTCCAGGCTCATGGCCGAAGGCCGAAGCTCGTTGAGATCCCAACCAGCTTCCACCACGGCGCGAGCCAGATCGCCACGCACCAGGCTTCCCTTCTGGCTGTCCACTTCGAAAATTACTCTGCTGTCGATCTGCTGCCTGCACGAGACCCGGCCAACGCCTGAGACCTGTTCCAGCCGCTGCTGCACAGTTGAGGTTTCGAGACTCCCAGTTCGCCCAGCCACCTCAACCAGCACGGACTCAGCCCCGCGAGCCCGCGCCTGTAAATTGCGAACCGAGTCGGTCGCAACCAGCTTTCCTTTGTTGATGATGATGACCTGCTCACAGGTCTGCTCAACCTCGGGAAGAATGTGCGTACTAAGAATGATGGTGTGGTCTCCAGCCAGGCTCTTGATCAGGTCCCGGGTTTCGTTGATCTGCTTCGGATCGAGACCAGCCGTCGGCTCGTCAAGAATCAGCACCTCGGGATTGTGAATGATGGCCTGGGCCAGTCCGACACGCTGCCGGTAGCCCTTGGACAATTTTCCTAATAATTTCTTCTTCACGTCCGTCACGGCGCAGCGTTCTAAAACGTAATCAACGCGCTTCTGCAGGTCGGCACCCGACAAGCCTTTGAGCTTACCCACAAACTTCAGATAATCCTCAGTTTCCATCTCGGGGTAGAGGGGCGGACTCTCGGGCAGGTAGCCAATGCGTTTCTTGACCTCGAGAGGCTGTCCGAGAACATCAAAACCGGCCACGGTCGCCGTGCCCGAGGAAGGGGGAAAGAAACAGGTCAGCACGCGCATCGTGGTGGTTTTTCCGGCACCATTCGGCCCGAGGAATCCCACAATCTGACCGCGATCGACCTCAAATGTTATTTGGTCAACTGCAGTCGCGCGTGCATACCGTTTGGTAAGCTGGTTAACTTTGATCATAAAAAGTTTTTCACAACAGTGAGGTGTTTAACCTTGGCGCGGAGCGGAGGGTTGCGCCCAAGAAAGCAATATTAAGAAGCCTTGCCGAATATGTCAATTTGTTGGTCGCCGTCCTGATGGAATGAGCTAGACGGCAGGTACGCCAAAAGGGGCTTGTGGACTTCGGCAATCCTTCCGCCACTATCAACGTAAAGTTGACAGTCAACCTGGTATCCATTGGCAACGTTTTGCCGTCCAGAACGTACGGCTTGAACTCCCACAGGCGGACCGCGTTGTAAGACGCGGCAGCGAGCAGCGGATGTCCCACCACGATGTGCAGCGCATGGACCCGGCCATCCACACCGACGATGGTACGCAATTCGACCTTACCTTGAATGCGTCCATTTCGCGCTTCCGGCGGATATTGTACCGGGACCCGCTTGGTGACAAGAGTTTGCGAAACTTCGTTCCTCGACCTGCACGGGAATATCCCCGCTCGGGTCGCGGTAATGATCCAAGGCATTGTTGAATTTTAAGATGATTTGCGTACGCACGGGAACTGGGACGCCGCTGACGAGGTAGGGTTGGAATGCCCAACGCTTTGCCATGTTCGCGGCAAGCTCTTTGAGCGCATCGCTTCTTTCACTGACGGCCTTCGCCTGCCTCACTCCACCTTCAGCAGTGATGGTCAGCCCCCGACCGCCACGTCATCGACTAGTTCATAGGTCGACAGTTCGCGCGGCAACTCAATCCTGGGAGATGAATCCAACCGCTTCAGCTGCGATATGGCAACTTCGTAAACGCCGTCGCGCGCGGCAGTTGGATTAACATTCTGAGTCCAGGTTGACGTCAGCAGGACAACCACGGAAGAGCAGAGCTGAAGAAGACGGCCTCCCCGCATGGCGGAAAAATTATACCCGCAGGCGGCAGTCCGATCTTTACACGGCATGAGATTTGCATTTCCTGTTTTCGTTGGGAACTCACCATCACTCAAAGAATCCCGGAGGCCAGGAAACAGCTGCTTGTAGGGGATGTGTATTTAGCCTACAATCCGCCGTCATGAAAACACCCGGGCTAGTCGTCCTCGTGAGCATCCTGTCCCTTCTCTCGATAACGCTCGCAACTGCGCAGGATTTCGCTGACAGCCGCCTGGCGGTGACCCTGCCGGCGGAAGGAAAATTGGTAAAAGACAAACCCGTAGGCAAGCACTGGGTCAATATGTTGCAGTCCCTGGATGATTGGAATGCCGATCCGCAATACTGGAGCCTGAAGCAAGGCGTATTACACGGCGACTATGACGGCGGCAAGTTGCACAATTTCAGCTGGACCAAGAAGAGTTATCAAGACTTTGAACTTAACGTCATGATCCGCATGACCGGCCGGGATGCGAATTCGGGGGTATGTATCCGGCTGCACGCTACCAGCGTGGATGACGCTCCCGGCTATCAGATCGATATGGGCAAGGGGTACTGGGGAAGCTTGTGGGAGGAGCGCCGGGCGGGGATGGTCCAGTTGTTTCCTCAGGACCTAGTTTCGAAATTGGTTCACGAGGGTGAGTGGAATCATTACTACATCATTGCTAAAGGACATCACATTCAGGCGTGGCTCAACGGCGTTAAGACAATCGACAAAGTGCACGATGAAGGGTTTCCCGATGGCAACATCGGCTTCCAACTGGATCACGGGGACAGACATACGACCATTGATGTGAAAGCTCTTTGGATCCGGCCTATGTAGGCCAGCACTCTGCTGCCGCGGCAGACAACCTCTCCCCCCCTGCTCACTAAGAAGCAGGAGCGCACCTTGAAGACTCTAACCTGCAAAGAGCTCGGCGGTACCTGCGATCAAAAAGTCTCGGCGGCCACCTGGGACGACATGGTGAAGGCCATGACCCGCCATGTTATGGAGAAGCATCCGAACGTTGCCAAACAGATGGAGAAGATGCACAACCAGGATCCCAAGCAATGGGGACGGGAGATGAAGCCAAAGTTTGACGCTGCACCGGAAAGTTGATTTTCCACTAATAAAGGATCGACGGCAGATACGCTCCCGTGGGTTCCTGATAGAAGCCCATAGTCATGAGGGTCATCGGCTGCACCACCTGCAGGCCGCGCTCCAGACACCAGCGAAAGAGACCCGCATTTCGTGTTGGCACGAGAATGCCGGGCCCAAGGAACGCATCGGCGCTTGCGATCAGAGCCTGGACATCGGCATTGGTTTCGCCAACCATGTGTCCGAAGAAACCGATCAATGTGGCGTAACCCGTGATCCGGCCTTCGCGCTCGACGATGGTCGCCGTCGCTTGCGTAATCGCATCACCCAGGTCACCGCTGCGCTTGTGACCATGCACTCGCCGGCAAAGCTGGTTGCATTCCTCGAGATCCGATATGCGGGCTGATCGAATTCTGGACCCGGGAGTCGCAATTTTGATCGGCGGGCCTTGCATGGTGGAGATCGGTTCTCGCGTGTCAAACCCGAGCTTGGTGTAGAGAGATAAAGAACGGTTGTGAAAGGCCGCCTGTAGCAGGCGAGTTCCCTGGCAGCCTCGCTCCGCGGAGCGAGCAAGCACGGCTTCCATCAGCGCTCGTCCGACGCCCTTATTCTGTACTTCAGGGTCGATAGTGATCGGGCCGACACCAGCAATGGCGGAACGTTCGTCGACGCAGTTGCTGCCAAGAATCCGGCCATCTTCTTCTGCCACCACGCAATAAAAACCAGGATGATTGAACATCATCGACAACACGCCAGCTGCGACCTCAGCCGACGGAAAGTCTGGTGGAAAAGCGTGCGCGGTTGAAATCCTGGTGAAGGCGTCGTAGCAGATCCGGCCACAAACTGGGGCGTCTTCCGGCACCGCTCTGCGGACTTTCATAGGCAACGGGGGCACAAATATCTCTTGGATCCAGCGTGGAAAGGGAGTGTATCCCAGATCAAGTCAGGTTTTCTAGCCGAAGAAAGAAATTTGCAATTTGCCGGCGGAAAGCAGATTTCTTTCTTCGGATCTAAATGTAAAACCCATTGAGACGGCTTCAAAGACCGCTTGCTGACTCCCGGGGCGTCAAACGGGCACTTCCCGGCTACCAATGCCGAGCGCTTGCCACATAGCCTTTATAGCGCAGAACGGACGCGGATCGCTCAAAGGGAGCCGGTCCATTTTGTTGGCGGCATAGGCGAACGTAGTGCGAGCATCCATGTCGATAAATATCCAGGAGCAGCCTCCACCGCCCCAGTGAATGGTATTGGGATTTGGCAGTTCGAGCGCCAGGAGCGGCCCCGGAAGGGCGAACCCCAGACCAAATCGTGCCGGCGGCAAATGGCGCATCACCAGATCTGGTCCTTCAATCTGTTGTTCCAGTACCTTACGGGAGCCCGCTTGTGACATGAAGCGCTTGCCTTTCGCAACGCCGCCATTGGCAAGCATGCAATGGATTTCTGCTATGGAACGCGCGTTGCCGTGGCCGTTGACCGCCGGAATTTCCGCCGCCCGCCAGGCACGGGTGTTGGCAATCGAAAAATCGCCTGGCAGGTTGAAATATGTGAGCTGCTCAATTTCGCTGAGGGTCATCGCGCTGGGTGCCTTCTTACCGTTCTTCTCCGGCATAGCCAAAGGGATGATGTCCGCAACTCGCGAGTCTTCCGAGGCGGTCAGGCCAATTTGGAAGTCGGCGCCAAGTGGTTCCGCGATTTCTTCGCGAAACACGGTGCCGAGAGATTTACCGGTGATGCGGCGCACAATTTCGCCGATCAGGAATCCGAATGTCATCATGTGATATCCCGAGGCGGTCCCCGGTTCCCACAGCGGCGCCTGCGCGGCAAGTAACGATGTCATCTTCTCCCAGTCGTAAAGATCTCCAGGAGCGGTGACGGGTTCTATCCATGCGGAAAGCCCCGAGGAATGGCTCATCACCTGGCTAACCTTGATATTCTCCTTCCCGTTGGCCGCGAACTCTGGCCAGTACCTGGCGACCGGCGCATCGAAATCCAGCAAGCCGCGATCGGCGAGCAACAGCGCCGTGAGCGCGGTCATGGTCTTCGTTGTCGAATAGACATTCACGATGGTGTCCTTTTCCCATAGACGTGTCTTCCCCACATCGGCGAAGCCGCCCCAAAGGTCGACCATTGTCTCGCCTTCCAGGGTGACGCAACAGGAAGCGCCGACGTCTGCACCACTCGCCAAATTCGCTTCGAAAGCATCGCGCACTCCACTGAACTTATCGGCCACGAATCCTTGGATCGGGTTTTCCGGCATTCAGTTCTCCCTTCGTATCGAGTTCGAGCATGCAGGGAAAGAGTTTGCGCCGGTTAGGCGCAAATTGATCTGCTGCTTGGGTTTCTGAACTTACTCGATGAAGGGGAGTAAATCTACTTGTTTTCAATTACTTAAGGTGCTATGTTGATAATGGCAAGAGGGCGGGCAATCCGGTTTTTCGCAGATTGTTATTCCTGAATCTTATTTTTTCTAACTTCCCCGCACGCTGACTAGGAACGCCTGCCTCACCACGAGAATTGCCTTCTACCCAGAGGTTCGCTATTCCTACCATCTACTTCTGACTCGATTGTTGTCCGCCGTGGGATCCTCTTTGTCGAGCGTGATCGGCGTTGATGAAAAACCTCATGCTAAGGAATTACTACATCAATCGGGAATGGATTTTGTCCCCGGCGGCGCAAACTATTTATCGTGTCTCGGCAACGCTCTCCATGGTTTTGGTTTTTATTTTGATGCCTCTGCACCGACGAATAGACGACGTCTCAGTCGTTATTGCCCCTGGATAGTTGTATTTACCTGTGTCCTTGGGGCGGCGATCACGATGGTTGCCATGGAATATTTTCTCTTCGGGTTCGACACCCCTGCCTCTTTCAAGAAATTGTTTTGGTTCTGCGTCATGCTATTCCCCCCGCTTGGGCCTCCTCTTTACTGCTTCATAGTGTATTCGCGGTCAAATGTACTTCAGAAATCCGGAGACCAGCGGGAAAGAGGCCTTCGGTAAGAAGGGGGGCCAACCAAGCAGGCAGGGTGATGTCAAATTGGGCAGAGCGCTTTCGGGCTCCATCAAAGACTGAGTTAAGCAGGTCTACCAATAACTGAAATTCAGCTTATCCAGCCAGATTGAGTACGGATCCTGATTTCGGTTTCCGTCTTGCTGGTAGTTGATGGTGACGCCGTACCATCCTGTGCGTGCGGTGGGATTGTCGTAGCGGTTGAGCACCGACTTTTCGTCGTTCAATGTGATTGACTTAAACAGCAGGCGATCGTCGTCGGTGCGCTGGACCTCGATCACCACGTGGTTCCATTCATTGTTTTTGGGGTTGCAAGGGATGCCGCTCGGCACCCACTCCTCTTTGGCGTTATCCCAGGTATCCCACTCGTGTCCGCCAGCGATGCGGCATTCGTGTCCCCAGATAAAAGACTTGCCGTTAAAGAACTGATTGATATCAAACTCAACTGCTTGCGACACCGGCAGGTTGGCACCGAAGAAATAAACGTCGTAAACAAAGTTGTGCAGCGTGGGGATCAGGGTCTTATTGCTGTCGTGTAGGTTCTGCGAGCTCAGATCGCCAATTAAATGATTGTTCCAGAGAATATCGGTAAACGGTTCGGTGCCGCCGATATCAAACTGGCTGGAATTTGTGCTAACTGATGGCAGGGTGATGCCCTGAACCATCTCCCAGGTCGCTTTCGGGCCGTTGGGGGTGCAGCTGGCGCAGATGGAATAGTTGTCGGAGCGGAGCAACGCGTAGCCGGCCCAACCGTCTTTCTGATGCAGGTCAGAGAGTACGATCGCGTTGGCGTTTCCAGTGGGCGTTCCGCCTCCTCCTGGCGGAGGATTTGGAGTACTTCCACCAGAACCCCCGGTACCTCCGGCGGGAGGGGTGGGACTTCCAGCGGAACTGCTGGGCTCGCTCACTGGCCCAGATGAATTGGGCGTAAGGCTTCCCCCTCCGCAACTTACAACCGACAAGGAAAGCAAACAGATTGCCACAAGCAGGCCCGCGCCCGCACGGGGGATATTTCTCGTGTAATTCATTGCTGCATCGACTATGCCTGTGAGAGTCCCATTTTGGGAGATTACGGAAGGCGCGAGTACCCCTACGTCTCCGACCAATTATGGGGGATCCGGAAGTCTACTGAACCTTCAAGGTTAGGACAATAGGGTGGGTAACTTTTCCGTTGGAGGCGTTGACAGTTACCTGGTAGTTACCCGCTGGGGTGAGTCTCTGGGCAAGGGCAGAGCTTGACCCTCCTCCGCCGCAGCTGGCGGTCGAGAGGCAAAAAGCTACGACGGCGGTTGACAATCCCACCTGCCAGCGCCTGTGCCTCACCCTCCCCAGCGCAGCCAGTGTTAGGCCTGCCAGCAGAATAGTCATGCTCAAGGAACTCGGGAAAGTGATTGCGCCCGCCGACGTTGTCGAGCCGGTTGTACTCACCTGGACGGTGAATGGTACGTCTGCTCCGTTCACCAGCAGAGGGTTGGAAGCCGCGGGAATGGTGCAGTTGGAGTACGGAGCCGCATCCCCGCAGGCCAGCGAGACGCTTCCCGAGAATCCGTTTTCCGCACTCAATCGAAGATGGTAGGTCGCAGTCTGTCCTGCGGAAACCGTTGCTGTCGTGGAGCCATCAGAACTTCCCACAGCGAAATCACTCGCAGTACCAGATAACCCGATGGTATGCGGACTGCCGGACGCATTATCGCTGATGGAAAGAGTCGCCAGCCTGCTGCCAACATCGGATGGAGAAAAGACAACCGATATGTTGCAACTCGTCCCCGCAGCCAGGAGAGTTCCGCAATTATTGGTCTGACTGAAATCGGCGGCATTATTGCCGGCCATCGAAATCGCTGTGATGGACAAAACGTCACTGCCCTGGTTAGAAAATGTAACGGTTGAAGCGACACTGGTCGTGCCCACGACTTGGCTGGCGAAGAACACGGTACTGGGAGTAATTGAAGCGATGGGAACGGTGCCGCCGGTCCCTGAGAGAGAAGCGGATTGAGGCGATCCCGCAACGTTGTCTGTAATCAAAAGCGAGGCTGAACGCAGTCCGTCGGCGGAAGGGGCAAAACTGATTTGGAACGTGCAACTGGTACCGGCAGCAACCGTTGAACCGCAATTGTTGGTCTGCACGAAATCCGCGGCATTGCTGCCTGCTATCGAAATGTTCGAAATAATGAGCGGTCCAGAGCCCCCATTGGTCAAGGTGATCGGAGAAGGCAAACTAGGGTCGCCGAGAGCGCGGTTTCCAAAATCAAGGCTGGACGGAGCCAACAAAATCGAAGCCGAGCCGGAATTGCTCAGCGGAACCATCCATGTGGCGACCTGCAAGGAATTTGAAGTACCTGTGGTGTCGGTGACACTAACTACTACATTGTGCGACCCAACAAAAGCCGGTGCGAAGGACAGTTGCAATCCCAGTTGGAGGCTATTCCCGGCTCCGCTGATACTGGACCCAGTTGAGGAAAGCGTGCATTGACTGTTAGCAACGCTCCCACCAGCAACAGTGAGATTCAAAGGATTCGAATATTGCGTTCCGGCGTCGTTCAACAGTGAAACTGTACTGGACCCACGGTTGAAAAACATGGAGCAGGAAGCCAGGCTCGGTTCCGCAAGAGTCGAGATGTCAATGTTGGCGGAACTGATGTCGGCGTAGCCGCGCGGATCACTGAATGAAAAAGTCAAGTGCGCATCAGACCCGGTTCCGAAGATTGGCGAGGCTCCGACGATAACGGTGCCGGTTCCTGCCTGTATCACTTTCAGCGATTGCCGCTGCACGGTAACGTAGCCATTCCTTTGAGCGGTTCCACCCGGTCCGGTGGCGACTGTAAACCTAACAGTGCCGTTCCCGTGTCCGGATGTTCCCCCGGTCAACGTGATCCAATCGCTGCGAGTCACCGCTGTCCATGAGCAAGTTGGCGGCGCGCTAACCGCAATGGAGCCAGTTCCGCCGTTACTCGGGAACGGCGAACCCGACATAGACAGCGTGGCACAAACTGGATCGTAGGTGACCGTGGCCGATACGCCATTCGCATCCGCGGTTCCAATTGCAAGCGTGAGCGGCGAATACGGATCTGACCAGCTTCGACCCGAGGTCATCGGCGCATGGTAGAAATCGTTTGGCTGGGCCACGGCGTTGAAGTCGGCGAGATAGGTACGAAGAGGATCAAGGGTAGATGACTCGACATGCACCAACGCGCCATCAAACACCGTGCTGGGTTCATTGATGTCGGACAAGAAGGAGAACGTGCTGTCTACCAAACCTAACGGCTGACGATATTCCAGCCATAGCCAGCCGCCAAGCGCCGGATCGCGGAGAATCCGCAGAGCACGTAGCCCACCCGGGGATTCAAACGGCAGCATAGTAAAAGATCCGCTCCCCGATACTTCCTGATAGTCTCCATGGCTCAGATCTAGCCAATCCAGATCAAGGCCCTTGTGCTTGGCATTGTATTGACCCAGAATTTTCTGGCTTCCGTCCTGGGTCCAGACCTGGCCCATCACGGAAAATGGATCGCCATATTCCGTATCTTCGCCTGGCTGGTCGAATGCACCAACCGGAACGGTATCGCTGTCGAGCGTATTGGAGTGGTTGAGTCCAAGGTTATGCCCGGTTTCGTGGGCAACTGCTCCGATGTAGTTCGCTGTGTCCTGGTAGGGAAAAATCGGCAGCCAAGCGATGGAGATATTCTGGTTGGGAACCAGGGTCTCCCAACACCCGATCGTGCCCAGGCCGCCGTAGGAGCAGGTCTGGACCGGGAAGATAAGCGCCACACGATCGAACTGGGTGAAGTCGAGCGACGAAGCTGCCTGAATGGCGGCGGCAGCAAGCTTGTCGTTGTCAGTGCAATTGAAATCCTTCTTGAGCGCAAATGGCCCAAAGACTTGGCCGGTAGCCGACGTCTGACCGTAGGACGACTCCTCCCAGAAATTAGTAAGAGTGTAGCCAGAGGAACTGAAAAAAAGTTGCTGGAAATAGGCGGCGTCGAATCCAGAAGGAAATGTTTTGGCACTCGGCATGGTCAGCAGAATGACCGCGATGTGCTGCACTCCCTTGGTGGAACACACCGGCGGCGCGTTCGACATCGCCAGCACTGAGTCGACAGCCACGCTTTTGTCTGTGCCCACCCCGGAAACCCTGATCCTTGGCAAACAGCTAGGCTTCACCGAAGGCACTCCATTGACAAAAAACAATTCCACGGCACTATTGTTTGTGCGCACGCGCCAGTGAGTTATCGATCGGTGGTGGTCGAAGTCGTCCTCCGCCAAGAGCTCCAACGGACCAGACCATTCCCCTTCTTTTTCAACTTGGGCGGCAGCCGCCGGGTCAGACGCAGTTAGTCGGGCAAGATCGCTAGGCGTCAGCATCACCGAGCGTACAGACGCGGGGTCCTCCCCCATCAGTCGCTCGATAAGCACACGGCGACGCTGCAGTAGCGTCATCAACGCCGCGCGAGACATCGGCGCTTTCAGCTGTTGGTTAATGGAGACCGTTTCAGTTTTTGCGGAAGAGGCTTGAGCAAACGCCAGGCAAGGAATAAGGAAGGAAGCGACGGCCAATACGGTAACGCACGTTACAAAGGAAGACGGGTTTCCAGGACGAAAACCATTTAGACACCTACACCCGCCTACCATACTTCGACACTTTCTTGCAGTTACTGGTGAGTTCACTGCTTTGTTGGGAGAAGGCGCGTCCTCGACAGGCCCGGTCTATTATGCGGCTGACTGAAGACTGAAGCAGTTTTATCGACATCGGAGATTCTACCGAGTCAACAGATTGTCCCCTCAAGCGGACAATCCACGCTTTAGAGGCAGAAGTGGCATCGACAGATGCCTGGAATTGCGGCCCGGACTGTGGATAACTTCGTCTGCTGTCCGTGTGGTCCTCAGGCTTCGAGGCGCGGGCGATATCGCCGGTTACTTTTGACGGTGACAATAGTCATCTTGTTACCAAAGCCCGTTGTGCCGCAATCTATTAGCGTTGTTCATGTAGCCCAATCTCCTCTAACACCATATGGCGACACCTAAGCAACAGCACAAAGGCTCCGATTGGACCCAGCTTTTAGCAGATCCTCAACTGGTTAGCCACTTGGGGCAGTTATTAGAGATTTGCCGTAATGCCGCGCCGGATGAGCGGGAGAAGGCCCTGTTTGACGCCATTCGTAACATTAAGCAGCAGGCATCGGGTAGTGCCGAGCAGGCGACGACCTCTCCAGTCACGGCAACCGAGAATGCTCCGCCTTTTGAGCCGGATATCTTCACCCCATCCTGGGGACAGGATCGGCGCCGCTATCCCCGGGTAAAGTGCTTTGTGGCGGTCGAATTACGGGTGGAAGGTTCGGATACGCCGTTATGGGGCAATGTCTCCAACACCAGTATGGGCGGCTGCCTCGCCGAGTGCCCTGGTATGGTCGAGCCCGGCAAGAGCATTGAAATCGGACTTTGGGTGGCAAATGGAACTCTCTGGATCAAGGGGATCGTATTGACCGGAGTCGTCACGCAAAGCAATCCCTCATCCGGCGTACGGATCAAATTCACTACGATGGAATCGCCGGAACGCGAAAGCCTGCGCCAGTTTCTGCGCTTCGTGGAAAATACCAACAAAGATTACCAGCAGGAACACGGGTATTTGGCGCAACTCAAAGGATAGGCCCGGGCGTCATTCCCGAGTGAGCTTCGTAATCAATTCCCGGTGCTGGGGAAACTGCACCAGCAAGTCCTCTCGCTTCCCCAATTCAAAATCCTCAAATTCAAATCCAGGAGCCACGGTACAGCCCACCAGCGCGAAAGAATTGGATTCTCTCAGTCTTGAGCCGAACCAGCAACCGGCCCTCACCACCACCTGAAAACTCTCATTCTTGTCAGGATCCGCCCCTAAAAACATTTCCAGGGCCTGTCCCTCAGCAGCGATCACGTGCACAACTAGTGTTCCGCCTACATAGAAATGCCAGATCTCGTCAGAACGCAAGCGATGAAGTGCTGAGAAGTCATCCCCGTTTAACAGAAAGTAGATGACAGTGGAGGCTGCCCGCACAAGTCCGGTATCGCCACCCGAGCCTTCGGTCGAGACACTTCTGTCGGAACGATAGGTTTCGCGGTAGAAGCCTCCTTCTGGATGCGCCCCCAGAGCAAGCCTATCGATCCAATACTGGGCAGAATGCATGCTGGTAGTAGAACAGATACTCGGGTGATAGTGATCTCCTATGCGCTCGCTGCGGGGTCCCCAACCGATAAGAATTGCCGAGATATCTTGCGAACTGGGGCCAAGAATGCAGCTAAATGCGCCAAAATGGACGCCGCGCCAAAGTGTTACTCAGCAAGGCGGTTTGATCACCATTGCGCTGAATCAGAGCGGCCTGAGATTTACAGGTTTGAGCTATCTCGGTTGGGGAGTCAATGACGAATCCATTTCCCCCGAAGATTCTTGATGAACAAGAGCCGCCATTGGAAGGCTCAAAATATACCGTCAGTTGATGCGGTCCTTCCTTGTCTGTCCTTGTCTGTCGAGTAGATTGTGGTGGAGTTCGTGGTAGCGTTGCGGATTATCTCAACCTTAGTGATGCGCTGCACTGTCGGATTTACGTCATCGCCAAATCCCACCAACACGTACTCCTTTTCCAGTTTTAGGGAGCGGCCCCTATAGACGGGATCGTCGGTCGTCCATGACCCGACCAATTCATCGGGAACTAGGGCGCGGTCGCGATGGCAACCCCTGGCCACGAACAAGACGACTATGATGGTCCAGAGATTTCTTCTCATCGCGCACCTGAAATCTTTTGAGTTTTACTTCGCTGACATATCATTTCCTTCGAAGTTTCAGTCGGTTGCTGCGGATCCGCTTCATTGGCATGCGCAAGAAGGCATCCATCACTTTCGGTTCGAATTGGGTCCCGGACCCTGCCTTGAGGATTTCCATCACGCGATGAGTAGGTAGTCCTTGCCGGTACGGGCGGTCGGATTTTAGGGTGTCAAAACAGTCGGCAACGGCAAAAATGCGCGCGTAGAGGCTGATTTCTTCACCGGCGAGGCCTTCCGGGTAACCCTTGCCATTGAACCACTCGTGATGCTGGGCCACGATGGGAATTGCTTCCTTAAAAGCGGGAATTGGCTCGAGAATGCGCAGACCAATACGCACGTGGTCGCGCATGGTTTGTAATTCATCGGGTTCCAGTTTGCCAGACTTGTCGAGCACGCTGGCCGGGGTGCCGATCTTCCAGGCTCCAACCGGTAGCAAAACTACCTATTTGAGTTCATCGACTGATTCGCCGCCTCAAAGGCTGCGATGTTGCTTTTGTCGATGAGCGACGATCCGGTATCGACGAACGCGGGTACCGGCGAAAAGCTGTCTTCGGCCCAGTTCTGGTCGAGGCTCGCCGGCTTGTGGTGGTAGAGGTCGTCGAGCATCCGTAAACCGACGCTGGCCATGGTGTAGGGCTTCTGCGAGATCGTGGCCGCGATAACGCCCTTCTTAATCCAATCCAGGGTGTCGGGATCGGTATCCATGGCCACAATAACCTTACCAGTCACCTTGTTGGTGGAAAGCACTGTCGCCACTTCCTTGCCTGCCTGGGCTTCCAGGCACACAAAAGCGTCAACTTTATCTTTTTCTTTGCCAACCATCTGGGTGGAAGTATCGAAAGCAACTCGCGGATCGCCTTTGATGTCGACTACCTGGGTGATTTTGATTTGCGGGCGCCCTTCCAGGGCGTCGCGATAACCACGTAGACGGTCTTGCAGGTTGGCCTGCTCCGGCATGGTGAACACGACCACGTTGCCTTTG
>Ga0105245_10001452_pt1 | contig 21431 bp, 25 predicted proteins | sample KBSM54metaG_FD_81523 | JGI IMG/M metagenome (GOLD analysis project Ga0105245, IMG submission 81523) | Miscanthus rhizosphere microbial communities from Kellogg Biological Station, Michigan, USA - KBS M5-4 metaG | ecosystem: Host-associated > Plants > Roots > Rhizosphere > Soil | place...
CTCCGCACGAGCGCAGCTTACGGTCGGACGCACTGTCCCGGAGCTGGCGGATGTTTACGCTCACATGATGGCCGCCGACGTGGAACCAGCATTAGCCAAAGACATCGTGGATCGCCTCGAAGCTTCGATGGCCACCGACGCGTTTTTCGCGGCCGCAGGGCCGGGCGGAGCGAACACCGCGAACCGATGGAAGTCCATGCGCTCCGATGCCGGACGCTTGGAAGCATTTGTCCGCGCGGAGCTGGAAAATCGCGTCGGCTTGGCGCCCCGTCTCGGCGCGGCGGACGACCAAGTTGGTCCAGTGGTGCTTATGGTTGGGCCGCGAGGCGCGGGAAAAACCACCACTGTCGCGAAGCTGGCTGTGGCGAGTGTCCAATCTTCGAGTTCACGTCCCGTCAGACTGTTGTCGCTGGATATGTCACGCGCCACGGCGCATCTGCAACTCCAGTCCTTGGCTGCCGCTTATTTGATGGCATTCCAGGAAGTACCAGCGGCTTACCTGCTGCCGGGGTTGATCGCCGAAGCTCGCCAGAAAGAAACAATATTCGTGGATACTCCCGGCTATACCGGCGCCGATACCAACGCTGCCGATGCGGCCGCGGCTGCTCTCGCGGAATGCCCGGGACTCGACGTTCACCTGGTGGTGCCAGGTTATATGAAGGCTCGCGATCTGCGCCTCTGCATTGAAAAGTATTCGCGCTTTCGGCCCACCAAGCTGCTGGTGACCAAGATGGACGAGACGCACTCGTTCGGCTCGATCTTCTCGGAGGCCGCGCGCGCGGGGCTGAAACTCTCATTCATCGGTTACGGTCCTGGCATCCCGCAAGATATCCGCGCGGTGTGCTCCGAGGATCTGTTGAGCATGGCGCTGGAGCGCGAAAAGGAACACGCGCAACGCGTCGCGTAAGGATTCAAAATGGCAACTGTTAGCACACTTTCTTATGCCGAGCAGCCCGAGAACGTGGTTGCGTCCCGCGAGCAGCTCATCCTGGATCATCTGCCGCAGGTGAATTGGATTGCCACGCGGATTCACGAAAAATTATCGGGAAATACCAATCTTGATGATCTGATTTCGACCGGCATTATCGGATTAATCAATGCGATCGATAACTTTGACCCCGCGTTCAACGTCAAGCTGAAGACCTATGCCGAATACAAGATTCGCGGCGCCATCCTGGACAGCGTGCGCGGCATGGATGGGATCGCACCCCATAAACGGAAGCGTTTAAAGCTGGTCCAGACGGCCATTGGCGACCTGGAACAGCGCTTGCAGCGTCCTCCTTCTGAAGAGGAGATCGCACTGGAACTGGGAATTCCTCATCGCGAGTATCAGGAATGGCTGGTTGAGTTACGCGGGATCAGCATCGGAAGTCTGGATGCACCGGTCAACGAAGACGATTCGCGAAGTCTCATCAGCTATGTCGCCGACACTGAAGACAACTCGCCCGCCCGCATACTGGAACGCGCGGAGCTTCAGAAACTAATTCAGGAAGGTTTGGAGAAGTTGCCTGGTCCCGAGCGTATCGTTCTGGATCTGTATTACCGGAAGGGCCAAAATATTCGCGAGATCGCCCCCATCCTAGATGTGCACGTTACGCGCATCTCGCAGATCAAAGCCCAGGCAATCATTCGTCTGCGTAACTATATCGAACGACGCTGGCCCACACTGCGAGGAGTTTACTAACGTGACCCAGTTCAGCCCATCCGTACAGAGCGTATTCGATGTTCTGGCATCTGGAATACAATCGCGGTTGTTAGAAGGGAAAAGCGGAGATACCCGCGTTTCCTGGAGCGAAGATAGCGCGGATCGAACTCCCTCCGATTTGATCTGGTGGTCCTGGAGCCTGAGTATCGATTCGGCGTGCCGCGTGGTAGCGGGTGCTTCTTCCGCGGCGTGGAAGGAAATATTCAGCCTGGATGCCGAGGTGGCGCCGGCCAATTTCGGTGACGCAATTCAGGAAGCAGCTCGAAACAGGTTTGGATCGGAGGTCACTTGTGGGGCGGCGGAAAGCTGGGAGGCGCCGCTACGTAAATGGACTTCCGCATCCTTCTCAATTGAGTCCGCACCAAACGCCGATACGTCGATCTACGTCAGCATCAGCCCCGACTTGGAGGCCGCCCTGGGAGGATTCGCGGCGACCGATGCGAAAGAGTTAGAAGAGCAGCACTTGGCGACCCGTCTGGCGGTGGCCAACAATTCAGCCGATATCCTCATGCACGTCGAAATGCCGGTGACCATTATTTTGGGATGCACCACCATGCGGCTAAAGGATCTCCTCAAATTAACCGACGGATCGGTGGTCGAACTGGATCAGATGCTGGATGAAGAAGTCGAGGTCCGAGTCAACAACTGCGTGATCGCCTACGGTGAGGTGGTGGCGGTGGATGGCAACTATGCGGTCCGCATTTTACGGATGGCGCCGCCTCAAAACGGCGACCTTAGGCGGGAACTGCCCGAAAAAGCAGCCTAAACCGATGCATCCACAACGTTTGCGTATAAGCGCACCCTGTCAGTTTAGCCCCCTTATAACGTTTGCTACGAAATCTCTCTACAAACGAAGGGTTGTTGCGATATATAAGGAGCAGTGCAATGAAGATAGAGAGTAATCTCTTGAACATCTCAATGTCACAAAGCGACCGAGTCCAAGAGCCTTCAAAGCCCGATAGCAGTTCCTCGTCCCGAAAGTTGTCACTCACGGCGGCGGGGGACGGTGTCGAGCTTGGGCGTCAGGAAGCGCTGGTCGCGACCGCCCAGAACGCAGGTCAGGACGAGCGCGCGAGCGTCGTCCAGTATTTGCGCGGGCTGGTTCAATCCGGTCAGTATCAGGTGGATACTGCCGCTTTGAGCGAATCGATCGTCACCGCGTCCCAGCACGGGGATTAGGTCGACTATGCTCCCCCAACAGGGACCGGCGCTGGAAACTTACCAGCACGTCCAAACAATTCTTCGCGAAGTTGAAAAAGCTGTGCTGCTTCCCGGGATCGATATGCTGGCCCAGTGGGAAACCAAACTCGGGCAGGCGGCGGCCTTGCTCGAAGGAATTCATGAATCGATCAAAAACGGCGTTGCCGCGGGGAAGAGCGGCGATCCCTCCATCCGGCCGGCGCTTCAGCAAATCCGGCGAATGGGCGGCGCGCTGCAAGCCAAGTTCGAGCATGGGTCGAACTACTGCATGGGCCTGCTGCAAGTGCGTCTGGGTACGGGCTACTCGGAACGGGGCCTGCCCGTGCTGATGCCTACCGAGGCCAGAGGCACGTTCGAAGGTTAGGAGAACACATCATGGGTGGACTTTTCAGTTCCTTAAACACCAGCGTAGAGGCGCTGCGCAGTCTCCAGAGCGCGCTCGCGGTCACCCAGAACAATGTGAGCAACGCGAACACGCCTGGATATGCACGGCAAATTGCGCTGCTCGAATCGCAGCCCTTCAACCTTGCGGGAGGACTGGCGGGTGGTGTCCAATTCGGAGGGACGCAGAGCACCCAAAACGAGTACCTCAACCAGGCAGTGCGGACGCAACTCTCGGCGCAAGGATACTTCACCGGGGAATCCAATCCGCTGGCTTCCATCCAATCTTTGTTCGACGTTTCGGGTAAAACGGGGTTGACCGGCGCGCTCAACAATTTGTTCCAGAGCTTTTCGGCATGGAGCGCAACGCCCAATACGACCTCGGCGCAAGCCGTTCTCAACCAGGCGCAAGCCTTGGCGCAAAGCTTTCAATCTGCGGCCGCCAGCCTTTCGCAGGTCACCAATAACGTGAATCAACAGATTAGTTCCAATGTGGACCAGATCAATAACCTCACGGCGGCGATTCAGCAAGCGAATATTGCGATTGGAAACAGCAGCACTCCGGACGCCGGACTGGACGCAAATCTGCACGCGTCGCTTGAGTCGCTTTCACAGATTGCGGATATCACGGTCTCGTTCGCGCCCAATGGCACGGCGACGGTTCTGCTCGGCGGACAAACGCCGTTGGTTATCGGAGCCCAGCAGTATACGATTCAAGCCAGCTTTGCGCCCACCGGTACTCCCACCATTCCGAACGCCACGCCCGACGCACGCATTCTGGATTCGAACGGCCAGGACATCACTTCTCACATCTCACAGGGGAGTCTAGGCGGTCTGTTGAACGTCCGCAATACTGTACTGCCGTCGCTGCAAGGAGATGGACAACAGCAGGGCGCGCTCAATCAGCTGGCCCAGCAAGTCGCGGACCGTGTGAATTCGATCCTGACGTCGGCCCAAACCGCGGGCGGTGCGGCGGGGGTTCCGCTGTTCACCTACGCGGGCAGCCCAGCTGCCATCGCGCAGACGCTGGCGCTCGACCCGAACATCACAGCCGGTACTCTCGCCCCAGTAAATCCGGGACCTCCGGTGGTCTCGAACGGCGCCGCGCTGCAATTGGCGGGACTCGGCAACTCGACCAACCCGGCCGACCTAATCTCCGGACAAACGATGCTCCAGTTCCTAAGCAGCATGGCGACGCAAGCGGGCCAAAGCGCCTCGGACGCGCAAACCGGAAGCAATCTGCACGCACAGTTATTGGCGCAATCGCGATCGCTGCAAACCGAGGTGTCGGGGATATCACTCGACGCCGAGGCAGCGCAAGTGTTGCAGTTGCAGCAGGGCTATCAGGCAGCAAGCAAAATGGTCAGCGTCATCAATTCGTTATCCGATGCGCTGCTCAATATGGTGTAACGGAAGAAAGAGGCCATTCATGATTCAAAATTCAGGCGCCGTCAGCCAGCAATTCCTGACAAATTTACAACTGCTGCAACAGCAGATGTCCGCGACCCAGCAGCAGATTTCTTCCGGCACCAAGATCAGCCAGGCGTCAGATGCGCCGAATTCGGTGGGCGACGTTCTGCAGCTGGAGTCCGACTTGGGACACGTGAATCAAGTTACCAGCAATCTGAATCTGGTTTCGGGCGAAGTAAACAGCGCGGAATCGGCGCTGGAGGCCGCCACAGCCTTGTTGGATCAGGTTTCGAGTCTCGCGGCGCAAGGTGTGGGAACTACGGTGTCGGCGGCGAGCCGCACGACTTTTTCGCAGCAGGTCGGGCAGATCCTAACGGCGTTGGTTGCCAGCAGCCAGACCCAGTTCAATGGAGCTTATGTTTTTGGCGGCGATCAGCCGTCATCGCAATCTTACCAGGTGGATTTCGTCAATCCGAATGGTGTGGATCGCCTGGTTAGCACGCAGTCCACGCGGCTGATCCAGGATGCCTCGGGAATTACTTTTGCGGTTTCGAAGACGGCGCAAGATATCTTCGACCACCGTAACCCCGATGACAGCCTGGCCAGCGACAACATCTTCACCGCGGTGAATAGCCTGCGGGTCGCTTTGGCGAATAACGATACACCGGGAATCACCGCCGCAATCGCTTCCATCAAGACTTCGCAGGACTATCTGTCGCAACAACTGGCTTTCTATGGCGGCGTCCAGAATCAGATCTCCAACGCTCTGGACGTGGCGCAAAAGTTTCAGCTCCAGGATCAGACTGCGCTCAGCAATGAAAAGGACACCGACGTTGCCGCGGCAAGCGTCGCGATGTCACAGCAACAAGCCAGCTACCAAGCGGCAATTCAGGCCGAATCCGCCATGCCGAGAACCAGTCTATTTAGCTACTTGTCCGGGAACTGACGCCGGCCGTGTAGCCGCCAGCGCAACCGGCGCTGCCATATAGTTGTTCTGAATCACGATATCCACGCGGCGGTTCCGCGCGCGGCCTTCCGCGGTATCGTTGGAAGTTTGCGGCGCCGTGTCGGCGAAGCCAACGATAGCCACTCTTTGGCGATCCACTTGGAAGCGGGCCGCCATCACTTCCATCATCGAAATACTGCGGGCGGCCGACAACTCCCAGTTGCTGCGAAAGCGCGCGGTGTGGATGGGAACAGAATCGGTGTGGCCTTCGATTCTCAAGGGATTCGAAACGGCGTTCAGAGCGCCCGCAACTTTTTCGATGATGGAGTAGGTGGAAGGATCGATGGCGTCGGTTCCCGAAGGGAAGAATGCCGTCTGTTTCAGGCTGACCACCAGTCCCCGGGGCTCGAGATTGACCTCCACTGCGCCGGCCTTGATTTCCTTCTCAAGCTCACTCGTCAACCTCTTCATCGAGGGCGTTAGCTCAATCAAATTTTCGGGCGGGGCTTCCTTAGCCGCTTTCTGCGCACCGCCCGGCCCTCTCATCTGTGCGTTGCCCTGACCTCTGTCGTCGACGGTTCCACCCAGAATCTTCGCCACCGCCGGCGGAACACCCAGGGTTTTTCCGTCCGCCAGCGCCTTTTCTACTGCTTCGGAGATTTGCTTTGCGCGGGATTTGTCGGTCTGGGAGGTTGCAAACATCACCACGAAGAACGCAAACAAAAGTGTAATGAAGTCGGCGTAGGAGACCAGCCATCGTTCATGATTTTCGTGAGCAGCCGCTTTTTTTCGTCTGGCCATATCGGTTACGCAGCCGGGACGGCCTGGCTCGCCTGCGCCCCTTCGGCGCCCTTCTTAGGCTTCTTGGGCGCGCCCTTTTCGGGAAGGAAGGCCTCCAGCTTCACCCGAATCAATTTCGGATTCATACCTTCGAGAATGCTGATCACGCCTTCCAGCATGAGTTCCTTGGCGGAAACGTCGCTATGAATTCTGGCTTTGATCTTGCTGGCGGCAGGCAGGAAAAACAAATTGGCGACCGCGACCCCGTAAACCGTGGCCACAAACGCGACCGCGATTCCGCGGCCAACTTCCTCGATATTCTCCAGGTGTTTCATTACCTGGATCAAGCCCATGACCGCGCCGATGATTCCGATGGTCGGGGAATATCCGCCGGCGGCTTCGTATACCTTGGCGTCGGCTTCGGCATGTTTCTCGGCCTGGTCGAGTTCCATTTCCATCATTGCCCGGAGTTCTTTCAAATCGGTCCCGTCCACCGCCAGGGAAAGTGCTTTGCGGAGGAAGGGGTCTACAATCTTGTCGAGATCCTCTTCCAGCGAGATGATGCTGCTCTTGCGCGCTTTAGTGGCATAGCCGATAATCTCCTCGACCGCAGCCTCCAGATGGACCGTTTCCTCGAAAAATACTTTCTTCAAGCTCTTCGCTGCACCGATTAATGCAGACATAGGAGACGTCACCATGACAGCGCCCAGTGTTCCGCCCAGCACGATAATCGCGGCGGTTACCTGGGTGACGTCGGAAACCTTTCCGCCTTCCAGAACTAGTCCGCCCATGATGCCCCCGAGCGCCACCACCAGTCCAAGAATGCTGGCAATATCGGGGCGTGCCGATCGCAGCTTCGGTTTAGCTGGGGTCTTCGGCTGGGCTTCGGTATTCGTCTCAGCCATTGGACGGCAGCTCTCCCATCGCAATCGTTTCGGCCGGACTCACGACCGGTACTGACGTGGATTGAGCCGGCTGATTGCGAATCAGGGACTGCCGGAAACTGACGACCCTCTCGATGATCTCCTCGGTGGTCTCCAGAACCATGTATTTCTGCCCTGAAGTAAGCGCGATCACCGTGTCCGGCGTCATCTCGATGTGTTCAATCAAGTCCGAATTCAGAATCATCGGAGTATGGTTCAGCCTGGTTATTCTGATCATTGGGTAAGACTCCTCCGTGGTCGCGGGGCACACTGCATATCGAAGAAAAAACGGCATTGTTTATGTGTATTTGGTCCTAAATTCGTCCCTAAAGGATCGCCCTTAAGCAGACGATCTTCTTGCTAAGCATGAATTTACACGGTAGCGGAAGTGTCCCGGACAGCCAGGGGTTGCGGCCTCTCGATCTGAGCAATCAGGAGAGCGCTACTCCTCACTTTCGGAGGCTTCAGAGCATCCATGAGGCGTTCGCGCGATCGCTTTCAAATGCGCTCTCCACGTTCTTGCAGTCAGAAATCCAAGCCACGTTCGCCGGGATTCGCATGACCACTGCAGGAGACTTTCGAAAGGCCCTTCCGAATCCCGGTTGTCTGATCGCACTGCGGCTTCATCCAGGCTCTGAGACCATGATGCTGAACCTGGAATCGGCGACGGCATTAGCCCTGCTGGACCTCTTTCTTGGCGGCACGGGCACGCCGGTTCCGGCTCCGCGCGAATTGACAGAAATCGAATGGAGCCTTCTGGAAGAGATCAGCAAAGTAATCCTGCGCTCGCTGGGCGAGACCTGGCAAATTGTTAAACCCATTGAGTTTGTGGTCGAAGCGATGGGAAGCGATCCCGGCCTGATGGCTTGCCCGGAACCCGCCAGGTCCGATCTTCAGTTGTCGTTCGAATTGCAACTCGCAGGCGAGCTTGGCCATTTTGAAATTGCGGTTCCAAGCGCTTTCTTTGCGCCGGCGATGACCACTCAAGTCCCGCAAGAAATTGCGCAGAACGCGGCTACCAAGGCTGACATTGAGCGGAATGCGCGTCTCCTGGAGGACGCCGAAATCGAACTGGAAGTTCGTCTTGAAGGCCCACGGCTCACGTTCCGGGATTTCCTGGCGCTTCAGCAGGGGCAGGTGGTTAAGCTCGGTCACGCTTTGAATGCCCCGGTTCGAGCCGTTGTGAATGGCGATCCAGCTCTCACAGGTCACATCTTAGGAGCGGGGCGGAAGCGTGCATTTCAGGTGGGCGAAACGGCATTAACGTAGGGCCTTACGGCGCCGCTATTGGCTCCCGGCAAGGTGGCGCACCAGTGCTAGCGCCGCGCCCGGTTCTGCCCCGTTCTTACTTTGTCCAGAACTGTCCCACATAAGAAGGTCCCGGCCGAGGTCTTTAATCAGATCCATCCGTTCATACTCCACGGCGGGCAGATTTCCTGGCCGCGTGAAAGGGACTTGTGTGATTGCCGTCTGCAATTCGGTGAATTCACGTTTATCCCAGGCGTTGAGGACGAATCTCGCATATCGCTCGGAGGCGGTTAAGGGTCTTGTGGAGGTCATTTGTTATTCCCACCCGCCATATCGAGAAAGCCGGCCCCTCTTCTAATAATTAATGGTGGTCAGTGACTTCCCGTCGACAGGTACTATTAAAAAAATTGTGGAAAAAACTAGAATTCTCCTGGACGGCTGCGACATGTGTATCACCGCTGAGAAAACAGTCGGGTTCGGCTAGACGCCGGAAATTTTAGAACAAAAGGATAGAGAACATGTCACTTTCGTTTCAAACTAACGTAACCGCGTTAACGGCCGAAAACAACCTCCAGGTGAACAGCAACTTCCAGTCACAGACCATCACCCGGCTGACTTCCGGCTTCCGCATTAACTCTTCGGGCGACGATGCCGCTGGCCTCGCCGTCGCAAACGGGCTCCGTGGCACGATCAGCGAGCTGACCCAGGGCGTCCGCAACGCCAACGATGGCACCAGCATCTTGCAGACCATCGATGGCGGCTTGAATAACATTTCGAACATTCTGGACCAGCTGAAGAGCTTGGCCACGCAGTCCGCTTCGGGCACCTTTTCGGGTAACCGTGCGACACTGAACCAGGAATTCACCACACTGCTGGGTGAAATTGATCGCCAGGCGGCCAACATCGGCCTGGGCACCGGCACCGGCACGAGCGCTGCGTACAACGCCAGCATCTCGGTCTACATCGGTGGCGGTAGCACGCAGGCGAACGCCCAAGTCACGATCGATCTGAGCGGCAGCGGAAACGTTGTCAATTCCGGCGGTCTCGGAATCGGCCTCGACTCCGTCGACACCCAGGCGCATGCGCTGACGGCGATCGCGGATATCACCACTGCGGTGACCAACCTCGGTAAGACGCAGGGCGTGGTGGGTACGGGCGAGAACGCTCTGAACTACTCCATCAACCTGGCGCAGTCCCAGATCACCAACGATTCGGCCGCCGAGTCGCGCATTCGTGACGCGGACGTCGCCGCCGAAGCAGCCAACTTGACCAAATCGCAAGTGCTGGAACAGTCCTCCGTTGCCGCCCTGGCGCAGGCCAATTCGGCACCGCAGGCTCTCTTGAAGCTCCTGCAATAAACCAAGCGGGCTAACGTTTCAGTCAAGCTGGGCCGGTTCTTTACCAAGAACCGCCCAGCTTTTGTTTTTCAAGCCGGATTAAAAGTTAGAGCCGGCGTTCCACACAACCGCAAGCGTCAGAGATCCGACGCATCCGTCGGATTCCTCTCCCCCTTTGTCTTTAGCAATTCCAGTTAATCAATAGTTTAGGAATTGGCATAGCGCGTGCAATCCCCGCCTGTAGTATGTTCCGAGGTCTAGCTCTGAAAAATAGTCAGGTTCGGCGAGACGACGGAAATTTTAGTACAGAAGGATAAACAACATGTCACTTTCATTTCAAACTAACGTAACCGCGCTAACAGCCGAAACCAATCTTCAGGTGAACAGCGACTTTCAGTCGCAGACCATCACCCGGCTGACTTCCGGCTTCCGTATTAATTCCTCCGGCGACGATGCCGCCGGCCTCGCCGTCGCAAACGGGCTTCGCAGTACGATCAGCGAGTTGACCCAGGGCGTCCGCAACGCCAACGATGGCACCAGTATCCTGCAGACCGTCGACGGCGGCCTGAACAACATTTCCAACATTCTGGATCAGCTGAAGAGCTTGGCCACGCAGTCCGCTTCAGGCACGTTTTCAGGTAACCGCGCCACACTCAACCAGGAATTCACGACGCTGCTGGGTGAAATTGACCGTCAAGCGGCGAATATCGGCCTCGGCAGCGGCGCCGGCACCAGCGCCGCGTACAATAGCGTCATCGCAGTCTACATTGGCGGCGGCAGCACGCTGGCTAACGCCCAGGTCATTATCGATCTGAGCGGCAGCGGAAACGTTGTCAATTCCGCAGGTCTTGGAATCGGCCTCGACGCCGTCGACACACAGGCCAACGCGATGCAGGCGATTGCGGATATAACTGCAGCCGTCACGACCCTCGGCAACACGCAGGGCATTGTGGGTACGGGCGAGAACGATTTGAACTACGCCATCAGCCTGGCCCAGTCCCAGATCACGAACAATTCAGCCGCCGAGTCGCGCATTCGCGACGCGGACGTCGCGAAGGAAGCGGCGAACCTGACCAAGTCGCAAGTGTTGGAGCAATCCTCCGTTGCGGCTCTGGCGCAGGCCAATTCGGCTCCGCAGGCGCTCTTGAAGCTGCTCCAGTAGACCAAGCGGGCTAACGTTTTTTTTAAATTGGGCCGATTCTTTAAGAAGAACGGCCCAATTCGTTTTTAACGAAGGTCAAGCACGGCCAGGCAGATAGGGCGAAGGAGATTTCCATGGGCACCACCCCGGCAACTTTCAACGGCAGCAGTACTTATGCGGCTGATCTGCAGCAAACGATCACCCACGCCGTGGATATTGCCTCCATTCCGCTCCATCAACTGAACGCCAACGTTTCCGTGCTGCAGGGCCAGTCGACGGAAATCGGTTATCTGCAAAATGGCTTCGTCATGCTGCAGAACGCAATCAAAAGCCTCACCACCGGAGTCAACGGCGGCGGTCTTTCCGCATCCGTTTCCGATGACACGATCGCTACCGCAAACCTGAATTCGAGTGCGGCTGTGTCCGCCGGCACTTACTCTCTAAACGTGATCGACGCCGGTTCGCCGACGATCAGTGTCAGCAATACCGGGTTGCCTACAGTGGCCGATCCCTCGACGACCTCCATCAGCACGTCGGGCACTTATACTCTTACTGTCAATGGTTCCACGTTTACCGTGAAGCCGTCGACGAACTCCTTGAATGCGCTGGCGCAAGCCCTCAATACGTCCGGCGCGGGGGTGAGTGCGACGGTTATCAATCTTGGATCGCCCTCCGCTCCGTCCTACACTCTTTCGCTGCAAAGCACGGCGCTCGGGAATATTCCGATCCAGCTCAACGACGGCACTACGGATCTTCTCACCACTCTGTCCACCGGTACGCCGGCTAAGTACCAAGTGAATGGACAGCCCGCAACGCCGATTTCGTCGAACAGCAGCACGGTTACGCTGGCGCCGGGACTAACCGTCAACTTGATCCAGACGGGGCAAACTACGATCACCGTGGCAGAGGACTCCTCTGCAGCTACTAGCGCGGTTTCTTCATTCGTGGCAGCGTACAATGCCACGGTTGACGAGTTGGCCACCAATCGCGGCTCTGCCGGAGGGCCGCTCAGCGGACAAAGCATCGTTTTCTCATTGGGGCAGACACTTCGCGACCTGACCAGCTTTAGCGGCGGGAGCGGGTCTGTCACCAGCTTGGCGGATCTCGGGCTTGCCTTTGACGGGACTGGGCATCTGTCCTTCGATCAATCCCAGTTTTCGAGTGTCGCGGCTGCACATCCCGCTGATTTGGCGTCCTATTTCGGTACAGGGACGGGAAGCGGTTTCCTGGCCGCAGCAAGCGCTATCATCGACGGGATCACCAATAGCAGCAACGGACTCTTCCAGGCGCAACAAGCGACGATTCAGAAGCGGATTACGGCCGACAACCAGGAGATCTCGGACACCCAGGACCGGATCACCACCATGCAGAATCAATTGACGGCGCAAATGTCAGCCGCCGACGCGTTGCTGTCCAAACTACAATCGCAAGTCAGCTTCATGACACAACTTTTCGAGGCCCAGAATGCAATCGCCAACGGCCGTTGAATTATTTCGCAAGGCTGTGTCGGCAGGCGCGTTTCCCGAAGCGGAACAGCTTCTCGAAAGGTATCGCCGCGATGTCGAAGTGTCCTGGGAAGCCGCTACTTCCGAAGACCAACGGCTCACGATCGCCAAGGAAGTGAGTTCGACGCTGGAGTGGGCGCGTACGGCGACGCTGGCCGCTCGCTCGCATACTCAGCGCAAGCTGATCTTGTTGCGCCGCGAAAGCGCTTACACGCCCAGCATCTGCAAGAGCGATATGCTAAATCTGAACGCGTAAGCACCGTCAAAGATCTGACGCAACGTCGGATTCTCTTCTGTCTTCTCTTAGCCAGCCATAAACAAAATCAGTAGTTTGGAGATTGGCATCGTGCGTGCATTTGAGAGTGCACCATGTTCCAAGGTCTAGCTCTGAACTCCGAAAACTACATGAGTTTGTTGAGCGCCCGTCAGAAACTGGTCGCTTCCAACATCGCCAACGCCGATACTCCCGGTTACCACACGCAGGACATAAATTTTCAAACGGAATTTGAAAACGCAATGGGAGGCCAGGCTCCAACGGTCATCGAGCCCGAGGGTCTGGTCGCGAAATCGGACGGCAACAACGTCAATATCGATCGCGAGGCCCGCTTGCTGGCGGAAAACGCCCTGCGGTTTTCTATCGCCTCTAACTTTGCGCGCGCCGAGCTGAATTCGGTGAAGACCGCCATTCAGGAAAGCAAATAGCGTATGAGTCTCTTATCCGCTCTATCGATCAGCGCCTCTGGGATGTCCGCTCAAAGGCAGCGAACCGAGTTGCTGGTGGAAAATCTGGCCAATTCCGATACCACACGGACGCCAGAAGGCGGCCCCTACCGGCGCAAGGACGCGGTATTCGTTTCGGACCCTTCGGCCGCGGATTTCTCCTCGATGTTCGAATCCGAAATGGGTGCCGGCTCGGGAGTGCGCGTTTCTGAAGTGATCACCGATAAACGCGATCCTGAAAAGCGCTATTTGCCGGGGCATCCCGACGCCGATAAAGACGGCTACGTGGCTTACCCGCGCATGAATCCCGCCGAGGACATGGTCGACCTGTTGGGCGCGTCGCGAGGTTATCAGGCAAACGTTTCGGCTGTGTCCGCCGTGAAAGATATGATTCAGCGTTCGCTGGATCTGTTCAAATAGAGCCCCGCCATGTCGCTGAACATTTCCGGAATCTCATCCCTAAACCAGATCAAGACCGATGTAGCGGCTCCCGCCGCGGGCGATGGGGGAAGTTCATTCAAGAATATTTTGAACAGCGCCATCGGCGAGGTGGAGGGTTCGCGCAGCGACGCGGCCAAGAGTGTCGAGCAGTTTCTTTCCGGAAACGGCGGAGACCTGCACTCGACGATTCTAGCCACGCAGCGAGCCGAGCTGGAATTTCAAATGTTCATGCAAGTTCGTAACAAAGTGGTTTCCGCGTATCAGGAAATCATGAAAATGCCGATGTAAGTCTGCCTGATCGAATTCCCTCATGGAACAACTTAAACGACTGTTAGCATCGCTATCGACTTCGCAACGCTGGACCATCCTGGTTGCGGCCGTTCTCATTTCGGCTGGCCTCTACAGCCTGGTGCATTGGGAAAAGGAAAGCGCCTTCCGCCCGCTGTACACCACGCTCGCGCCGGAAGATGCGTCGGTGGTGATTCAGAAGTTAAAAGAGGGCAGCACGGAATATCGCTTGTCCAACAACGGGACCACAGTTTCAGTACCCGAAGACAAAGTGGCTGAGCTGCGGCTGGAGCTGGCTGCCGCCGGAGTCCCCAAGAGCGGAAGAATTGGCTTCGAGATCTTCGACAAAACTAATTTTGGCATGACCGACTTCGCGGAACACATCAACTACAGACGCGCCGTCGAGGGAGAACTGGAGCGCTCCGTAATGGCGATTTCTGAAGTGGAGCAAGCGCGCGTCCACATCACATTCCCGAAAGAATCCGTCTTCAGTGAAGCGCAGCAGCCGGCCAAGGCCAGCGTGCTGATTAAGATCCGGCCCGGAGCAAGTTTGCCTGAGACCGCTATCCCGGCGATCACACATCTGATTTCGAGCGCTGTCGAGGGCCTCGGTCCGGAGGCCGTTTCGGTGCTGGATATGCGCGGCAATTTGCTGAATCGCGCGAAACGTGCCGGTAACGCGAGCGAAGATTCCTCCGATGCCGCACTGGAATATCGCCACAAGGTGGAGCAAGACCTGACGTCCAAATTGGACGCCACGCTCGAGCCGTTAGTTGGCGCCGGCCGATACCGGGCTTCCGTATCCGCCGAAACCGATTTGACCAGTGGCGAGCAAAGCGAAGAGAGCTTCGATCCAACTAAATCCGCCATGGTGAGTTCGCAGACCAGCGAAGACACTTCTACACCGACTCGTGCCATCGCCGGGATCCCCGGAACAGCTTCCAACCTTCCGGACGCAGCCCCGCGCCCGCAAGTCACGGGAGGCGGAACTTCTCGCAAGACTGAAAACGTAACCTATCAAACCAGCCGCATAGTGAAGCGGACGGTTCTACCACAAGGTTCCATCAAACGGTTGTCCGTATCGGTCCTTATCGACCACGAGGCACACTGGGAGGGTGCCGGCGCAAATGCGAAACGCGTTCTGGTGCCACCCTCTCCTGAGCGGATGAAGGTGATTCATGACCTGGTGGCCGCTACCGCAGGATTCAATATGGAGCGCGGCGACCAGTTGTTCGTCGAGGCGTTGCCCTTTGAGTCCACTCTGAATCTGGATCCTCCTTTGACAGCGTTGCCGGTAACGGGTGCGAATCCTAAACAGCGCTCCCCTCTCGATCAACTGAAAGCTGATCCGAAACTCCTGGCGATCTCAGGGGCCGTCGTTGTCGTGCTGCTGGCCGGATGCGGTTTCCTGTTCGCTCGCATGAGGAAAGCTTCGGCTCGCGCGGCTAAAGTTCAGGTAACACAAGCTCTGCCGGAAGCCTCTGCCTCTGGCAATGCTCACGAATTATCTCGAGCGGCCACTGCCGCCCAAGACACGTTCACGCCGTCTAGCGCCGATGCCTCGAACAGGATTCAGACACTAGCGCCGGCGCGCCTGGAGACTCTCACAACGCAACTCCGCGACACCGCTCAAAAAGACGCAGAAATCTGCGCCGGAGTGCTGCGTGGCTGGCTCAAGGAAGGGCAGGTCTAGTTGGTGATGGCGACTCCCAGCGGCTCCGGAACCCTCACCGGCGCGCAAAAAGCGGCCGTTCTTATGATTGCTTTGGGCGATCAGGCGTCCGCCAGTTTGCTAAAGCAACTCAGCGAGGATCAAGTGCAGGCCGTCAGCGGCGCCATTGCAGATCTTTCGTCGGTTACGGCTGCTGAAGCGGAATCTGTTCTGCAGGAGTTTCGCGATGCGACGTCGGAAGGGGCCCGCGTCGGCGCTGGCGGCATCGCGTACGCCAAACGGATTCTTACCAGTGCGTTTGGCCCTGAAGGAAGCAAAAAGCATCTCGACCAATTGCCCGGTCCGCATGGGGAGATGGGAAGTACCCGGCAACTGCAAAACGTCGAGCCTCAACTGCTCGCGCGCTTTGTGAAAAGTGAGCACCCGCAGACCGTGGCGATTGTATTGTCTCAATTGAATCCCTCCCAGTCGGCCAGCGTGCTCGCTTCCATGGAGCCAGAGGCTCGCTGGGACATCGCATTCCGCATCGCGAAGCTGGATAAGATTTCGCCTGCGGTGGTCGGGAAGATCTCCGCCGTTATCGGCCAAAAACTCAAGTCTCTGGGCGAGATGAAACGACAGCCATCGGGCGGCCCTCGCGCCGTCGCTGAAATATTCAATCAACTCGACAGCGGACTGAGTACTGAAATACTCGCGCAGATAGGCGAGCAGAGTCCCGAGCTCATGGATTCGATCCGTCAAAAAATGTTTGTGTTCGACGATCTGATGGCGCTGGATGCCAATGGCGTCAAGGAACTTCTGTCGCGAGCCGATCGCCGTCAGCTAACCACCGCCCTCAAGGGAACCAGCGAGGAATTGCGGCAGCACTTATTGAAGGGAATGTCGCAACGCGGCGCCGCCATGTTGCTCGAAGACATGGAGGCTCTAGGGCCCGTCAAAATTCGGGAAGTGGAGGCCGCGCAACAGGCGATTATCGCCGTCCTGCGGCAATTGGAAACCGAGGGTGTTCTCAGCCTGAAGGGAGGCGGTGGCGATGACCAATACGTCGTCTAGAGTCCTCCGCGACGCGGAGCAAGCCATAGTCACCCCGATTACATGGCGCGCTGCGGCATCCACGCCGTCGCCAAGAACGAGAATTAATCCGATTGAAGTGAAGGACGTCGCATCGGCGCAGCCCGCCTTAGAGCGGGATGAGAATGCGCAGCAAGAACGCGTTCGCATCGAGCAGGAGGCCCACCATAGGGGCTTCACCGAAGGAAAAGCCATAGGGCGGCAACAGGCCGGAGCCGAACTGCAATCGGTTCTCGACCAACTAGGAAAAAGTCTCGCGAGTCTGGCGTCGCTCCGGTCGCGTATTCGGGAGGAAGCAGAAGGCGATCTTCTCAAACTGGCAATTACGATTGCGCGTCGCGTGCTCCATCGGGAATTGACACTCGACCCGGAGTCGATTGAAGGCCTCATTCGCGTTGCGCTCGACAAACTCCAATCGCGAGAGCTATGCCGCGTCCGGGTTCATCCGGATCAGGAACAGGCCATTCGCAAGTCTCTTGAACGGTTTGCGAATTCGCAAAAGGTAGAACTGATCACCGATTCGTCCCTGCAGTGCGGAGACGTTCTATTCGAAACCGCTCATGGAAATTTGGATGCCTCGATTGAGTCGCAGCTTGGCGAAATCGAGCGCGGTCTGGCAGATCGCTTGCGCCGGCTGCCCAAGGATCGATAAGTATGGAACTCTCTGAAAAAGTCGATCTGACTCCTTTTATAAACGGCCTCGATCAGATCGACCTCTTGCCCTGGACCGGTCAGGTTACGGCGACAGTTGGATTATTGATTGAATCGCAAGGTCCTGCGGCTGCGATCGGAGACTTTTGCGAAATTCGTGCGGCAAACGGCCGTAACATTCGAACCCAAGTCATTGGATTTCGTAACGGACGCGTTTTGGCGATGCCACTAGACGAGCCCGATGGTTTGCAGTTGGGTAGCCAGGTCGTCGCGCGCTCATCGGACGCCCGTCTGGCAGTGGGGCCGGGACTGCTGGGACGCATTCTCGATGGATTCGGACAGCCCATGGATGGTGGTCCGCCAATAGAATCGACCAACACCTATCCTTTATACGCCCCGCCTCCCAACCCGCTTCAGCGCAAACACATCACGGATCGACTGGTCACCGGCGTTCGTTCTATCGATAGTCTGCTGGCCTGCGGAAAGGGACAGAGAATCGGACTGTTCGGCGGGAGCGGCGTCGGCAAGAGCACGCTGCTTGGCGCCATGTCACGCAAGAATTCGGCGCAGGTCAGTGTGATTGCCCTGATCGGCGAGCGCAATCGCGAGGTCAAGGCTTTTATCGAAAACGAACTCGGGCCCGAAGGTATGGAGCGTTCGGTGGTGGTTGTAGCTACATCCGACCGCCCCGCGCCTCTTCGAATCCGCGCCGCCTACGTGGCGTTAGCGGCGGCTGAGTATTTCCGCGATCAAGGGGCCGACGTGTTGTTGGTGATGGATTCCGTGACCCGACTGGCGATGGCGCAGCGGGAGATCGGCCTCGCAGCCGGGGAGCCGCCCAGTCAGAAGGGCTACACTCCTTCCGTATTCGCGCTTTTGCCCAAGATTTTTGAACGCGCCGGTAACTTCGGAACGGGTTCGATCACCGGCTTCTTCACGGTGCTGGTGGAAGGCGACGATTTTAACGAACCGATTTGCGACGCGGCCCGCGGCATTTTGGACGGGCATTTTATCCTCTCGCGAGATTTGGCTTCGTCCGGACACTACCCGGCGATCGACATTCTAAATTCGGTCAGCCGGCTCTCCAACAAAGTGGTTACGGAGGAAGAACTCTCCGCTAATCGCCGCGTCCGGGAAGCTTTGGCAACTTACCAGCAATCGGCAGATCTGATTCAGTTGGGTGCGCATGTCCAGGGAGCAAATCCGAATTTGGATCGCAGTATCCGGCTGCGGCCGCAGATTCTTGAGTTCTTGCGCCAGGATGCAGAAGCCCACGCCCCGCTTGAGGAGACTCGCGAACGCCTCCTTACCCTCGCCAAGGAGCTGTCATGAGGTCCTTCCACTTTCCTCTCCAGCGGGTTCTCGAATACCGAGAGGTCCAGATGCGGTCTGAGGAGGAAAAGCTTTCCACCATCCAAAATAAGCTCGCGGAAATACTGCATCGCGAGAATGCTTTGACGGCTGCCCAGTTGAATGCAGAGATGAGTCTCCTGGGGCGGCCTTTAGTGGAAGCCACCGAGTTTCGGGCCTTATCGGCCTTCCAACTCCGCATCCGCAGCGAAAAGATTTCCTTGCTTGCGGCGCGGGCAAATCTTGAAACCCAGATTGCCGAGCAGCGAAAGCGTCTGCTGAAGGTCCGTAAAGACTGCAAGATTCTGGAGAACCTCAAAGACCGGCGCAAGAAGGCCTGGACGTACCTGAGCGATCGGGAGATCGAAAACACTGCCGCCGAATCCTATATTTCGAACTGGGCGCGGTCTAACGCCGAAAGTCAGGAGAGACCTGCGTGAAAATCTGTCTGCTCACCGAGACGCAAAGCGGCTGCTATAAATGGCGCGGCGCGATCCCTGCCAAATATTTAAGTCACCGCGGGCACCAGGTGCAGATTCTCTCGAATCAGGCGCAATATGACGCGCCCGACGTTGTGGTGCTTTACCGCGCGCACTATCCGCAAGCCGTGAAGGTTGTCCAATGGTGCAAGACAAACAACATTCGAGTGGTCTTCGATACCGATGACGCGCTGGATCTGGTGCCGCCGGAAAATCTCAACTATAAGGCGGTGCAATCACGGCTGCCGCTGTATGAATTTCTTCTGCGCTCGGCGGACGTTGTGACGACCACGACGGACACTCTTGCCAACTACCTTCGCAAGTGGAACCCCCAGGTCACGGTGATTCCAAATAGCGTCGACCCGGATGAATGGACCTGCGAACCCAGAAGCGGGGAACCACGCATCGGATGGACCGGAAGCCCCACTCACTTTTTGGACCTAGCTGTGGCCCTGGATGCCGTCCGGGAAGTGCAGAAGAAGATCCCGTTTACGTTCGTGCTACAGGGAATTTGCCAGGAACCGACTCTCGAAGAATTGATGCAGGTGCTGGAGATCCGCTGGGGTCAAGCGCTGTTCAAGACGCCGTTGGGCAGATCCATCAAACTCTTTATGGAAAAGCTCGCGGGCATACGCTACGAGTTTCATCCGAACGTCCCGCTCGATCAGCATCCGCAAAAAGTCTGCGACTTGAAGCTGGATATCGGCATCGCGCCCCTGCTGGATGACCAATTCAATCGTCATAAGAGCTGCATCAAATACTACGAATACGCCATGTCGGGTGCCGTCACGCTGGCATCGCACGTGGTGCCGTATTCCACCGAAGTCCCGATCACCGCGAAAAATAATCGCGAATCGTGGAAGCGGAAGCTGGAAGAGGTCCTGCAAGCGGATCGGGCCAAGTTGTATCGCGAACAACGCGATTGGGTGCTGGCGAACCGGAACATCGAAAAAAACGTTGAACTTTGGGAGCAGGTGTTGGCGGGTGACCAATCCTGCGCGAGCCGCGTCGAGGAAGCGCCTCCCGTCTTGCAAGCCTGCTGACCACTAAATAACTAACTGCAAAGGAAAACTCAACCATGAAATTCAAGGAAAGCGCACTCGCACACAAGCTGCTCGACGGACTGGAAGGGCTCGAAATCGGGGGCTCCGCCCACAACTCGTTCGGTCTCAAGACTCGCAACGTCGACAACACCGCGGAACTGACCTGCTTCAAACAGGAAGAGATCAAGCTCTGCGGCGAAGGTTTTCCGGTGGATATCGTGTCGCCGGGCGACCAACTGCCGTTTGAAGACAACAGCGTCGACTTTGTGATCAGCTCGCATGTCATCGAGCATTTTCCCGATCCGATAAAGGCGCTGAAGGAGTGGTATCGCGTGGTCAAACCCGGCGGATACCTCTATATCATCGCGCCGCACAAAGAGCGCACCTTTGACAAGGAACGCAACCGCAGCACGCTGGCCGAACTAATCGAAAGGCATGAAACTGGCAAAGTGCCAGAAACGCTCAACGACCACTGCTCGGTTTGGATTACCGATGATTTCGTGGAGCTTGTCCGCTGGTTGGGGTGGAATATCCTGCATGTGCAGGACACCGATGACAAAGTCGGCAACGGCTTTACGGTTGTGGTTCAAGTGGCCAAGGGCAACGCTCCTAAGCTCAGCGTCACGGCTAACCTGGCGAAAACACCTGCATCTTCGCTGCAGCCGGCATGGGCGCATCCGCAGAGATCAACGACTCAAGCTGCGCAGCTTGCTCCGGCGGTTTCCTTCGGTAGCTCCACCGCGCAACAGTCGAACCAATTGAAGGAACTGCAAAAGGAAAACGAGCAGTTGCGACGTGCGATCGCCGATCTCATCATCGAAAAGCAAATGCTAAAGGACAACGTCCAGGGCCGCGTCTAGGAGTAAGCATGACGACCGAGACGCAGAACGATAAGCTGGCGATCGATCACCTATTGATGGCCAATCTAAACCTGCTCGACCGCGGCGAAGAAGGCCCGGCCGGTAATGGACGAATAACGTCTCTTTTGTGGGATGTTATGGAGTGTCTTCGTCCCACAGTGTTCTTCGATATCGGCGCCTTCGACGGAGGCATCGCCGTCGCCGCTAAACAAAGGTTTCCGCGGCTTCTGGTTTATTCGTTCGAAGCCAATCCCGAAATCTTCGCGCTTAATAAGTCGAC
>Ga0105245_10001455_pt1 | contig 21399 bp, 21 predicted proteins | sample KBSM54metaG_FD_81523 | JGI IMG/M metagenome (GOLD analysis project Ga0105245, IMG submission 81523) | Miscanthus rhizosphere microbial communities from Kellogg Biological Station, Michigan, USA - KBS M5-4 metaG | ecosystem: Host-associated > Plants > Roots > Rhizosphere > Soil | place...
CCTCGGGAAAGTCGCCTGCTTGATTTACCAGAGTACCCACGAACAGTCGTATTTGGATCGAGCCATCCAAATATACGTTTGGGTCAAAAGTCACATTTACAACTCCGCCACGGGCCAGGTCTATGCTGGTATCGAAAAGAACGACGCAATCGTCACGGGCTACGCACTTTACAGCCAAGGGACATTCGTCGACTACGCGATGCTCCTCTATGAGCTGACGGGTGACGTGAAGTACTACAACGATGCGCTGTCGACGATCGAATACGTCAAGACCCAGATGACGACGAACGGCGTTCTGAGTACCGACCTCGACTTTGATAGCTGGGCCGATGAATTCGCGCGAGGCCTAGGGCGTTTCGTCCGGGACAGCGGGCAGTGGGCAACCTACTACCCTTGGTTCACGCAGAATGCGACGTCCATCCAAGCGCATCGCCGCACCGAGTATGGCATCACGTGGAACGGCTGGGCGCTGCAAACCCCGAGCGATGATAGCCTGATCACGACGAAGTTCGCCAGCGCTGTCGCATGGCTCCAGTTCACTCCCGCGACGAGGCCAGACTCCCGACCGGGCCTGCACTACATCGTGAGCAAGCAAGACGGCCTCGCCATCGACAACGACAACCAAGTTTCCGCGGGCGCAGGCATCGTTCAAGCGACCGCGAACGGCGCCAAAAGTCAGCGATGGCTCCTCACGCAAAACGATGACACCTCGTGGAACATCATCAACACCTCGAGTTGGAAGGCGTTGGCGGTGCCGGACGCCAACAAAGCGATCGGCACGCAGATGATTCAAGCAACTCCAACGCGCGACGACAATCAACGCTGGTGGATCGACGTGCAGGACGACGGAAGCTTCGAAATTTCGAACAAGGCCACTGGCGGCGCGCTCGTGAATATCGATTCGTCGATGGATTGTCCGGCTGCGGGCGCCTGCCCAGTCGTCCAATCGACTTCGAATGGTGGCAATCGGCAGCGCTGGCTGCTCCGTAGCCTCACGGGCTGGACGAAGCGCACCTTCGAAGGAACGGAAGACAATGCCGCCGAGCCGGCGGAGTGGGACTTGGGGGCCTACAAGGGCGATTGCGGCAGCGGCGAGGCGGCCACGGGCTTGAGCACCGAAGTCTCCGCGGGGTCGCCACACGCCCTTCTGTGCTCGAACCTCGGCAGCCAGTTTTCGGGCAACGCCCTCACGACTCTTTCGGACGTAGCTGGTGGCGCGCACCGGCGTGCGACGCGCGGCATCGCGGCGGTAGGTCCAACGGATTGGGATCTTGGATATTACGAGTCCGAGTGCGGCTCGAACGAATATGTGTCGGGCGTCAGTCAACTGCCGAGCGGCAAGATCCACGGTCTACGGTGCGCTTCGGCCCCAATGACCGGCAACGGTTCGGCCGGTTGCGAAACCCGCTTCGTCTCACAGGACGACCGAGGGAACACGGAAACGGGAGACTGGGATGGCGGCGAATACAAAGGCGAGTGCGCCGCGGGCAAAGTGGTCGTTGGCGTGAGCGCGAGCATGTCAACGGGGAAGCCGCACAAGGTCCTGTGCTGCAGCCAGTGAGCAGCTCCGAAGCAACCTGAGGTTGACGTCTGCCGCTCGTCGCTGACTCGGAGCAGGGATCGTTTCCAGGTCAGCTGAATCTCAAGGATCTTTGATCCTGCTCGGCCACGCCGCCGCGCAACCAGCCGTTGACTTGCCCGGTTGCTTTCCGACTCACGAGCGATGACCGAACGCGGTCTTTTCATCGACTAATAACCGTGTTGGCGATTGCTCCGCCGCGACGAGCGCCTGGCATGAAGTGTGAATATGCAGTCGATGCACTTGGTCAAAAAAGCGTGCACCAGAAGATCCGAACACTCCCTCTTCCCCCGAGCTCGGCCGTAGCGCCGGCTCTTCCGCGCGCGAGTCTGCCGCATGAGTAAAGCACCTGGAGCGACGTCGCGGACTAGCGCTGATGTAACGCGTCGACTCGAGGCCGTTCGGGTCCTCGGAGGTTTGTCTACTCGCTCGCCGAAGATGAGTGCATCACTGATCGCGCTCGAACAGCGCGCCCTCAGCGAGGCTAGCTTGCTCATCGAGGGTGAAACCGGGGTCGGCAAAGAAGTAGCGGCAGAAGCAGTTCACCGGGCCAGTCTTCGCTGTGCAGGGCCGTTCCTCGTCTTCGATTGCGCTGCCAAATCGCTGACGGCGGGAGCACGAGAGCTCTTCGGTGCAGAGTCGGGCGACGACCACGAGCCAGGGATGCTCGAATTGGCAGCCGGGGGGACGTTGTTCCTAGACCACATCGATGAGCTTGCCGTTCCGTTACAGTTGCGTTTGGCGCGCGCGCTCGAGCGTCGCAAGATTCCAGGGCCGAGCGGCACCCGCAATGTACGTCTCGATCTCAGGGTGATCGCAGCCTCGACTCGCGGGCTACATCGCGAGGTGCGACTCGGCACCTTCAACCGCGAGCTCTTCGTACAAGTTGGCGTCGAGTGCATCCGCATCCCCCCCTTGCGGCAACGACTCGAAGATTTGATGTCCCTGTCTCAGGAAATTTTGGCATCGTTCAGTCCGCCTCGTACCCCGACAGATATTCCGGAGGACGTCTGGACCGCGTTCCGGACCTATCATTGGCCCGGGAACGTGCGTGAATTGAAGAATGCGCTCCAACGCGCGGTGCTCGTGCCTGAACGAGCACTCTACTTCTTTACTCGCCGCGGCTGAAAATTGGCCCTCTGCTCGTGATGTGGCCCCTGTTGAAACTAACGCCCGCTGGGTTGAGTCTTACGTTTCTGGCGCTACCAACACTTCGGGCAATACCAGGCCGGCGCGCGTGAGTCATCGGGCTGCAGCTCGACGACCATCCGCCAGGCGTGCTTGGGACTGATCAAGGTGTAATTCGTGTGTGCCGCTGGAGAGAGGGCGCCGCACGAACGACATCGTTGCCGTCTGGTTGCATCGGGCTCGTCGTCTTCCGCCACGTTCCTCCGACCAGTTTACTACCGCGTTCTCTGTACGGATGAAAGATGACTTCAATTGGTGGCGGGAACAACCCTCACCTTCGTGATACAAAAATCGAAATTGATGTCATTGGCGTCTGAAGGTGCCATGTGAATTTCGAAATTTTGAAGTTCCGACGGCGGGATGGGGAAGCCGCCTTTGAGCCAACAATTGTGCACGGCCTCAGAGACCAATAAGGTAAAGTCGTTTTCAGGCGTGACGGGGTCCGGTGTCACGTCCTTGCAGTAGTTGTCGTTGCTGTTTACGTCCTTGAACTTCAAGCGCAGGGTCGCCGGAAGCTGGTTCCCCGAAACGGTGATGCCGATACCGCCCATCCCATTGGCCGTTGCATCGTACGCCGCGCCACCACTTCGCAGAACGAGCTGCAGACCGCCGCCCCAGTAGCGATCGAAATTGCCGTTGCTGGCGCCCTTCACGGTGCCTTTGATGCAGAGGTGGTTACCCGAGAAGTCCGCAATGATCAGATCCGGATCTGCGCCGAATTTATGCCACACCCCATCGATCCCATAGTCGTTCGAGCCCGGAATGATCCCGCCCTCCGAGCTCACGATCTCTGCACGTGGCGTGGTCGTGGCGCCGCCGCTACCCGCGACGGGAGGCCCGCTGTCGCCCGCGTCATTCGAGCCCGCGGCGCCAGATGTCGCGTCGAAACCGCCGGTATCCGCGTCAGCCGCTAACGCGCCGGCGAAACTCGCGTCTGGCAAAGCACCGCCAACGGACCCGTCGATGGTCGGGCCTCCACCATGGCCGGCCGCCCCGTGCGCCGCGTGAAGATAGGACACGTTCGTGTCGCAACCCTGCAACATGGAAACGCAGGCACCGGCACTCAGTGCGACGCGAGCGAACAGCCCAAGGCCCATAACGTTAAATGTTCTCTCACTCCGATGGGTGAAGCAAGTCGCGATGGGTGAAGCGAGTCGCGTCGCCGTCGAGGACGCGGCAACCAATGGTTGCTCGAAGCAACTGATGGTTGCTCGAAGCAACTGATGGTTGCTCGAAGCAACCATTGGTTGCAACTCAACTCACTTCAAACGAGTCGAGAGTGGGTCGCGCCAGCACACGCGCTCACCATTCTGCGTTGTTCAAAACGCGTGGTGCCAATTGACGGCGATCTTCGCCACTCACTGATCAAGGAACGCCTTGAAGCGTTCTCGACTCGATCGCGCCCGGCCTACGAGCGCGAAAGGAGAAGCACGCGTGAACTCATTCGCCCCCGACTCTTGTTTCCGGATACCCGTCCTTCCTCGTCGCGACGAAAGAGCTCGCCTTCTCGAATGCCGTCACTGACTCGTATTGATGGGAGGCCGCGTGCAACGCTCGAGCGTGAGCGCCTCGCTGCTCCGAAAACTGGCTTCGAGCAGGAGCGTCCGCGTCGCGATGACGCATTTCGCGCGCTCGTGGTCGGCCTTCGACCACAGGTACTGCAAACACTGCAACAACTAGGTATCGAAGGCGCAGACCTCGAAGACGTCGCGCAAGAGGTCCTTTTTTTCGTCTACCAGAGTCTGGAGCACTTCGAGGAGCGACCGCCTTCACGAAGATGGGTTCATCGAGTCTGTCTCCATCTGTCGTCGGAGTATCGGAAACGGCGCTCTGAGCGTCGCGAGCGAACTTGCCCAGACCCCGGGCGCAATGCAGCAGCGAGTGAAAGCGTCTGGCCCATTGCTCTCATCGAAAGGCGCGCACGCGCGGAAACGATGCTCAGAGCGGTCAGGCACCCCAATCGACGCGTCCTCGTGTTGCATGAGGTCGAGGGGCTGACCATGAAGCGAATCGCGGAGGTCCTCGCCTGCCCGCTACAGACGGTTTACAGTCGATTGCACACAGGCCGCGAGCAGCTGCTGAGGGCGGTCGAGCGACGAGAGGCGCGGGAACGGCGCTAGAGCTGCTGATTTCCACGGCGGCTCCTAGCGAATGTCAAAGCGTGACGCTCACCTCGCCCGAGAACACCAGCGCCGGATCACCACGCTCACTCAGCGTGCGATACAGGTTGGAGATGGTCCGCGCGACGTGAGCACCGTAGAGCTCTTTACCCGAGGCTTCGACCTGCACGTCCGCGTCGAGGTCGAGCATCTCGTCCGACAGTCGGATTTTCAGCGCAGTAATCCCCTCAACCCCGCTAATACTGATCTTGTTACCGGAGTACGTCGCCGTGACTAAGGTGCCGCCCTTGGCGTTTGCGGCGTCCACCGCGAGCCAGTAAGAGCGAGTATCGGCGACGCCGCCCTGCCGCCACACCACTTTGTTGGGGATAGGGTTGCGCGTTCCCGCCTGAATGAACGGGACGCTGACCGCATCTTCGAGGTTCATCCAGTGCGGCAGACCCGCGTGGATTTGCCATTGGTTCACGTAACCACCGGGGTCCGCTGCATGGAGCATGTCGAGCATCTTGCCCCACTCTTCACCGCGCACGTTGCGCTCGTAGGCGGTGTCGTCGCCACCGACGTGAATCGCAAAGCGCAGGTTACGCAGGCTCTCGGGCTGCGCGTCGTTCGGATGCCCTGCGCTCATGGCGGCGCCAGCCCAGCGATCCGCCATGCGCGTCCCGAGCTGATACACGCCGTCACCTCCAGCGGAGTAGCCCGTGAGGTACACCTTGTTGGGGTTGATGCCTTCGAACGCGATCATGTCGCTGATCAAGCGATCGAAGAGGGGCGTGATTGGCGCTTGAAACCACATATCCCACGCATCTTGCGGCGCGCGCGGAGCGAGCCAGATCGCGTCTACCGGGTTATAGCCGTTGACGAGCGCGATCTGGTTCTGCCATTGCGAATCATTCGTTGCGGCGTCAGTACCGCCGCCGCCGTGCATGGAGATGAACAAGCTATAACCATCTGCTGGCTTGTTACCGCGCACTGCCCGGTAGTATCTGAGCACGCTCCCACCAACACTAACGCTCCTTGCTTCCGACTCGGTTGCTCCCACCTCAGCAGCGCGTGTTTCCTTGACCATCCCGAGCCAGTCGCTCGTGAGGAGGCTGCGAGCACTGCCGGCGTCCGCTTTGGTCAGCGGTGTCGACGCGAAGGTTTGCTGGTCGAGCGGAGGGCGCGTCGTGCGCGGCAGGTTCAGGTACGCCTGCAACGCGGCGAGCGCCTCGGCAGATTGCGCGGGGAGATCGACCATCGGTACGCCCCCGGTGCCGCCAGACCCTGCGCTTGCATTTCCGGCGCTCCCGCCCGCGCCGGCAGCGCTCGATCCAGCCGTGCCTCCATCCGACTGACTGGTCCCGGCCGCGCCGCCATTCATGGACGACCCGCCCTGATTGGCCCCTGCCTGCGACGTCCCGGCAGTGCCGCTCGACTTGCCCCCGGCACCGGCCGCGTCGCTCTTCCCAGCGTCGGACGACGACGACGAACAGCCGACGAGTGCCAAGCCGATCAACAAGACGCAAGGAGAAGCTAGTCGGGATGCGTTCATTCCCCCTTAGATGGCTCGAACGAAACCGATCGGTTCAAAAACCAGCGCTGCAACTTTTCGTTGCGCTGATACCGCGAGTTGCTGATCTCGGCGAAGAGCGGGTCCGACTAGCGAATCAGGCGCGGCGGCGCCGTTCGCGAGCGCCCATCAATAGCTGGCATGGGAGATGAGGCGCTTTTGTAACCGCTTCAGCGATGGCTGACCATCGGGGCGCCGCGCGTTGGTTTGCGGCAGGCTCGACCCAACGCGCGTACACTGCCCGGATGCTTCGCCACGTTTGGTCGGTGTTGTGCAATCAGGTTTTCGTCGATCCGGAAACGAATAGCGTGGCCCTGGCCGTGGTCGAATCGCGTGAGCTCGGTCCGAGCGCGGACCCGACGCCGAGCGCGGCGCGCGGTCCATTCGACTTGGTGACGCTCTGGTATTCGGACGTAGGCACCGTAGCCTTTTCATACAAGGTGAAAGTGACCGGCCCGTCGGGGCGAGTGCTAGCCGACACGGATGTTGCCGGCCCAGAATTTCACCCACCCGTGCTTCGCACGAGAACACGCCTACGCTTCCCCGCCCTGCCGCACGACGGCCCCGGAGTTTACTGGTTCTGCACGATGCGGCTCGTCGACGGACAAGAAGTGCTCGACGCTGAGGTGCCGCTCGAGCTCAATGGCGCTTAGCCGGTTTGGCCGAGCACGGGCCGGCTTGCGGCTGATGCCGCTGAAACCGAGCAGGCGTTTCATGGTCTCGAGCTCGGTCCTCCCAACCACACCACCTTCGGTCGAATATGCGCTCACTCAGTTGGGGCGCGAGCTCGTTCCAGCAATCACCGCGTAACCAGCGGTGTGCGGGATCGGCGTCGAGGCGTGGCCGCAGGCCGCGTATCTCTTCGGAGTGACCTCGCCCTCGTCGAACAGCGGATGCCCTTCTCGCGCAACTCCGACGAAGTCATCGCGGAGCAACGTTTGGATGCGGACCTCCGGCCCCGTTGCGCCGAGGACGCCGATCTCGAAGTCGACGAGCGCCTCCCGAAGCACGCGCACAGACGTTCTGTACGCGGTCGCGCAACTCCTGCGCGCGCGGAGTGGGGGGCGCCTCGTGCGCGACCAAGCGTTTCGTTGTTCAACACGGTATCGTTCTCCTCGGCCGACAGACAACGGTGTTCTGGAAGGCCTCGATACGGAGCTGCACGTCGAAGATGGATTCCGTTCCCTCGAGGGACGCCAGGTAGAGCGACCGCTCGGCGACGGCGGCAAGATCGAAGTGCCAGTAGATAGACATGAGCGGGTTGATGAACAGTTCGCTGCCCGCGGTACGGGCGGTTCGCTGGAAGTCTCCGAACTGGCCCTCGAGCGCCGACACGATGCTCCCGTTGACGATACTCTGGCGGTGCGGCATCCGCTCATGGGCGTAGAGCACTGCCTTACGGAATAGTGCGACCTCGGGCATCGACAGATGAAGCGAGTGGGCGCCAAGGTAGCCCCCGCTCTGCTCGAGTGCCGCGACGTTTTCCAGAAAGTGGGCGTGACAGACGCCGTGGAAGGCGTCGATTCCGAAGCCGAGACAAGTCACGAGCTTCGTTTCGACCGGCAATCGCTGCACGGCGGCCAGGCTTGTCATGTCTTCAGCGGGCGTACCGAGACCTGCTTCATCTCCTCGCATGAGAATATCCGTGCCGCCGTCGACCAGAATGACGGTGTCGAGATTCAGCGTTTCGGCAAGATAGCCATAGGCTTCTCTCAGAGGTCGAACGCCCACTTCTCGAAAGAGTACACATCAGATGGGAGCGATTGCGCGTGCAACCACTCGGCCAGATACTTCTCCGGAAAATAGCGTGCTTCGCCTTTGCTCGAATGGTCCACCCGCCAGAGACACTCGCCGAGACGCTCGGCACTCGTGCCCCCGAGATACGTGAACGAGAGATTGGCGAGATACACCTGCTTGCCAGCCCGCTGCAGCGCAAGAAACAGCGGCAGCGCCGCGAAGACGTCGAAACCGCCTCCGGCACCAGCGATCAGTATGCGGCGCGTGCCGTCTAGTCGCGCGGCAATGGCCGAACGCAAAAGGTCGCCCTTGGTTCCATCAGTTGTCGTCGGCGTCATTGCAGTATCCAGCTAAGGTATCCGAGATAGGCAGCGGCTGCATCAGTGAGAAACAGCGTGTCGGCGGGATGCAGCGAGCTGGTACTTGGCGACGGCGGAGGCGTGATCGTGGCCAACGATTAGCGGCGAGCAAAACCTACCGGTGTAGGTGTGAAGCCCCTCGACTCCGGCGCTTTGCATACGGGATCACGGAGCGCGTGACCCCGAGCGTGCCGCGCGTGGACTAGTTGAACACCGCTTCGCGTGTCTTGCCGTCCCACGAAGTATAGAGCGCCGTGGGTTCGATCGTGATGGTCTTCGTCACGCCCGTTTGCACGTCGAAGATCGTGAGAGGCGTTACGTTGCTGTGCAAGACGTAACGACCGTGAACTGCAAACCCAATGTCGCCTGTGTACCCGTCGCGAGCGAATTGCGCCACGCTGCGACGACTGCTCTTCTTCGTGCTCAGATCGTAGGACCACAAGTCGATCTGGGTCTTGGACTGCGTCTCGTTCGGGCAATCGACCGTGTACCGCAGAAGCAAGTCGAGTCGCGAAGCATCGGCGTGCACGTCCAAAAGGTCTTGCTCGTTATACAACGTGTAGCAGCCGGCGGCCGCCGCGGGGACCGCGATGGTTTCGATGACGTTGCCCTTGGGACCAAAGGCGACGAGGCGATGAGTGGTTCCAGCTTCGGCTCGCGCGCCATCGCCGATTGCCAAGTTGCCCTCGTTCCAAACGTACAGTGCGCTGAAGCTGTACTCGTTTGGCAGCGGTGGCGGATATTGGAACGGTTTGCACGAACGGTCAGGGAGGACGAGAGACACGGAACCCCCTGCCGAAAACTGCAAGACGCCGCCAAAGCGGGACGACCCCAGGTCAAGCTGGTCCGGATCGCCGCTCGTCACGAAGTTGGGCACATCGAGCGGCGTGCCAGTGCTGTCACGCCACTGGTATTCTGTGAGGATCGGGGCTCGCTGAGCGTCGAGCACTTCGTCCGTCGTGATGAAAGAGTCGGCAAAACTCGCGACGACCTCCCCATTAAGACTTGGCCAGCGCTGCGCATTGCTGATGTCGGTTGTCAAGTCGGTCCAGGTTTGAGTCACCTCCGTCCCGTGGAAGCGCAGCGAGCCGGCCGGAGAGACCGCGAAAACACCGAACGGGACCATCTCCACGTACGACGACGTCGCGAACGGCGCGGCTTCCGCGTCGTAGACAGTGCGACGCGAGGTGCTCCGGGCTTCGCTGCCGTCCAGGATCAGGAGCTGCTCACTCGTGGTCTTTTGATCGCTGATGTTTTGCGTCTCGCGCCAAACCCAAAGCGCGCTTTGATTGACGACGCTGCCCGCCGCCACGCCGCGAGTCGCGCTAACGTCGTAGCTGCTGTTGCTCACGGGCCCGAGCGTCGTCCAATTGCCATTCCGATCGACGAGCTCTGCGCGGCGTACGTCGCCGTTGGTCTCGTCCACGATGAACAACCCGGCGCCGAATGCCGTTGCACTCTTCGCCGCGTCCGGAGCCTGCGGCAGCGTCACGGAATGCGGATGAAGCGCCCCGTCCGGCAGATGAACGCCGACGAACCGCAACTCCGTTGGCGTGCGTGCAAATGTCCAATAGTACGTATCCGGCGTGTCGAGCCGCGAGTCGTCCGGGCCGTTGTTGGAACCCGCCGCGCCGGCATCCCCCGCCTCGCCGGACTCGCCGCCGGAACCTGCCGCGCCGGCCGACGTGCTGTCGCTTCCGGCGGTTGATGGAGTGTCGCCGCCGCTGCCGCTCGAGCCGCTCGCGGCATGCCCGCCTGTCGAAGCTCCGCCATCCGGCAGCTGACCACCTGCACCTGAGGAGCCGGGGTCGCTCGAAGGGGACGGATGGCCGGAACACGCGATCGCGATGGAAGCGAAGCCGAAGAGATATTCGCGAAACAAGTAGCCTCCGATGGAGCTGGAAATTCAAATACCGCGCTGCTGCGTGTGCCAGACGAATTCGATCGACGGGTTATTCAATTGGCCCGGCAGCCTTGATCACAAACACATCGGGGGATCATAGTAGTTGACCTTGCTCACCCCCGGAATTGCAATGAGGGCGAGCACCTTCCGCCACCCAGTATCGGTCATCGGGTAACGCCCGGGGCCGTGGTCTGAAGCTGGGAGGCAGTCAGAAGGCGCGAGCTCCGCGCGGCAGGTTTGCCCGGTCCTGTAGTCACAGTCGAGGCTGACTGAGTGCACCGGGTATCCATCGCGGCACGCGCTCTCGCCGAGGATCGCCCGCGCGTCTTTCATCGACAGTGGGTCATCCTTCGCGATGCAGAAGGCGATGGTGTTGTATAAGCATCCTGTCTGCCGGGTAAACCTGCGGCCAAGCTTGGCCATGACGCCTCCCGCATCGGTGGTCGGGGCGGGCGTCCGTTCGCCATCAGTCGTGCTCGCGCCGCCGTCGCTGATCTCTGCTGCGCCGGCACTGCCGTCAGCCTCATCTCCTCCAGCCCCCGACTGACTGCCACCAGCTTGTTCGCTGGGCGGCAGGTTCGTCGTGGTCTGCCGTCCGCCGCATGTCGGCAACGTGAGGAGGCAGAAGAGCGCTGCGGTGGTGCTAAAGCCAGCGAGCCGGCACATTGTTTTGCATTTCGGAGTGAGTGCGGCTGCTACGGCGTGCCCGAAACATACCTCGAATGCTGATGAGGGATGATCGAAGTCATTGGCGTCGCGTCCAAAGTCACGCACTAGAAACGCAACCGTCGACGTCAACCTATGGTTGCTCGGATCGGCGTTCGCCCTTCGTCTGCTCCAACGCCCAATCAGCCGCTTCGCCACGAGGCACCGCATTCATCGACGCGAATACGCCAAAGCAACGAATAGTCCCGCGATGGAACATCGTGTGGTGTTCCTAGCGGCACGCTTGCTGCATTGCTTTGCATCGCATCATGGCGCTCACCACCTTGTCCGCGCCGAATGGCGCTGAGTGCCCTCGCTGCCAGTCGGCGCAGGGCGAAATGTCATATTGAAAAGGAACGTTCAGATGCGGTCTCAGAATGTTAATTGGGTGTTCGCCTCATTGTTTGCGTTGGCCGGTCTCGCCGGTTGCAGCTCCGATGCCAGCTCTGCGGGTGCAGGTGGTTCGAACGCTGCGGGCGGGGCGGCTCCATCCGCGGGCGCGGGCGGCGTGCACAGCGGCGGGGCGAGCGGCAGCACGACGGGAGGCCCGAACACGGCAGGCGGCAGCGCCGGCGCAAACACGGCAGGCGGCAGCACGACGGGAGGCTCGAACACGGCAGGCGGCAGCGCGGGTACGGCGAGCTTGGAATGCACGCCGTTCACGGCATGCGGTGGCGATCTCACCGGCCCATGGTCTGTCTCTCGCGACTGCCTTTCGGCAGATTCGCAAAAGCAGATTAGCGATGGGATCAAATTCTGCCCCGATGCGACGGTGCAAATCGTGAGCCTGACAGACCAAGGGACGATCACCTTCATTCAGGGCTCGCTCAAGCGGGATGAGATGGTGACGGTGCACTTCTCCGAGACCGTTCCCTCCTCTTGTCTCTCCGCCGGCATGGATTGTACGGCCATTTCGCCGCAGTGCGTCCCGCTCGACGCCAATGGCTGCTCGTGTGACATGATCGTCCCCACGCCTCTGAGGCTCGAATACAGCTACACCAAGACCGACACCGGCTTCACCACCACGGACCCGACTGACGGCAGTACAGAAACGTTCGAGTACTGCGTCGCAGGGAACGTACTGCGCCTGCGCAGCGGGGAAGACATCACGGTTGCTCAGCGCGCTTCTCAGTGAACGTGAACCCCCCCGGGCTCGCAACGCTTCAGCAGCATCTCGACAGCGTCGCTAGGCCTGCCGCTGGCGCGCCAGCGTGATGGCAGTGTCCTCGATCATGTCTTCCTGGCCACCGACCATGCCGCGGCGACCCAATTCCACCAAAATCTCCCGTGCGGGAACGCCGTACTTTTGCTCAGAACGTTTGGCAAATAGGAGAAAGCTAGAATACACGCCTGCATGACCCAAGGTCAGCGAATCGCGGTCTACCCTGATGACGTGATCCATCATTGGTACGACCAAATCCTCCGCCACATCTTGGATGCCGAACAGGTTCACGCCGGTCTCGATGCCCATGAGATCGCAAACGGCAACGAAGACCTCCATCGGGGTATTGCCGGCGCCGGCGCCGAGGCCCGCTGCGGCGGCGTCGATGCGCGATGCGCCGGCCTCGACCGCAGCAACGGAATTCGCTACTCCCATGGCCAAGTTGTGATGGCCGTGAAAGCCGACCTCCGTCTCCGGTTTGAGGCCGTCGCGAACCGCCTTGATCCTGGCGCTGACATCCGCCGGCAGCATGTGGCCCGCCGAGTCCGTGACGTACACGCAGTTTGCCCCGTAGCTCTCCATCAAACGCGCCTGTTGCAGTAATTTCTCGGGGCTCGCCATGTGGGACATCATCAAGAAGCCGACCGTGTCGAGCCCGAGTTGTCGAGCCTTGGAGAGGTGCTGCTCGGCCACGTCCGCTTCCGTACAATGGGTCGCTACTCGGAGCGTGTGCACGCCTAAGTCCTTTGCCATCAAGAGATGGTCGATGGTGCCAATTCCAGGGAGCAGCAGTGCCGAAATCTTGGCTTGTTTCATCAACGGGATAACAGCGCTGAGGTACTCCTCGTCTGAATGGGCGGGAAATCCGTAGTTGACCGAGGCTCCGCCCAAGCCATCACCGTGAGTCACTTCGATCAGCGGGACTCCGGCGCCATCAAGACCGGCAGCGATGGTCCGCATCTGTTCGAGCGTCATCAGATGACGTTTTGGATGCATTCCGTCACGCAGGGTCATGTCGTGAAGGGTGATGCTCTTGCGGTCCGCACTCATGGCGTTGCCTTGGCGGATTCGAGGGTTGCCGGCTTGTGCGCTCGATGGAGGCCAGCCGCAAACACCTCAGCCGTGCGTGCAGCTGACGCGGTCATGATATCGAGATTGCCCGCGTACCGGGGCAAATAGTCGCCAAGTCCCTCGACCTCGAGGAACACCGACACGCGCTTCCCTTCGAACACCGGACCATTCACCAGGCGATAGCCCGGCACGTATTGCTGCACACTTAGAATCATCTCCTGCACGGCTGCGATGATCTCACCGCGATCGGGTTCGGTTTCGGTCAGGCAATGCACGGTGTCGCGCATCATGATAGGAGGCTCGGCCGGGTTCACGATGATGATCGCCTTGCCCCGCTTGGCCCCCCCCACGAGCGCGATGGCGTGAGCCGTGGTGCGGGTGAACTCGTCGATATTTTTCCGAGTGCCGGGTCCCACGGAGCGACTCGCCACGGTCGCCACGATTTCCGCGTAGGACACCGGCTGCACCCTCGACACGGCGGCGACGATGGGAATCGTCGCTTGTCCGCCGCAGGTGACCAGATTCACGTTCCTAGCGCCGAGATCGAGGTGTTCCGTCAAATTGACGGTGGGCACGCAATACGGGCCGATTGCCGCGGGCGTGAGATCAATCACGAGCGCACCGAGTTCCGTCAGCTTGCGGGAATTCTCAGGGTGTGCCGACGCGCTCGTGGCATCGAACACAATCTGGACAGCATCTTCCTTCATGTGCGGCAAGAGGCCGTCTACGCCGTCAGCCGTCGTCTTGAGGCCCATTTCGCGGGCGCGCCGCAGACCTTCGGACCGGGGATCGATACCCACCATCCACAGCGGTTCGAGAAACGGGCTTCGTCGCAACTTCTCCAGTAGGTCAGTGCCGATGTTGCCGGGCCCAATCACTGCGCATCGGATCTTGTTCATGATTTCACACCGTCTGCTTCGGCCAAGAAATCGCTGACCTGTCGCGTGAAGCGGTCCTTCTGCTCGATCTGAGTCCAGTGCCCGCAATGCCCAAATACATGCAGCTGGCTATTTTGGATCCAATCGGCCAAAGTGAGCGAATTCTGCAGGGGGATCACTCGATCTTCCCGGCCGTGCAAGATCAGTGTTGGATGAGGCAACGCGCGAATGTCTTCTTCGCGGCTCGCCATCGCGCTGATCCAGCGTTGCCGCGGCGCGGGAAACATCGCAGCAAACGCAGCCTGGAACCCAGGCTGCACGCTTGCTTGGTAGCGCAGCTCGATCAGGTCGTCGGTCACCAACCCGCGGTTGTGGATGAAGACACCCATGAGCTGGCGCATGCTTTCGTAGGACGGCTCATAGCCCCAGACCGCATCGAGCCCCGGCGTGATCTCGAACTCCACACCAACGCTTCCCATGAGCACGAGCCGCCGCACCCGCTCGGGAGCGCGAATGGCGAGCGCGAGAGCCAGCGCGCCGCCGAATGAATTTCCGACCACGTCGGCCTGCGGTATCGCCAATGCCGCCATCAAGTCGAGCAGTTGTTCGACCCAGTTGTGCATGCTGTACACGGCGTCGCCTGGGCGGTCGGTGTAGCCGAATCCGAGCATGTCCGGCGCAATCACGCGTCGCCGCTCCGAAAGGGGTGGAATCGCGTGACGCCAGTTCGCCCAGGCGCTCACCCCCGGGCCAGATCCGTGCACCATCAACAGGGGAACGCCAGACCCACGGTCGTGCACATTGGTTTCGAACGAACCAGTACGAATACGGCGACCGATTTCAGGATTGTTCATGTCGTCCTCAAGAGAAACGCAGCGAGACAGAGCCCAAGTGCTGAAAACGCAACAGCATGCTGTCCCCGGCCTGCACGGGAATCGACTCGCTCACCCCGCCCGTCATCACCAAAGTGCCCGCCGGCACCCCTTCGCCCCATTGGCCGAGGTGGTTCACGAGCTTCGCCACTGCGGCGAGCGGATTGCCGAGCACGGCCGCTCCTGCGGCAGTCGCCACTATCTCACCGTTCTTTTCTAAGACAATGCCCAGCGTGCGCAGATCCAATGTTGCAGCGTCACGCATACGTCCGCCAATCACGAAGCGGGACGCGCACGTATTGTCCGCCACGAGGCTTTGCAAATAGCAATTGGTATCGCGGTAACGCGAGTCAACGACCTCCGCGGCGGGCACGACGAAGTCGATGGCAGCCAGCACGGTGCCGATATGACAATTCGGACCGCGCAATGCCGCCTTGGTTACGACGCAGATCTCGGCCTCGACCCTGGGCGCGAGCAGCTCCGAGGTATCGAGCTCGGTGCCCTCGGCCCGGCACATGTAGTCGCTGAGGAAGCCGAACACCGGGGTGTCGTTGTTCGACAGTTTCAACTTGCTCCAAGACGTCAGGTCGACCTTCAAGCCAACGGTCTTGGCCCCACGCGCTTCCTTTCGTCGGCGAAGCTCGGCTTGAACGGAGTATGCCTCTGCCAGGGCCATCCTCGGGTATTCGTCCGTAACTTGAGCGATGGCTCGCCGCTCGAGTTCAGCCTCGTCTAGCTCCTTGGCAAGTCGCGCAAGCGTGCGTTGATCAATCGTCATTGCGGATGCCTTTTTAGGTAAATCGCACGGAGGTGCTGCCCATCCCGCCGACATTGCAGGTCAAGCTGTCGCCTTCCATCACCGGCACGAGCGGCGACTGCGATCCCGACAGGATCACCTCGCCAGCCGTCAGAGAAATACCCAAGCGGCCCAAGGTATTCGCCAACCAAACTACTGCATTGACGGGAGAGCCTTGCACGGCCGCGCCCGCGGACGTGCTGACCAGCCTGCCGTTCTTTTCCAAAACCATGCCCGCCAAAGACAAGTCAATCTTCCGCGGATCGCAGCGAACGCTCCCCAGAACCAAGAGCCCGCAGGACGCGTTGTCGGCGACGGTATCCTGAATCTTGATCTTCCAGTCACGAATCCGCGAATCAACCACCTCGAAGCACGGCATCACGAAATCCGTCGCGCGCAGCACGTCGCTTGGCATCACCCCCGGGCCAACCAGATCTCGTTTCAAGACGAAGGCAACTTCAGCTTCTGCCCGCGGTGCGATCAGCGAGTCGATCGGAACCGGCATCCCTTCGCTGAACACCATGCTCGAGAAGAGCTGGCCGAAATCGGGCTGACCAACCTTCAACATATCCATGACGACCCTGCTCGTGACGCCGATCTTCTTCCCGACTATCCTGTCCCCTGCATCAATGCGGCATTGGTTCATCCGAAGCTGAATGCGATACGCTTCTTCGAGCGTGATCCCGCCCGCCCGATCGGTGAGTGGTTCAATCGGTGAGCGCTCGATGAGTGCCGCGTAGAGGGCGTCGCCGTAGGTTGAGATCTCGTGCTGCTCCATGTCATTTCCGCGGGCTGAATGCTGCTCCGCCGCCTTCAGGTAAATACGTTGAGGAACTTCGCCTCGATCGCACGATCGTGATAGAAAATCGCGCGACCAAGCTCGTCGTCAGTCCAAGTCAAGGTCGGACGATCTGGGTAGGCAATGTACCCGCCGGAAAAGACCTCATTGCGGTTACCGCTCGGGTCGAAGAAGTAGAGCGTCTCGCCGCGCGTGATGCCATGCCGAGTGGGTCCAATATCCAGCGAGACTCGGTGACGCGTGAGCAGGTCGGCCGCCTTCAAGACATCTCCCCAGTTGTCGAGGCCAAACGATACGTGGTGAAGTTTGCCTTTGACCGGCTGCCGAATGAACGCGATGTCGTGCGGCTTGTTGGAGCAAGTCAGAAACACGCCGATCAGCATCTTTTCCGCCGCCGTGACGATCTGTTCGCTAACGCTGAAGCCCAAGACGTCCTTGAACAGTTCGAGCGTGCGGTCCAAATCATCGCCGTAGAGAAGGCAATGGTCGAAGCGCGACGGCGACATTCCCTTTAGATTGTCAGGGTAAACCTCGGGGTTGATGAGCGGCATGCCGTTGCCCACCTGCTCCTTTTCGGCAAAGAGCTCCATGACGTGTCCCGTGGGGATCGTGAAACGAAACAACTCCCCCGTCTTCATGTGCTCAAAAGCCGGAAGCCACTTCATCTCGGTGGCCAAACCGCTTTCGTTGATCTCGGAAGCGAGCCTCCTGAGGGTTGCGGGTGAATCGACCTTCCACGCCATGGAATCCATACCGGCCTCATCCGCTTCGCGCAGCACGACGCTGTGGTGGTCGTGCTCATCCCAAGCCTTGAGATAGACGCGACCCTGTAAATCGCGATCTGTTTCGCAGAGTCCGAGCACTTGCGTGTAGTGCTTGACTGCAGCTTCAAGCTCTAAAACGCGTAACTGGACGTGCCCCGGTCTCAATACTCCCGTCAACGTCATGGTCGGCTCCTCATTGTCGTGTTTGGTTCGCAAAGGCCCTGGACGGCCGTTACGACAACGTTACTCATCGGGTACGAACGGCACGCGAGCACGAAGCCCTGTTGCTCTTCTTCGATGCTGACACGGGCGCGACTCATCTTCAGCGTCCGCACCTGCCCAGACTCGATATGTACTTTGCACACGCCGCAGCCCCCTCCGCGGCAGCCAACGGGGATCCCGCGTCGAGCCACCGCTTCCATCCCAGCAAGCAGGTTCTGGGTCGCAGCGCACGAAAAACTCTCGCCGGTATTGGTAATGCTGATCGTGTGCACCATTGGTTGCCTCAGCCACGCACGGGCGATCGTGGTCTGGGCGTCAGCCAAGCGTTGCGCCGGACTTGCCAACGCAACGCTTGGCCTGGCCCCTACCGTCATTGCGACGTCTTGCAGCCTTTGCTGGCCTTGCAGCCGTGCTTGTCGCCCGCAGTGGCCGCGTCAGCAGGAGCCGCAGCCGGAGCTTCAGCAGCCGGCGCGGGAGAAGCTTCCGCCGAGGGAGCGGCGGCAGGAGGCGTCGAGCCGCCACAGGCGGTCGCACCCACCATGATCCCCGAAACCGCGGCGGCCATCAATGCATTGGATAGATTCATTGCTCTACTTACCTTCGTGGAGTTGGCTAGCGTCGCGCGCGTGTGCGCACGATGGATCACGGAGCCCGTGGCGCTTCGTGATCCAGGTTCTTCGAGAGGCGCGAGAAGTGGTTTGAACGACGGCGCGGCGTCGTTCGCGAGAGGCCCCACGAGAAACAACTGTAGGATCTTGGCGCCTAACGACAAGCGCTCAAGATGCGACGCACTGTCCGCTAGAGATAACCAATGTTCGCGTTGGCGCTTCGAAGCGCACTGCCGCGCTCGCGTGGCTTATCGTAACGAGGTGCCGGGCGCTCAAGAGAAACGCAGCCCAAGGCCGAACGTCGTCCGATAGCCCGCGCCCTGCGGTGTCAGACTGAGCAGAAGCTGCTCTCCGCCTTCACGGTAGATTTCATCCGCCGAGTTCGTCGTGTCGCGCTTGCCCCTGACACTATAGGGAGCTTGCGTGTAGGCCCGAGCCGTCAATGCATCATCGAAGTACAGCTGGGAGGTGAATTCGTGAGTACGGTCGCGCTCGGCACCGGCTCGCACTTTGAAATGAAGATGCGGGGTCCGTCCTGGGTACCAGCCTGGGTAAATCGTCGTGAAGCAGGCCAATCCCTCGGCGTTCGTTCGGAGATAGCCTCGAAGAAATTTCTTGCCCGAGGTATTGAACCGAGCGTCCGTGTCGGCGACGTCCGAGTAAGTGCCTGTTGCGTCGCACTGCCAAATGTCGACGAGAGCACCGGCTAGCGGAGCACACGAACCCCCGGCGATTTGATACACGCTGATCGTCAGCTCCAGAGGAATGCCGGCCTTGACAGAGCCGTCCGTAGGATCCGTTCGAATGTCGGCCCGCTCGAGCTTCTCGTCGACGAAGTAGGGGCCTTCGGTCTGAGCTGGTTTTACGATGCAGGATAAATCCCGGATGTCGGGAGCGCGCGCGTTCCCGGCGGCAGGGAGCGATGGCGGCGCTCGATCGGAGGCCTTGCAGCCGAAGACGGCGGCGAAACCGCCAGCCGCGAGGACGCGGAGGGCATCGCGTCGCCCCGGAACTCGCACCAAAGCTCTTTTGTTCATCGGCTCCAACGTTCATCTGGGACCGCGGGCATGGCAGGTGACAGCGGTCGGTAGAGTAATGCCATGGCGGACTACGCCATCTCGACGCAGCGTTTCGGTTGCCCGGACTCGAAGCCTTCGACGGGGAAGCGCACATAGCTAGCGCGCCCCCCGTGGCCGAGTACGGCGCCGAGAACGAACAGCAGCACACGGAAGTGGCCGCCATCGTCGGGGTGAGCCAACTCCGCGGAGGGCGCCTTACGGCGCCAGTCGAGCAGCGAGTCGACGTCCTGTGCGAGGAGTCTCTCCTTTGCCCAAAGGTCGAACTCCCGCCCCCAAGGCAGTACGGAGCTTGGCTCTGCGACGCTCCCGAGGTTCGTTACCGCGAGATTGTGAGTCATCGTTCCGCTGGCGAGCAAGAGAATGCCTTCGTCGCGCAACGGCGCAAAACGCGCTCCAAGCTGAAAAATCTCGGCGTCCGTTCGATACGGATAGGTCAGCTCGAGAACGGGCACGTCCGCCTGTGGGAGGAGATAAAGCAACGGCATCCACGTCGTGTGCTCAAAGCCAGGCTTCGTTCTTCGGTCTATGGGCTCGACGCCGGCGAGGAGTTGTTCCACTCGCCTCGCGAGCCCTTCGCTCGGTGGAGTGGGGTATTCGAGATGTGGCGGAAGACGCCGCTTGATCGAACTCGGAAAACTGTACCAGGCAACGCCACGGCCAGTGGGCCCCAGGCCCAGCTTCCTCGAGCCGAAGTGAGGCGTCATCACGAGAACGCCCCGAGGCTTCGGAAGCGTCTCGCCCCAAGCGTGGAGCTCAGTCACCCGCTCGGCTGGCGTTGGGATCTGTGGGCCGTGCGAGATGAACCCGACGGGCATGCGCGCCGACACCGCGCCTGCGCCATACGCGTGGGTGGCCGAGAGGGCAAAAGCGGCGCGACAGAACGCACGACGGGGAATTGTTTGCATGGGCGTGCTCCTTCAGCGCTGCGTAGGGTGACAACCAAAACAGCCAAAGCCTTTTTTCGTCGCTGGGTCGTAAGCGGGAACCTCGAGCAGCTGCACCATCAGCGGCATGACCTCGTCGGCCATGACCTTCGCCATGTGACCGCGCGGCGATCTCTCGAGGGGATCGGGCATGCGGTTCGGGTCGAGGGGTGGAAGGCCGTGCGGCATTCGATAGGCGACGGCCTCAGCATCGCTGCCATGACAAGTACGGCAGCTCATCTCCGGATACTCCGTGCCTTGAATCTGCTGGAAAAGGCGCGCCATGCTGGGGAGAACGACCCACGTCATGCTGTCGTGGCGGCCCTCCCAGGTAAGCGCGCCCCAACTGTCGTCCTCGGCGTGGCGTGCTCCGATCACTGTGGGCCGCGCCGCTGGAGAACACGCCGCGCCGAACAGAAATACGAATCCAAGGCACACCGGCTTCAGAAACCGACTTCGTCGCGGCCTCTGTCGCAAGAAGCGGGCAATGTTGCCTGTCGGGCCAGGCGCGCCCGGGGTCTCGTTCAGGACGGGGCGGGCCACACGAAGCATTGTAGGGTCGGACGCGCCGAAGACAAATGCCCAATGGTGCGACACACTGTCCAACAGAAGTAACCAATGGACCGATACCAAGAGATGCGCGTTTTCGCGACCGTCGTCAATACTGGCAGCTTCGTCGGCGCCGCCGACGCGCTACAGCTCTCGAGACAGGCTGTGTCACGTCATATCGACGATCTCGAATCACGATTGAACATTCGCTTGATGACGCGAACCACGCGCAAGCTGTCGCTAACGGAAGACGGACAGGTGTTTTTCGAGCGGTGCTGTGAACTACTGGAGAGCATCGAGGACGCGGAAGCAGAAATCACGTCGCGCACCCGCGAGGTAAAGGGCGTGCTGAAGATCAACGTACCGCTCAGTTTTGGCTTGCTGCACTTAGCCACGCTCTGGCCCGAATTCATGTCTTTGCACCCGAAGCTCACGTTGGATGTCACCCTCGTCGACAGAGTCGTAGACTTGGTCGACGAGGGCTATGACTTGGCTGTGCGCATCGCGGCTTTGCCTAGCTCCTCTTTGATCAG
>Ga0105245_10001456_pt1 | contig 21396 bp, 15 predicted proteins | sample KBSM54metaG_FD_81523 | JGI IMG/M metagenome (GOLD analysis project Ga0105245, IMG submission 81523) | Miscanthus rhizosphere microbial communities from Kellogg Biological Station, Michigan, USA - KBS M5-4 metaG | ecosystem: Host-associated > Plants > Roots > Rhizosphere > Soil | place...
ATCGTCCGTAGCCCCCGAAAAGTTGACGGTCAAGATCCCAATCGGACAAACTCGGCGGGTTGCTTGATCAAACCTCAATTCCGGATTGCATCAAGCGCGCCGGATTTTGTCACTCGACACGGCATTGGGGGGTAGTGCCGCCGGCCACGGCGGTCTAATGCGGCCGGTCGCACCAGGGAGTTGCGGATGTTTATTGCCAAAGATGCCGTGCTAAGCGCAACGGCGGGCGTGCTCGTGTGCTGCGCGCTGTATACGTCATTGCCCGCAACGGCCGCACCACAGCAAGCAGAGTCGGTTGCGGCAACAGCCGCATCCACCGAGGTGACTACCGACCAGCCAATCGAAGAGTTGGTCATTACCGGCTCACTGATCCCTCGAACCCGAGAAGTCACCGCGGTTCCGACCACAACAGTCACCCAGGATGACCTGCTCAATAGGGGCTATGTGTCCGTCGCAGACGCACTGCAACAACAGGTGTATTCGACCGGAAGTGTCCAGGGTGCTCAGTTCAGTGGTGGATTCACGCCGGGAGTCCAGACCCTGAGTCTGTTCAGCCTGTCTCCGAGCTACGTGAAATACCTCATCGACGGGCGGCCGATGGCCGACTACCCAGCGCTCTACAACGGCACCGATGTCGTCACCAACATCAGTGGAATTCCGGAAGCTCTTGTGGACCACATCGACATATTGCCCGGCGGGCAGTCATCCCTGTATGGATCGGATGCTATTGCGGGGGTCGTCAATGTCATCATGAAGAAGAACCTTGACGAGCCGACCCTGTCGGCGCGGCTGGGCGGGTACAAGGATGGCGGCGGCACGGATCGGCGCATCACCGCCGCGGCCGGCCATACTTTTGGAGTGGTGAACGTGATGGGGGGACTTGAGTACGAGAAAGTCGATCCGGTCTGGGGCTACCAGCGCGATCTGACCAAGTCGTTTTATACCGCGGGTACCGGACCTGCGGTCGCCGAACGCGATTGGGTGGTCTACGCGCCATATTCAGATCCGTCGACTTATTATTTTATGGATCCGAATAATTGCGCGAACGTTAAATCGCAGTTTGGCGGGAGCGTCGCAGTGCAGACGCGCGCGAACCAAGGCCAGTATTGCGGCACGATGAGTTCCGGATACAGCACTATCGGCAACAGTTCCGAAAGCGTGGAAGGCTACCTACACGCGCTCGCGGACATCAAACCTGAGCTGCAGCTTTATGCCGATGCGCTCATCAGCCACCAGTCCGCCAAATTCAGTGCGGGGAGCCTCTTTTGGGATACAACCGATTACCTCGATGGTGTTATCTATGACCCGAATCTGGACGATTTCGTCGGCCTGCAACACATCTTTACGCCGGAAGAAGCCGGTGGCGTGAGCAACACGCTGAATTCAGCCGACACCGATTCGTGGCGCGGAACGCTGGGAGCGAACGGCAATATCGGTCAGTCTCACTGGACCTACGATCTGGGGTTCACATACACGGAACAGAAACTCACCGAGGACGCGCATGTAATGCTCACTGGCCCGACGGATGGCTACTTTGACGCGATTCTAGGTCCGGATTTGGGCCCGGATCCCTATGGCTTCGGCGACTCGACGCGCATGCCCGACTACGAACAGTTCTTTAAGCCGATCTCTCAATCGCAGTATGCCGCCATGAATGCCGTCGCCAGATCCAATTCCCGCACCACGGACAGCTTGCTTCGAGCACAGTTGACCAATTCGAACTTATTCGAACTGCGCGGAGGCCCGGCGGGCATTGCGCTGGTTGCCGAGACCGGCAAGCAGGACTGGAATTACTCACCCGATCCGCGTTATTTCAATGGTGAGATCTGGGGCTACACCGCAGTGGCCGGCGACGGACATCGTTCACGCTATGCGCTAACGGGCGAATTGCGCTTGCCCCTGGATCATTGGGTGACTTTAACGGGTTCCACCCGCTATGACACTTACCGCGTCAGCGGCAGCAACGTATCGAGCAATACTTATAACCTTGGCATTGAGCTGCGCCCGGTCAGTCGCTGGCTGCTGCGCGGCCGCATCGGCACTGCATTTAAAGCCCCAACCTTGGCCGACGAATTCCAGGGTGAAAGCGGGTACTTTACCCAGGTGAACGATTATTACTTGTGTGCCAAGGAGGGCCATCCGATTGGAGACTGCCCCGATGGCGACAACATATTTGTGTTTGGCACGACTTCTGGAAATAAGGACCTGCAGCCCATTCACGCCAAGGTTTCGAGCATAGGTACGGTTTGGTCACCCGGCAACCGTATATCGATCAGTCTCGACTATCTGCATTGGAACATCAGCAACGAAGTCAATCAGCAGAGCAGTGATCAGCTGCTGATCACAGAGAACGAGTGCCGCCACGGCACGCTCGACATCAACTCTCCGACCTGCGTCGCGGCCCTGGCGCAAGTGGTGCGTGATGACCGTGACACCATCGTCAGCATTTCCACACCCAAGATCAACGTGTCCAATGAGACCGTCAATGCCTTCGTCGCCGAGGGTCGCTACGGTATGAAGCTGGGTGAGTATGGCAACTTGGACTTCCAGGCTGCCTGGACCGACATGCTCACGCACACCAACCGCGTGTATCCTGAAGATCCTACGCGCGATGCGCTGCGTGACCCAACCTGGAGCCAGGAATTCAAGACGAGGCTCAACGGCTCGGTGACCTGGAACATGCACAATTGGACCAGCACGCTTTACATTGATCATTACGGGGCATCGCCGAACTATGCCGCGACTCAGAATGGTGGATACAGCAATCCGGGTGCCGGCTCACTGCACCCCTGGACCATCACCAATCTCACCACGCGCTACCAATGGTCGCGTCAGCTGGAATTGTCCTTGAGCGTCCTGAACCTGTTCGATGTCATGCCGCCGGAGGATCATTCTTATCCTGGCACTACGTCGTCGCCCTACAATATCTTTAACTACAACGTATACGGGATGTCCTATTACGCACAGCTTACTTATCAGTTTGGCAAATAGTTCGGTTTAACGGTAGCGCCGGGCGGTTTTGTTGTTAGTCCGCCTTCGTACCGCAATCGCCTGTTGCTTCTGAGCGAACGTTGCTGATGAGAACCGGGGCTGTTCTCGCACCTCTCGAATAAGGCACAAGCATGGCGCTCATGCGCCGCGGCGCCTGGACACTAAGTTGTATCGTCGTGGGCTGTTCAGTGCAACAACATTGATCGTCAACAGCGCACCCGGGCTCGAGAAAAAGATCGGCTGGGGAATGCCGGTGCTGAGTTCCAATCGCGAGGGACAATCGGTCCAAGAAAAAGGACCCGGTGCTGATACACCGGGCCCCTGCACAACCGCGATTCTACTCAGTGAGTATCACGATGACCCGGTATCCCGGATCTCTTTGCATCAATTGAGCGTTAGCGTCGCCGGCGCCGAGACAATGGGCGTAGGAGTTGCTTGGTCGAAGGCCGTGACGGTGACCACATTATGCTTAACCGACGCGCTTAGCGTGATCTGAAGTGCGGTGCTGGACGTCGGGCTCCCGGGCTGCTCGATGCCGTTCAGGTACACGTGGTAGCCGGCTACGCCCGACGCATAGGGGCCTGGAATGCTGGCGACGCCCTGGCCCGGGTCGTTGGAGGCTGTCCACGACAGATTCACAAGCTTATTGTTGCTGGACGCGTAACTCGCCGTGAGCCCGGCGGGTACGGACGGGGCGGTTATGTCGCACGTCGCAACCGTCCCCGCGCCGGGCAGAGGATCCGTCTGCGGCCAGGGCGGTGTCGTCGGTGGCAGATTATTGGACGCGGGAATGATGCGGTTATCAATGTGCATGATCAGATTTTCGAGCCGCCCTTTGATCGCGCTCAGGTTGCTGAGCGTATTCGTATTCACACTGAACTGAGTTGAAACGACAGTCTGATCGCAGGTCCAGGCCTGGTGGGCCGCGCAGGCGTAACGATTCGCGGGCACCAGTGTGCTTGAGTTCAGTAGAGTCTTGGCGTGGGTGACGCAGCTGGCCAGCGCCTGCTTCGGAGTGCTGCTCATGTTCGTCGCGGCGGTTATTGTGCCGCTCAGGTTGTCGAACTTTTGGTTGGCAAGGGCGACCAGATCGGTGCCAGGATTAATCTGCGCGCCGACTAGCATGAGTGAGTGCCCCGGAGGCAAGGCTCTGGTGGAACCGCAATTCGACGTCGGCTCCATCATCACGTTCCCTTCCGGAATCGTGCCTTCGGCGCTGAGTGGCGCCCAGCCCATGGCCAGCTGCGGGCAGAGCAGATTTGCGCCTCCCAGAATGCTCTCGGCGGACAATTCCACATTAACCAGCAGGTCAGCCGGCGCCTGGGGAAATCCGCTGGCCTCTTCGAACTTGAGCAACGTCATGGCGCGCCCCGAGGCGCCCGAGGCACCGCAAAGGTAGGCAGGCACATAGGTGTTCGGATAGCCTGGGCAGACTGAACTGGCCAGCAACTGGCTGCCATTGCAGTTTCCCAAATTCGTGAAGCGCGGGTCGTTAAAAGTGCACGACACCGCAATTACGTTACCGCCCGCTTGAGCGGAACTCACTCCCACCTTCACGGCGCCGTTGAGCAGCGCGCAGCCGTCGGGATTGCTGCTGGTCACGCAGTCCTGGTTGCTCGTGGCCGCGTCAGTGATGGCCATGCCGACGGGGTTGGCAATCGTAGTGATGGTGGCCACCGGCGGATTGCAGGCAACCGCCAAATTCGGGCAGCCGCCCGGCAGTTCGGTCAATTCGAGAATCTTGCTGCGCTGGGGAATATCGAACAGCGCAAAGGGCATGTTCGAACCCGAATCAACGAAGGTCCTGATTATTCCAAGCAGCGAGCCGACGCCGGTGGAGGAGGTGCCAAGGCCGGACGCGAATGCGTTGGCCCGCAACGTCGCGCCCGTTGGCGTGAGGTCCCATCGCAGCACGGCGCCGTCGACCGTAGAGACCAGTAGGCTGCCGTCGACAGGCCACAACGCTATGCCCGTGGAGGCGTGACCGGGCGGGACTTTGGCGACGGTGATAAGCGTCTTGGGCTGATGCCCCTCACCGTTCGGGTCCGTCAAGCCACCGCCCGCGAGGAAATTCTTGAGGCTCGCCGCGGAATACCGCAGCACACGGCCATCATTGATCAGTACCAGCAAGTCGCCGGCGTACAGGCCCCCGGAAGTGGGGCTGGTCACCACCAATGAGTCCAAAACGCGCGCCTGGTTGGATGAGCCGAAGCCGGTTTTGTCCACCACCACCGGTGCAAGAAACCCGGCCCCGGGCGGAAGCGCAGGATTCCGCTTCAGTACCCACAATTCCGGGTGCCCCACGTCGCCACGGAAGGCGAAAAGATCGCCAAAGCCGTCCACCGATAGACCAATCGGGGTGCTCGGTCCTGGGCTGGTCCCGGGCCAGACCGTAAGCGCGGGCCCCGAGGCACCCGCGTACCGCACGATGAGGCTTTTCCTGTTGTCGGCCGCGATGAGATCAGCCTTGGCCGTCTGCTCGTTCGCGACATACACGATTGAGCGCACGCTGGAGGTCGGGTATCCGGGCAGTGGAGTAATGCTAAGTGCGGTCGCTCCCGCCGGAGCAAAGCTTAGGTCATAGGCTTGGTTGCTCAACGCGTCGGCTACGGTTACGTGCAGGGCATCGGCCCTGACACCGGCACTGGCGAGAAAACACATTATACCGGCGCACCCCAGCAGCGGATTGATCCTACGCATACGGTATCCCTCTAGTATTTCCCGATCTTGTTTTATAGCGCCTTGAGCAGGCGCGGCAGGCGCGAACAGTAACATAAGCACTGTGGCTTTCCCATGCACTCTGCGAGCGGTGTAGGCCTTATGTTATGTATTCTAACTACCTGCTCCGGGCACCAGGCACCGGGACGGTAGGCCTCGCCCCGCCCTCGATCCGTGTTTCAGTGAGGCGCGGAAGCAACGGCGGCCTTCCGGGGCTTAGTAGCCAGCGCCTCCCGACGGTTGAGATCATCCATATAGCGCTGAGCGAGCGCGGCGTAGGTCTTCGACGCGCCAATGTCAGTGGTCAGTATCTTGTAGGCCGGGGCCAGAACCTTTTCGGCCTCTGCATAGCGGCCGAGGCCGGCCAGCGCCGCGCCTTCCGCGCTAGCAGGGATCGCGGTGCGCCAGTGGGTCGCCGATAGCGCGGCGGTATAGATATTCACGGCCTCGCGGGCCGAGTCCAGAGCCTCGGCATACCTTCGTGTTGCGACCTGTAGTATGGCCAGGCTGGTCAGGCTGCTGGCGACGTCGGGATGGGAGTTCCCGAGCAGGCGGCGCCGCATCCCAAGCGAGTCGCGCACGTAGCGTTCCGCCTCGGCATATTGGCCCGCTTCTGTCAGGAAAAAGCCGAGTTGGTTGGAAACCCGCGCGACGTCGGGGTGGTCTCCGGGGAACAACTGCTGGTAGATCACCAGCGACTCGCGCTGTGATTGCAACTCATTCCGGGTGTCGTGCAGCGCCGCGTACACGTAGGCGAGATTGTTGAGCGTCAGGGCCACGTCGGGATGAACGTTGCCAAACAGCTCGCGCTGCATGTCCAGAGCCTGGCGGAAGGTTGCCTCGGCCCGGAGCATGTCGCCCTTCTCCTGCAGTACGTAGGCGAGATTGCTGAGCCCGGTGGCTATTTCTTTGTGCTTCTCGCCGAGCAGGCGACGGTTCATGGCGAGACCTTCCCGGAACAGTTTTTCGGCGTCGTCGTGATCGCTCTTTTCCTCGTAGACGAAGGCAAGATTGTTGATCGCTTCAGCCAGGTCGGGGTGCGGTTCGTTGACATGGAGCTGCCGCTGGATGGCTAGCGCGCTCTGCATCAGCGGTATCGCCGCCTTGAGATCGCCGCGCTGATCGACTACCTGGCCCAGGTCCTCGAGCGTGCGTGCCACCTCACCGTTCACTTCGCCAAACAGCCTCCGCTGGATGGCGAGCGCGGTACGTAGTTGCTGCTCGGCTTCCGGGAACTTGCCCTGGTTCGACAGTGCCATGCCCAGCCCATGCAGGCTCTTGGCGAGCGTGGCCTGCTGCGCGCTGCTGGTCGGCTGCGCCCGCAGTTTCGCAATCGACTCACGGAAGGTCCGTTCCGCCACCCCGAATTCGGCCTGCAGGGTGAGCACATCCCCGAGGTGGTTGAGCGATTCGGAGTTGGCGACGGGATCCGAATCGAGCAGGCGGCGCCGAGTGCTGACTGAACGTTCGAGCAGGGAGCGAGCCTCTCGGTACAGACCGAGTCCCATGTATACGGTGCCGACTGTGTCGAGGAGCGTCGCCTGGATCACGGGCTGCTTGCGCAGTTCCGTGTCGATGCGGGTGGCGCCCTTGTCGAGCATCTCTCGCGCCGTGACCGTGTTGCCGCGCGCTTCGCTCGGGTCGGAGATGCGGAACAGGTCGACCAGGAATTTTGTCGTCTGTTTGGCGGTTTCGGCCTCGGCTTCGGCGCGAATGCTTTCGCGTTGCGCGGCGGCGCGCTGCACCAGTGCGTAGGCCGCCAGTCCGGTTGTCGCGATCATGCCCACGGTCATCGCGCTGGCGATGGCGATCAGTCTACGCGTGCGTCGTTGCGCTTCGCGCCTGCGCAGCGCATCGAAGCCGACGCCAAGCACCCCGGCGATGAGCTTGAGCTTGGCATTATTTTTGCCATCTTTGCCGGGGCGGGCATCGGCGGCAATCGGTTCGGTGCGCGTGGTGCTAAGGTTGCCCTCGGCGTCAAGCTTGTAGCGCAGCGCCGGCGGGAAACATTCTTCGTGCGCAGTCGCGGGGTTGTCGGAAGCATTCGGCTCGCCGTCAATAATGAGGCAAAAAATGCGGTCTTCGCGGCCCAGCCTTTTGAAGTTGAGAATTTCCTCATTCACCCACTTGGACTTCGCCGATTGCCGCGAACAGATGACGATCTGGCAGGCAGACTGGCGCAATGCTTCCGCGATCACCGTACCAAGATCAGTGGCGGTCGCGAGTTCCTCGCGGTCGCGGAACATGGGCGAGAGTCGCTTGGGGACGGGTCCTCGCTCGCCGACCGTTCCCACGAGTGACTTGGGCGGGCGATACGATTCGACAGTCCGGTGCAGCCAGTTGGCCCACTTGGCATCGCGATGACTGTAGCTGAGGAAGGCCCAGTACTTCAGATGCGCGCCGGTCGCATCCGTGGGATGTTGAGATGGATTATTCATGCTCGGCACTGACCGTGAGCCGCTCTCGGCAGTGGCGACTGTAATACAATTGTTAGTGTGGACATAGCCGAAAGCATTGCAACCGGGAATTCACCGCTCGTGGTTGGCGTGTCAGGGCACATGGACCTGGATCCCGATGACATCCCGAACTTACGCACCGCGATTGCCGCATTCCTCCAGGAACTGAAGCGCCACCTTCCCGAAACCGAAATCCAGATCATCGTCGGCATGGCCGCGGGTGCCGACCTGTTGGTGGCGGAAACCGCGCTGGACATGGGCGTGCGCGTCGAGGCGGTGCTGCCGATGGCGCTGGAGCACTACGTCGATGACTTCGACGACGATACCCTGGTGGTGCTCAAGAGCCTGCTCGCCCGGCGCGATGTCCGCTGCACCGAGTTGAGGCCCCCGCCGCACCCGGGGCGCGGTGTGCACGGGGCCGATGCGGCGCACCGCAACGCCATGTACGCCAACCTGACCGACACGCTGATCCGGCGGGCCAGCCTGTTGCTGGCGCTCTGGGACGGCGTGTCCCTCCCGCTCCCCGGCGGCACGGCCGATACGGTGCTGCGGTTCTTAGGGATAAGGACCGACGCCAACATGCCGGCCGACAGCATCATGTTGGTCGACACCGCCGAAGACACCGACACCACCGAGAAGCTGGTCTACTGGATACCGGCCGTGCGCAGCAGCGGCACTCAGGCTCCGACCGACCGGCAACCCTGCTTCTTGCGGTGCGTCGGCGACAACATGCTGCTGATGCAGAAGGTCATGCCCGAGTCGCTCGCATTCCAGCTCAACGGGCTGAACCGCTACAACCGCGAGTATCGCGAGCTCGTGGCCTCGGAAGGCTTGGGCGCCAAGGACTCACTACTGGCGTCGCTCCCGCCCGACGCGCCGGTGAACGAACACATGATGCTGGCCGACATCGATGCGCAGTACGTCAAGGCCGATTTGCTGGCGATGCACTACCAGTTGCGCTCGGACCTGCTGTTCAGATTGTTCGGCGCGATGACCTTCGCCTTAGGTCTTGCCTACCTGATTTACGAGAAACTCACCGAGTCCAGAATCCTGCTGATTGCCTATCTGGTGATCCTGCTGGGTGGACTGGGCACCTATTACGTGCTGAAAGGCAAGCACTGGTTCCCCAAGCACCTGACGTACCGCGCGCTGGCCGAGACCATGCGCGCCAAGTTCTATCTGCGCCTGGCGGGCGTCGATCACCGCGTCAATGCCGCCGAGGTGCTCGGGTTATCGGGCATCGACAAGTTTCACGGCTTCGGCTGGATCAGTTTCGTCATGGCCGGCGTGGAAGTGCCGGACGTGCGTGCCGAAACCGTGCACGACATGGACATGCGCCGCACGCGCTGCGTCGAAAAGCACTGGATCGAGAGCCAGCACCGCTATTTCACAGGTAAGGTCGCGCGCCTGGAGCGCAGCAGCCGCCGCATAAAGTTACTTCGCAACACCCTGTTCGTCGTGATCCTGCTCGTAATCATGGCACTGTTCCTGTTTGGAGAGGCCATGGGGGGCGATGAGCAGCACCCGGGCATTAGCCTTAGGAACTTGCTTACCTTCTCAATGGGATTTCTGGCAGTGCTGCTCGGCGCCTGGGAATTGCACCAGGACAAAATGGCGACCCGCGAGCTGCTGTGGCAATACCGCAATCAGCTGATTCATTTTGCGCGCGCGCGGTTGGAACTGTCCCGTTTTGCCACGCCCAGCCGCCGCCACGAGGTTTTGGTGGAACTGGGCAAGGACTCGCTGATGGCCAGCTACTTGTGGACCATCCACCGCTACCACCGCGAGCACGAACCGCCCACGGGCGGTTAAACGGGCCACGCGGGCTCCCGGCCCGTGTGACGCAGTTCCCAATCCGCAGTTCGGTCCTACAAAAAGCCGCAGCTGTGACCGCATCGGCGGTGGCGCGGCGCGCGACGAGGCATGGTCCTAGATGGCCATGAATAAGTCATGGCGCTGGAGCGGTCCTTGGCTGCAAAACTTTCAACCGTGGGCGGTTTGGTCAAAACCATCGTGCCGCAGGCGCACGCGGTCGCGATTTTCGACCGCCAGGGGCAGCTGATGTGGGCCACGGACACCGAGGATCACGAAGACCTTAAGCTCCTGGCCACTGATTTGATTGCGGGCGCGGAAGGCGGCGGGCCCTCGAACACCATGCGCTGTGTACTGGACTCCGCGGCCAGTTACGCCTTTGCCATGCGCGGCGAGGGTGGGGCGCTGGCCGGCGCGCTTACCCTCACTATTTCCGGTCCCTTCAGGCGCGCCAATCTGCTGTTGCCGGCCGCGCTGGAAGCGCGCTTGGCGCCCTTGCTGGCCGCCGGCGCCAGGGCGCAACCCGATTCCATCGAGCGCTTGATCAGCGTGCTCGCCAACCGGATCCAGGCCGACACGATCATTGTCAGCGTGCCCGGCCAAAACGTGGAGCACCGCTTCTCGAAACCGACCTCCGTGTTCGGCGACATCGAAGCGCTACGCAAGGTGGTCAGCGGTGATCTGGCAGGCCGCGTGGATCAGGATGACCAGCCCACGCGCGTCGATGCTCCCAGCAATGATCCAAATGCTCCGGCCTACAGTTACTTGAGCGTCCCGCTGCGGCGTCAACGTGCCTTGCTCGGGGTATTGGCGGCCTTCGCGTCCCATACCCGCCGTCCCTTCAGCATCCAGGACACCGAGCATATCCGAAGCAGCGCGGCCACCCTGGTGCGCCTGCTCAACTGAACCGCCCCGTTTAATCAGCTGAATTGCGTTCAGTACGTGGCTGCGGCGTTGGCGATCAAGGCACTCATCGAGAACCACGGGCACGTGAGCGGCGGAAGGTCACGCCGAACAAAATCTAAGTTCCGGAACAGGACTTGCGCAGTCGTCGCAACCGCAGGATGCGGCTTCAGTCCCTAGCGGGCGGCGTAGGCGTCCATCATCAATCCCGTGCCGCCGCCGGAAATGTGCGCAACCACGGCGGTGCGCCGGTGGACCTTCGTGACCACGCCCAGATCGATAGCGAATGCGAGTTCGACCTGCTGGCCTTTTTTCAATCCGAGCGAGGCGGTGCGAATGAACACTCCATTGGCGCTCAGGTTGATGGCTCGGCACAGGCGCCGCTTGCCGGCGGGCATCATGATGTAGACCGTAGTGCGCGCCCGATGGCGAGTGTGGAGCCGTCGTTCCATGTGTCCTAAACACCCCTAACCGCTGCGCCTGCTTATACGGTTTGTATGGGCTCAGCTTAATTCGATTATGCCTAGGTTCGAACAAAAGCCATACCCAAAGCTAACTTAATCAAGACGCTCTGGCTTGGCAAATCGCAATAATGCTGGTGGAAAATTCGGCGCGGAAAACGCTGTGCTCAGAGCGCAATTACAACGGTGCGGGCGCGCGATGGCGGGCAACCCAAGTGTGCCTCTCATCTGCATGTGTAATGCCCTGCGTGGTGCGCTAGGGGGGACATAACCGGTGTCACTTGGCGCACCGGACGTTTAGCTGCGGTGCCCCACGAATCGATCGTGGCGCAGGCACGTGCTGAGCGTCACGTGGGGCCGCGCAGTGCGCTGCACTATTTAACCGAAACCGCCGCTCGCCCGACATCGGATTCCTTACCGCCGGTAAGCGGGGCGGAAGGGGAGCGCTCGGCGGGAATGGTGCCATTGGGGCACAGCGGGGCTGTGAATGGTCCCTTAAGGTAAATGTGGCGGCCGATCTTGGCCGTTCATCCGTCACCAGGGGCCGTTGATCGGCTGATCCTGCCAGCTCTTGCTCCGGCCCCTAGGATGCCCCCATGGACAAGTCTCGCCAACGCGGCTTTACGCTCATCGAGCTCATGATCACCTGCGGTCTGGTGGGCCTGCTGCTGACCGCCGTGGTGCCCAACATGCGGACCTTCCTGCGCAACAACCAACTGTCGGGCGCAGTGAACGACATGCTTCATTCCATCCAGGTGGCGCGCACCGAAGCCATCAAGCGCCAGCCCGCACCGGGCGCCGGCGTGGTGGTGTGCGGCACCGCCACACCTACGGTGGCCGATACCGCGATGACCTGCGACTACGCCACCTTCAAGGGCTGGTTCGTGTTCCTCGACAGTAACGGCAACTGGCAGCACGACGCGGGCGAGCCGGTCATCGAGCGCCACGGCCTGCTGGATGCGAACCTCACGGTGCGCACCGACGCCAACGCCCGCATCGTCAGCTTCAGCGCCGCCGGCTTCGCCAATCCCGCCGGTGTCCGGGTGCCAATGCGTACCCTGGTGGTCTGCGACTCGCGCGGCGTGCTGCAGGTCGGCAACGCCGCCACCGCGCGCGCCCTGTTCATCAGCACGACCGGGCGCTCACGCGCTTCTTCAACCTGGCAGGACGTCAAGAACACGGCGCTGCCCCTGGTAGGCGGGGCCTGCCCATGAAAACTTTCTTCCATTCTTCCCGCCGGCGAGCTGCCGGTTTCACGATGGTCGAGGCCATGGTCGCACTCGTGGTGCTCTCGGTCGGCATGCTGGGCATCGCCGGACTGTACGTGACCACGCTGCGTTCGGGTGGCGGCGCCATCTACCGGTTCCAGGCCGTCAACCTGGCCATCGACCTGGCGGACCGGATCCGCGCCAACCGCACGGCCAACGTGGCCTACCTCGGGCCGGCCGCGGACAACAACTGTTACGGTGCAGGTGCGGTGGACTGCGCGCCCGCGCTGATGGCGGCCAATGACCTGCTGGTCTGGCAGAACCAGATCGCCGCGATGCTGCCGGCCGGCAACGGGGTGGTCAACGTGACGCCCGGCGCCGTCGCCACCGATCCGTTCACCTACACGATCACGATTACCTGGCAGGGTGCGGGCGACACCGCCGCGCCCAGCTATGTGCTGACGATACAGATATGAACATTCACCGAAAACTGTCGCGTACGCTTTCTCGCCACGTGCAGCGCGGCGTGAGCCTCATCGAGTTGATGGTGGCCATGACCATCGGCGCGGTGCTGATCTTTGGCGCCACCCAGGTGTACGTCAACAGCCGCAATGCCTACGGCGTCAATGAAGGCGTCGCGCGCATGCAGGAAACGGCGCGCTACGCCATGTCGGTGATCGAGCCGGACGTGCGCATGTCGAATTTCTGGGGTCTGCTCAAGGGCGCCGGCTCGGTGACCCAGCAGGCCCTGCAGACTGCCGCGGTCGACCCGATCGCCAGCGGTGCCGCGGCCAACGTCTGCGGCAATAACTTCGCCGTCGACCTCAGCTCCAACCTGCAGGGCGACAACAACGTCTTCACCTTGAGCCCCACGCGCCAGGCGGGCTGCAACAGCCTGATAGATTCCGATACGGCGGCGGCCTGGGCCACAACTCCGGTCGCCACCGCCGATACCCTGACAGTGCGCCGTGCTTCGGTGTTTACCGCGCCGGCGACCGCCAACGTGCTGCAGCTGTGCACCACGCGCATCTCCGGGCGGTTGCAGAGTAATGGCGGCGCCTGCACGGCAGCGCCCACCGGGCAGATGAGCAACCTGATCGTCGACACTTATTACATCGACCGCAACTCGCTGCAGCAGGCCGGCCTGCCGGCGCTGCGCCGCAAGTTTCTGAGTTCGGCTGGGGTGGTGCAATTTGGTGATCAGGAAATCATCGCCGGTATCGAGGACATGCAGGTGCAGTTCGGCATCGATCCGCTCGGCAACACCGGCATCGCCACGCGCTACGTCAATCCGGACGCGGTGCCCGCGAGCGCCCAGATCGTCGCGGTGCGCGTCTGGCTGCTGGTGCGCGCCGACACCGCCGAGGGCGGCTACACCGACAACCGCATCTACGAGTACGGCGATCGCCTGCAGGCGACCGGCGTGACGGGCGATCTGAACAGCGCGGCCGGCGCCGGCATGGCCTACCAGCCTTCGCAGAATCCCGACGCTACATTGCTCGGGCCCCGGCACGTGCGCCGGATGCTGATCTCCCGAACCATCATGATTCGCAATGCACTGGGAACCTGACACCATGCGCGCGCAGCTCACAGGCAGTTGGAAGAATTCGCAGCACGGCGCCGCGCTGGTAATCGGCCTGCTGCTGCTGCTGGTGCTGACGATCCTGGCCGTCTCGGGCATGAATTCGGCGAGCCTGGAATTCGTCATGGCCGGCAACGAGCAGTTCCGCGCCAACGCCTTCGCCGCGGCCGAGGCGGGTATCGAGCGCACCATGGACGCCGGCACCTTCAACCCGGCCGTGCTGACGCAAAACCAGAACGGCACCACCAACGGCACCGACAACTGGACAACCGTCACGACCACGCAGCTGGGCGGCAACCCGCAGCCCGCGCTGTGGGGTAACTCCTGGAACAGCTTTTCGACTTATCACTTCGAGATCCTGAGTACCGGGACTTCGGTACGCAACGCGACCGCGGCGAATACCCAGGGCGTGGCGATCATTGCGCCCTGGGACCCTACGGTGCAGAACGACCCGAACCTTATTGACCCGACGCTGCACTAGGTCGCTAACGAGTTAGAACTGGAGCGCTATATGAACAGTATCTTCAAGAGCTTGATGGCCGCCGGAATCGTGGCGCTGGCCTGTGCCGGCGGTGCGGTGCGGGCACAGATGCCCCCGGCCACGGTGATCGAGGGCTCGGTGGAAACCACAACCGACGCGGTCATTTTCCCCTCCAGCCTGTTCGGCCGCGTGGAAGTGCGCAACTGCGATGGCTGCGCCCACTCCACCTTGCAGCTGGACAAGGACACCCAGTGCATTCTGGCCGGCCACACGGTGAGCCTGAAAGAGATGGCCGCTTATGCCCATGGGGCCAGTGGACGGCCGCTCACCATCAGTTACCGGCTGCGCGACCTGGTCGTCAGCCGAATTGCGGTTCTCGAGAAATAACAGCGCGGAAGCGCTGAAGGATCACATCATGCGATTCTCTAAGTCGCGAGTCTTGGCGGTGGTTTCGGGAGCGGTGCTGTCAATGGCCGCTACGTTCGCGGCTTTTGCCGACGACACCGAAATATTCTTCAACCAGAACGGGTCAGACATCCCGGCGAACGTCATGTTCATCATGGACTCGTCCGGCAGCATGAACGACCTGGTCACAACCCAGGTTCCCTACGACTCCTCGCAGACCTACAAGGCCGACAAGTGCGGCGCGAACTTCGACTCCAATTTCTACTACTACAGCAACAAGGGTCTGCCGAAGTGCGGCACCGCGAACCAGATGGACAAGAAGCTGTTCACGTGTAAGTCCATGCTTGCGCCGTTGAAGGATGCGGGCTTCGCCACTGACACTTTCGCGCAGTGGGGCCCGACCGCAACTTCGAAGACCACCGGCAAGGGCACGGTGGGCAACCCCACGGTCGTCGTCAACACCACGACCTACGGCTGGCAGAAGAATGTCACGGCCACCAACACGGTCGGCTATGTCGAGTGTAAGGCGGATGCCGGCATCGACGGCGATGGCGTGGACAACACCAAGCTCTTCGCCTCGACCGACGTCTTTACCATGCAGACGACCACCACGACGCCTCCGGGCACTACCTCGGTCACGGCGGATTCCATCACCGGCCACCCCGAGCGCCTGTCCGGCGTGTGGGATGCGACCAAGAACGTCTTCGCCCTGGGCGGCGGCGGTGGCGGCGCGACGGGCGGCATCAACTGCACCGGCGCCTGCACGATCTACGACCCGAACTACATGAACTATCTGTATGACTCTTCGACGATCGACGTCCACTCGAAGATGTCGATCATGCAGAACGCCATGAGCTCGCTCCTGGCCAGCATGACCGGCGTCAACGTCGGCCTGATGCGCTATGACGTCAAGGGGCACGGCGGCATGGTGCTCGCTCCGATCGCTCCGATCGACACCGGCACGAACCGCACGGATCGCCAGACGCTGGTCAAAAGCTGGGCGCCGAGTGGCGTGACGCCGCTGTCCGAGACCTACTACGAGGCTTATCTTTACTTCTCGGGCCAGAACGTCAATTACGGCAAGAACTCGTTCTCGACCACCTGCAACAGCTGGAACGCGGTGAATGGCACCTGCAGCGGCGCGACCAGCTTCTCGGCCCCGAGCGTCGCTTCCTCGCGCACCGGCGGCACGCTGGCCAGCGGCAAGTACGACAGCCCGGCGGACTATTCCTGCCGGCAGAACTTCATTGTCTACCTGACCGATGGCTTGCCCAACGAAGCGGGCAGCTCGGACGCCGCCATTCAGGCGCTGAACCCGAAGCGCGCGTGCGACGCGGCCCCGCCTCCGGGCGGCACCGGCGGTAAGTGTCTCTCGGCGCTCGCCGACTACATGTACAACAATGACATGCGCCCCGACATTGGCAAGGTGCAGAACGTCACCAGTTACTTCATCGGCTTCGGCGCGGACTTCTCAAGCGGCGGTGCGCCGACCACGGCCTTCAACTACCTCGCGACGGCGGCAGCCGCCGGCGGCGGACAGGCCTACACCGCCACCAACCTGAACGAGCTGAGCGATGCGTTCAACTCGATCCTGGCCACGGTCATCAAGACCAACGTGACCTTTGCGGCTCCTGCGGTCACGGTCAACGCCTTCAACCGCACGCAGACGCTCGAAAACCTGTACGTCTCGGTGTTCGCGCCCGCTGACAGCTTCCACTGGCCGGGCAACGTCAAGAAGTACAAGTTCCAGAACGGCAAGGTGGTCGACTCGCTCGGCGCCCCGGCGGTCAGCCCCGCGACCGGCTTCTTTACCGACACCGCGCGCAGCTACTGGAGCGCCACGGTCGACGGGTCGGATGTGACCCAGGGCGGCGCCGCCAGCAACCTGCCGCTGGCCGCGAACCGCAAGATCCTTACGTACATGGGTACGACCTATCCTGCGGCGCTGGTGCCGCTGACCGACACGCTCGTCACCGATTCGGACATGAACATTGGTGCCGGCGACCCCGCCCGAACGGACCTCATTGACTGGGCCTTCGGCTTGGATGTCGGCGATGACGTACCCCCGGCCGGCACCACGGACACCCGCCACCAGATGGGTGACCCGATCCATACGCAGCCCGTGACGGTGGTCTACGGCAAGAAGGCCGACGGCACCGACGATACGGTCGTGTTCGCGCCCGACAACGACGGCTACTTCCATGCCTTCGACGCGAGCACCACCACGACCGGCACGGACACGGCCACCAGTGGCGATGAGCTGTGGGCCTTCATCCCGAAGGAGATGCTCCCGCACATCAAGGACCTGTACGCGAACCTGCCCATAGCCAACAAGCACTATGGACTGGACGGCGCGATCACCGTGCTCAAGTACGACATCAACGGCGATGGCGCCATCAACGGGTCGGATCGCGTGATCATGTACTTCGGCACCGGCCGCAATGCCGACACTTCGGCCTACTACGCGCTCGATGTCACGGACCGCAACAATCCGAAGCTGTTGTGGAGGGACGACGCCACGAACCTCCCCGGCATCGGCCAGGCCTGGTCGACTCCGGTCATCACGCGCGTGAACATCCAGGGCGCCACGCAGAACTCGCAGCGCCTGGTGCTGGTCATCGGTGGCGGCTATGACGCCATGGAGGACAACACCACGTTCTACGCTAATGACACGGTGGGCCGACGCCTCTACATGGTCGATGCCATCAGCGGCAACCTGCTGTGGAGCGCCGGCGGCACCGGTTCGGGCGCCAACTTCATCAACGCCAGCATGACCCACTCCATACCGAGCCCGGTCTCGGTGCTGGACATCGACGGCAACGGCTATGCCGAGCGCATGTACGTGGGCGACATGGCCGCGCAGTTGTGGCGCTTCGATATCACCAACGGCAACCCGGTCGCGAGCCTGGTGAGCGGTGGTGTCATCGCCTCGCTCGGCACCAAGCTGGATGCGACCCACCCGGTCGCCGACCAGCGCCGCTTCTACAGTGCGCCGGACGTGGCGGCTGAGCAGAAGCCCAAGCTCACCCCGTTCCTCAGCGTGGCGATCGGCTCTGGGTACCGCGGACATCCGCTGAACCAGACCATCCATGACCGCTTTTATGACATACGCGACTACAACGGCTTCGCGAGCCTGACGCAGGCGCAGTTCAACGCGCTGCCGGTGATCCGTGACGCGCTCAGCACCGGCACCCCGGCGCTGATCGACATCACCACGGTCGCCGCGCCGACAATGCCTGCGGGCGCGTCGGGCTGGCAGCTGAACCTCAACCAGCACAAGGACTGGACGGCCGGTGAGAAATCGCTGGTGTCCTCGCGTACCTTCGGCGATCAGGTGATCTTCACCACCTACGCGCCGAACACCAACGTGCCGAACGACCCGTGCTCGGGCGTGGGCACCGGCACCAACCGCGCCTACGCGGTGGATGTGTTCGATGGTTCGCCCGTCATGGACCGCAACAACGACAACGTGCTCACGACCGATGAGCGCAGTCAGGACTTGCGCCAGAGCGGTATCGCCCCTGAGACCGCCTTCCTGTTCCCGCCGCCGCCTCCGGGCAGCGCGCCGGGCTCAGCCGGTGGCGGCAACGGCCAGGTCACCTGCTTGTCCGGTGTTGAAGTACTGAGTGTTTGCGCGAAGTTTGACCAGCGCGTCAAGACCTACTGGCGCGAGGGAATGGCCCAATAGGGCTGATGGCGGCGCGGCCGGAGTCCGGTCGCGCCGCGTTAGTCCAGCGAGAGTATTACCATGTTGAAGATGACACGCTTTGACCGCCACGCCCGCCGCACCGCCGGTGGTTTCACCATCATCGAGCTGATGATGGTCGTGACCCTGGTGGCGATCCTGGGCTCGCTTGCCGTCAGCACCTACCGCAGCTACGTGCTGCGCGCGAACCGGACCGAGGGCCGCTTGGTGCTGCTGGCCACCCAGGTGGCGCAGGAGAAGTTCTTCCTGCAGAACAACGCCTACGCGCAGGACATCGCGACCGTGATCGCCGCGCCCCCCGCGGGGCTGGGCATTCCCCTGACCGCAGGCGGCGTGACTAACGGCGGCAATTACACGGTCAGCTTTACCGCCGCCACCGCGAACACCTACACCCTGCAGGCGGTGGCCACTGGCACGCAGGTCAAGGATACGGCGGCCTGCCTCACCTTCACGATCAACGAGCAGGGCCAGCGCACGCCGGCCGATTCCACCGGCTGCTGGAAATAGTCTTTTAGCTGGCGATCCGGCTAGCCCAAGAAGGCGCGGATCTCGGCATCGAACCTGGGGATGTCCACCAGGAACGCGTCGTGCCCCTCGATCGAAGGCAGGCGTGCAAAGCGCGTCGCCACATTCGCCTGCTCGAAGGCCTCGGCGATCGCCGCCTGTTCATGGATCGGGTAGAGGAAGTCGCTCTCCACGCCGATCACCAGCACCTGCTCGACACCGCCCGTGGCCCCGCACGCGGCGAGCGCTGCACGGTACGAGCCACCGTGCTCGGCCAGATCGAACCGGTCCATGGCGCGTGACAGGTACAGGTAGCAGTTCGGGTCATACACCTTCGTGAAGCGATCCGCCTGGGCCTCCAGATAGCCCTCGACTGCAAAGCGCGGCGCGAACGGATCGGGATTGAGCGCGAGGCCGGCGATCGGATCGCGCCCGAAGCGCTGGCGCCATTCGGCCGCCGAGCGATAGGTGATGGTGCCAAGCTTGCGTGCCACGCGCATGCCGTTGAGCGGGCGGCGCTCGGCGGAATAGTTGCCGTGTTGCCAGTCGGGGTCGCGCAATATGGCCTCGCGCTGCACCGAGCGCAGCGCGATCGCGAACGCGGAAGCGGCGGGTGAGCCCGAGATGCTGATGACGCGTCGCGTGCCCTGCGGAAACAGCGCCGCGAAGGCGAGTGCCACTGAACCGCCGAGCGATGAACCCATGACGACCGACAGTCTCTTGATCCCGAGCGCGCGCGCCACCTCGAAGCCGGAGCGGGCGATGTCCTCGACCGCGACCTCCGGAAAGTCCAGGCGGTAAGTCTCGCCCGTGGCCGGATTGACGCTCGCAGGACCCGTGGACCCGAAGCAGCTGCCGATCGAGTTGATGCACAGCACGAAGTAGCGGCTGGTGTCGATCGCGAGCGCGGCGCCGATCATGCGCTGCCACCAGCCAGGCGTCGGATCGGCGGCGGTAGCGGCGGCGTGCGCCGAGGGCGAGAGGCCCGTGAACAGCAGGATCGCGTTATCGCGCGCGGCGTTCAGCTGTCCCCAGCTCTCGTAGGCAATGCGCGCCCCGTGCAGCCGCCCGCCGCGATACAGCACGAAGGGATCGGGCAGCGAGACGCTTTGCACGTGATCCTCGTTTGCGACTCGCGCGCCCGGTGCGGGCGGGGGCCCTGAGGGCCGCGTGCCCTCAGCTTTCAGGATCCGAGCCATCCGGGATGCCCTCGAACAATGGCGTCGACAGGTAGCGTTCGCCGGTGTCCGGGAGCATAGCCAGGATGGTGGCACCCGATTCTGCCTCGCGTGCCACCTGGAGCGCGGCGGCCACCGTTGCGCCGCTCGAGATGCCGACAAAGATGCCCTCGCGGGCGGCGAGCTGGCGAGCGGTGTCGATCGCCTCGGCATCTGTGACCGTGACGATGCGGTGGGCCACCTCGCGATTGAGGACACCCGGAACGAAGTCCGGCGTCCAGCCCTGGATCTTGTGCGGGCTGAAAGTCTTGCCTGAAAGGAGCGCCGCACCGGCGGGCTCCGCCACGATCACCTTCACGTCGGGCCGCGCGAGCCGGATGACTTCGCCCGCGCCAGTCAGCGTGCCCCCCGTGCCCCAGCCGGTCACGAAGAAATCGAGCCGCTTGCCGACGAAGTCGGAGACGATCTCGGGACCTGTGGTGTTGCGGTGGTAGGCGGGATTGGCGGGGTTCTCGAACTGCCGCGCCAGGAACCAGCCGTTCTTGGCCGCGAGTTCCGCGGCCTTGCGCACCATGCCGGTGCCGCGCTCGGCCGCCGGGGTCAGGATCACCTTGGCGCCGAGCATGCGCATGATCTTGCGCCGCTCGATCGAGAAGGATTCGGCCATGACCGCGACAAAGGGATAGCCCTTGGCGGCGCACACCATCGCCAGGGCGATTCCGGTGTTACCGGAGGTGGCCTCGACGACGGTCTGACCGGGCTTGAGGTCACCACGGCGCTCGGCATCCTCGATGATGGCGATTGCGAGACGATCCTTGACCGAGCCGGCCGGGTTGAAGAACTCGCACTTCACGTACATCGTGATGCCCTGAGGTGCGAGGCGCTGCAGACGGACGATGGGCGTGCGGCCGATCGTCGCTAAGATATTGTTGTAAATCATGAAGGCACTCTAATCGTCCCCTTGGACCTAAGCGATAAAGAAATGGGTATC
>Ga0105245_10001461_pt1 | contig 21372 bp, 20 predicted proteins | sample KBSM54metaG_FD_81523 | JGI IMG/M metagenome (GOLD analysis project Ga0105245, IMG submission 81523) | Miscanthus rhizosphere microbial communities from Kellogg Biological Station, Michigan, USA - KBS M5-4 metaG | ecosystem: Host-associated > Plants > Roots > Rhizosphere > Soil | place...
GTGATGGACGTGTACGTCGCCCGCGAGGACCCCGAGCCGGGCGACGACGGCGGGCTGGTCGCCTCGCACGTCCCGCTCGACCCGGAGCACGTCCACTTCGAGCCGTCCTGGTCCCGCACGCCGGCGCTGCTCGTGGAGCGGGCCCGCCCCGGCGACCTGGTGCTGACCCTCGGCGCCGGCGACGTCACGCTCGTCGGGCCCGAGGTGCTCGACCTGCTCGCGGAGCGGTCCGGATGAGCCTGTTCACCCGTGACCACGAGGTCGAGGACCCCGACGTCGAGCGCACCGTCCGGATCGCCCGCAAGCGGTTCGTGCGCCGGCAGTGGGCGCGCCGGTGGCTGGCCTGGCGGCGGGTCGTGGTCGCGGTGCTGCTGCTCGGGCTGGTGGCCGGCTCGCTCTGGCTGGTGTTCGCCTCCTCGGTCCTCGCCGTGCAAGGGGTCCGGATCGAGGGCACCCAGGTGCTGGACCCCCGCGTCGTACGCCGTGCCGCCGCCGTGCCCACCGGCAGCCCGCTGGCGACCGTGGACCTCGACGCGATCGCCAAGCGGGTGCGGGCGCTGTCGGCGGTGGACAGCGTGGACGTGTCACGGTCCTGGCCGGACGCGGTGCGGATCGACGTCACCGAGCGGGTGGCCGTCGCCGTCGTCCAGCAGGGCGACGCGCTGCGCGGGCTCGACGACCAGGGCGTGCTGTTCCGCCGCTACCCGTCGCGGCCGCACAGCCTCCCGCTGATCCGGATGTCCGGGCACGCGCGCTCCGACGCGCTCGCCGAGGCCGCGAAGGTCGCCGGCTCGCTGCCGTCCTCGATCGCCGCGAAGGTGGACTACGTCGAGGTGCGCACCGTCGACACGATCGCGCTGCGGCTGCGCAGCGGCCGGGTGGTGCGGTGGGGGAGCGCCGACGGGTCGGACGCCAAGGCCCGGGTGCTCGCGGTGCTGCTGAAGCAGAAGGCGTCGAGCTTCGACGTCTCCGTGCCCGGCCAGCCGATCATCACCCGCTGACCCTCTTCGGCCCGGAGACCTTCGGCAGATTCCCAGGGGCCCCTGGGAAACTGGCACACCCCTAGCGTTGTTTCGGCAGGGGAGTGCCTGTTTAACAGGGGCCCCAGGGAATCTGGCACCTCCGGCACGCGACCGAAAAAAACCCGAAACTCCGCGACGCGCCGCGTGTCTGCGCCGAACCCCCGACGCCACCCCCTAACTTCTTCTACAAGCACGAGGTTGACATAACTATAACCCTCTACTTCAGGGTTAGGGTTCCGGTTCGGTCAGGCTCGTGTCTTCCCCACCGACATACACCCCGTCTGCCCTGCGAAGCAGGAGCAGCCAAGCAGCGAGAGGCACCTGCCGTGGCAGCACCGCAGAACTACCTGGCCGTCATCAAGGTCGTGGGTATTGGTGGAGGTGGAGTCAACGCCGTCAACCGGATGATCGAGGTCGGGCTCAAGGGCGTCGAGTTCATCGCGATCAACACCGACGCCCAGGCCCTCCTGATGAGCGACGCCGACGTCAAGCTCGACATCGGCCGCGAGCTCACCCGCGGTCTCGGCGCGGGCGCCAACCCCGAGGTCGGCGGCAAGGCCGCCGACGACCACGCCGAGGAGATCGAGGAGGTGCTCAAGGGCGCCGACATGGTCTTCGTGACCGCGGGCGAGGGCGGTGGCACCGGCACCGGTGGCGCGCCGGTGGTGGCCCGGATCGCCCGCAGCCTGGGCGCGCTGACGATCGGTGTGGTGACGCGTCCCTTCGCGTTCGAGGGCCGGCGTCGTGCCGGAGCGGCCGAGGAGGGCATCGCCAAGCTGCGCGAGGAGGTCGACACCCTGATCGTGATCCCCAACGACCGCCTGCTCTCGATCAGCGACCGCAGTGTCAGCGTCCTCGACGCCTTCAAGCAGGCCGACCAGGTGCTGCTCCAAGGCGTCAGCGGGATCACCGACCTGATCACCACACCGGGTCTGATCAACCTCGACTTCGCGGACGTGAAGTCCGTGATGGCCAACGCCGGGTCCGCGCTGATGGGCATCGGCTCGGCCCGCGGCGACGACCGCTCCGTGAGCGCCGCCGAGATGGCGGTCTCGAGCCCGCTCCTCGAGGCCAGCATCGACGGGGCGCACGGCGTCCTGCTCTCGATCGCCGGTGGCTCCGACCTCGGTCTGTTCGAGATCAACGAGGCCGCCGCGTTGGTGTCGCAGGCGGCCCACCCCGAGGCCAACATCATCTTCGGCGCGACGATCGACGACGCGCTCGGCGACGAGGTCCGGGTCACCGTGATCGCGGCCGGCTTCGACGGCGGCATGCCGAAGCGGCGCGAGCACGACGGTGGGCTGCGTCGCAACCAGCCGCAGCAGACCCAGGAGCAGGTCCGCCAGGCAGCCCAGGCGCTCGCGACGAAGAAGGCGCAGGAGGCCGGACCCGAGTCGTCGCCCGAGACCGAGCGCGAGCCCGTCGGTGCCGGTGCCCGCCAGCAGCAGCCGGCCCCGCGGCCCCAGCTGGAGTTCGACGACGACGATCTCGACATCCCGGACTTCCTGAAGTAACCAGGCCGGCTGTAGACCCTGTCCTCATCAAGGAGTTGTACGCCTCACGTCTGACCCATGGCCCCGTCGAGCTGGCGTTCACCGACCGGCACGGCGGGGTCAGCGGCGCGCCCTACGACTCGCTCAACCTGGGCTGGTCCGGGGGCGACGACCCGGAGGCGATGGCGGAGAACCACCGCCTCGTCATGGACGACTTCGCCCCGGGCGACGGGGTGGAGCGGCTGGCGGAGCTCGGGCAGGTCCACGGCAACGAGGTCTCGGTCGTCGGTCCCGACGGCCCGCGGCACGACGTGCACGGCCACCTCCACGCCATCGGTGACGGACTCGTGACCGCCGAGCCCGGCGTCACCCTGGGCGTGCGAGCAGCCGACTGCGTGCCCGTGCTCCTCGCCGACGTGGACGCCGGCGTGATCGGCGCCTGCCACTGTGGCCGCTCCGGCGTCGTCGCGGGGATCGTGCCGGCGACCCTCGCCGCGATGCGGGACCTCGGCGCGACCACGATCACCGCCTGGATGGGACCGCACGTCTGCGGCCGCTGCTACGAGGTGCCCCGACAGCTGCAGGACGGCGTCGCCGCCACCGAGCCGGTCACGATCGCCACGACCTCCTGGGGCACGCCGTCCCTCGACGTCGGCGCCGGCGTCCGCGCCCAGCTCGAGCGCGAGCACGTCACCACGGTCGATCTGTCGCGCTGCACGATGGAGTCGGCCGACCTGTTCTCCTACCGTCGCGAGGGCACCCGGTCCGGTCGCCAGGCCGGCCTCATCCGGAGAACCGCATGAGTCGGCGCGACGAGATCTCAGCCGGGCTCGACGCCGTACGCCGTCGGATCGCCGACGCCGCCACCTCCGCCGGCCGCAGCCCGGATCAGGTGACGCTGGTCGTCGTCACGAAGTTCTTCCCGGCCTCCGACGTGCGACTGCTGGCCCATCTGGGGGTGACCGACGTCGGCGAGAACCGCCACCCCGAGGCGGGCGACAAGCTCGCCGAGTGCGGCGACCTCGGCCTGCGCTGGCACTTCATCGGTGGACTCCAGAGCAACAAGGCAGCGGCCGTCGGCTCCTACGCCGACGTCGTCGAGTCCGTCGACCGGGTGAAGCTGGTGAACGCGTTGAACCGCGGAGCCCACGAGAGGTCCCACCGGGTCGACGTCCTGCTCCAGGTGAGCCTGGACGCGTCCGACCGGGAGGGGCGCTCGGGCGCGGAGGCCGCGGACCTGACGTCGCTCGCCGCCGCGGTCGACGGGGCGGGGATGCTCCGGCTGCGCGGGCTGATGGCGGTGGCGCCGTTGGCGGAGGATCCGCGCGACGCGTTCGGACGCCTCGCCGAGGTGCGTGCGTCGTTCGTGGCCGAGCATCCGGACGCCACCTGGCTCTCGGCCGGCATGAGCGGCGACTTCGAGGCCGCGATCGCCGCCGGGGCGACACATGTGCGTGTCGGGTCCGCAATCCTCGGTGCGCGTCCCGAGATCAAGTAGCGTCACAACCACGACAGGGGCTGTGCCGTCGACACACACGGCGGGCCACGTCACCGGGAACCTGGAGGATGGATCCATGAGCGGCGCGATGCGCAAGATCGGCGAGTACCTCGGCCTGCTCGAGGACACCGGCGTCTACGACGACGAGTACGACGACCAGGGCTACGCCGACGGCGAGGCCCAGCAGCTGCGCCGTACCTCCGTGCCGGCCAAGGCCCAGCCCGCACCCGTCGCCGACATCTCGCAGCGTCGCCGCGCCCACGCCCCGGCAGCAGCCGCCGTCTCCGAGCTGTCGCGCATCACGACCCTTCACCCGCGCACGTACAACGAGGCGCGCACCGTCGGGGAGAACTTCCGCGACGGTGTCCCGGTGATCATGAACCTCTCGGAGATGGACGACGCGGACGCCAAGCGACTCGTCGACTTCGCCGCCGGACTGGTCTTCGCCACCCGCGGCACCATCGAGCGGGTGACGGCCAAGGTCTTCCTGCTGTCTCCACCGAACGTCTCGGTGGCCGCGGAGGAGAAGGAACGCCTCATCGAGGGCGGGTTCTTCAACCAGAGCTGACGCGACACCCTTTGCGACCTGCGGTGACGTCGCGGTCCGTCCCGTCGAGCCGGGGTGGCGCGGAGTGACCGACCCGGTAGTGGAGGGGCTATTGTTCGACCGAGAGACTTGTCAGTACCGCGAAACTAGGAATTGGGTGAGGTCATGCCGCTGACGCCTGAGGACGTGAGCAACAAGCGCTTTACTCCTGTCCGGCTCCGCGAGGGCTACGACATGGGCGAGGTAGACCAGTTCCTCGACGAGGTGGAGGCCGAGCTCGCTCGGCTCACCCGCGAGAACGACGACCTCCGCGCCAAGCTCTCCGCGGCGCAGAGCGGTGCCGTCGAAGCGGGGCCGGCTCCGATGCCGGAACCGCCCGCCCCGGAGCCCGTGGCTGCGACGCCCGAGCCCGAGCCCGAGCCGGAGCCCGTCCAGACCCAGCAGACCCCGGCCGCCGGTGCGGTCGCGGCGGGGGTCGAGACGATCCGGGTCGAGACCGTCGGCGATGCCTCCAACGCCGCTGCCCGACTGCTCGAGCTGGCCAGCCGCAACGCCGACCAGCTCGTCGAGGACGCCAAGAGCGAGGCGGACAAGATCATCGGAGAGGCGCGGACCAAGGCCGAGCGTCTCGAGGGCGAGTCGAAGTCGAACGCCGACAAGCTCGAGGCCGACGCACGGGGTCGCGCCCAGTCGCTGGATGCCGAGACCGCCGAGCGTCGTACCCAGCTGTTCGGTGACCTCGAGCGCGAGCGTGACGCCCTGTCGCACGAGGTCGACAACCTGCGGGCCTTCGAGCGCGAGTACCGCTCGCGGCTCAAGACCTACTTCAGCCAGCAGCTCGAGGCCCTCGAGACCTCCGGCTCGGCCGACCCGACGACGCACGAGGCCGGGCTCACCCAGCCGAAGCGTCTCCGCTCGGTGCTGGGCGACGACGAGGGCTGAGCGCTCCGCAGGCTTCTCGGACGGCCGGCACCGCTGGGTGCCGGCCGTCGGTGGTTTCTCCCCCGGAAGGGTGAGCGTGCGCCGTACGCCGTGGGGGCGGCGGGTGTCCATCAGGCGTGGCTGCTTTGAGAGAGCGGTCCGTGGGCTATACCCTCCCGACGCACGGTGAGACCCGTTGACGCCGTACAGACCGCTCCATCCGCCCCCGCTCACGCGCTCCACGGCCCCGGAAGGTTCCCATGGCTCGCAGCACGACCCGCTCGCTGGCCGGCAAGGCCGCCGCTGCCGCGCGCAAGGCGGTTTCGCGGCGGTCCGCGGGCGCGGGCTCGGCCCGGACCACCAAGAAGGCGGTGGCGAAGAAGGCCGCGCCGGCCAAGAAGGCGGTCGCGAAGAAGGCCGCGCCGGCGAAGAAGGCGGTCGCGAAGAAGGCCGCGCCGGCGAAGAAGGCGGTCGCGAAGAAGGCCGCGCCGGCCAAGAAGGCGGTCGCGAAGAAGGCCGCGCCCGCGAAGAAGGCGGTCGCGAAGAAGGCTCCGCCGGCCAAGAGGGCCGCGCCGGCGAAGAAGGCGGTGGCCAAGAAGGCTCCGCCGGCCAAGAAGGCGGTCGCGAAGAAGACCGCACCCCCGGCGAAGGCACCGGCCAAGAGGGCCGCCAAGGTCGCCACGCCGGCTCCGACGGCGAAGAAGGCGCGGAAGGGCGCGGTGAACCCGGCCAACCTGCCGGTTCTTCCGGGTGAGAGGCCCTGGACCAAGGCCGAGGTCGACGAGGTCATCTCCGACCTGAACGACGACCGCGCCCGCGTCGTCCGCACGCTCGCGGCCCAGGAGGAGGACCTGGCCGGGCTGATGCGTGACGCCGGCGACGGCGCCGGGCACGACCAGGCCGACATGGGCGCGACCAGCTTCGAGCGCGATCAGGAGCTGACGCTGCTCAACAACGAGCGGGAGAAGCTCGCCCAGATCGACCGGGCCCTGGCCCGGATCGCCGATGGCACCTACGGCATCTGTGAGTCCTGCGGCAACCCCATCGGGAAGGGGCGTTCCATGGCGTTCCCGCGTGCCACACTGTGCCTGACATGCAAGCAACGCGAGGAACGTCGCTGAGTTCCACCGATCCCGCCGAGCACCCCTTCACCCCCACGACCCGGCACCGGCTGCTGTTCGCGGTCGTCGCCGTCGGGGCGTACGCCGTCGACCTCGGCACCAAGGTGCTCGCCGTCGCCCACCTGACGCCCGACGACCCGGTCCATGTGGTCGACGGGCTGCTCCGTCTCGACCTGGTGCGCAACCCGGGCGCCGCCTTCAGCACGGGCACGTCGTACACGCTGCTGTTGTCGGTGATCGCGGTGATCGCTGCCGCGGTGGTGATCCGGTTCGGAGGCCGACTCGGCGACCGCACCTGGGCGGTGGCGCTGGGGCTGCTCCTGGCCGGCGTGTGCGGCAACCTCACCGACCGGGTGTTCCGCGAACCGGGATTCATGCGCGGGCACGTCGTCGACTTCCTCGAGCTGCCGCACTGGCCGGTGTTCAACGTGGCCGACATGCTGATCGACGCCGCCGTCGTCCTGATCATCGTGCAGACCTGGCGGGGCATCGGCGTCACCGGCGCCCGTCGCGCGCGCTCGTGAGCCCGTCGAACGGCGCGGAGCAGCGGGTCGTCTCCGTCCCGGAGGGGCTGGCGGGAGAGCGCGTCGATGCCGCGATGGCACGGATGTTCGGGGTCTCCCGCACCCGGGCCGCCGCGCTGATCGCCGACGGACACGTGCACGTCGACGGCGAGGTGGCCGGCAAGAGCGATCGCGTGCACGCCGGCTCGATGCTGGAGGCCACCCTGCCCGCCGTCTCGGATCCGCTGGAGGTCAAGCCCGAGCTGGTCGAGGGGATCCGGATCATCCACGACGACGACTCGATCGTGGTGCTCGACAAGCCGGTCGGGATCGCCGTCCACCCGTCACCGGGGTGGTCCGGTCCCACGGTCGTCGGTCATCTGGCGGCGGCGGGCTTCCGGATCGCGACCGGCGGTGCCTCCGAGCGACAGGGGATCGTGCAGCGTCTCGACGTCGGCACCTCGGGGGTGATGGTGATCTGCAAGAGCGAGAGGGCCTACTCGGTGCTCAAGAACGCCTTCCGGCAGCGCACGGTCGACAAGGTCTACCACGCGCTCGTGCAGGGCCACCCGGACCCGCTCAGCGGCACCATCGACGCACCGATCGGCCGGCACCCGAAGGCGGACTACAAGTTCGCGGTGATGGCCGACGGGCGGCACAGCGTGACCCACTACGAGACGCTCGAGGCGCACCGGTTCGCGTCGCTCCTCGAGGTACACCTGGAGACCGGGCGTACCCATCAGATCCGGGTGCACATGAGCGCGCTCAAGCATCCCTGCCTGGGGGACCTCACGTACGGCGCCGACCCGAGCCTCGCGCGGCGCGTCGGCCTGCAGCGGCAGTGGCTGCACGCCGTACGTCTCGGCTTCGAGCACCCGGACTCCGGCGAGTACGTCGAGTACGAGTCGCCGTACCCGGACGACCTGGCTCATGCACTGGAGGTCATCCGTGACGCCCACTGACGCGATCCTGCCCGAGGTCTCGGTCCGCCGTGGTGGCGTGGACGACGCCGACGTCCTCGCCGATCTGTACTCCGAGGCGCGCCGGGCCGCGGTCCCGCAGATGCCGCCGGCGGTCCACACCGACGAGGAGCATCGGGACTACTACCGCCGGCACCTGACCACCGACCCCGACCACACGGTCTGGGTCGCCGAGGCCGAGGGCGAGGTCCTCGGCTTCGCGCTGTGCACCGCGACGTTCCTCGACGGGATCTACGTCCGCGCCGACCTCAAGGGGCGGGGCCTCGGCTCCCTGTTGCTCGACGTCGTCGAGGCCACCCATCCCGACGGCTACGAGCTGTGGGTCTTCGAGAGCAACGCCGGGGCCCGGCGGCTCTACGAGCGTCGGGGCCTGGTCGAGGTCGAGCGCACCGACGGATCGGGCAACGAGGAGAGGTCGCCGGACGTCCGGATGGCCTGGCGTCCCTGAGCCGAGATCGCGGCGCGAGCACCGCGCCGTCGCGTTCGCCGGCCTTGGGACGCCTGCGGCCATGCCATGGGTGCCCGGAACTGTTCACGGCGCCGGCACTGCGGAGATCCTGGACGAGCGACGCAGGGATGCACTGGTGGTCGTGCCGTAGGTCGACGTCTTGCTGGCTGATGATCCCGACCCGCTGGTCGAGTCCTTCGGCGCCGAGCCCGAGCGCTACCACCCCTGCGCGGGCGGATCAAGACGCGGCTGCCTTCCGGTCATCGTCATCGAGATGAGCACCTGGCGCCAGACTCGGCTCGCGGGCGGGCCCGGCGACGGACCCGGCGGTCATGGTCCCGCAGCCGGGCTCGCCGACTCCTGACCGCTCGCGACCTCGGCACCGAGCACCTTCAGCGCAGCGACGTAGATCTCCGAGAACGTCGGGAAGGGCTGGATGGTGTCGCTCAGGACGTCGAGCGGCACCTGCGCCCGGATGGCCAGCGTGGCCTGCTGCAGCCACTCGCCCGCCTCCGGACCGAGAGCGTGGGCGCCGGTCAGTCGCCGACCGTCGCTGACCAGGGTCAGGTACCCGTTGCTCTCGGCGTACGCGTGCGTGTAGGTCGCGGTCTTCGCCACCTCCGCCAACCGCGCCGTGGCGCTGAAGCGGCCGTCGGCGGCACCGACCGCGCCGGCCTGCGGGTCGGTGTAGGTCACCCGCGGAACCGCGTCGTAGTTGGCCTCGCGCGACCCACCGAGGATGTTGGCGGCCACGACGTCCCCCTGGTACTTGCCGACGTGGGTGAGCGGCCAGAGGCCGGTGACGTCGCCGATCGCCCACACGTTCCCCGCCACCCGCAGGTACCCATCGACCGGAACCCCGTGGCCGTCGGCTTCGACACCTATGGTGTCGAGTCCGAGCCCCTCCACCCGCGGGCGACGACCGGTGGCCACGAGCAGCCGGTCACCGCGCAGCTCGCGCCCGTCGTCGAGCTCCACGACGTAGTCCTCCCCGTCGCGCCGGGCGGCGGTCACGCCGCAGGACAGCGCCAGCTCGACGCCGTCCCCTCGGAGCACCTCGCCGAGCGCCTCACCGAGCGGCGCCGGCTCGCGAGCCAGCACGTGCTCGGACCGGTCGATCACGACCACCTCGCCGCCGAGACGGCGCACGGCCTGGGCCATCTCGACCCCGACCGGCCCGCCGCCCATGATCAGCAGCCGACGCGGAACCGCCTTCATGGAGGTCGCCTCGCGGCTGGTCCAGACGCCGTCGAGCTCGCGCAGCCCGGGCACGGGCGGCACGAACGGCTCGGCGCCGTTGGCCAGCACCACGTGATCGGCGGTGTGGCGTACGCCGTCGACCTCGACGACACCCGGGCCGGCGAGACGCCCGGTACCGCGCAGCAGGGCGATGCCGTGGTCCGCGAGCCACCTCTCCTGACCGGCATCGGAGTAGTCCGAGACCATGAAGTCACGCCAGGCGAACGCCGCCTCGAGGTCGACCTCGGCGGTGGCGGCGGCCTCGCGTGCCCCGTGGACGGCTTCGCCCGGACGCAGCAGCGTCTTCGACGGGATGCAGGCCCAATAGGAGCACTCGCCGCCCACCAGCTCCCGCTCCACGACGGCGACGCGCAGACCACCTTCGGCCAGGGCCCCGGCGCAGTGCTCGCCCGGCGACCCACCGCCCAGGACGATCACGTCGTACTCGCTGCTCATGTCGGCAGCTCGTCGCCGGCACGCTCACGCACCATGTACAGCGCGTACCAGTCCGGCCAGTCCGGATCGGCCTCGCCCGTTCGCTCCTCGTGCCGTCCGTGCGCCTCGGCGGCCCGCCTCAGGGCCTGCGCGAGATCGCTCACGGACTCGTACGTCGTACCCATGGCGAGTCCTCTCAGCGGCCCGGCAGCCGGGTCTTGGTCTCTCGTCATGACATCGTCGCTGGATCTCTTCCTGCCACCGTGCTCCGCGAACCACGACAGCGTCAAGCAGCGCAACGCGACGTCTCGGGCGGCCACTCTCCGCGCCGCCACCCGCTCGTGGTCAGCCCACCGCCTTCTTCACCAGGGCCGCGATCCTCTTCTCATCGGCCTTGGTGAGCTCGGTCAGCGCGAAGGACGTGGGCCACATGCTGCCGTCGTCCAGCGCCGCGCCGTCCTGGAAGCCGAGCGTCGCGTACCGCGCCTTGAACTTGTCCGCGGGCTGGAAGAAGACCAGCACCTTGCCGTCCTTGGCGTAGGCCGGCATCCCGTACCAGGTCCTGACCACGAGCTCCGGCGCCGTCTCGGTCACGATGGCGTGCACGCGCTCGGCGATGACCCGATCCCCCTCGGGCATCTCGGCGATCTTGTCCAAGCACGCCTGCGCGTCCTCGGCCGCCTTCGCCGCGCCCTTGCCACCGGCGCGCTTGAGCTCCGCGGCGTACTCCTTCATCGCCGCGCGCTCCTCGGCGGTCCACGTGCCGGTACCGCCGCTCCGGGTGCTGGTGCCCTGCGTCTTCGCCATGTCGGGTCCCTTCGAGAGTCGGTCATCAGATGGAGCGAGCCTAGGCAGGTCCGGCACCGGCCGCTTCTCGGATCCTGACCGCTCGAGCCGCGACCACGAGCGTCGAGCGGTGCGGGACCCGGGCAGGCCGGGTGCGCCGAGGCTGTCGGTGCGCCCTGCCATGATCGGAGAGGTGGTCGCGTAGGCTGGCGTCCTTCCCCCAGCTGGTCCGTCCAGGCCGCGCGTCTCGCCTGCCCGACCTCTGAATCCCGACCGCTCGTGCCGCTGAGGAGGACCTCCCCGTCCATGTCGTCCGACTCTGTCAGCGGCGGAGACTTCGTCCACCTCCACGTCCACACCGAGTACTCCATGCTCGACGGGGCGGCGCGACTGGATGACCTCTTCCGGCGTACGTCGGAGCTGGGCATGAGCAGCATCGCGATGACCGACCACGGCAACGTGTTCGGGGCCTACGACTTCTACAGCAAGGCCACCGCGGCGGGGATCAAGCCGATCATCGGCATGGAGGCCTATCTCACGCCCAACACCAGCCGCTACGAGAAGAAGCGCGTCCGGTGGAACGACGGGGGCGACGACGACGTCAGCGGCTCCGGCGCGTACACGCACATGACGCTCCTGGCCCAGAGCACGGCGGGGATGCACAACCTGTTCCGGCTCTCCAGCCGGGCCAGCATGGAGGGCTACTACTACCAGCCGCGCGCCGACCGTGAGCTGCTGAGCGAGTACGCCGCGGGCCTGATCGGCACCACGGGGTGCCCGTCGGGCGAGGTCCAGACGTGGCTGCGCATCGGTGACTACGCCAAGGCCCGCGCCTCGGCGGCGGAGTTCCAGGACATCTTCGGTGCCGAGAACTTCTTCGTCGAGCTGATGGATCACGACCTGGTCATCGAGAAGCGGGTCCGCGACGGTCTGCTCCAGCTCAGCCGCGACCTCGCGATCCCGGTCATCGCGACCAACGACTCCCACTACGTCATGCGCGAGGACGCACCCGCGCACGAGCACCTGCTCTGCGTCTCCTCCGGTTCCGTGATGAGCGACCCGAAGCGCTTCAAGCTCGACGGCGACGGCTACTACATCAAGTCCGCGGCCGAGATGCGCGAGCTGTGGGAAGGCAAGCACGGCATGAAGGAGGCGTGCGACAACACCCTCCTGATCGCCGAGCGCTGCTCGGTCGAGTTCACCGAGGGCAACGGCACCTACATGCCGCGCTTCCCGGTGCCCGAGGGACACACCGAGGAGTCGTGGTTCCGGCAGGAGGTCGAGGCCGGGCTCCAGCGGCGCTACCCGGGAGGCATCTCCACGGCCGTGCGCGAGCGCGCCGACTTCGAGATGAACGTGATCCTCCAGATGGGCTTCCCCGGCTACTTCCTGGTCGTCGCCGACTTCATCAACTGGGCCAAGGACAACGGCATCCGGGTCGGCCCCGGCCGCGGGTCCGGCGCGGGCTCGATGTGTGCCTACGCGATGCGCATCACCGACCTCGATCCGATCGAGCACGGCCTGCTGTTCGAGCGGTTCCTGAACCCCGAGCGGGTCTCGATGCCCGACTTCGACATCGACTTCGACGAGCGCCGGCGCGGCGAGGTGATCCGCTACGTCACCGAGAAGTACGGCGAGGACCGCGTCTCGATGATCGTCACCTACGGCACGATCAAGGCCAAGCAGGCGGTCAAGGACTCCAGCCGCATCCTCGGCTACCCGTTCGCCATGGGCGACCGCATCACCAAGGCGATGCCGGCCGCGGTCATGGGCAAGGACATCCCGCTCAAGGAGATCTTCGACCCCGAGCACCGGCGGTACGGCGAGGGCGGCGAGTTCCGCTCCCTCTACGAGTCCGACCCGGACGTGAAGACGGTCATCGACACGGCGATCGGTCTCGAGGGCCTCAAGCGGCAGTGGGGCGTCCACGCCGCGGGCGTGATCATGTCGAGCGAGCCGCTGCTCGACATCATCCCGCTGATCCGCCGGCCGCAGGACGGCGCGATCATCACCCAGTTCGACTACCCCATGTGCGAGCACCTCGGGCTGATCAAGATGGACTTCCTGGGCTTGCGCAACCTCACCGTCCTCGACGACGCGGTCAAGAACATCGAGCGCAACCGCGCCGAGACCGTGGTCCTGGAGGATCTCGCCCTCGACGACCCCGCGACGTACGCGCTCATGCAGCGCGGCGACACCCTCGGCGTCTTCCAGCTGGACGGCGGGCCGATGCGCGCCCTCCTGCGCTCGATGCGTCCCGACCAGTTCGCCGACATCTGCGCGGTCGGCGCGCTCTACCGGCCGGGCCCGATGGGGATGGACTCCCACAACAAGTACGCGCGCCGCAAGACCGGCCGCGAGCCGATCGAGCCGATCCACCCCGAGCTCGCCGAGCCCTTGGCGGAGATCCTCGACGAGACCTACGGCCTCACCGTCTACCAGGAGCACGTGCTCGCGATCGTCCGCAAGGTCGCCGGGTACTCCCTCGGCCAGGCCGACCTGCTGCGCAAGGCGATGGGCAAGAAGAAGCGCGAGATCCTGGACGCCGAGTTCGTGCCGTTCGAGGCCGGCATGATGAAGAACGGCTACTCCAAGAGCGCGATCAAGGCTCTCTGGGACATCCTGGTCCCGTTCAGCGACTACGCGTTCAACAAGGCGCACGCCGCGGCGTACGGCCTGGTGTCCTACTGGACGGCGTACCTCAAGGCGAACTACCCGGCCGAGTACATGGCCGCCCTCCTGACGTCGGTGAAGGACGACAAGGACAAGATGGCGATCTACCTCAACGAGTGCCGCCGGATGAAGATCCAGGTGCTCCCGCCCGACGTCAACGAGTCCGACGCGACGTTCACTCCGGTCGGTGGCGACATCCGCTTCGGCCTGACCGCCATCCGCAACGTCGGCGCGAACGTCGTGGACAAGATCGTCGAGGCGCGCGTCGCGAAGGGCCGCTACGAGCACTTCAACGACTTCCTCGAGAAGGTCGACCCGCTCGCGTGCAACAAGCGGGTGATCGACTCGCTGATCAAGGCCGGCGCGTTCGACGACCTGAAGCACAAGCGCCGCGCGCTGGTCGCGATCCACGAGCAGGCGGTCGACCGCTACTCCTCGATCAAGAAGGACTCCGGTGGGGGCCAGGACTCCCTCTTCGACGACCTCATGGGCGGCGGGGACTCGCCGCCGATCTTCGACCTCACGGTCGCGGTGCCGGACATCGACGAGTGGGACAAGATGACGCTGCTCGGGCACGAGCGGGAGATGCTCGGCCTCTACGTCTCCGACCACCCGCTGATGGGGCTCGAGCACGTCCTCGCGGGAGCGTCCGACTGCAGCATCGGCCAGCTCCTGCTCGACGAGGAGCGCCCCGACGGCAGCCCGATCCAGGTCACCGGACTGATCACGTCCGTCCAGCGGAAGATCACCCGCAAGGGCGACACCTGGGCGGTGGTCACGATCGAGGACCTCGACGGCGCGATCGACGTCCTGCTGTTCCCCGGCACGTACCAGCTCGCCGGCAGCCTCCTCGCCGAGGACGCCATCGTCACCGTGCGCGGCAAGCTCTCCCGCAGCAAGGACCAGCCGGAGATCCGCGCGGAGGAGCTCACCGTCCCAGACCTGGACGACGGGCCCAAGGGGCCGGTCGTGGTGAGCCTGCCGATCACCCGCTGCACACCGCCGGTGGTCGACCAGCTCAAGGAGGTCCTGCGCACGCATCCCGGCGTCACCGAGGTCCACCTGCGTCTGCTCGGTCGGCAGCAGACCACCGTGATGCGGGTCGACGACAACCTCCGGGTGGCCGCGGGTGCCCCGCTGTTCGCCGATCTCAAGCAGCTCCTCGGTCCCGGGTGCCTGAGCGGATGAGCGAGCGCGACGAGCGGGCGAGACCCGGACTCCTCTCCGCGGGCAGCGTCGTGCGGACCGCGCTGGTCGTGCTCCTCGCGTACGCCGTGCTCGGCGCGGTCGCGGGGGTGGTGTGGGAGTGGATCTGGACCCCGCCCGGCCAGATCATCGACCGTCACCAGGTGCTCTTCGACAGCTATGCGTCGCTGCGCCGGGTGTTCAGCGGCACCGGCCTCTACGCGTTGGTGGGCGGCCTGACCAGTGCGCTGATCGCGTTGGCGGTGACCACGCTGACCCGTGGCCGCGAGCTGTGGGTGCTGCTCTTCGTCATCGTCGGCTCGGCGATCGGTGCCGCGCTGATGTGGCGCGTCGGCACTCAGCTCGGTCCCACCGATCCGGCCTCTCTCGCGGCGCACGCGAGCGGACGCACCGCGGTTGCCGGCAACCTCACCGTCTCGGGGAGGAGTCCCTTCCTGGTCTGGCCGATGACGTCGCTGTTCGTGTTGGCGATGATCTACTTCGCCTGGCCGAACGTCTCCGGCGGTCACGACTCCGCTACGCCGTCGACGGATCGTCGCGAAGCCGACACCTCGCAGGCGCGGCCCGGGTAGGCTCCCGCTCGCCTACGTCGCACGCCGAGCGCGTTTCTCACGGGGAGATCACGCAATGTCCGAGCCACGCCCGCCTGCCGGCACGCCCGAGTACCTCGAGTCCGGCAGTGGCTCTCCGCTCGCGCCCGAGGCGACTCCGCCCACCGAGGTGGCCGGTTCGGCTGGCCGGCGCGGTCGGCGTCGGGCGTGGTGGATCGGTGGCGGTGTCGTCCTGCTCGCCGGGGTCGGCGCCGGAGCCTGGGCCGCACTCAGCTTCTTCCAGCAGGGCGCACAGCCTGCGGAGGCCCTGCCGTCGTCCACCGTCGCGTATCTCAGCATCGACCTCGACCCGTCGGGCGGTCAGAAGATCGACGCGTTCCGGACACTGAACAAGTTCCCGGCGTTCAAGGACGAGGTCGGTGTGAACAGCGTCGACGAGCTGCGCCACAAGCTCGGCGCCGAGCTCGTCTCGCAGGCCGACTGCCCCGGCCTCGACTACGACCAGGACATCGACCCGTGGCTGGGCGACCGGATGGCCGTGGCGGGGGTGCCGATCGACGGACGGCCGCAGCTCGTGGCGGTGGTCCAGGTCAAGGACGCGGGCAAGGCTCGGGCCGGGATCGCGACCCTCGAGAAGTGCGACGACTCGGACCAGGACCCCGGGTACACGGTCCATGACGGGTGGCTGGTCCTCGCCCAGTCGCAGGACGTGGCGGACCGGGTCGTCGCCGCGACCGAGAAGAGCACCCTCGCGGACGACGCGACGTACCAGAAATGGACCAAGGCGGTCGGTGAGGCCGGCGTCGTCAACGCCTACGCCTCACCCGACGCCGGCAGGTATCTCGCCCAGGAGCTCGGCGGCGTGTTCGAGGGTGCCATGAACGGCACCGGCGAGTCCTTCGCCACGTCGAGCACCACCACCAGGCTCGCGACCGGCTCCGGTTCCGGCGCTGCGGGCGACACCTCTGACGACCCGTTCACCAGGGCACTGTCGAGCTTCCGGGGTGGTGCGGCCACGCTGCGCTTCACCGGTGACGGTCTCGAGCTCGCGATGGCCGGCGACGGAAGCTCGGGGCAGCTGTCGGACCTCACCGGAACCACCGGCGGCGCGCTCGTGCAGCGCCTGCCCGACGACACCGCCGCCGCCGCGGGCATCTCCTTCCCGAAGGGCTGGCTGGACCGCTACCTCGACCGGATGTCCGACCTCTTCGGCAGTGGCCTGTCCCGGGACGACGCCGTGCGCGAGCTCTCCCGCGAGACCGGGCTCGACATCCCGGGCGACATCGAGACCCTCCTCGGCTCGGGTGCCACGGTCTCGGTCGGCAAGGACATCGATCTCGAGGCCGCCGAGAACGCCGACACGCTCTCCGGCCTCCCGATCGGGGTCACCGTCAAGGGCGACCCCGCTGCGATCGAGCAGGTGCTGGGCAAGGTCCGGGCCCAGGTCGGCGACGAGGACCTGGGATTCCTGGGCTTCGACTCGGCGGGTGATCTCGCGGCGATCGGACCCACCGCGGCGTACCGCCAGCACCTGCTGGAGGGCGGCAACCTCGGAGACGACGACACCTTCCGAGGGGTCGTGCCCGACGCCGCCCACGCGAGCTCGGTGCTCTACGTGAACCTGGACGCCCTGGAGCCCGCGATCAGCAAGGCGGCGGCCGGTGACCAGGAGACCCTGGACAACCTGACTCCGCTGCGGGCGATCGGGGTGTCGACCTGGCACGACGGCGACACGATCAGGTTCTCGTTCAAGATCTCCACGAACTGAGTCCCGCCCCTGCTGGTCGAGGAGGTCGCACTGCTGTCGACTCGCCCGACCTCGCTTCGACAGCTCGGCCCTGCGTCGGTGCACCGGCGCGCTCGCTCAGTTCGGCGACCATCGGGTGCGGGCGATCTCGGTGGCCGGCAGCGACGGGAAGACATGCATCGTGTGCACCTCGGCACGCAGCACGTCGGTGACCATGCGCAGCCGGTCGTCGGCGTCCTCGGCCTCGAGCAGCGCCTGCCGCTCCGCGAGGCTGAGCGGGGCCAGGGCGGCCAGGGCCCAGGAGAGGTACGCCGAGTCGTGCGGCAGGTCGCTGGTCGGTGGCTCGCGGTCGATCTCGAGCAACGCCTCGCAGTAGGCCTCGAACGTCGAACGGGCGGCCTCCGCCACCGCGTCGGGTACCGCCACCTCGTGCTCGGTCAGCGGCGTGACCCGGCCGACCGGGTACGCGCCGGTCGTGTCCAGGTGCTCCAGCTCGATCCGGTCGAGCCCGACCGCGACCAGCTCGAACGTGCCGTCGGCCTGCGCCTCGACCTCGGTCATCTTCACCCGGCACCCGACCCGGAACAGCCACTGAGCGCCGTGCTCCCCGACCTCGTAGCCCTCACGGATGCCCACAGACCCGAAGACGCGTTCCGTCGGGTCCTCCACCCGGAGCAGGTGGTGGACCAGTGCGCGGTAGCGGTCCTCGAAGACCCGCAGCGGCACACTCATGCCGGGAAAGAGCACCGTGTTCAGCGGGAACATCGGGAGCGTGTCGCTCATGCGTCGAGGGTAGCCATCACCCCGGTGGGCGGAGTGTCGACTCGCGCGAGCGCGACTTGACGCTGAGGTGTCGGCTCGAGCGCACGCGCGCCTCGCCGCACGCTGCGGTCGTCCCATTCCGGCTCCGCCGTCGGTGGCTGGGGTGTCGGCTCGCGCGCAAGCGCGCCTCGCCGCTCGCTGCGGTCGTCCCATTCCGGCTCCGCCGTCATGGGAGCGTCCTCGGGCAAGCGGGACGTGTCGCTGGGGTGTCGGCTCGCGCGCAAGCGCGCCTCGCCGCTCGCTGCGGTCGTCCCATTCCGGCTCCGCCGTCATGGGAGCGTCCTCGCTCGACCTAGAATTCGGGCCATGATCCGGCGCATCGACCTGCGTGGCCGTACGCCCGACGACTACCGAGAGGTGGTGCCGCGGGCGGACATCGACGTCGACGCTGCCGTCGAGTGGGTGCGGCCGATCTGTGACGCCGTACGGACCCGCGGGGTCGAGGCGATCAGGGAGCTCTCCGAGCGGTTCGACGGGGTGGCCCCCGAACAGCTGCGCGTCCCCCGGGAGGCTCTGGACCGCGCCCTGGCCGAGCTCGACCCGGCGGTCCGAGCCGGGCTCGAGGAGTCGACGGCCCGGCTACGACGGACCTGTGAGGCCGAGCTCGAGCACGACCTCACCACCACGCTCGGCGCGGGCGCGACCGTCACCCGGCGCCTGGTCCCGGTACGCCGGGTCGGGCTCTACGCGCCCGGTGGCCTGGCGCCGCTGGTCTCCAGCGTGGTGATGAACGTCGTCCCCGCCCAGGCCGCGGGAGTCGCCTCGATCGCGCTCGCGAGCTCGCCGCGCAAGGACCACGGCGGTCTTCCCGAGCCCACGATCCTGGCCGCCTGCGCGCTCCTGGGTGTCGACGAGGTGTACGCCGTCGGCGGGGCCCAGGCGATCGCGATGTTCGCCTACGGCGCGGGGGAGTGCGCGCGGGTCGACCTGGTGACCGGGCCCGGCAACATCTACACGGTCGCCGCGAAACGTCTGCTCAAGGGACGGGTCGGCATCGACGCCGAGGCCGGCCCGACCGAGATCGCGATCCTCGCCGACGACACCGCCGACGCGGCGTACGTCGCGGCCGACCTGGTCAGCCAGGCCGAGCACGACCCGCAGGCGGCGAGCGTGCTCGTCACCGACTCGCTCCGGCTCGCCGACGACGTCGAGGCCGAGCTCGAGAAGCAGGTGCACGCCACCCGGCACACCGAGCGGATCGTGACCGCGCTCGGTGGCCGGCAGTCGGGGATCGTCCTGGTCGACGACCTCGACCAGGGGCTCGACGTCGTCAACGCCTACGCCGCCGAGCACCTCGAGATCCAGACCGCGGACGCTGCGGCGCTGGCCGCCCGTGTGCACAACGCCGGCGCGATCTTCATCGGGCCCTACGCCCCGGTGTCGCTGGGCGACTACTGCGCGGGCTCCAACCACGTGCTGCCGACGGCCGGCTCTGCCCACCACTCGTCGGGGCTCTCGGTGCGGGCCTTCCGCAAGGCCGTGCACGTCGTCGACTACTCGCGCGACGCGCTCGCCGAGGTTGCCGACCACGTCGTCACGCTCGCGGAGGCCGAGGACCTGCCCGGGCACGGTGAGGCCGTCACGCTGCGGTTCCGACGATGAGCCCACTGCCGCCGGGGCTGTTGCGGGAGGAGCTGCGCGGCATCGAGCCCTATGGCGCCCCGCAGCTCGACGTCCCGGTCCTCCTCAACGTCAACGAGAACCCCTACCCGCCGTCCCAGGCCGTCGTCGCGGACATCGAGCGCGCCGTGGCCGAGGCCGCCGGTGACCTGAACCGCTACCCGGACCGCGAGTTCGTGGCACTGCGCGAGGCGCTGGCGAGGTACCTCGGACACGGCGTGACGCCCGGGCAGGTGTGGGCCGCGAACGGCTCGAACGAGGTGATGCTGCACCTGCTCCAGGCCTTCGGCGGCCCGGGCCGGCTCGCGCTCAGCTTCGCGCCGACCTACTCGATGTATCCCGAGTACGCCCGCGACACCCACACCGACTGGATGGTCGGCCACCGGGAGCGGGACTTCACGCTCGACCCCGACCACGCCGTCACCCTGGTCCGCGAGCGGCGACCACACGTCGTCCTCCTCCCGTCGCCGAACAACCCCACGGGCACCACGCTCCCGCACGACGTGATCCGGGCGCTCTGCGAGGAGCTCACGGGTGGCGTGCTCGTCGTCGACGAGGCGTACGTCGAGTTCCGGCGGGCGGGCACGCCGAGCGCCCTGGAGCTCCTGCCGGCGTACCCGAACCTGGTGGTGACCCGCACCATGAGCAAGGCCTTCGCCCTGGCGGGTGCGCGCGTCGGGTACCTCGCCGCCTCGACCGAGATCTGCGACGCGCTGCGCGTCGTCCGACTGCCCTACCACCTGTCCGCGGTGACGCAGGCCGTCGCCCGCGCGGCGCTCCGGCATGCCGACGAGCTGCTCGGCGCGGTCGACCGGCTGCGTGCCGAGCGTGACGACACCGTGGCCTGGCTGCGGGCCCACGGGTTCGCCGTCGCCGACAGCGACGCCAACTTCGTGCTGTTCGGGACGTTCCCCGACCGGCACGCCGTCTGGCAGGGGCTGCTCGACCGCGGCGTCCTGATCCGCGAGACCGGTCCCGACGGCTGGCTGCGGGTCTCGATCGGGACCGAGGCCGAGATGGCAGCATTCCGTGAGGCGCTCACCTCCGTGACCGCCGTCCCGAGAGAGGCCCGAGCATGAGCCGCACCGCATCGCTGGACCGGCAGACCAAGGAGTCCAAGGTCCACGTCGAGCTCGACCTCGACGGATCGGGCCGCGCCGACGTGTCGACCGGCGTCGGGTTCTACGACCACATGCTGGCGTCGTTCGCGCGGCACGCCCTCGTCGACCTCACCGTGGCGACCGACGGCGACACACACGTCGACGCCCACCACTCGGTCGAGGACACCGCGATCGTCCTCGGCAAGGCCCTCCACGAGGCGCTCGGCGACAAGCAGGGCATCCGCCGCTTCGGTGACGCGATGGTGCCGCTCGACGAGGCGCTGGTGCAGTGCGCCGTCGACGTCTCCGGTCGCCCGTACTGCGTCCACCTGGGGGAGCCCGAGGGCCAGGCGTACGTCGTGATCGGGGGCGACTACGCCGGCTCACTGACCCGCCACGTCTTCGAGACCCTCGCGTTCCATGCCCAGATCGCCGTCCACGTGCGCGTGCTGTCCGGCCGCGACCCGCACCATGTGGTCGAGGCGCAGTTCAAGGCGTTCGCCCGGGCGTTCCGCGACGCCGTGGCGCTCGACCCGCGCGAGAGCGGCGTGCCGTCCACCAAGGGGTCGCTGTGATCACCCCACGACGTCCGCCGTGTCCCCTGCTTCCCTCCTCCGACGGGCCACGATGCGGGGACCCCGATCCCTGTGGCTGATGACA
>Ga0105245_10001464_pt1 | contig 21334 bp, 13 predicted proteins | sample KBSM54metaG_FD_81523 | JGI IMG/M metagenome (GOLD analysis project Ga0105245, IMG submission 81523) | Miscanthus rhizosphere microbial communities from Kellogg Biological Station, Michigan, USA - KBS M5-4 metaG | ecosystem: Host-associated > Plants > Roots > Rhizosphere > Soil | place...
ATCGCTCGCGTCGTTCGCGCCGCGGCGCAACTCGCGCTGAACGCGGCGAGCGATGACGGCGAACGGGACGACGCGCACCACGCAGTCGGCGACGACGAGCATCACCGCTGCAATCGCGGCGTCGATGACGCGTTTCGCGAGGCTGTCCTTCACGACTGTTGATCCTATGACAGTCCACTTGACAATACCGCTCGCCGAACCGATCATGTCAAAAATTTGACATGAAGACGAACACCGACCTCAGCCGCCGCGAGCGCCAGATTCTCGATCTCATCTACCGCCTCGGCCGCGCTACCGCGCAGGACGTGCAGAGCAATCTGCACGACGCGCCGACCTACACGACCGTGCGCGGGCTCCTTCGCATCCTCGAAGCGAAGGGACACATTCGCCACGAAGACGACGAAGGCCGCTACGTCTATTCGCCGATCGTTCCGAAAAAGCGTGCCGCGAAGTCGGCGATCCAGCACGTCGTGAGCACGTTCTTCGACGGATCGCCGTCGGAGGCGCTGGCGGCGTTTCTCGGCGGCGAGAAGGCGTTGAATGAGCGCGAGCTCGAACGGCTCGCGACGCTCGTCGATGAGGCGAAGCGGAAGGAGCGCTCGCGATGATCTTCGCGGCGCTGTTGAAGGCGACGATCGCGCTGGTCGCGGCGCTCGGCGTTGCGCTCATGGCGCGACGCGCATCGGCTTCGACACGCCACGCGGTGCTCGTCGCCGGACAACTTGCCGCGCTGACGATGCCGCTTCTCGTCGACGTCGTGCCGCCGGTCGAAGTGGCGTGGGTGAAGCCACTTTCGACGAATGCGATCGCGTCGCCATCACCGCCGGCGTCGCGCGAAACGATCGCGGCGCCGATGCCGATTCATGCGCCGCGCGTGAACGTCCTGCCGCTCATCTGGATCATCGGATTCGCGATCGTGGCCGCGACGCGCGCGCGATCGTTCGTTCGCGCGCTTCGCATCGCCAGTCGCGCAGGTCATTGGAACGACGTCTTTCTCAGCGACGAGATCGATCAACCGGTGACCGTCGGGTCGCGCATTCTGTTGCCGTCGGTCGCGCCGCAGTGGGACGCAATGCATCGCGCCGCGGTTCTCCTTCACGAGCGCTCGCACGTCGAGCGCCGTGACTCGCTCCTTGGCCTCATCAGCGATGCCGCGTGCGCCGTCTATTGGTTTCATCCGCTGGCGTGGATCGCCGCGCGGCGCGCGCGACTCGAGCGCGAGCGCGCGTGCGACGAAGCGGTGCTCACCGCCGGCATCGGCCGCACCGACTACGCGCAGACGCTCCTCACCGCCGCGCGCGGCATGTCGCGCGTCGCGGGAATGGCGATGGCCGAACGATCGCAACTCGAAACGCGAATCCTGGCGATCCTCGACGCGCAGGTGCGCCAACCGCGACGCGGTGTGCGCGCGCTCGTCGTGATGATCGCGATCGCGACGGCGCCGTTCGTCGCGGCGCTCGCGCCGCTGTCGATCATTCGTCCCACGCTCGGCGAGCCCGATCTCCTCGGCGACGAGTTCGCGCCGCCTTCGAGCGAGTGGATCGGCGCGCCGATGGTCGACGTTGCTGCCACCGGCGTCGACGCCGCGCTCATCGCAAAAATGCAGCGCTCCGCGGCGCAGTCGCCGAGGGCGTCGGACGATCTCGTTCCCGATCGGGCGCGCTGGGCGCTCGGTCGCGTGCGCGATGGACGTCTCATCGAGCCGCTCCTCGCATCGCTGCAGGACGACGACTGGCGCGTGCGCGCATATGCGGCGTGGGCGCTCGGCGTCGCGCGCGATCGCCGTGCGACGAAGACGCTTGTCGCATTGCTCGACGATCCGATCTGGCGCATGCGCGCGATGGCCGCATTTGCGCTCGCCGAGACCGCCGATCCCGCCGCCCGCCCCGCGATGCAACGCGCCCTCGGCGATCGCGCCTGGCAGGTGCGAGTGGAAGCAGTCGACTACTTCGCGACGTCGCACGATCCCGCGGACCGCCGTCTCCTCGAAGCGATGCTCAGCGATCGCCATATGGCCGTTCGCGCGGAAGCGGAGCAGGCGCTCGGCCGCAGTTGATTTTTTTATCGCTCTGATGTCAAAAAAATGACACGAAGGGAAGCGCATGAAATCACTCGTGGTCTTCGCGTTCCTCGCGACAACCGCATCCGCGCAGTTGCCCGCGGAGCTCGACACCTACATCGAGAAGTCGCGCGTCGATGCGGACGTCCCCGGCATCAGCATCGCCGTCGTTCGCGACGGCAAAGTCGTTGTGACGAAAGGCTACGGCTTGCGCTCGCTCGGCAAGCCGGAACGCGTCGACGAGAACACGGTGTTCGACGTCGCGTCGCTGTCGAAGTCATTTACCGCCGCCGCGATCGCCACGCTCGTCGATGAAGGAAAGATGCAGTGGGACGACCCGATTCATCGCCTCCTGCCGCAGGTCGAGTTCTCCGACCCATACCGCACCGCGAACGTCACGATCCGCGATCTGCTATCGCACCGCGTCGGCGTCGAGGCGGGCAACTTCGTCTTCCGCTTCACCGATTACACGACCGACGAAGTGCTCCGCCGCATGCGCTTTCTCAAGGAGCGCGAGCCGTTCCGCACCACGATGCTCTACTCCAACCTCGGCTACACCGCGGCGGGCGAAGCGGCGGCTGCCGTCGCGGGCGTGCCGTTCGCCGATCTCATTCGCAAGCGATTGATCGAACCGCTCGGCATGACCGATTCCACGGCCGGCGTGCCGCACACGATCGCGCTGAATCACGCGTCGCCGCACGCGATGATCGGCGGCGTGCAAGTGCCGATCGCGCACACGAAGGCGCTGAACATTCTTCCCGCCGACGCCGTCAACACGAACGCGAAAGACATCGCGAAGTGGATGCTCTTCCAACTCGGCGATGGAACCTGGAACGGCAAGCGAATCATCTCCGCACAAGCGATGAACGAGATGCACACGCCGCAGGTGATCATCCCGACGACGCCGTCGATGCGCGCGTCGCGTGGTGTCACGTTCTTCGCTGGATACGGACTCGGGTGGCAAATCATGGATTACCGCGGCCATAAAGTGATCTGGCACACCGGTGGCGCGGACGGAATGCCGGTCTACATGGCGCTCCTGCCTGACGATCACATCGGCGTGACCGTGATGACGAATACGTGGGCCGTGCCGACGTTCCACGGCGCTCTCGTCTCGCGGGTCTTCGACGTCCTCCTCGGGCTTCCGCCGACGAACGACGCAGCCGCGGAAACGATTGCCGCCTACAAGCGCGCCGTCGCGCGAGGTGCCGAGGAGTATGCGGCGATCGAGAAAGCGCGCGTGGCGAATGCGAAGCCGTCGCGAACGCTCGACGCGTACGCGGGAACGTATGTCGATCCGCTTTACGGAGACATGAACTTGAAGCTCGAGAACGGCAAGCTCGCGTTTCAGTTCGCGCGCGGCGAAGTCGCCGATCTGACGCCCTGGCAATACGACACGTTCCAGGTGCGCTGGCGCGATCGCGTTTACGAAGACTTCGATACGTTCGCGACGTTCGCGCTCGATGACAAAGGCAACCCACGCCGGATGGAGATGACGCTCGGGCGCGACAAAGTCGACGCTACGCGCGCAGCCAGCGCTGCACCACGTCGTTGAGCGCCGCGGGCTCGACTGGTTTGCCGATGTGATCGTTCATCCCGGTCTGCGCGAGTCGCGCGGCTTCGCCGTCGAACGTGTCGGCAGACATCGCGATGATCGGCAGTCGCGCCGTCTCCGGATTCGCGCGGATGCGGCGCGTCGTCTCGACGCCGCCCATGTCCGGCATGTGCAGATCCATCAGCACGAGATCGAATTTCGATGACTGCAGCAGATCGAGCGCCTGTTGTCCCGTCGACGCTGTGGTCACACCGATGCCGTTGCCGCGCAAGATCTCCGTTGCGACCTCTCGGCAGATCCAATCGTCGTCGACTAGGAGGACTTGCGCGCCGTTGCTGTCACGCGGCGGCGGGGGCGCCGCCGCCCCACTGAGGACGAAAGGCTCGTCGTGGATGTATTGCACGCCGATGTAGTCGCGAATCTTCGCGAAGATCGTCTTCTCGAGGAACGGCTTCGCGACGAAGTCGTCGCAGCCCGCGGCGAGAATCTCGCCGCGCTCGTGATCGAGCGCGCTCGCGGAGAGCGCGAGGATCGGCGTGCGCGCCAGCCCGCTCAGTTTCTCGCGCGCGCGAATGCGACGCGTCACTTCGAGCCCGTCGATCGGCGTCATCCGCTTGTCCATCCAGATCAGCTGCGGCTTCCACGCGTCCCATTGCGCGATCGCCTCGTCGCCGTTCGCAGCTTCACGAACGTCGAAGCCGACTTTTGACAACAGCGTCGTCAGCACGAGCCGGTTGATCGGCGTGTCGTCGACGACGAGGATGCGCGTTCCTTCGAAGCCGGGCGCGAGTCGTGCGACGTGACGCGCTCCCGCTTCCGCTTCTTCGACGATCGCTTCGGGCAGATTCACGACCGCCGTGAACTTCGATCCCGCGCCGCGCGCGCTCACGACGGTGATGTCGCCGTTCATCAATCGCGCGAGATTGCGCGAGAGCGCGAGGCCGAGGCCTGTTCCTTCGCGCGTTCGTTGTCCGCTCTCGCTCTGCACGAACGGCTCGAAGAGTCTCGGCAACTCGTCCGCGGAGATTCCCGGACCTGTGTCTTCGACTTCAAATCGCGCGCGGCCATCGCTCCACGTCACGCGCAGACGCACGCTGCCCGCGTCGGTGAACTTCACCGCGTTGCCGACGAGGTTCAGCAGAATCTGCCGCACGCGCACTTCGTCGCCCATCACCGCGCGCGGCAGCGAGTCGTCGATCTCGCTCGTGAACTTCAGCTGCTTCTCTTCGGCGCGGATGCGCAAGACATTCTCGACGTCGCGCACGACGCTGCGCAGATCGAAGCGCGATTGCTCGAGCGTGATGCGGCCCGCTTCGATCTTCGACAGCGACAACACATCGTTGATGAGGCCGAGGAGATGCTCGCCACTGGACATGATGACGGCGAGGCCTTGCTGGTCTTCGGCGTCGCGATTCTTGCGGCGCGCCATCAGCTGCGCGAAGCCGAGGACGCCGTTGAGCGGAGTGCGGAGCTCGTGACTCATGTTGGCGAGGAACGCGCTTTTCGCGCGGCTCGCCGCGAGCGCGCGCTGTTCGGATTCCGCGAGCTCCTTCGTTCGCTCGCGCACCGTCGCTTCGAGCATTGCGGCGTGACGTCGCAACGCGCGCAGTCGCAATCGCACCGCTCCGTAAATCAGAAGCGCGATCACGGCGAGCATCGCCAATCGCGCCGGCCATGTCTCGTACCAGAACGGCGGGACATCGACGGTCGCGATCAGCGGCGCGCTCCATTCGTTCGTCCCTTCGACGCGCGCCTGCACTTCGACGCGCCAGTCGCCGGCGCTCAGGTTCTCGATGTCGAGATGATCGTCCGTCGTCGGCGTGGACCATCCGTCGCGCAGCCGCGGCACACGCACGCGGTATTGCACCGGATGCGGATCGAGCCACGGCGCCGACCAGCGGAGGTGCAGCGCGCGATCACCGCTCGCGACACGCGGAACGCTGCGCCACATCAGCGTGAGTTTCGGCGGTGTCAATTTCTTGACGGTCGGGTCATAGCGCGCGAGACCGGACATCGTGCCGACGTAGACGCTGCCGTCGTCGTCGACGATCAAGCCATTGAGGTTGCACTCTTCCTGAAGCAATCCTTCGCGCGAGTCCCAGATCGTCCACTTGCCGTCCGCGAATTTGCCGACGCCCGCGGAGCCTCCCGCCCAGATCGCGCCGTCTTTCGCGCGCGCGAGCGAGTAGATCGTCTGACCCGGGATGCCGTCGCCTTCGCCCACGCGTCGCCACTTCGCGTTCCGACGAATGGCGATGCCGCCGGTGCCCGCTGCCCAGATCTCATCGTCGGAGACTTCGAGCAATACATTGACGGAGTCGGGAATCGCGGGCTCGGAGCGCGACGAGAGTTGTCCCTTGAACACACCGTTGTTGAAGATCGAGATTCCGCGCAGCGTCGCCACCCACAGCTCGCCGTTCGCGCGCCACATCATTCCGCGCACGTGTTTGTTCTCGAGGTGCGAGTTGATCGCGTCGACGGGCTTCCACGTCTCGCCGTCGCGCGCGAAGACGCCTTCGGTCGAACTGGCGGCGTACCAGCGGCCGTCGGGACTCTTGAAGAGTCCCATCACGAATCCGTTCGCGAGCTTCAGCGTCTGATGAAATGTTTTTCCGTTCGTCGACTCGAAGATGCCAAAGCGCGTGCCGGCGATGTACGACCCCGGCGCCGGCTCCACGAACGACCGCACATCCTCGGTCAACCCTTCTTTCTCGAAGAAGCGTTGGATCGTTCCGTCGGCGTTGAGATGAATCGCGCCGGTGTTGAACGCCGAGACGAGCAGTCCGCGCGAGCTCGCGGGACGGCTCAATCCAAATGCGGAGAAAAGCGCGCGGCTCGGATTCTCGGGATCCGCCATCGGACGGTGCGACCACGCTTCGCCGATCCATTGCACGAGTCCGACGGCGTTGAGTCCGTACCAGACGTTTCCTTCGCGATCGCCGAGGACGGACATGACGCCGGCTTCGAAGGGACCGTTGGCGACGCCCCAAACGGTCCACGGCGTCGTCGCCGTTCCGAATGCGACGTGACCGCCGGCGGAGCCGGCCCAGATGCGACCGCGACGATCTTCCGCGAGGCAGCGAAATGCGCCGCGCGACCACGGCGCGAACGCGACTTGATGCCACGAGTCGCCGATGCCGTTCGTCCAGTGCACCGTGCACGATTGCGTCGCGATCCAGATGCGTCCGTCGCTCGCGGCGAGGATCGCGCCGGGACGCGAGGCGAGTCCGTCGACGTTTTCCACGCGTCCGTTCGCGATGCGCGTCGCGCCGTTTTGAGTCGCAACCCAGATCGCGCCGTCGTTCGACGCCGTGAGCGCGACTCCCGAGGCGACTTCGTTCCGTTGATGCCACGCGTCCTTCGCATCGAGCGTCCACAACGTGCCGCCGCCGTCGACGAGCCAAAGCACGCCGTCGCGCGATTCCGCGAGCGACGCGGCGCCGCGCTTCGTCGCCGCGAGCCGCCACGATGTGCCGTCGAAGATGTGCACGCCTGCCTGCGACGCGACATACACGCCGCCTGCTTTGCGCGGAATGATCGTGGTGATGATGCCGCGCACCGGCGCGCCCGCGACGGAGGGCACGGGCGTGATCGACTTACCGTCGAAGCTCGCGACGCCGTCGAGCGTTCCGATCCACAACACGCCGTCGTTGCTCTGCGCGAGCGCCATGACCGACGACTGCGGCAATCCGCGCCAGCTCGATTTGCTGAACGTCCGGAACGATCGCGTCGGCGTCCATTCCTCGCCGAACAGAAGCGAAGTGCTCAGCAGAATTGCGAGCGCGAGAATCGGGCGTGAGCGGGACATAGGACGGATCGGCAAGAGCTTAACCTGAAAACTCTTTCCACATCGAGGTAGGAAAAAGTGCCGGCCAATCACTCCTAAGTAAGGTGGGTGTGGTGCCTGCCGCGGTCCAAAATTGGGTTCCATGACGACGCTTGACGACATCGTCAACTTGACTCTCGCTGTCGTGCTGATCGTCGGCGCATACCAGTTTTACTTCTGGTGCCAGCGGCAGACCAAAGCGCGGGCTCGAAGTTTTTCTTTCCGATGGGATAACTCGATCCAGCTGCGGCCGAGGTGGGTCTGGATTTACAGCGGGATCTACTATCCGGCGATCGGCGTCGTGGTCTTGAGCGTCCGCGACCTTCGCCACTTCAACTACATGGCCTTCAGCTATCTGATGCTGCTCGGATTGCACATCCTCGTGTTTCTGGTTTTTCCCGTCGAGGTTCCTCTCGATTGGCGCAGCTACGAATCGACGATTCCCTCACCGTCGCAGCGATTCCTCACATTCGTGCAAGCGTTCGATGCGAGGAGTAATTGTTTCCCAAGCATGCACGTGAGCGTCGCGACGCTGACCGCGCTGCATACGGCGCGAAATCTCGGGTGCAGCCTCGCACTCCCGGCGCTGTTCGTCGTTCTCATCTGCGCCAGCTGCATCTTGACCAAGCAGCACTACATCATGGATCTGCCTGCGGGCTTGATCACCGGATGGCTCGCGTTCCTGCTCTTTCTGCGGCTTCTGTAATCGATCTACGACCGATCGACGAGCCCCTCGAGCTGCATGAACGTCACGCGCGGATCGCGGAGATCGGGATGCTTCAGCACCTCGAGGAACTCCTGATGATCCGGATGCAGCGGTGACGCGACGTCTTTGCTCGAGTATGCCGCGCCGCCTTCGTGACCGAAGCTGATGTACTTCTGAAACGTGACGTAGTCGGCGCCGATCTCGCGCGCGAGGCGCACGAACTCCGGCATCTCGCGGAAGTTCGCGCTCTGCACGACGAAGTTGATTCCGAAGCCGGTGACCTGATCGCCCGTTTCCGCGCCGCTCGCGTCGATGGGGAAGTATCCATCGCGATGCAGCTCGCCGAAGAAACGGAGATTCTTTTCGATGACCTCCCATCGGCCGGGGCGCCGCACATCCTCGTACGTCTCCTTCGTCGCGGCGTCGACGGAAACCTTGAGCGCGACGACGCGCTCCGCGAGATGCGGCATCGCCGCCCACTGTGCGCGCGTCAGGAGAAGACCATTCGTGAGGAGGAAGAGCCGCACGCCGCGGTACTCGTCGCCGTGCAGCGCTTCGATGATCGAGCGATAGTGGCGGCTTGCGAACGGATCGCCCCACGCGGTGAGCCACAAGCTCGTCGAATCGCCGCGCAGCAGCGGAAGGATCACGCGATCGCGCGCGCGCTCGAGCCGTTCGTTCTGCTCGCGATTCGCCATCAGAATCTCCGGCCGGCACGTCGGGCACGCGAGATTGCACGACGCGTCGTGGCCGAGGGAGAGAAGGCGAGGCGGATCATCGAGAGTGATCCTGGCTTCGTCGATGATCGCGCGAAGGCGCGGCGCGACGACCTCTTCGCGCTTCGGAAGCTGGTTGTTGACGATCGCGGGGCACAACGTCCGGCTGCAGTAGCGGAAATCGCCGTCGACGATCGAGCGCCGGATCTCCTGCGCGCCGGCCGAGTTCCAGATCGCGTCGGGCGAATCGGCGTCGATGATGTTGCCGATCGAGAACGGCAGCCACGCTGCGCAGTCGCACAAGTACGACTCGCCCATCACCTGCTCGAAGCCTGACGACGCTTCGTTCCAGCGCGTCGCTTGCGTGCTCACGAGGACTTCGAACGGCCGCGAACAAAATCGGCCGCGCAGATCGGTGATGCCGTTGGCCGCCGCGCTGTCGAGTGCGCCGCCCGCGTCGCGTCGCGCGCGCAACGCGTCGACGAGAAGGCGCGACGACTCCGGGCATCCGCTCATCAGCGTCGACGCCTGTCGCGCGAGCGCAATCGCGTCGTCGTAACGTCCGGCCGCGAGCCGGTGGCGTCCCGCGAGGATGAGCGGCTCGCGCCACACCGGCGCAGCGGCGGCGATTCGCAACGCGACGTCGACCGCTTCGATCGCGAGCTCGTTCGCGATCGCGGCCGTGATGCGATCGAGCGCCGCGAGCGATGCGCTGATGTCGCAGTACGCGCGCAAGGTCTCGCCGCGCGCGAGGATGTCTTCCTGGCCGGCGAGCCACGTCAGCGCAAATTGCAGCCGTCGCGCGAACCAGCCATTGTCGATTGCTGCGGCTCCGGTGTAGAGCACGCGCAGCGGACCTCGAAGGCGTGTCGCGAACTCGCGCACGACGGCGTCGCGCCGCGTCTCCCCCAGCCGGCTGTCGATCAGCGGTGTGATTTCGGCAGCGGCCCACGCAGCCAGGCGCATGCGCCATCGCCTGCGCCTAAGCTGAGTAAGGATTCCAAGCATTCGAGGTTTCTCGTTTCGTCTTCGCGAGGTACTCGGACGCGCTGCTCGACGCCACGACCTCCGGCAGCAGTGGCAGCAGCTGGTCCTTCAAGACTGCCTTTCGCTGCATCGTCGGATGGCGAAGGATCTCGAGCAGCTCGGCGTGGTCGGGATGAAGCGGCGACGTCACATCGAGCCTGGCGAACGTCGCCTGATCGAACGAGCCGTAGCTGGACAACCGCTGGAACCAGAAGTAGTCGACGGCGAAGCGGTCGCCGAGCTCGACGAACTCGAGCATCTCGCGGAAGTTGTCCTTCTGCACGACGAAGTTGATGGAGAGGCCGCGGAGCGTTCCGGCGCGGCGCATGTTCGCGGCGTGCTCGAGGTTCTTCATCGCCACGTCCCAATGCGCAGGCCGGCGGAGCTTCTCGTAAGTCTCCGGACGTGCAGCGTCGAGCGAGATCTCGAGGATGTCGATCATTTCCGGGAGATCGGGATACGTGTCCCATCGGGAGCGCGTGAGCATCGTTCCGTTCGTGATGAGAATGAGCGAGAGCCCCGGATACGCGGCGCGGTTCAGCGCCTTCAGGATCGACCGGAAGTGCTGGCTCGCGAATGCCTCGCCGCCGCCGCTGATGTAGGCGTGGCCTTTGACCTTCTCGAGAAGCGGAAGGATCACCTTCTCCGTCGCGCGCGCATACGCGTCCTGCTCTTCGGCCTTCGAGACGATGATCTCGGTCCGGCACGAGGGGCAGGCGAGATTGCAAGTCGGGTCGTGATTGAGCTCGACGAACTCGGGAAGCTCGTCGATCCGCGTCGTGTGCGTTTCCATGTAGCCGCGCAGCACGGGATCGGTGATCGCGTCCTTCTTCGGCAGCTTTTGCGCCGTGATGAACGAACAGAGCGTGCGGCTGCAGTACGAGAAGTCGCCGTCGAGAATCGATCGGCGGATCTCCATCGCGCGCTCCGAGTTCCAGATCTCGTCCGCCGACTCCGCCGTAAGAACGTTGCCGATCGAGTACGGCAACCACGCCGGGCAGGAGCACGGAAATGTTTCGCCGCGAAGACCGGTCGAGAAATGCGTGAACGGCAGATGGCAGAACTTGTCGCTGAGGTCGTAGTCGAGGATCGACAGCTCGGGATCCGTCGAGCCGGCGTCGCGTTTCATCCGATACCCGCGATGCAGCAACTTCTGCGCGCTGATGCAGACGGCGTCGATGCGAAGCGCGCGGCGTATGGAGTCGATGGCCTCATCGACTCTCGCATGCTCGAGCAGCAGCTCCGCATGAACGAGGAGCGCCGGGCGGTTGTCGGGGAAATCGTCGAGCACCAAAGCCGTCAGCTCGAGAGGCTCCATGGCGATCGATTCCGTAGAGACGACCGCGAGGTGCTCGATGAGCGCTCGCATCGCTTTCACTTGAAGGGAAACGTCGACATACGAGCGAAGGCCGAGAGCCTCGTGCCAGATCTTTCCGCCATCAATGCGCGAGCAGACGTCGATCAGCGTTTTGCTGAACTCCGATTGCGTCGCTTCGTTCGAGACGAATGCATCGAAGCGAGCGGCGACGCGGCGCATGAACGCGCGAAGCGTCGCGAGCATCGAGTCGCGATTGCTGTCGACGGCGACGAAACCGCGGAACGTGGCTTCGACGGTTGGCCACGACGGGGAGTGGCGGAAGTACTCGGCCGGGGAACAGATGCGGTCTCGGAACTTGCGGACGTAGGAACGGAGCATGGGGTCGCGCGCATGATACAGCGCGCGAACGCCGCGTCATTTACGCAGCCTGAAACTCTTTCTTGCTGAGGTATTTCATTCCCGTGTCGCACATGATCGTGACGACGGTCGCGCCGGCGTTGAGTCGTTCCGCGAGTCGCAATGCGGCGATGACGTTCGCGCCGGTCGAAGTGCCCGCGAAGAGGCCCTCCTCGCGCGCCAGTCGAATACACATCGCGATCGCCTCCTCGGTCGAAGCGGTTTCGATCTGATCGGCGACGCCGTCACGCCACAACGGGACGATGAAACCAGCGCCGACGCCGTCGATCTTGTGCCCGCCCGGTTTGCCGCCGGAGAGAACCGGCGATTCCGAAGGCTCGACCGCGACGACGCGAATCTTTTCGTTGCGCCGCCGCAGTCCTTCCGCGTTTCCTCGAAGCGATGCGGCGGTCCCGACGCACTGCACGAAGCCGTCGACCCGGCCCTCGGTCTGGCTCCAGATCTCGTCCGCCATCCGGTGATAGGCGGGAATCTGATCGGTGTTCTTCAGCTGATCGGTCCAGAACGCGCCGGTCTCCGATGCGATCACGCGCGCCGCTTCGACCATGTCGCGCGTCAGCTTCTCCGTCATGCGGCCGCTCTCGCTTTGCACGATCTGCAGGCGCGCGCCGAGAAGGCGCATGTGGTCGAGCTTCTCGCGCGCGAAGGCGTCGGAGGTGACGATGTGCAGCGGATGACGTTTCACCGCGCAGATCAGCGACAGCGACACGCCGGTGCTGCCGCCGGTGTATTCGACGACCGCGCCGCCCGGTTGCAGGCGGCCGTCCGCTTCCGCCGCCTCGATCATCGCGAGCGCCATCCGGTCTTTCATGCTGCCGGTCGGATTCTCGTTCTCGAGTTTCAAGAGGACGCGCGCACCGTTCGACGGAACGATGTTGCGCAGCGCGAGGAGTGACGTGTTGCCGATGCGATCGAGAACGGTGTTCATGACGGGCGTCAGCGTACGCCGTCACGCATCGCGCGCGGGCGGGATCCCGTCCATCGCTTGAATGCGCGGGAGAAAGCGCCCGGTTCCGAGAATCCCACCAGGTAGGCAGTCTCGCGTACGGAGGCCTTCTCTCCTTTTAGGTAGTGGAGCGCGAGCTTGTGGCGCAACTCATCCAGCACTTTCTCGAACGTCACGTCCTCCGCTTTCAGCTTGCGAAAGAGCGTTTGGCGGCTGAGTCCGAGCTTGCCGGCGATCATGTCGATGTTTGCTTCGCCAGTGTGCAGGACGGGAATCAGCAGTCCCTCGACGCGTCCCCTGATGGATTTCGAGCGATCGAGATTCTCGAGCAAGCCTTCGGCATGACGTTTCAACACGTCTGCAAGATAGGGATTCTGTGTCGGCGGCTTCATTTGCATGAAGGCTTCATCGATCAAGACCGCATTCATGGAGCTCTCAAAAAAGAGGGGCACGCCGAATATCCGATCGTATTGGTCGCGGTAAGCGGGCTCTTTGTGCGTGAAGGAGAGGGCCTTGGGAAATGGTTTGTTTGCGACGTCGGGCAATGACGCCAACATCGCTCGCACTCCGCAAACGCAGCGGGCAAACGCGGATTCTGTAAGAAGCGGGTTTTCGACATAGAGCCGGCTCGTGGAACGCACCCATACATCGTTGCCTTCACGGACGATGTCCATCCGATCCATCGTGTCGCCGTCATCTTCATCGAGCGCGAGAGGCGCGTAGCGACTCATCTCGCGGCGTCCGTCGTCGTTGTACCCGAGCATCGGACCGAGGACGCCGACGATCGAGATGTCCGTGAGCATGACCGCCTCACCGAACAGCAGCGAGAGCGCCGGTTCGTTGCACAACTCGATTCCCGCCTCGAGCAGGGCGAGGTAATTCGCGAGAGGAATGCGGTTGTCCTGGTTCTGGAGCTCGTCGGAATGAATGTGCGATCGCGCGAGCAGCGTCGCGCGATCGGCGCCTCGCGAGACCGCGAAATCGAGAAGCGCTTTCGGGTAGCCGGCGCAAACGGTCGGGTTACCCACGTTTGCAACCTACGGTCATGCTTTTGGTACGGCGCGTCATGTTCGTTTGTTTCCGTCGCCGATAGCCTATGCACATATGAGAGCTGCCACCAAAGCCAGGATTGCCGGTCTGTTTTGTCTGCTCATGTGCGCATTCGGCGGAGTCGCCACGTCTGCCCGCCGCGGGCTCATCGTCCATGGTAACGCGTCGGCGACGGCGACCAACATCCTGGCGCACGAGAACGCGTTTCGCCTGGCGTTTGCCGGTGATGTCCTCGTGGTCGTGACCTATCTCGTGTTCATCGCTCTCTTCTATGAGTTGATCAAACCCGTGAATCGGAGCGTCGCGCGAGTCGCAACGTTCCTCAGCCTCGTTGGCTGCGCAATCCAGGCCGGAGCATGCGTCTTCGAGCTCGCTCCGCTCGTCGTCTTGAAGAGCGCGTATCCGAGCAAATTCAAGACGGAGCAGTTACAAGAACTGGCCATAATGTTTCTGAACTTGTACACGCCAGCCTACGGCGTCGCTTTGGTCTTCTTCGCTTTCTATTGTGTGCTGCTCGGTTATCTCGTCTATAAGTCGACCTTCCTGCCGCGGACCCTGGGCGTGCTGGTGTCAATCGCCGGCCTGAGTTGGCTGAGCTTTCTATACCCGCCGTTCGCAACAAAGTATTTTCCCTACATTTTTGCGACGGCCGCGGGAGAGGGACTGCTGTATCTGTGGCTGCTTGTGATGGGGGTGAACGAGGAGAAGTTGGAAGGCAATTGATCGGCCCCAGTAGTCATCCGCGCGCATCGCACGACGTTGCTAGTTCAGCAGTGAGTACGTCCACGGCGCTGCACGCGCACGTCGGCAAATGAACGAAGCGAAGACGCACGTCACGCAACTCGATTCGTGAACACTTGTGTAAACACTCAGAAGTCGGATGCACCAAAAATGAAACGCCGCTCCGTGTGACTCTTTAGAGTAGCGCTACCGGACTCGAACCGTTGACCCCACGGTGTCAATAATGCGCCCATCCCGGGACATCCCGGGACATCCCAGGATGTACGTCGTCGCGGTAGTTTACGAGCATTCGTACGTCCCGGGATGTCTTAGGACGGCGGCGGTAGACGACCCTGCGGAAACTTCGCGAACATTACGTGATTTTGGAAGCAGCCCTGTGACGATAGAAGTCGTCGTCTGCCAACTCGGATGATCTCAATTCGAGCGATGATCTCGATTCAAGCGGCGGCCACCGCATTGTTTTCAGCGTTAGGAACCATAGCACGCGGACTCGGCGAACCACCGAAACGACGTTATGATCACAAATGCCGACGAGCCTCCGCCCGCCATCGCTCAGGGTGACGTACTGAAACGGCGATTTCGCTCGCAAGAGGAGTTCGATTTTTTTGCGTGAGTCGCCGAAATAGAGATCACCCCCAGAGAGACACATCATCTGCTGCTCGTCGGAAGACCAGAGAATTGCTCCACTCCCCGAAGCGAGCGTTGCAACAGGATCATTCAATCGAGGCACCGTCCCGGGAGCAAAGACAAACGTTTCTCCATTCCTCGAAGATACCGCGATCAGCTTTCCGCTTGGACTGAAGTGAATTTGGCGCGGTTGGCGTGAAGCAGGAATGACCGGTGCGATTGCCGAGCCGGCAGTCATGTCCGCGGGCCATACGTAGGCGGCATGATCCGCGGCGATCCCGGCCACCCACCGACCATCGCTCGAGAACTGGATTTCAGCGCTCCTGTCTCCTGAATCGTGTTTCGTGGCGATGAGCGGTGGAGCTACCGTATCGTAGTTCTCATTGATCTTCCATGTGCGAAAGTCGCCGAAGGCGGGCCGGTAAACGAGATGCCTCCGATCAGGCGAGACGGCAAATTCAGGAAGATTATTGAAGGCGTTCTGCGCCAAGGCGGTGTGCGTGACGCGTGGTTGTTCAGGATATTTTGCGAGCTCAGCCGCAGAAAGCATAAGTGATTGCCTAGATCCGCTTGGATAGAAGAACCATCCTTCACTGAAACGCACCTGCCCAGGCGATGCAAGTGAAGGGTCTTGCAGATAGTAGTCTGGCAATCTCACCACAGGATCGTCGACCGAGCGCAACCCCTTCAGTGCAAGGTTGCCGTAGCCATCTCCGACTGCAACAAAACGCGACGTTCGTTCGAAGATGACGACCGGAGGCGTGTTGAACACACCGCCGATCTTCATTGTGAATTGAGGTCGGGCGCCTGCCGCAAGCATCTCGCCCGGGTGCCATAAATAGACTTTGCCATCGCCGCTGGCAGCCGCGATCCACTTCCCGTCGAAACTCAAGCTTCCCCAACCGTGCCAGAAGCGCCAGTTTGCATCGGGCTCAGGGGTATTTGATGGGGGGACATCAAGGCGAATGGCCGGCTTCGAATCGCGCCTCAACGGAGTGTCGGCGCGCCAAGTGTACACATCTCCTGCTTTGGTAATGCCCGCGACCCACGAACCATTTCCACTTACCTTGACATTGACGAATGGAATCGGAATGGCCGCCGCCGTTTCGAAAGGCGTACCGACGCGCCATACGCGCAAGGATCCACTCGCAGTAAACGCGAGTGCCGTCGCAACGTTCTCGCTCACGATCCACTCTTCGTGCGAGACATCCTTCGATTCGGAAGTAATTTCGACGCGGGGCGGAGAAGCAACCAACGCCACGAGCAACAGACCGGCGCAGGCAGCGGCAAACTCGAGCGCGTGCCGGTGGCGGCTGACACGAATCAGATGGATTGCCGCTGCCTCGCTACGTTTTTGAGCTGTTGCATATCGCCGAATGAGGCGCAGATCGCGGCGCGGAATGATCACGCGATTGCCGCTGCGCGATAGTTCGAGATAGTGATCGAGGGCGCGATTGGCACGCTGTTCGACTGTCTGCACTCCCGCGGTGGCGTCGAAAATCGGCCGGGCGATGTAGTCGTGGAGGAGGTTGTATCTTTCCTCGTCTTCCTGAATGACGATGAATGCGTTGAGAGCGCGCTTGATCACGGTCTCGACATGTCGGTGGACGATGTCACTCGGAATGGAGCTGCCGGCTGATGCCTGCACGAGGACTATGATCTCGCTGAACGTCAATCCGACGGGGCGCTTCGTGTCGGCATTGTCAGCACACAGCAACCGAAGAGCGGCGCGCGCACAGACCTCGAAATCGCGCTGGTTGTTCCCCGCTGGCGGGCGAACGATCTCACTGACGTACGACTGAAGAATGCCGCTCGCGCCGTCCGCGGCACGATAGGCGTCGAGATCGTAGATTCGTTGCTCGACCAGGCGGCTGGCGACAAGCTGCATCTCCACGGGGCGCACTTCACCTCCGTGTTCAAGATCGCTGATTAGCGTTTCCTTCAGCGCATCCGCGAACGGAACCTTGTCATGTTCAGCGGCGGCATCGAGGACGACAGCGGCCTGATTCGTGTCCCAGTTCCTCACCCGATGCCAAAAGCGCGTATCGAGCGGCTGCTCGATCCACGCCGACATTTCTTCGAGGTCGTCGACGAACTCCTTGCGAATGCCGATGAGCATGCGCACCGCGAAGTGTCGATCAGCATAGATCTCACCCAGCACGCGCAGAAACGGCTGCCGCTCCACGGAGAGCCGCCGCGCAACAAAGAACTCTTCGAACTGGTCCCAGATGATGATGATCGGTTTGCCTACGTTCAACGCTGCCGCGGACTTGAGGGCTTCCGCCAACGTCGCTCGTTCGGCAACACCGTCCGTCGTGCGCCGGATCTCGCGCACTGCTGCGCTTCCGGGATCGGCCCCTGTTCGCTCGACGTTAAAAACTACGAAGCCTTGTTCCTCTAGCGCGGGAATGACAGCGGAGCGCAGAAGCGACGTCTTGCCGCTGCCGGCTTCGCCGCTCACGCACGCGAACCGGCATTCTCGGCTGCGCAGTTTCGTTACCAGCGCGGACCTGTCGTTGGAGCGGCCAAGCAACGTGTCGCGCTTATCGAATGGCAGAAGTCCACGGAAATATTGGCCCGAATCGCTTGGCAGCGCTTCGACGTCGAGCTTGGGCCGCCTTTGACGCGCGCGATGTCTCGTGAACGCGTACCACGTTGCGCTCGCGATCAGCACTCCAGCCGCGATCTCAGCGACGAGTGGCGAGCTTTTGAAACTCGCCACAGCAGCGGTGATCGCAGCGCTAATCCCAACGACCACCTGCAGGACCTCGACGAAACGACTGGCACCGCCTAGCGGACCGTCCGCTTCCGCGCTCTTCGGCAACATAAGATCCTCAATTTTTTAACGATGCCATTAAGTATGCAACAGATGCTGGTGCTGAATTGCGCCTATCCTGCGTCATGGCCGTCAAGGTCTTCTCGTCGTGGCCACCCTCGGCTCCTCGGCGGCGAAGTCATCATCCGCGGTTACTTTGCGCTGAAGCTCGCCGACGCATGGAAGCGCTCGACACGTCGACGTCAATGTACGGCGGGATCAATAGGGCGAAAATGCGCAACCTTCTTCGCAACATCGGGCGAGCGCATCGAGTTCACGAGCGGATGCGAAGTTGTTCGATTTAGCCAGGAGACGTCCGTAGCACGATCACGCCAGCTGCGAGCGGCGAAGAACTTGCCAGCGTACGTCGCACGCCGTGCCGAACGGCGAGCGCGTTCTTCTCCGGTATCGCGAGGCGCAGATCTATGCGTCCGCGATCGGACGGCACATCGATGCTCGGGAGCATCCGAGTCGGAGGCAAGCATCGGCCAACATCCCAGCGGAAGGGCAACTCTTCATTCGCCTCGTCTACGAGAGCGTTGCCGGGAAGACTCCAGAAGTGCTGCGAAGACACGCCGTGTCCCGTTCTGATCGGCCACGGTAATCGGAACGTCGGTTCCCGGCAGTCGAATCAGAAAATGGAAACGCCGCTCGGTCTTGCTAACCAGAGCGGCGGTGAGTCGTTCCCCTTGGTAGGCGCTACCGGACTCGAACCGGTGACCCCCACCGTGTGAAGGTGATGCTCTACCGACTGAGCTAAGCGCCTGAGGGTCGGAACTTTCGCAACGAACTGCCCGCGAAGGCTATTCCGAATCCTTTGCGTGCGTCAACCTATGTTGAAATGCGCGCGCATGCGGCGCATTGCTACGGTGGTGGGGGCGGTGGCGGCGGGGGTGGCGGTCGAGCGGTTTCTCATCGCGGCGCCGCGGTATCGCGGGCCGCGCAGCGATCACTTCGACGGAGTCAAGTTCCACAATCTCGATCCGGGATGGCAGAGCGAGCGCTCCTTTTTGAAGTGGCGGATGGAGCGGGTCGCCGGAGTTTGGCCGCGGTGGATTGATGATCCGCCGGGGGAGCGACCGCAACATCGCGTGGGGGACAAGCGCCTCAGAGTCACGTGGATCAACCACTCCACGACGCTGCTGCAATTCGACAACGTCAACATCTTGACTGATCCGATCTGGTCCTTGCGCTGCTCGCCCGTGCAGTTCGCGGGGCCGAAGCGGCATCGTGCGCCGGGGATTCGTTTCGACGACCTGCCGCCGATCGACGCCGTTCTCGTCAGTCACAATCACTACGATCACTGCGACCTGCCGACGTTGCGACGAATCGACACGCAGCGCATCTTCACGCCGCTCGGCAACGGAGCGGTCATCGGGCGGCGCGCGATCGAGTTGGATTGGTGGGAAGCAGCGAAACTGCGCGACGACATCACCATCACTTGCGTTCCGTCGCAGCACTTCGCGGCGCGCGGGTTGAGCGATCGCGACGCGAACTTGTGGGGCGGTTTCGTCATCTCCGCGCCGTCGGGCAACATCTACTTCGCCGGCGACACCGGATGGGGCGGACACTTTGCCGAGATCGCGAAGCGCTTCGCGCCGATCCGCCTCGCGCTTCTGCCGATCGGCGCGTATCTTCCGCGCTGGTTCATGAAGCCCGCGCACATCGATCCCAACGAAGCCGTCGACGCGCACAAGGTCCTCGGCGCGCACTCCAGCGTCGCCATCCACTTCGGCACCTTCAACCTCGGCGACGACGGCGAGTCACAACCCGGCGATGATCTGCGCCGCGCGCTCGACGCGAAAGGCGTGACCTCGTTTCACATCATCAAACACGGAGAGGGATTCGAATGCTGACGACGTTCCTGTTTGCGGCGCTTCTGCAGAGCAGCGACCTCTATCGACTCCGCGCCGTCACGAGCGCGGCGATCGCGCCGGACGGCAAGCGCGTCGCGTACGCGATCGAGCGCAATGAGAAAACCGGCCGGCCGGTGCAGCAGATCAGCATCATCGATCTGACGACGAAGAAGAACGTCGCGATCGGCGACGGACGCTCGGGCGATCCGCATTGGTCGCCCGACGGATCGTGGCTCGCGTTCGGTGGAAAAGTCGGCGAGAAGAGCGGACTCGCGATCGTGCGCGCGGACGGCAGCGGCGCGCGATTCCTCGCGCCGATCGAGGGAACGAACGGGCCGATTCCGATGCAGGGATCGGACATCGCATGGTCGCCGGACGGCAAACAGATTGCCTTCGTCTCCGCGACGCCTGGCCCCGAGACCGCGGAAGCGACCGGCGATCCCGTCGTCATCCGCCGCTATCTGTACAAGCCGGATTTCGCCGAAGGAAACACGCGCTTCAACGACAACAAGCGACTGCACATTTTCGTGTGCGACGTCGCGAGCGGCGCGGTCAAGCAGCTCACCGACGGCACGCACAGCGAGCACTCCATCGACTGGTCGCCCGACGGCCGCGAGATCCTCTTCGTCTCCAATCGCGAGTCGGACGAAGATCAGTTCTTCAACTTCGACGTCTTCGCGTTGCGCGTCGACGACAAATCGATTCGACGCATCACCGCGACGGAGAGCGCGGAGTATCAGCCGCGTTGGTCGCCGGACGGCAAGTCGATCGTGATGCTGGCGACGAAGCGCGGACTCACCGATCTCGAGACGACGATGGAGGACACGCACGTCTGGGTGATGAACGCGGACGGCAGCGAGCGCCGCGAGCTCGGCAACGCCATCGATCAACGCCAGCTCAACGCGCAGTGGTCGCCGGACGGCAAGGGCGTTTACTTCGTCATGCTCGATCAGGGGAATCAGCGGCTCATGCGCATTCCGGCGAACGGCGGATTCGCCGATCGCGTCATGACCGCGACCGGCCGCATCGGCGACTACTCCATCGCGCGCGACAACAGCGTCGCCTACTCCTTCGCATCTCCCACCGACCTCGGCGAGCTGTACGTCGACGCCAACCGCATCACATCGCTCAACGACGACGTGTTGAAGAACGTCACCATCGCGGAGACCGAGGCGTTTCGATTTGCGTCGAATGACAACAAGTACAGCGTTCAGGCGTTTCTGACGAAGCCGATTGGAATGACCGCGACGTCGAAGCATCCGCTGATCGTCGTCATTCACGGCGGTCCGCATGGGCAGCAGGGGCCGCAGTTCACGTTCAAGCATCAGGTGTACGCGGCGCGCGGCTATGCCGTGCTGATGGTGAACTACCGCGGCTCGGTCGGATACGGACAAGCATTCGCCGACGCGGTCTTCGGCGATCAGAACGGCAACGAAGGACAGGACGTTTTGTACGGCGTCAGCGCGGCACTGCGCCGCTATCTCTGGATCGATCGCGATCGCGTCGCCGTCGAAGGCGTGAGCTACGGCGGGCAGTTGAGCGCGTGGCTCATCACGCAGACGCGCATCTTCAAGTCGGCGATTCCGATCGCCGCGATCACGAACCTCGTCAGTTACAACTACACGACGTACTACAACCAGTACGAGCAGATGGAGTTCGGCATCTTCCCGCATCAG
>Ga0105245_10001467_pt1 | contig 21315 bp, 17 predicted proteins | sample KBSM54metaG_FD_81523 | JGI IMG/M metagenome (GOLD analysis project Ga0105245, IMG submission 81523) | Miscanthus rhizosphere microbial communities from Kellogg Biological Station, Michigan, USA - KBS M5-4 metaG | ecosystem: Host-associated > Plants > Roots > Rhizosphere > Soil | place...
CCCGGGGAAAGTCCAGGTCGTCGTCGATGGCGGCCCGCACGTTGTCGAGGGCGGCGTCGCCCTCCCCCGCCGCCCGCCAGCGGGCCAGGCGGTCGGTGGCGACCGGGAGGAGGCCCTCGTGCCACGCCCACGGGCCCCGGTAGGAGTGGTCGAGGATGGCCAGGCGCACCGCCATCGGGTCCCACGCCTGGACCAGCTCGCTCACGAACACCAGGTTCCCCAGCGACTTCGACATCTTGACCCCGTCGAGCTCGACCATCGGCGCGTGCAGCCACCGGCGGACGAAGCGCTCCCCGATGGCGGCCTCCGACTGGGCCGCCTCGCACTCGTGGTGGGGGTAGATCAGGTCGCTGCCGCCGCCGTGGAGGTCGATGCTCGTGCCGAGCTCGCGCAGGGCCAGGGCCGAGCACTCGATGTGCCAGCCGGGTCGTCCCGGGCCCCACGACGAGGGCCACGACGGCTCGTCGGGCGCCGACGGCTGCCACAGGACGAAGTCGAGCGGATCCCGCTTGACCGGGTCGTCGGGGTTGCCGCCCCGCTCGGCCGACAGCTTCAGCATCTCGTCCCGGCCGAGGTGGCTGACCTGGCCGAAGTGCTCGAACGAGGCCACGTCGAAGTAGACCGCGCCCCCGGCCTGGTAGGCGTGGCCCCGGTCGATGACCATCCCGATGAAGCCGAGGATGTCGTGGATGGCCGACGTGGCCCGGGGCTCGCTGAAGGCGGGGAGCATGCCCAGGGCCTTCATGTCGGAGTCGAACCGGGCCACCTCCCGGGCGGCCAGGTCGAGGTAGCCGATGCCCAGCTCGCGGGCCTTGCGCAGGAGGTCGTCGTCGACGTCGGTGACGTTCCGGACGCACAACGTGCGGTAGCCCTCGTCCCGCAGCCGGCGCTGGACGACGTCGTAGAGCAGGTAGGTGGCGGCGTGGCCGACGTGGGTGGCGTCGTACGGCGTGATCCCGCACGTGTACATGGTGACGACCCGGCCGGGCGTGAAATCCAGCACCTCCCGGCGGGCGGTGTCGTAGAACCGCACGGTCGACCTAGGACTGGCTGACGGAGTCGATGCCGGTGAGGCGGAGGCTGGCCTTGCGAAAGCGCACCAGGACGGCCGTGAACGCCTCCACCGTGCCCGCCAGGGCCAGCGAGCCGGCCGAGAGGGGGCGGAGGTCGGGAATGGCCCGCACCAGGGCGGACGTGGCCTCCAGCGCCTCCGCGTGATCGGTGCAGATGAGGACGTCGCCCTCCATCCGGTGGTCGAGCTGGCCCAGCTCCCGGGCCGGGACGTGCTGGAAGGCGGCTGCCACCATGGCGTCGGGGGCCGCCAGCTGCACCGCCGCCGCCACCGACCCCGCCGGCAGGTGCACCGGCAGCAGCTCCCGACCGACCTTGGTCAGGGCGTTGCCCATGGAGACGACCACCTTGCCCCCGAGGGCGCCCGCCACCGAGGCCACGGTGGGTTCGGCCGCCGCCCACTGGGTGGCCACCACAACCAGCGTCGACTTGGCCGCCGCCTCGTTGGTGGCCGGCTCCAGGCTCAGGCGCCGCCCCGCCCAGCGGGCCCGCAGCTCGTCGCACACGGCCGCCGCCTTGTCCTCCGAGCGCGAGCCCACGACCACGTCGTAGCCGACCGACGCCAGGCGGGCGGCCAGCGCCTGGCCGGCGGGGCCCGTGCCCCCGAGGATGCCGACGTCCATCCCGCCAGACTGGCACGAACCGGCGGTCGTGGCGCAACCCGACCCCCGCCCGGGGCGATTGCTCCGCGCAATTGCCCCGTCGAGGGGGTGAGCGCGCGAAACTGGTCGGCGTTGGGTACACGAGAAGGGTGAGACCGACCTTCCCCCTGGTGCGGCTCCGGGGCGTCCCGGTGGGTGCCCACTGGTCGTGGCCGGTGGCGTTCGCCATCGTGGCCTGGACGCTGGCCCGGTCGGTGTTCCCGTCCGCCTACCCGGGCGTGGGCGGGGTCGGCCACGTGGCCATGGCCCTGGTCGTGACCGGCCTGCTGTTCGCGTCGGTGGTGGCGCACGAGCTGGCCCACGCGGTGGCCGCCCGCCGGGAGGGGATGCCGGTCACGGGCGTCACCCTCTGGCTGCTGGGAGGCGTGTCCGACGTGGGAGACCGGGCCCCGGCCCCGGGGCCGGAGCTGCGGGTGGCGGCCTCCGGGCCCGCCGTGTCACTCGGGTTGGCCGCCGTCATGGCCGTCGCCGCCTCCTGGGGGAAGGGCCACGGCTGGCCGGAGACGGTCCACGGCGTGCTCGAGTACGTCGCCCGCCTCAACCTGGTGGTGGCCGCCTTCAACCTCATCCCCGCCCTCCCCCTCGACGGGGGCCGCATCCTGCGGGCGTGGCTGTGGCGGCGCCCGGGGGGCCTGGTGGCCGCCACCCGCGCCGCCACCCGCGCCGGCCAGGCCTTCGGCGCCACCCTGGTCGTGGTCGGCCTCCTCGACCTGTGGGCCGGGGCCCGTCTCCTCGGCGGGTGGCTGGTGGTGCTGGGGGCGTTCCTGCTGCGGGCCGCGTCCGCCGAGCTGACCGACGCCCACACCCGCAACCGGCTGGACGGGCTCACCGCGGCCGACGTGATGGCGTCCGACCCGGGGGTCGTGCTGAACGACACGCCGGTGGCCCGGCTGGTGGAGCACCCGCCGGCGCCGGAGCGGTCGGGCTACCCGGTGCTGGGCGGAGGACGCCTGTTGGGCGTGGTGACCCTCGCCGCCGCCCGCAGGGTGCCCTCCGGGGAGCGGGCCGGCCGGCTGGTGGAGGAGGTGATGACGCCGCTGGACGACGTCCCCATGGTGGGCGCCGCCGACGCCGTCGTCGACGTGGTCGACCGGCTGAACGGCGCCAACCGCACCGGGCAGGTGGTGGTGGTCGACGACGGGTGCGTGGTCGGGATCCTCGACGAGGCCGACGTGGCCGGCGCCCTCGACCGGGGATCGTCGCCGGGCTCGGTGGCGGCACGGGGGGCCGGGCCCGGGGCATGGACGGTCATCGCCCTGGTGTGCCTGGTCGCCGGCGCTGCCCTCTTCCGCCCGCCGTACGTGGTCGTCGTCCCCGGGCCGGTGGCCGACGTGACCGACGACGTCACCGTGAGGGGGGTTCCGGTCACGCCCGTCAACGGCCGCTACCTCGTGCCCACCGTCGAGGTCCAGCGGCGAAGCGCCCTGGGCATCCTCGTGGCCGCCCTCGGCGACGGCCGCCGGATCATCCCCGTCGGCCAGGCGGACGAGGTCGACGCCGGCGCCCACGGCCACCCGGGCGTCTTCCGGGAGACACGCACCCTCGCCGCGGCCGCAGCCGCCCTCTCCCAGGGCCTGCCCGCCACCATCACCGGCACGGGGGCGGTGGTCGTGGCGGTGCGGCCGGGATCGCCCGCAGCCGGCGCCCTCCGCCCGGGCGACGTCGTCCTGGCCGTCGACGGCCGCCCCGTCAGCCAGGGGGCGCTGCTGGCGGAGACGGTGCGGGCGACGGCGCCTGCCTCCGCTCTCACCCTGTCGATCGAGCGGGACGGCGGGGTGCTCGACGTCATCGTCACCACCGGCGACCGCGGCATCGGCATCACCGTGGAGACCCGCGACCTCACCGTGGAGCTGCCGTTCGAGGTCCGATTCTCGGGCCGGGCTGCCGGTGGACCAGGTGCGGGGCTGGCCTACGCTCTCGCCATCGCCGACCTGCTCTCCACCCGCGACGTGGCCCAGGGCCGCACCATCGCCGCCACCGGCACCATCGACGCCGACGGCGCGGTGGGACCGGTCGACGAGCCGCGCGCCCTGGCCGACGCCGCCGCCGGGGCCGGCGCCGCGGTCCTGGTCGTGCCGGAGATCCAGGTCGACGGCGCCCGCCACGGCGGGCTGCGGGTGGAGGGGGTGCAGAACCTGGCTCGGGCCCTGGAGGCCCTGTCGACGACGGTGTGACGTTCCGCCACGGCGTGGCCAGCGGCGATCCCCTGCCCGACACGATGGTGCTGTGGACCCGGTGGACGCCCCCTGGCGGCGCGGTCCCTTCCGAGACCGACGTCGAGTGGGTCGTCGCCCTCGACCCCGACCTCCGCCAGGTGGTGGCCGGGGGCGCCGTCTCGACCGGCCCCGACGCCGACCACACGGTCAAGGTCGACCCCGGCGGGCTGTCCCCGGCCACCACCTACTGGTACCGCTTCTCGGCCCAGGGCGAGCATTCCCCCACCGGCCGCACCCGCACCGCCCCGGCCGCCGGCGCGTCACCCGACCACCTCCGCCTGGGCGTGGTCTCGTGCTCCTCGTTCTCCGACGGCTGGTTCCACGCCTACCGCCACCTCGCCCGCCGCGACGTCGACGTCGTCGTCCACGTCGGCGACTATCTCTACGAGAACGGGCGCCACGCGGGCAAGGGGCCCCGCCGCCACCCGCCGGGACGGGCCGTCCGCCTCGACGGCTACCGGACCCGCCACGCCCTCTACAAGACCGACCCCGACCTCCAGGCCCTCCACGCCCGCCACCCGATGGTCGCGATCTGGGACGACCACGAGCTGGCCGGGGGAACGTGGTCGGGCGGAGCCCACCAGCACAGCCCCCGCCGGGACGGGCCGTGGGAGGAGCGCCGCGCCGCCGCGGTCCGGGCCTACTGGGAATGGATGCCGGTCCGGCCGCCCGACCCGGCCACGCCCACGCGGATCTACCGGGCGTTCCGCTGGGGCGACCTGGTCGACCTGGTCATGGTCGACGCCCGTCTGATCGGCCGGGACGAGCCCCCGGGCCGGGGCAAGGGCGTGGTCGTCCGGGTCTCCGATCGCAGCCGGACGATCCTGGGAACCACGCAGCGCCAGTGGCTGGAGGCGCAGGTGACGGCGTCGACCGCCCGCTGGCGGGTGCTCGGCAACCAGGTGGTGCTGGCGCCGACGCCACTCGTCGCCGGCCGCCTCCTCAACCCCGGGCAGTGGGACGGCTACCCCGAGGAGCGGGACTGGCTCTATCGGGTGCTGGCCGCGGCGGGGGGCAACGTCGCCGTCCTGAGCGGCGACATCCACTCGTCGTGGGCCAACGACCTGCCGGTGGGGGCGGAGTTCGTCACGCCGTCGGTGTCGTCGCCTGCCTTCGCCAGCATCCTGGTGCCCGGCGGGCGGGTGGGCGCGGCCGCCGCCGAGCGCACGTTCCGATGGCAGAACCGCCACGTCCGGATGGTGGAGCTCCGTCACCACGGCTACGTGGTCGTCGACGTGTCGCGGGAGCGCATCCGGGCCGACTGGTGGCACGTCGACACCGTCCTCGTCCCGTCCGACGAGGAGACGTTCGCCGGCGCATGGGAGCTGCGGTGGGGGCATCCTGGACTGGTACGGGTCGAGGGGCCGGGGTAGGAGGACGCCATGGCATACGAGAGGAAGAAGCCGGTCGACGAGTCGAGCGAGGCCCTCGGGGTGCTCCTGGAGGAGGCGGCGCGCCTCCGCCGGGAGGTGGAGGGCCTGCGCCAGCTGCTGACCACCAACGACATCGCCTTCCAGGTCGAGGGCGACGTCAAGTTGACCGCGAACTTCGGCCTCTTCGAGTTCGCCTGTCACGACGACGACGGGACGCCCGTCCCCGACGAGGGCGTTCCCGGGCTGCGGGCGCTCTGCGAGCGGGTGCTCCAGCCCATGCGGGACCGCTTCGGCGTGTGCTCGGTGTCGTCCGGGTTCCGCACCGAGGCCTACAACGCCTCGGTCGGTGGCGCCCCCAACTCGTACCACGTGTACCCGTTCCACGTCGACGAGGTGGCGGCCGCGGCCGACGTCACCTTCCGCGACGGCACCCTCCAGGAGTGGGCCGACCTCGCCGACCAGCTGCTCGACGGCGGCGGCGGGGTCGGCCGGTACTTCGACGCCGGCTTCCTCCACGTCGACAACGGCGCCCGCGTCTGGCGCCAGTAGGGGCGGGGGGGCCTACCCCGCCTCGGCCAGGAGCTTGCCCAGCCGGGTGAGGCCCTCCTCCAGGGCGTCGTCGCCCAGCGCGTAGGACAGGCGGGCGTAGCCGGGGGCGCCGAAGGCCTCACCCGGCACGATGGCCACCTTGGCCACGTCGAGGACCACGCCGGCCAGGTCGAGGGTGGACTCGATCCGCCGGCCGCCGATCTCCCTGCCCAGGATGCCGGCGAAGGACGGGAAGGCGTAGAACGCACCCTCGGGCTCGAGGACGGTGACGCCGGCCATGGCCGAGAGCATCTCGAACATCTTCTTCCGGCGGCGGTCGAACGCCTCCCGCATGGCCGCCACGGGGGCCATGTCGCCGGTGAGGGCGGCCACCGCCGCCATCTGCGACACGTTGGCCACGTTGGACGTGGCGTGGGACTGGAGGTTGGTCGCGCCGGCGATGACGTCCTTGGGGCCGATCATCCACCCCACCCGCCAGCCGGTCATGGCGAACGTCTTGGCCACGCCGTTGATCACCACCGCCCGCTCGGCCAGCTCGGGGACCACGGCCGGCATCGACGAGAACCGGTGGTCGCCGTAGACCAGGTGCTCGTAGATCTCGTCGGTGACCACCCACAGGCCCTTCTCCGCCGCCCACCGGCCGACCTCGGCCGTCTGCTCGGGCGTGTAGACGGCGCCCGTGGGGTTCGACGGCGACACGAACAGGAGCACCTTGGTGCGGTCGGTGGTGGCCGCCTCCAACGCCTCCACCGAGGCCCGGAAACCGGTGGTCTCGTCGGTGGGCACCGCCACCGGCACGCCCCCGGCCAGGCGGATCGCCTCCGGGTAGGTCACCCAGTAGGGCGCGGGCATGAGGACCTCGTCGCCCGGGTCGAGGAGGGCGGCGAAGGTGTTGTAGACCGCCTGCTTGGCCCCGTTGGTGATCAGGACCTGGGCCGCGGTGGTCGGGTAGCCCGAGTCACGGACGGTCTTGGCCGCCACCGCCTCCCGCAGCTCGGGCAGGCCCCCGGCCGGCGTGTAGCGGTGGTTGCGGGGCACCCGGCAGGCGGCCGCGGCCGCCTCCACGATGTGGTCGGGCGTGGGGAAGTCGGGCTCCCCCGCCCCGAAGCCGATGACGTCCTCCCCCGCCGCCTTCAGGGCCTTGGCCTTGGCGTCGACGGCCAGGGTGGCGGATTCTTCGATGGACGCAATACGAGCGGAGACACGAGCCATGTCTGTAAGAGTTGCACACGCGATGGCTCCCCCGATCCCCGATATTCGCCTGCCCCCCGATCTGCTGCCCTCCGACGGGCGCTTCGGGAGCGGGCCGTCCAAGGTCCGCCAGGCGTCGGTCGACGCCCTGGCCGCGGCCGCCCCTGCCTACCTGGGCACCAGCCACCGAGCCACGACCGTCCGCTCGATGGTCGGCCGCCTGCGATCCGGGCTCTCGGACCTGTTCGCCCTACCCGACGGCTACGAGGTCGCCCTGGGCAACGGGGGGGCGGCCCTGTTCTGGGACATGGCGACGTTCGGCCTCATCGAGCGGCGCAGCCAGCACCTCACGTTCGGCCAGTTCTCGGCGTCGTTCGCGGCCGCGGCCGCGGCCGCGCCCCACCTCGACGATCCCGACGTCATCACGTCGGCGCCCGGCACCCACCCCCTCCCCCGGCCCGACCCCGACATCGACGCCTACGCCCTCACGCACAACGAGACGTCCACCGGGGTGGCCATGCCCGTGCGCCGCCCGGCCGGCGACGGACTGGTGCTGGTCGACGCCACGTCGGCCGCGGGGGGGATGCGGGTCGACCCCACCCAGTTCGACGCCTACTACTTCGCCCCCCAGAAGTGCTTCGCCGCCGACGGAGGCCTGTGGCTGGCCCTGCTCTCCCCCGCCGCCGTGGAGCGGGTGGAGCGGGTCAAGGCCGCCGGCCGGTGGATGCCGGCCGCCCTCGACCTGGGGCTGGCCCTGGAGAACTCCCGTCTCGACCAGACCTACAACACGCCCGGCCTGGCCACCATCTTCCTCATGGTCGACCAGGTGGAGTGGATGCTGGCCGGCGGGGGCCTGGCCTGGGCCGCCTCCCGGTCGGAGGCCTCGGCCGCCGTCCTCTACCCGTGGGCGGAGGTGTCCGACTACGCCACGCCGTTCGTGGCCGACCCCGGCCAGCGCAGCCCGGTGGTGGGCACCGTCGACCTCGACGACTCGGTCGACGCCAACGTGGTCGCCGCCGTCCTGCGGGCCAACGGCATCGTCGACACCGAGTCCTACCGCCGCCTGGGGCGCAACCAGCTCCGCATCGCCATGTACCCGGCGGTGGAGGCGTCCGACGTGGCCGTCCTCACCCGGGCCGTCGACCACGTGGTGGGCGAGCTCCTCACACAACCCTCATAGTCCGGTGGTCGGGCGATCACCCCCGGTGCCGACAGTCGGGACATGCGAATGAGACGAATCCTCGGAGTGGCCGTCGGAGCAACGATCCTCGTGGTCGTGGGAGCGGGCGCGGTGGCGTGGGCCGGCCCCGGGCTGCATCAAGGCGGATCGGGCGACCCCGCCCTGCGGGAGGCGGCCAAGGCCTGCGCGGAGGAGGCCAAGGCGGCCAACCCGGGCGCCGACCGGGCCACCATCCGGGCCGCGGCCAAGCCCTGCCTGGAGGCGGCCGGCATCCCCCTGCGCGACCTCACGCCCGAGCAGCAGGCCCGCCGCGACGCCCTGCGCGCCTGCGTGCAGGCGGCCAGGGACGCCAACCCCGGCGCCGCCCGTCCGGTGCTCCGGGACGCGGTCAAGGGATGCCTCGGGGAAGCCGGCATCACACCCGGCGCGGCCCGGGCCCGCCTGCGCCAGTGCGTCGCCGACGCCAGGGCCGCCAACCCCGACGCCGACCGGGCGACCCTCCGCCCGATCGTCCGGGAGTGCATGACCGCCGCCGGCTGACCGGGGCCGGCCCTTCAGTTTCGGCGCCGTTCCGCCGATGAGGGGAAGGTGGACCTCCACCCGGCGACCGACCTGGCCGCCCTCTACCGGGAGCTGCAACCAGGGCTGTTGCGCTACCTGCGGGCGGTGGCTCCGGCGACGGCGGAGGACCTGGCCGCCGACGTGTGGGTCGAGGTGGCGGCGTCCGCCCACCGCTTCCAGGGCGACCAGGCCGCCTTCCGGGGCTGGATCTACACCATCGCCCGGCGCCGGGTGATCGACGGCCAGCGCCGGGCCGGGCGCCGGCGGACCGATCCCGTCGCCCGCGACCGGATGGCCGCATTCTCCGGCAGCGAGCGCCCCGACGAGCTCGTCCTCGACCGGGCCAACACCGAGGCCGCCATCGCCCACGTGGTCGCCGTCCTCTCCCCCGACCAGGCCGAGGTCGTGCTCCTCCGGGTGATCGGCGGCCTGCGTGTGTCCCAGGTGGCCGAGCTCCTCGGGAAACGCCCGGGCACGGTCCGCGTCCTCCAGCACCGCGGCCTCCGCCGCCTGGCCGACCACGGCCCCCGGGAGTCGCTCAGCGCCTAAGAAAGCGTAACGCCCGCCGCCGCTCGCACGATTGGACCGGTACATCCGGCTCCACTCGGGCCTCGACGCGCGGAGGTTCTCCCACCCCTTGTCACGAATCGGTCGATACACGGCGGCGACCCTTGCCGGACTGACCCTGCTCCTCCCCACCGCCGGCCCCTCCCTGGCCGCCGACACCACCGCGGTGGGCGTCGGGGCCGGCGCCTACGTCGACGAGTACGCCTTCGACGTCTACGTCGAGCAGGAGATCGAGAGCGCGCTCCTCGCCGACGGCCGCTTCCAGGAGGTGGGGGTCTTCGTCAACGTCACCCACGGCAACGTGATCCTGAGCGGCATCATGACGCCGGAGCTGCACTTCGCCGTCCAGCAGCTGGTGGCCGACACCCTGGGCGGGCTCCCCCTCACCCTCCCCTTCGCCTTCGTCATCCGCATCCCCACCGGGCTGGTCCTGCCCAACCTGGGGGTCGCCCTCGACGTGGTGCTGCCCGACCTCACTGCCGCCCTGAGCACGCTCGGGGTGACGGACAGGATCGTCGCCTAACCAGGTTTCACGGCCGGGGGGGCCGCAGGCTCGTCCCCAGCGACGCGGTTCGGGCCTTAGCCCCCGGACACGTCCTGGGGACGGGCCTTGCCGGCGGAGATCCACGGCATCATGGCCCGCAACTCGGCGCCCACCTTCTCGATCGGGTGCTCGGCGCCCCTGGCCCGCAGCTCGTTGAACCGGGGCCGCCCGGCCTTGTTCTCCGCGATCCACTCGTTGGCGAAACGGCCGTCCTGGATCTCGTCGAGGATGCGCCGCATCTCGGCCCTGGTCTCGGCGTTGATGATCCGGGGGCCGCGGGTGAGGTCGCCGTACTCGGCGGTGTCGGAGATCGAGAAGCGCATGCCGGCGATCCCCTGCTCGTACATGAGGTCGACGATGAGCTTCACCTCGTGGAGGCACTCGAAATACGCAGATTCGGGCTGGTAGCCGGCGTCGACCAGGGTCTCGAAGCCGGCCATGATCAGCTCGGTGAGCCCGCCGCAGAGCACGACCTGCTCGCCGAACAGGTCGGTCTCCGTCTCCTCCTCGAAGGTCGTCTCGAGCACGCCGGCCCGGGTCGCGCCCAGGGCGTGGGCGTAGGAGAGGGCGAGGGCCTTGGCCTTGCCCGAGGCGTCCTGCGACACGGCGATGAGCGACGGCGTGCCCCCACCCGACTCGTAGGTGCGTCGCACCAGGTGGCCGGGGCCCTTGGGCGCGACCATGCCCACGTCGAGGCCCGGCGCCGGGTTGATGAGACCGAAGCGGATGTTGAGGCCGTGGGCGAAGAAGAGGGCGTCGCCGTCGCCCAGGTGGGGGGCGATCTCCGACTCGTAGACCGCCGCCTGCTCGGTGTCGGGCAGCAGGATCATCACCAGGTCGGCCTCCGACGCGGCCTGGGCGATGGTGGTGACCCGCAGGCCGGCCGCCTCCGCCTTGGCCCACGACTTCGACCCCTCCCGCAGGCCGACCCGCACGTCGACCCCGGAGTCCTTGAGGTTGAGGGCGTGGGCGTGGCCCTGGGACCCGTAGCCGATCACGGCCACCTTGCGGCTGCCGATGAGGCCGGCGTCGGCATCCTTCTCGTAATAGACGTTGGCCATCGGGAGTCCTCCTGAAGTCAGTGGAAAAACGGTAGCCGCAGCTCAGCCGGCGCGGCGGAGCCGGGTGGGGTGGGGCTGCCGCTCGAGCCGGGGCAGCGCGACCCGCCCCGTGCGCTGGAGCTGGGTGATGCCGAAGCCCCGCATGAGGTCCTCGAAGTCGTCGAGCTTCGACGGTGGGCCGGCCAGGACCACGGTGATGGCGTCCGTGCCCACGTCGATGATGCGGCCCTCGAACACCTGCACCAGCTCGATGACCTGGCCCCGGCCCGCGCCCTCGGCCTTCACCGTCACCATCATCAGCTCCCGCTCGACCGCGTCGGCGGGATCGAGCTCGCTGATCTTGACCACGTTGATGAGCTTGAACAGCTGCTTGGTGATCTGCTCGAGGGGGGTGGACTCGACGTCGACCACGATCGTGATGCGGCTGAAGCGGGGGTCGTCGGTGGGGGCCACGGCCAGGGAGTAGATGTTGAAGCCCCGGCGGGCGAACAGGCCGGAGACGCGGGCGAGCACGCCCGCCTTGTTCTCCACCAGGACGGTGAGGATGTGGTGCTTGGAGGTCGAAGCGGCCATGTCAGTGACCTCCCTGGCCGAATTCCGGGCCCAGGATGATGTCGTCGTTCGACGTGCCCGCGGCCACCATGGGGTAGACCTTCTCGTCGGAGTCGCAGCGGAAGTCGATGACCACCGGCCGGTCGTCGATGGAGTTGGCCTTGTCGATGGCCGCGACCACGTCGTCGGGGTGCTCCACCCGCAGGCCGACGCAGCCCATGGCCTCGGCCCACATCTTGTAGTCGGGCAGGTCGGGTGACAGGTAGACCTCGCTGTAGCGCTCCTCGTAGAACAGCTCCTGCCACTGGCGGACCATCCCCAGGTAGGCGTTGTTGAGGATGGCGACCTTGATGGGGATGCGCTCGGCGGAGGCGGTGACCAGCTCCTGGGCCGTCATCTGGAAGCAGCCGTCGCCGTCGATGGCCCACACTGTGCGCCCGGGCATGCCCACCTTGGCCCCCACCGCCGCCGGCACGGCGAAGCCCATGGTGCCGAGCCCGCCCGAGTTGACCCACGTGTAGGGATGGTCGAACTTCCACAGCTGGCTCGACCACATCTGGTGCTGGCCGACCCCGGACACGACGATGGTGTCGTCGGGCGAGTTGGCGCACAGGGACTCGATGCAGAACTGGGGCTTGAGCTTGTCCCCCTCCTCCCAGCCCTGCTCGTAGCGCAGCGGGTAGGTCTCCCGCCACGAGCGGAGAGTGTCGTTCCACTCGGTGCGGTCGGGCTGGGCCTCGGCCCCGCCCAGGTCGCGCACGGCCCGCACCAGCTCCTCGATCACCAGCCGGCAGTCGCCCACGATGGGCACGTCGGGCCGCCGCACCTTGCCCAGCTCGGCCGGGTCGATGTCGACGTGGATGATCTTGGCGTCGGGGGCGAAGGCGGCCACCTTGCCCGTGACCCGGTCGTCGAAGCGCGACCCGAGGGCGATGAGCAGGTCGGCCTTCTGCATCGACGTGACCGCGGTGTAGTTGCCGTGCATGCCGGGCATGCCCAGGCAGAGCGGATGGGAGTCGGGGAACGCGCCCCGGGCCATCAGGGTGGTGACCACGTGGATGCCGGTGAGCTCGGCCAGCTCCCGCAGGACCTCCGCCGCCCGGGCCTTGAGGATGCCGCCGCCGGCGTAGATGACGGGGCGGCGGGACTCACCGATGAGGCGGGCCGCCTCCCGGATCATCTTGGGGTGGCCCTTGGTGGTGGGCTTGTAGCCGGGCAGGTCGATCGAATCGGGCCAGTACCACTCCATGGCCGAGTTGGGGTGCCTGGGGTCGACGATGTCCTTGGGGATGTCGACCAGCACCGGTCCCGGACGGCCGGTGGTGGCGATGTGGAACGCCTCGTGGATGACCCGGGGGATGTCCTGGGCCGACGTGACCAGCTCGTTGTGCTTGGTGACCGACCGGGTGATCCCGATGGTGTCGCACTCCTGGAAGGCGTCGGTGCCGATGGCCATCGACGGCACCTGGCCGGTGATGACCACGATCGGGATGGAGTCCATCATGGCGTCGCACAGGGGCGTGACGATGTTGGTCGCCCCCGGCCCGCTGGTGACCATGGCCACGCCCGGGCGCCCGGTGGCGTGGGCGTAGCCCTCGGCCATGTGGCCCGCCCCCTGCTCGTGGCGCACGAGGATGTGACGGATGGGCGAGTCGATGATCGGGTCGTAGACGGGCAGGATGGCGCCGCCGGGGAGGCCGAACATGACCTCCACCCCTTCCATCTCCAGGCTCTTGATGAGGGCTTGCCCCCCGTTCAGCTTCATGCTGGCTCCCGATTCTGTGGCTGGCAACGTGTGGCTGGCAAAGAAAACGACCTCCCGTCGGGGAGGTCGTGAGGCGCACGCGCGAGGTGACGGCGTGCGCTAAGCGATGAGTACGAGTCCGGTGAAGGGCTTCATTCCGGAACGCAGTCTAGGCGGGCCGACGGCTGGGCCGCAACCGAATGAAAAAGGCCGACCGGGTGCGCCGGTCGGCCTCTCTCGTCGGATCTCGGGACTGCCTACCAGCGGACGATCGAGTCCCATTCCTTGCTCGACACGCCGCCGGCCCGGACGGGCGAGAGGCGCCGGCGGGCGGTGAACAGGAGGGCCATCCCGGCCAGCACCAGGGCGGTGGCGACCAGGGCCAGGCCCGACTCGAAGCCGGTGCGGGCCAGGGTGCCGGTCTGCACCGACGGGGTCACGACGACCGGGGTGGCGATCGGCGGGACCAGGATGGGGCTGCCGGTGATCGGGTTGCGGATCATCGGGGCGCTGCCGCTGCCACTACCGCCACCCGAGGGGAGGGTGCCGCAGAACTGGTTGACGGTGGTGCTCGACTGGTTGCCGGAGGCGTTGGCCGCACCGGTGTTGATGGTGGCGGTGCCGGTGGAGTTGTTGGTGGGGCTGCCCAGGTTGACGTTGAGGCCGATGAGGCCGCCGGACGCCGTCTGGTTGATCGTCTGGGTGTTGGTGGAGTTGTTGCCGATGGCGGTGTTGTTGCCGGTGGAGGCCACCGCGTCACCGTTGTTGTTGACCGTGGCCGCCTGGCCGCTGGGGGAGTTGAAGAACGGGTTGAAGGGGAAGAACCGGCCGCTGCAGGGGTCGAACGAGCTGCCGAAGTTGTTCACCGTGCCGGGGAAGGTGCCGGGGAAGATCGGCGTGGCGTTGAAGAACCCGGCCGGGACCGCGCCGCCGCCGGCTCCGCTGCCCGCACCGCCGCTGCCGCTGCCCAGGCCGTCGTTGGCGACCTTGGCCTGGTTGACGCCGGTGCTGGCCGTGTTGCCCACCGCGTTGGCCGGGCCCGTCGTGATGGCGGCGGTGCCGGTGGAGGTGTTCGTCGGGGCGCCCAGGCCGACCACGGCGTCGATAGCGCCGTTGTTGTCGGGCTGGCCGAAGGTGTTCTTCGAGTTGTTGCCGGTGGCGGTGTTGCCGCCCGTGGTGGCCGTCGCCGACCCGTCGTTGCTGACCGTGGCCGCCTGGTTGCTGCCACCCGAGCCGCCACCGAAGGGGTTGAACGGCGTGAAGGTGGGACCACCCGTACCGGAGGTGGACTGGTTGACGCCAGTCTGGGACTCGTTGCCGGAGGCGTTGGCCGCGCCGCTGTTGATGGTGGCGGTGCCGGTGGACGTGTTCGTGGGCGCGCCCAGCCCGACGTTGGCGTCGACCAGCCCGCCGGTGGTGGTGTTGCCGGCGACGGAGTTGGTGGAGCCGTTGCCGGTGGCGTTGTTGCCCCCGGTGCTGGCCACGCCGGTTCCGCTGTTGCCCACGCTGACCGTGGCCAGCTGGCCGATGGCCAGCGGAGCCCGGGCCACGCTGAAGAGCGCCAAACCGGAGACAACCGCGAGCGAGCCCGCGATCGTACGCGAACGCCCCCGGTTCCCCAACCTCTGGACGTGCCTCATAACGCAATCTCCCCGCTCTACGGTTGGCCGCAGTCTCTCCCACGTGAGTCTACAGAAGCAAGCTTCTCCCCCGCTCGCCACCCGGAATCGCGGGGCGGAAGCCCAGGTCAGGGCTCCGTGACGGCGCCCCGCTCGGCGCCCGTCACCAGGCGGGCGTACTTGGCCAGGACACCGGTGGCGTAGCGGGGCGGGGGGAGCTTCCAGTCCGCCCGGCGGGCGGCAAGGGTGGCCTCGTCGACCAGCAGGTCGATGGTGCGGGCGTCGGCGTCGATGACGATCCGATCGCCGTCGGCGACCAGGCCGATGGGCCCCCCGTCGACCGCCTCGGGGGCCACGTGGCCCACGCAGAAGCCCCGGGTGCCGCCCGAGAACCGCCCGTCGGTGACGAGGGCGGTGTCGCCGCCCCGGCCCGCCCCCTTGAGGGCGCCGGTGACGGCCAGCATCTCCCGCATGCCGGGCCCGCCCTTGGGCCCCTCGTAGCGGATGACGAGCACGTCGCCGGGGCGGATGCGGCCGGCCAGGATCTCGTCCATGGCCGCCGCCTCGCCGTCGAAGACCCGGGCCGTGCCCTCGAAGCGCAGGGTGTCGATCCCGGCCACCTTGACCACCGCCCCGTTGGGCGCCAACGACCCCCGGAGCACGGCGATGCCGCCCTCGGCGTGGATGGGGTCGTCGAGGCGGTGGATGACCCGGCCGTCGGGCGGGGGCGGGTCGAGGGCGGCCAGGTTCTCGGCCATGGTCCGGCCGGTGACGGTGAGGCAGTCCCCGTCGAGGAGACCCTCCTCCAGCAGGTGGCGGAGCACCATGGGGACGCCGCCGACGGCGTCGAGGTCGGTCATGTGGAACTTCCCGCCGGGACGAAGGTCGGCGATGTGGGCGACCCGCCGCCCGACCCGGTTGAAGTCCTCCAGCTCCAGCTCGACGCGGGCCTCGTTGGCGATCGCCAGCAGGTGGAGGACGGCGTTGGTCGACCCGCCGAGGGCGTTGACCACGGCGATGGCGTTCTCGAAGGCCCCCTTGGTGAGGATCTGCCGGGGGCGGATGCCGGCCTCGACCAGGGCCATCACCGTCTGGCCGCTGGCGTAGGCGTAGTCGTCCCGCCGGCGGTCGACGGCCGGGGCCGAGGCCGACCCGGGCAGGCACATGCCCAGGCCCTCCGCCGCCGCGGCCATGGTGTTGGCGGTGAACATCCCCGCGCACGAGCCGATGGTGGGGCAGGCGTTGCGCTCGATGAGGGCCAGCTCGGCCGCGGTGAGGCCGCCCGCGGAGTAGGCCCCGACCGCCTCGAACACGCTCACGATGTCGAGGGCCTCGCCCTGGCCGCCCCGTCCGGGAAGGATCGTGCCTCCGTAGAGGAAGACGGACGGGACGTTCAGCCGGGCGGCCGCCATGAGCATCCCGGGGAGGGACTTGTCGCAGCCGGCGAAGGTGACCAGGGCGTCGAAGCGCTCGGCGTGCATCATGATCTCCACCGAGTCGGCGATGACCTCCCGGCTGACGAGGGAGGCGTGCATGCCCTCGTGGCCCATGGAGATGCCGTCGGACACGGCGATGGTGACGAACTCGATGGGGAAGCCGCCCGCCGCCCGCACCCCGGCCTTGGCCCGCTGGGCCAGCCGGGCGAGGGACATGTTGCACGGGGTCACCTCGTTCCAGCTGGTGGCCACGCCCACCTGGGGCTTGTCCCAGTCGTCGTCGGTCATCCCGACCGCCCGCAGCATGGCCCGGGCCGGCGCCCGCTCGTACCCGGCCGTCACCTCGTGGCTTCGCAAGTCCATGGCGACGATCGTGGCACAGGTATGCCGCACGCGGCCCGTAGAATCGTGACCGGCGTGGACCTCCGACAGCGGCTGGCCGACGAGCTCGAGGCGGTGCGACAGCGGTCCCTCGGCCTGCTGGCCCCCCTCGACGACGGCGACCTCCTCCGCCAGCACTCCCCCCTCATGTCCCCCCTCGTGTGGGACCTGGCCCACGTCGGCAACTACGAGGAGCTGTGGCTCCTGCGGGAGGTGGCCGGGGCCGAGCCCGTCGACGCCGCCCTCGACGACGTCTACGACGCCTTCCGCCACCCCCGGGCCGGCCGTCCGTCGTTGCCCCTCCTGGGACCGGCCGAGTCCCGCCGCTACATCGGCGACGTCCGCGGCCGGGTCGTCGACGCCTTGGAGCGGGCCGTGCTCGACGGCGACGGCGACGGGCGCTCGTTACTGGCGGGCGGGTTCGTCTACCGGATGGTCGTCCAGCACGAGCACCAGCACGACGAGACGATGCTCGCCACCCTCCAGCTCATGGCCGGCGACGGCTACCGGCCGCTGGCCCCGCCACCGCCGGCGGCGGTCGACCCCCCGCCGTCGGGCGAGGTGCTCGTCCCCGCCGGTCCCTTCGTGATGGGAACCGACTCCGATCCGTGGGCCTACGACAACGAGCGCCCGGCCCATCTCGTCGACCTGCCCGCCTTCCGCATCGACGCGGGACCGGTCACCAACGGCCGCTACCTGGAGTTCGTCCTCGACGGCGGCTACGACCGCCCCGAGCTGTGGGAGGCCGAGGGGTGGACGTGGCGGGTCGCCGACGACGTCCGCCACCCCCAGTTCTGGGTGCCCGAGGGCCGGGACTGGTCGCGGCTGCGGTTCGGGTTCCACGAGGACCTGCCCCTCGACGAGCCGGTGCAGCACGTGTGCTGGTACGAGGCCGACGCCTTCGCCCGGTGGGCGGGCAAGCGGCTGCCGACCGAGGCGGAGTGGGAGAAGGCGGCGGCGTGGGCCCCCGACGGGGTCCGGCGCCGGTATCCCTGGGGCGACGGCGACCCCACCCGCGAGGTGGCCAACCTGGGCGGCGGCCTCTACCGGCCGGCGCCGGTGGGCGCCTACCCGGGCGGGGTGAGCGCCTACGGCTGCCACCAGATGGTGGGCGACGTGTGGGAGTGGACGGCGAGCGACTTCGAGCCCTACCCCGGCTTCGTCTCCTTCCCCTACCGGGAGTACTCCGAGGTCTTCTTCGGCCCGTCGTACAAGGTGCTGCGGGGCGGGTCGTGGGGCACCTCGCCGGTGGCGGTGCGGACGACGTTCCGCAACTGGGACTACCCCATCCGCCGCCAGATCTTCGCCGGGTTCCGCTGCGCCCGCAGCGCGTAGTCCCCATGTGCCGCTTCGTCTGCTACCTGGGCCCGCCGGTCACGCTGGCGGCGGTCGTCCTCGATCCCCCGTACTCCCTGAAACGCCAGGCCTTCGCCCCGAGACACCAGAGGGTGGGGGCGATCAACGCCGATGGCTTCGGGGTGGGTTGGTACGACCACGCCCGCCGCCCGGAGCCGGCCCGCTACCGCACCGCCCGGCCCATGTGGGCCGACCGGTCGTTCGCCAGCCTGGGCGGGCTGGTGACCTCGTCGGCGGTGCTGGCGGCGGTGCGCGACGCCACGCCCCCGTCCCCGGTGGAGGAGACGGGCAGCCAGCCCTTCACCTCGGGTCGGTGGCTGTTCGCCCACAACGGCAAGGTCGAGGGCTGGGGAATCGACCCGGCGGTGAAGGCGGCCCTCCGGCGGCCCCTGTCCGACGAGCGGGCCGCCGCCATCGAGGGCGCGGCCGACTCGGAGGTGCTCTTCGCCCTCGCCCTCGACCGCCTCGACGCGGGCCTGTCGGCCCCCGACGCCCTGGCCGCGGTGGTCGCCGCCGCCACCGCCATCGCCCCGTCCAAGCTCAACCTGCTCCTCACCGACGGCCACCGGGTGACGGCCACCGCGTCGGGCGACTCGCTCTTCGTGCTGGAGGGCCCGGCGTCGGTCGTCGTCGCCTCCGAGCCCTACGACGACGACCCCGGCTGGCGGCGGGTGCCGGAGGGCTCGATGGTCGAAGGAGGTCCGGGATGGGTATCGACGGTCCTGTTGTGACAACTCGTGTCGACGTGCACCTGGCCCCCGGCGCCATGCGGGCCGCCCTGCGGGTCGACGTGGCCGAAGGGCTGACGTCGGCCCCCAAGACGCTGCCCCCCAAGTGGTTCTACGACGACGTCGGGTCCCAGCTGTTCGACGAGATCACCCGCCTGCCCGAGTACTACCCGACCCGGCGGGAGCGGTGGATCCTCGAGCACCACGCGGCCGACGTCGCCCGCCTGAGCGGCGCCGACACCCTCGTCGAGCTGGGCTCGGGCACGTCGGAGAAGACCCGGCTGCTGCTCGACGCGTGCGTGGCCGGGCCCGCCTTCCGGCGCTTCGTCCCCTTCGACGTGAGCGAGGCCACCCTGCGGGACGCGGCCGCGGCCGTGGCCGCCGAGTACCCGACGGTGCAGGTCCACGCGGTGGTGGGCGACTTCGAGCACCACCTGGGCACGATCCCCGGCGGCGGGCGCCGGCTGGTGGCCTTCCTCGGCGGCACCATCGGCAACCTCGACCCGAAGCCGCGGGCCCAGTTCCTGGCCGACCTGTCGGCGGGGCTGGCCCCGGGCGACGCCCTCCTCCTGGGCACCGACCTGGTGAAGGACGTCGACCGGCTGGTGGCGGCCTACGACGACGCCGCCGGTGTCACCGCCGCCTTCAACCGCAACGTCCTGTCGGTGGTCAACCGCGAGCTCGACGCCGACTTCGAGCCGGCCCGCTTCGCCCACGTGGCCCTGTTCGACACCGAGCAGGAGTGGATCGAGATGCGCCTGCGGTCGGATCGGCGCCAGCGGGTCCGCATCGGCGACCTCGACCTGGTCGTCGACTTCGAGGCGGGCGAGGAGATGCGCACCGAGATCAGCGCCAAGTTCCGCCGTCCCGGCGTGGAGTCGGAGCTGGCCGCCGCCGACCTGGCCCTCGCCCGCTGGTGGACCGACCCCGCGGGCGACTTCGCCCTGTCGCTCTCGTTCAAGGAGTAGACGCAAGAAGCCCGGTCCGAGGACCGGGCTTCTCATCGTTTCGTCGTACGTCTAGCCGCCCCCGCCTGGGTCGGGACCTCCGTCGTCGTCGGCCTCGTCACCCTCGGCGAAGGCGGAGAGGGCGTCGGCCGTCGCCGGGTCGAGCGGGCTCATCGCGCTCCGGTTCCGGGAGACGGCGGGCGGGGTGCCGAGGCCCCGGAACTCGGGCGTCACCGGGGGCGCGGCCGGCTCGGGCGGGCTGTAGGTGACCGGCGAGAAGCTCTGCTCGCTGCGACGGACGAGCGTGCCCAGGGCGATGGCGAGCAGGGCGAGGCCGACCAGCGGGGCCAGGTTGGAGCCGGTGCGGGGCAGCGGCTGCGGGGCGACGACCGTCGGCCGAATGGTGGTGGTCGTCGTCGGCAGGACCGGCGGCACCGTGATGATCGGGGCCAGCGTGGTGCTGGTGGTCGTGGTGGCGGCCGGGGCGACCGTCGTCGTCGGGGCGGCGGTGACGACCGTGGTGGCCGCCACGACCGTGGTGCTGGTGGTCGTGGTCGTGGGCCGGGTGGTGGTCGTGGTGGTGGTGCCCGGGATGGTGGTGGTGGTGGAGGTGGTCGTCGTCTGGGTCGGACCCGGGCAGTGGACGGTGTACTCCCACTGCGTGCCGCCGGAGCCCACCACGGTGACCTCGATCTTGGTCGAGGTGCCGGCGGGCAGGTTGATGGTGACGGTCACCGTGCCGTTGGTGCCGCGGGGCCCGTCGTGGAACACCTGGTTGCCCTCGTACCGGACCGTGATCTCGTCCGGGACGCTGAAGGTGTCGTAGTCGAACTGGAAGGACAGCGGGCCGGCCTGGCCGAGCTCGTGGACGTTCACCGTCGTCCCCGCACCGCCCGAGGTCGTGGCTGCGTTGCACCCCTGCGGCGGGGCGGTGGTGGTGGTCGTGGTGGTCGTGCCCGGCGGGAGGGTGGTGGTGGTCGTGGTGGTCGTGCCCGGCGGGAGGGTGGTGGTGGTCGTGGTGGTGGTCGGCGGGATCGTGGTGGTGGTGCTGGTGGTCGTGGTGGTCGACGTGGTGGTCGTCGGGACCACGTTGACGTCGGGCCCGGTGGCGGAGCAGCGGGATTCGGCCAGCACGATGTCGAGCACGCCCAGGAGGCCGCCGAGGCCGGGGAGGAGGGTGACGTGGGCGCCCCGCACGATGATGCTCGTGCTGCCGGGAGAGTCGGCCCGGACCTGCTCGTTGAGGGTGACGGTGAGGATGCCGGGGAGGGTGAGGGTGGTGTTGGCCAGGGGCGACCCGATGAGGGGGTTGCCGCCGAGGACGCCGCCGACCAGCTCGGTGAACCCGGTGGAGCCGTTGCCGTTGGACTGGCACTGCGTCTCGATGGCGTCGATGGAGAGCGAGCCGAGGCCGATGACGACGTCGGCCACGCTGGCCCGGCTGTGGGAGAAGCCGAGGTGGCCGGCCGGGTCACCGGCGGCGACCCCGCTGCCGTCGGTGGACGCGGTGAGCACGCCGAGGCTCACCAGGCCGGGGACCGACAGCGGCACGGCGGCCTGGGTGGTGGGACCGTAGG
>Ga0105245_10001469_pt1 | contig 21300 bp, 25 predicted proteins | sample KBSM54metaG_FD_81523 | JGI IMG/M metagenome (GOLD analysis project Ga0105245, IMG submission 81523) | Miscanthus rhizosphere microbial communities from Kellogg Biological Station, Michigan, USA - KBS M5-4 metaG | ecosystem: Host-associated > Plants > Roots > Rhizosphere > Soil | place...
AGCCCACACCCCGATCAGGCGATTCGTCCACAGCCGCCTCGATACGGAGGTGCTGACCGGCCTGGCCCTGACGCTGGCGGTGGTCATGCTGTGCCTGGCCGGCGTGCTGATCGCACTGTTGGTGGTGCTGATCCACCACAGCGAGCCGCTTGCGGATCTGGACAAGGGAGCCGCCCGCTGGGCGCACCACCACAGCGGTGAGGCCACTCGACGCTTCCTGGACGCGGTCACCACCCTGGCGTCGACGCGTGGGGTGATCGTGATCGCGGTGATCGTTGGCGTCGTCGAGTGGATCCGCGTGCCGAACCGCTGGATCCCCGTGTTCCTGCTGGCGGTGACGCTGGGGGACTCGTTCGTCACCAACACCATCAAGGGCATCGTCGACCGGTCACGCCCGACCATCGATCCGCTCGCCGCCCACCTCGGCCCCTCGTTCCCGAGCGGGCACTCGTCGACGGCGGCCGCGCTGTTTGCGGCGCTGGCGCTGCTCGCCGGCCGTCGACGGTCGCCCCGCACACGAGCGGTCCTGGTCGGAGTCGCGGTCGGGCTGGCCGTCGCGGTCGCCTGCAGCCGCGTGCTGCTCGACCTGCACTGGGTATCCGACGTGGTTGCCGGGCTGGCGCTCGGCTGGGCCTGGTTCGCGCTCTGCGCGATCGCGTTTGGTGGCTGGGCGCTGCGGCTGGGGGCGGTCGTCGAGCAGGCAAGCCGCCCGCGAGGCGCGAAACCGCCTCAGCGCGAGGCCGGTTCCGCGCGCTCCTGAGCGGTCGCGCGCGGGCCGTCGACCAGCACCCGGGTGTGCAGGGGCCGTAGCACGGCCTCGGGTTCGGCTCGGAAGATCGTCACGCCCGCCCACCGCCCGTCCAGCTCGATCACGCCGATCGAGTTGTCGAACGTCGGGCCTGCCCGGTAGCGCCACCGCGCGGACGGCCGGCTTACCCCGGCGAGCCGCGCAAGCCCGCCTACGACCACGGCGGCTGCCCTGGTCTTGGTCACGGCGACCACGCGCCGCTCTGCCGGGCCGAGCGGATTCCGGAAAGGGGAGCAGACGACCTGGTGGACGCGGCTGCGCCGTCCCTCGAACCGTCCCAGCGAGACCTCGGCGACGTACGCGTTGTGCACGTCGCCGCCGACCAGGGTGATCGAGGCCGGCGGGTCGTGTCCGTCGGTGCCGTCGGCCGCGTCGCGGAGCAGCTGCATCATCCGCTCGAACGACCGCTGGAAGGCGGGCCAGTGCTCGAGGTCGAGCGCGCGCCGCAGCTTCTCGCCCAGGCGTGCGGCGAGCCCGCCCCAGGCCCCGGAGCAGAGGGCCTCGCTCCACGCCTCCAGGTAGTGCACCCCAGGCGAGAGGAATACCGGCATCGAGCTGACGATCACGAGGTGGTCGAAGGCACCGCGGCTGTGCTCGATGATCCACTCCCACTCCTCGTCGTCCACCATGTCGCGGCGCCCATCGGCGAGCACCCGTGCGGCGCGGGAGTCGACGACGAGCACGCGCGACCGGCCGAAGTCGCGAAAGTAGGCCCACCGCGAGGCGGCCGATTCACGGTCGGCGTGCTCGGCGAACCGCTGCAGCGGCTCGCCGATGTCACCGCCGGCGGTGGCGAGGGCGTACAGGGGCTCCTCGGCCAGCTCCGGCGGCGCCAAATTCCCGAGGTGCTGGTAGATCCAGTAGGACATGAACGCGCCGGTGATGCGGTCGTTCCACCACGCCTGGGAACGGGCATCCGCGACCCAGTCCCACGAGATGTTCCAGTCGTCGATCACATCGTGGTCGTCGAAGATCATCGCGCTCGGCACGGTCGAGAGCAGCCAGCGGATGTCGGGGTCGCTCCACGCCTCGCGGTAGAGGTGGGCGTATTCCTCGAAGTCCGCGACCTCCTCGCCGGGCGGCTGTGACACGTCCCGGCGCGAGCGGATGAAGTCGATCGTGTCCGGGCTGACCTCGTCGGCGTACACCTGGTCGCCGATCAGCAGCAGCCCATCCGGCCACGGCTCCGATCCGACACGCAGCCGTCGGGCGTACGACCACAGCGCGTCCACCCCGAACCCCTGCTCGTGCTCCGTGGGCGACAGGGTGTACGGCTCGCGTTCGGGTGCCCCGACCCGGCAGGAGCCAAACACCAGCCGCGCCTCGCGCTCGCCTTCGCGGGTGTGGATCGCGCTGGGCGGATGGCCGGAGCCTTCCAGGGGCCAGACCGGCTCGCCGTCGAGCTCCACCCCGTACTCGATCACGGCGCCCTCCGCCAGGCCCGTCAATACCACGAGCGCGAAGTGGTGACCGAAGGCCTCGAACGTCTCCGCCGTCCGGCCGAGCACGCCGACAGTGCATTTCCGATCCGTCTCGACCCAGACCGTTGCCTCCGAGCGGCCGACGTAGCGAAGCAGCGGGCCGAGGAGGAGCGATGCCATCGCCCGCGATTTTACCCAGCCGTGGTGCACGACGGGTCACAGACGCCACGACGCCGTGCCTGCAGGGTGTAGGCAGGTTGAGCCGGCGCCGATACACCCACGAGATGCACCATCGCCCAATGACCTGCCGCGCCGTCATCGGAACGACCCTGGTGCTCTGCCTGCTGGCGATGACCGCGGCCCAGCCGAACGCCGTGCCCGTGGAGTTCGAGCGCCCCGCCGTCACCGCGACTGCGCCCTGCGGCGCGCTGGCCGGCACCGTCCCGCACGTTCGCTCCGTCGTGCTGGTGATGATGGAAAACCACGCGACCCCGGTGCTCGGCTCGATGCCGTACCTGCACGCCACCGCTGCACGCTGCGCCCGCGCCGCCGGCTACTACGCCGTCACACACCCCAGCCTGCCCAACTACATCGCGCTCACCAGCGGCCACATCCCCAGCGGGATCCGCGGCCGGGACTGTGAGCCCGGCGGCAGCTGCCTGTCGCGCGATCGCAGCATCTTCGGACAGACCCACGGCAGCTGGCGGGTGTGGGCGCAGTCGATGACGCGCCGCTGCCAGCGCCAGACGATCGGGCGCTACGCGACCCGTCACACCGCGGCTCCCTACTACACGCGGATCCGCACGCAGTGCCGGGCCAGGCAGATCCCGCTGGATGGCCCTCGCCACGGCCTGTCGGCAACGCTCAACGCCGATCGGCTGCCCGCGTTCTCGATAGTCGTCCCGGACGTGCGCGACGACCAGCACGACGGCTGCATCTCCTGCGGCGACCGCTTCGCCCAGACGTGGATCGGCCGGATCGTTCGCAGCGCCGCCTACCGCCGGGGGGATGTCGCCCTGTTCGTCACCTGGGATGAGGACGACTACGGCTCCGGCAATCACGTGCCGCTGGTGGTGGTCTCGCCCTACACGACCCCGGGCTTGGTAGCGCGCGGCCGCTTCACCCACTATGACCTGCTGCGAACGATGGAACGCACACTCGGATACGCCCCGCTCGGCGCCGCCCGCACGCGGTCAGACAGCCTCGCCCGGCAACTCGGGCTCGGCTAGCGCGGCACCACCCGCGCCAGCTTCTCGCGGTCGGTGATCAGGTCGATGGCGGCGATGCGGCCGTGGGCGATCGTGAAGCTGACCACGGCGATCGGTTGGCCGGGTCGTCCCACCACCAACCCGGCGCCGCCGTTCACGAGCGCCGGCTGTGCAAGATCCGCGAGCGGTCGGCCCCGTTCGAGCACGCGGCGGGCGACCGGTTCTGCGCCCTCGACCGGTGGCCGCGCCAGCCGGCTGCCGGGGCCGGTGTCGGCGCGGAAGACGACGTCGGGGTCGAGCACCGCGACCAGCGCCTCGAAGTCTCCGGCCCGGGATGCGGCCAGAAACGCGTCGACCAGCTCGCGCTGGCGGGCCAGACCGACCTCCTCGTTCAGCGGCGCTCCCCGCACCCGCCGGCGGCCGCGACTGGCGAGCTGGCGGGCCGCGTCCGGGCTGCGCCCGACGATTTCGCCGATCTCGTCGAAGGGCACCGCAAACATGTCGTGGAGGACGAAGGCGAGCCGCTCAGACGGCGTCAGCGTCTCCAGCACGACCAGCAGCGCAAGGCCGACCGAGTCGGCGATCAGCGCCTCGTCCTCGGGATTCGTCGACTCGTCGAGGCTGACGACCGGCTCGGGCAACCACGAGCCGACGTAGTCCTCACGCCGGGCGCGGCGCGAGCGCAGCATGTCGAGGCACACTCGCCCGACCACCGTGGTCAGCCAGCCGCCGAGGTTGTCGACGTGCCCGCGGTCGGCACGCGAGAGCCGAAGCCACGCCTCCTGCAGCGCGTCGTCGCTCTCGGTCACCGACCCGAGCATCCGGTAGGCCACCGTCCGCAGGTGCGGGCGGTGCTCCTCGAACTCCTGTGCCAGCCAGTCGTGCTCGTCCACGGTCACATCTCCTCGGTCGGATCCGTCAACTGTCTGACGCATCCCATGCGGCTGGTGTGACAGCCGCCCCCAAGAGGAGGCACAACGATGGATACCGCAATCGAGGTCCGGCAGCTCGTGAAGACCTACGCCGGAGACGTGCGCGCGGTCAGGGACATCAGCTTCGACGTCGACCGCGGCGAGGTGTTCGGCCTGCTCGGCCCGAACGGAGCCGGGAAATCGACGACGGTCGGCATGCTCACGACCACGGTGGCGCCGAGCTCCGGGGCGGCCCGGCTGGCCGGCTTCGACGTGGTGCGCTCGCCGCTCGAAGCCCGCTCGGTCTCGAGCGTCGTCTTCCAGGAGGCGGTGGTCGACCGCGCCCTGACCGGCCGCAGCCACCTCGACATCCACGCCCGCCTGTGGCGGGTCGCGCCGAGCGAGGCAGGCGACCGTATCGCCAGGCTGTCCGAAACGCTCGGCCTTGCCGACCTGCTCGACCGCCCGGTCGGCACCTACAGCGGGGGCGAGCGGCGGCGGCTCGAGATCGCCCGGGCGCTCGTGTCGCGCCCCAGCGTGCTGTTCCTCGACGAGCCCACGGTCGGCCTCGACCCGCGTGTGCGGGCGGAGCTGCTCGACCTGATCGCCGGCCTCCGCGATCGCCTGGAGACGACGATCCTGCTCACCACCCACTACCTCGACGAGGCCGAGCGGCTCTGCGACCGGCTGGCGATCATGCACGAGGGGAAGATCGTCGCCCTCGACACGCCGCACGCGCTGCGGGCAGACCTCGGCGAGAAGATCGTCGAACTGCGCGTTCGCGACCAGCCGGCGGCCGCGCTCGACCGGCTGCGTGACAGCGGCCTGGCCGGACGCGATGCGTTCGCCGTTGGAACCACGATCACGATCCCGCTCCACGACCACGACGACACCGTCGCGACCGCCGAGATCGAGCGGTCGGGGATCGCACCGACCGCGATCACGACCCGCGAGCCAACGCTCGACGACGTCTACCTGCGATTGACCGGCGGCCAGCTCCACAACGCCGCCTGACCCGAGAGGAGCACGACATGACCACACGAACCCTCGACCTGGGAAGGCCGCTTCCGAGCCTCCCGCGAAACCCGTTCAGCCCGCTGGCGACGCTCGCGCGCCGCCGCCTCCACCTCACCGTCCGCACACCGCGAGAGCTGCTGGTGCCGATGCTGACCCCGATCCTGTTCGCGCTCGTGATCGCGCCCGCGCTGAAGGAGGCGCTTCACACGAGCAGCTCGTACGAGGCGTACGTCGCCACCGGCACCATCGGCCTGCTGATCCCGCTGAACACGATGTTCGCGGGGCTGAGCGTGCTCGTCGAACGCGAGTCCGGCGCGCAGCGTGAGCTGCTGGCGGCACCTGTGCCGCGGCCGCTTCTGGTGCTGGGGAACCTGATCGTGGCATTCGGCGTGACGGCGCTCCAGATCGGCGTCCTGATCGGCGTGGCCCGCGCCCGCGGCATCCACTTCGACGTCGCCGGGCCGGGCGTGCTCTGGTTCCTGGGCGGCGCCGCGCTCTTCACCGTCGGCATGTACGGTGCGGCCGAGTCGCTGGCAGCCCGCGTCCCAAGCGCGGAGGAGTACATCAGCCGGGTGCCGGCGATTGCGATCGTGCCGTGGTTCCTGGCCGGTTCGCTGTTTCCGATCACGGCACTGCCGACCTTCCTCACGTGGTTCGCCCGGTTCCTGCCGCTGACCCACGCGCTGGCGCTCGTCCGCTACGGGCTCCTGAACGATCCGAGCGGCTTGCACAACATCTGGAGGATGCACAGCGTCACCGAGATGGCAGCGCTCAGCATGCTGGTCGTCGGCGCATTCGCAGCGGCGCTGACCGCCGCCGGGATCCGGCTCTTCACCCGCGGCGCGGTGGGCTGAGGTCGCAAGCCCTCGGCTTCCGGTCGACAACCCCCGGCGATGGCCAACTCCACGCACATCGCGTCGTCGCCGGGGACTGCGCGCCGGCCGGGCGCGGGCTGACATCGAGGCGACGCCTGGCCATCCCCTCGACTGCCCTGCTCGGGGCTGCGGCGGCCGTCCCATGGGAGATCTGCCGATGCGTGTCCGGATGTGCGAACCTAGGCTCGTACGCGTCCACAGACACGGGAGGACTTCATGGACACGTACGTGATCCTGCGCCGCGCCGGCTGGCGATCGGCGGAGGAGCTGGAAACGGCCGCGGCCCGGTCGACCGCGGAGGGGGAGCGGACACCAGACGAGGTTCGCTGGGTCCGCGGCTACGTGCTGGCCGAGCCCGCCGGAGGAGGGGTCGGAACCGTCTGCATCTGCCAGGCCAGCAGCCCTGAGGCGATCCGGCGCCATCCCGCCGCCGCGGATCTGCCGGTCGACGAGATGGTCCACGTCGCCGACACGGTGATCGTACGGCCCGATCCGGTACCGGCCCCGAGCTGACCTCCCACGAGACGAGAGGAGCATCATGAAACGCATGATCACGGTCGTCGCGCTGCTGGCGGCCACGGCGCTGGCAGGCGGCCGCGCGTCGCTCGCCCACGGCGGCACGGGCGCGAGCGGGGCGTCATCGGTGCACATGAGCGTCTTTGCCACCGGGTTCAACAACCCGCGCGGCCTCACTTTCGGCCCCGGCGGCAACCTGTACGTCGCCGAGGGTGGCCTCGGCGGGTCGCACTCGACCATCGGTAAGTGCCGCCAGGCGGCGGGTGCAGCCGCGCCCTACACGGGCAGCTCCCACAACCAGTTCCGAGGCGGGCGCATTGCGAAGGTGACGCCCGGCGGTCACGTCTCGACTGTCGTCAAAGCGCTGCCGTCGAGCCAGACCAGCCCGGCGCTGGGCAGCCTCGTCAGCGGCGTCTCTAGCGTGGCCTTCATCGGCCATCGCATGTACGCCCTGCTGGCAGGAGCGGGCTGCTCGCACGGCGTCCCGGGGATCCCCAACGGCGTGATCCGCGTTCACCAAGACGGCACGTGGACGATGATCGCCAACCTCAGCCGGTTCCAGCGGCACCATCCGGTCAAGAACCCCGACGAAGAGGACTTCGAGCCGGACGGCACGTGGTACAGCATGACCGCGTTCGACGGCGTGCTGTTCCCGATGGACTCGAACCACGGTGAGCTCGACCGGGTCACCCCGCGCGGGCGCATCTCGCGGGTGGTGGACATCTCGGCGAAGGTCGGCCACGTCGTGCCGACGGCACTGCTGCCGATCGGCGGCAACGCCCGCAACCCGGCCATGTTCATCGGCAACCTGGGCGTGTTCGGGCCCCCGGACGGCACCGTGCCGAACGAGCACGTCTACCGTCTGACGCAGGCGGGACACCTGGCTATTCGGGCAAGCGGGCTCGAGCAGGTGCTCGGGCTGGCCCGGCGAAACGGCGTGCTGTACGCGCTCGAGATGAGCACGACGCCCGGCGGTCCCACGCCAGGCACCGGCGCCATCGTGCGCCTCCGGCGCGGTGCCGCTCCCGAGACGGTCGTATCGGGCCTCACCTTCCCGACCGGGATCGCGGTCGGCCCCGACAGCGCGTTCTACGTGTCGAACCAGGGGTTCGGCTTCGGCGCCGGCCAGGGCCAGGTGCTTCGCATCACGCTCTGACGGCGTGCTGACATGCTCGGGCCGGTCGCGGGGCCGGCCCGAGCATCCTGTCTCATGCGCAACCACCCGCAAGACAATGAGTGAGGGCGGCACCTTCTGCGGTGTGTTCGCACCGCCCTCACCGGCGCACCATCCCCCAAGCTCGGCAGGCCGGCGCGCGCCCGCCTAATTTCCCGAGGTCGCGGTACTGAAACCGAGCCGTCTCGGACACGACCCGTATGCTGGTCCGGTGCAAATCGGTACCGACTTCGCGACCACCGCCATCGTTGCAATCGGGGTTGCCGTAGCCGCGATCACCCTCACCATCATCATGGGTGTACGCGCTCTGCGACGACCACTCAGCGATGAGCAATACCGTGGCGAGCAGTGGGAGACAGGGCTGCTGGGCGTCCTCGCCGTCAGCGGCTTGATCCTGCTCGGAGTCGCCCTGATCAGCCTGGCCCTGTGGTTCATCAGTGGGGTCGCACACGGCATGGGTGGTTAGGCACCCAGCGGGCGAAGGGCCGCGCCGAGCCGTCGAATGTCGAGTGCGGTAGGGTCACTAGTTCGGATCCGCGCGAGGATCACCGCTATGAGAGGAGTGGTTCGCATGGCTGGTCTGCAGGTCGGCGACTTCGATTCGCCTGATGAGGTTCGCTCCCCCGACAAGACGACGGTGGCTGTGGTGCGCATGGACGACGCGACCACGGCTGCACGGTTGACGCTGCAACCGGGGTGGCGATGGTCTGAGTGCATCAAGCAGGTGGCGGGAACGGACAGCTGCCAGCTGCGGCATGTAGGTGTCGTCCAGTCGGGACGTATGCACGTCAGTCACGAGGACGGGACGGAGATGGATGTGGGGCCGGGCAACTCGTACGTGATCGCGCCGGGCCATGATGCGTGGGTCGTCGGCGATGAGCCGTTCGTCGCCTACGAGTTCGAATCGAAGTCAGCGGAGGCGTACGCCCGCGAGTAGCTTCCAGATCCGCCGCGCGCGCTCCACGGACATCCCAGAGCTGATCGAATTGTGGGAGCGGTCGGTGCGTGCGACGCATGACTTCCTCAGCGAGGACGACATCGTCGCCCTGCGGCCGCTCGTCGAGGCGGCGCTCGATGACGACGCGCTGGACCTGTGGGTGCTGACGGAGCCTGGAGACCGGCCGGTCGGCTTCATGGGCCTTGCGGGTGAGGACATCTCGGCGCTGTTCCTGGAGCCGGCCCGGCGCGGGCGGGGAGGCGGCAGCCGGCTGGTGGCCCACGCCCAAGCGTCGCGCGGCGGCGATCTCGCGGTCGACGTCAACGAGCAGAACCAGGCTGCGGTTGGCTTCTATCAGGCGCTCGGGTTCGTGGTGGTTGGTCGCTCGCCGCTCGACGACGGCGGGCGACCGTTCCCACTCCTGCACATGCGGCGGCCGGCGCCTTCGGAACGGGCGTGACCTGTGGCAGCCACTAGGATGGGCGCGTGATCATCCTCGCGCAGCGGCGGCAGCGACGTCAGTAGGCGCCGTCGACGTCGTAGGTGAGTGAGGCGAGGTTGTCACCGACGGTGCGGGTGCCGACCAGGCGCAGCCGCTTCGTGTCGCTGATGTCCTCGAACAGGCGCTTGCCGGCCCCCGCCACGACCGGGTAGACCATCAGCCGCAGCTGGTCGACGAGGTCGTGCTCGATCAGCGTGTGCACGAGCTGGGTGCTGGCGAAGACGACGATCTCGCCGTCGATCTGCTGCTTCAGCTTCGAGACCTCGCCCACGACGTCGCCCTTCAGCACCGTCGAGTTGGTCGAGGTGGTCCACCTGGGCTGGTCGATGGTGGAGGACACGACGTACTTGGGCATGCTGTTCAACCTGTCTGCCCACTCGCCGGTGCGGGAGAGCCAGCGCTCGGCGAACCACTGGTCGCTGCGCCGCCCCAGCAGCAGGGCCTCGGCGCGCAGCACCTCGGCCAGCTCGACGGCCGCCCACTCGTCGCGGTCCCGCTCACTCACCTGGCCGAACCAGCCGCCGAACCTGAACCCCTCCTCGCCGGTGGGATCCTGGACGACCCCGTCGAGCGAGGCATTCTGGCTGATCACGATGGTTCCCATTTCGTAGCTCCTGTCGTCGCGTTGGACTGCTATCACCTGAGATCCGGGCCGGCAGCGAAATCCATCGCCGCGCCGGAGACGTCGTGAGAGCATGCGATCGATGACGGCGAGCGTCCGCATTGACAAGTGGCTCTGGGCCGCGCGGTTCTTCAAGACCCGCGCCGCGGCGACCGAGGCGGTGCTGGGCGGCCGGGTGCGGGTGAACGGTGAGCGCGTGAAGCCCGCCAAGCACGTGCATGCCGCGGACATGGTCGAGGTCAGGGTGGGCGAAGCGGACTGGACGATCACCGTGCTCGAGGTCGCCGACAAGCGCGGCTCGGCCCGCGTCGCCGCAGGCCTGTTCGAGGAGACCGCCGAGTCGCTGGCCGAGCGACAACGGAGCGCCGAGGAACGGAGGCTGTCCCGCCCTCCGGGATCCGTGACCGGCGGCCCGCGACCGACCAACCAGGACCGGCGGCGAATCGAGGCGCTACGCCGGAAGCGAGGCTGACTCCGCGACGAACCGCGAGATCGCGTCGTGCGTTCCCGCCGGGTCTTCGTGCCAGAGCATGTGCCCGGCGCCGGGCAGGATCTCGACGCGCGCGTGGGGTATCAGCTCGGCCGTCATGGTCGTCGTGCGGACCGGCATCGGGCTCTTTGCGCCGTGCACGAACAGCACCGGTATCGAGCTGGGCACGTGCGGCAGGCCGCGCGTGAGCGTGCCGGCCTGCTCGTGCTCGCGGACCGACGCGATCGTGCCGGCGAATGCGGCAACGTCGAAGGACAGGTCGGGAGCCGGCGGCGCGGTGGCGGGATCGGCGAAGTAGGACGGCCAGACCAGGCTGAAGGCCTCCCGCGATTCCTCCGGCGTCGCCTCTCCCCGCTCCTCCTTGGCGTCGATCTCCTCCGCGCGTGCGCGCTGGGCGTCAGACAGCGGCGCCGTCATGTGCTCTCCAAACTCCTCAAACACCTCGAGATACGCGCCGAGCGGGTCGAGGATGATCGCGCCCTCGAGCCGTTCCGGGCAGGCCACGAGCATGTGCAGGGCGAGGTGTCCACCCCAGGAGTGCCCGACGATCCACGCTCGCTCGCCGGCCACCTGGTCGACCACCGCGACCGCATCGGCGACGTTCGCCTCGACGGTGTAGGGGTCGCGGACCGTGGTCGGTGGCAGGCCTCGCTGCTGGTAGCCGACGGTGGAGAACACGTCTGCCAGCAGGTCCGTCAACGGATCCAGATAGGTGGCGGACATGCCGGGGCCACCGTGCAGGAGGACGGCAACGGGGCCGGCGGTGCCCTGGCCGCGCCACGCCCCGATCGTGCCATCCGGCGTGTCGATCGTGAACGATCGATCAGTCACACCGCGATTCTGTCACGCGCGGTCGGGTACCGTCCGGCCGTGGCACGCGACTGGCGTGATGACCGGGTCGGCTCCGCGCTTCGCGGCGAGAACCCGCTGGTGATGGCGCGAATGCGCGGTGGCTTCGCCGTGATCGGCGACACGCAGCACCTGCCCGGCTACTCGCTGCTTTTGACCGACGATCCGTCCGTCGACCACCTCACGGATCTCGACTGGGAGCGCCGCATGCAGTTCCTGTTCGACCTGTCGCTGCTCGGCGAGGCGGTGGGGCGTGCCTGCCGGGACAACGGGTTGCGCCGGATCAACTACGAGGTGCTCGGCAACTCGCTGCCGGTGCTGCACGGGCACGTGCACGCCCGCTATGACTGGGAGCCGCCGGACCGGGTCGACGGCCCGGTTTGGCGCTACCCGCAGGACGAGCGGAACGATCCGGCCTGTGCGTACTCCGACGCGGACCACGGCGAGCTGCGCGCGGCGATCGCGGCCGAACTCCACGGTCTGATCGAGCGGGCCTACTCCGTATCGGTGTGAACCGCGGCAGCCGGCGTTCCCTCGGCCACGGCATCGTCCGCCATCGGTGCCGCCGTCTCGGCAGCCGGCGCCGTTTCGTCGGCGGACTGCCAGGGCTTTGACCGGATCGCGACCACTGCCACAACCGTGGTGGCGGCACCGGTCACGATCAGCACCGTGTTTCGCATCCGGTGCGACGGCGGCGGACTGATCGAGAACGACAGGGCGCGCGCGGCGTGGCGGGTCGACTGCTGGATCCCCCGGGTCACCCTTCGATCGCCCTTCGCCCGCGAGGGGCCGACGCTCCGCGCACGGCGCGCGGCCAGCGCGGCGTGGAAGGCCGCCCGCCGCAGTTCCCGACGCACCCGGCGGTCGCTCACTCGCCGAAACGGCCTGGTTGACGCAAGCTTGGTGTACCGCGCTTCATGTGTCTTCACAGAACCCACCCCCGTTGGTCTCTCAGCTCAGGCAGCGTGTGCTGCCGAATCGCTCACCTTACCACCCGCCGCCCGCTTCCAGGTCTGTGATGATCCGCCGGATGGAACACGTCGAGATCAGGTTGCTCGGCCGGTTCGAGGTGCGTGTCGACGATCAGCTCGTGCCGGCGGGAGCCTGGGCGCACGGGCGTGCGAGGGATCTCGTGAAGCTGCTGGCGCTCGCGCCGGGACATCGCCTCGGGCGTGACCGCGTGCTGGAGGAGCTGTGGCCCCAGCTTGGAGTCGAAGCGGCGATGGCGAACCTCCACAAGGCCGCGCACCACGCCCGCCGCGCACTCGGTGACGCCGGCGGCCTGGTGTTGCGAGCCGGCCTGGTGATGCTGGCGCCGCAGGCCACGGTGGAGACGGACGTCGAGCGGTTCGAGGCGTCGGCCGACGTCGAGCTGTATACGGGCGAACTGCTTCCCGACGATCCCTACGTCGCCTGGGCCGAGGTGCGCAGGCGTGCGCTTCACGCGCGCTATCTCGGATTGCTGCGGGAGGCGGGCCGCTGGGAGCAGCTGGCGGCCGAGGACCCCGCCGATGAGGCGGCGGGGCGGGCCATGATGCGGGCCCGCTTTGCCGAGGGCGACCGGCCCGGTGCCAAGCAGGCGTTCGACACCCTGAGCGCCGCGCTTGCGGAGCTCGGGCTGGAACCGGGCGTGCAGACGCTTGCCCTTCACGCCCGCATCGCCGGTGGCGCCGCGTTCGATCGGGCGCTCGCCGCCGTCGAGCTGGAGCTGGTGCGTGCGCCCCTCGCCGAGCGGGCCGAGCTGCTGGCGACGCGCGCCGATCTGCTGATGGCGACCGCGGACCGGGGCGCTCCGGCGGCATACGCGGAGGCGGCCGCGGCCGCGACTGCGGCCCCCGAGGGGATGGCGCTTCGAATCCGCCAGGCGTGGGCGCAGCTGGCCGGCGGGGATCCGAATGCGGCGAGGGCCACGCTCGCGCCGCTGGCACCGGGATCCGACCGTGAGCGCGTGGCGCACCTGCTGGCGCAGGCAGCGGCGGCGTGGTTCAGCGGAGACGCGGCCGAGGCGGGCCGCAGCGCGGCCGACGCCCAGTCGCTGTCGCTCGAGCAGGGGCTCGCACGCGAGGCGCGGATGGCGGTGCAGATCCAGGCCATGGTCGCCCACAGCACCGGTGACTGGCCGGCGGCGCTTCGACGCGGCCTCGACGCCTCGCTGCTCGCTCCCGACCTGGCGGACACGCTGTTCGACGGCCACCTCTGCGTCGCGGAGTACGCGTTGACGAGCGGAACGCCGCTCGACCGCGTGCGCGCTGCCGCGGAGGAGTTGCACACCGACTCGCTGCGTTCTGGGGCGCGTCGCGCACAGGTGCTGGCAGCGACGTTGCTGGGAGAGGTTGCGCTGGTCACCGACCAGATCAGCGAGGCCGACGCGCGACTGCGTGAGGCGGTGGGACAGAGCCGCGAGATCGGTGCTGTTTCGGCTGAAGCGCTGGCCAGCGTGCGGCTTGGTGAGGCCCTGCGTGCCCGCGGCGAGACCGCGGACGGTGACGCACTGCTCGCCGATGCCCTCGTGCTGGCCCGCTGGTCGCCCATCAGCGGACATCTGCTGCCGCTCGGATATGCCGCGTTGCTGCGGGCCAGCGAGGACCCCGAGCTGGGGCTTCAGCGGCTCGATGACGCCGCGGCCTACCTGCGCGAGCAGGCACTGGTCTGCGCCTACTGCGGGATGGCGTTTCGCGTGGCCGCCGCCATCGCCGCCGCGCGTGCGCACCGGCTCGAGCAGGCGGCTGCGTTTCTCGCTGGGGCCGAGCGAGCAGCGTCGCTGTGGACCGGCGGGCCCTGGCCGGCAGCGCTCGACGAGGCTCGCGGCGAGCTCTGCCTGGCCTCCGGTGACGGTGCCGCGGCGCATGCGCACCTGCGAGCGGCGGGCGACGCGTTCGCCCGCGACGGGCGGACGCTCGACGCGGCACGCCTCACGCAGCGGCTGGCCGTCCTCATCTGAGGGAAGGTTTCGGGAAGGTCGCCGTCCTACCGTTCGTCGAAACCACGACTGAGGGAGGATCGGTTCCGTGATCACCTACGCAATTCTTCGTCGTAACGGCTGGCGTACGCCCGAGGATCTGGAGGCGGCCGCGGTACGGTCGAGGCAGGTCGGCGACGAGCAGATGCCGGATGACGTCCGCTGGATCCGCAGCTACGTGTTGGTCGAGGAGGACGGCTCGCTCGGCACCGTGTGCATCTACCAGGCCACCGATCCCGAGGCGGTCCGGCGCCACGCCGGCACGGCCGACCTGCCCGTCGACGAGGTGCGTCCCGTGGCCGACACGGTGATCGTGCGACCCGATCCCAAGGCCGCTACGGTCTGACAGACCAACCGGGGAGGGATCGCATGTCCACGACCGAACAGCCGCAGCCGGCCAACGCCAACAAGGCGCTGTGGGAGAAGGGCGACTTCACCCGCATCGCGGCCACCATGCGGGCGAGCGGTGAGGCGCTGGTCGGCTCGCTGGGGATCACCGAGGGGCTCGACGTGCTCGATCTTGGCTGCGGTGACGGGACCACGGCGATCCCGGAGGCGAGGCTGGGCGCGAACGTGCTCGGCGTCGACATCGCCGAGAACCTGGTGGCGGCCGGCAACGCCCGCGCACGCGACCTCGGCCTCAGCAACATCAGGTTCCAGCTGGGCGATGCATCCAAGCTCAGCGAGCTGGCCGACGACAGCTTCGACCTCGTGGTCAGCATCTTCGGTGCGATGTTCGCCCCGCGGCCGGCCGATGTGGCCCGGGAGGTCGTGCGGGTGACGCGGCCGGGAGGCCGGATCGTGATGGGCAACTGGATCCCGAACGATCCCACCCTGGTCGCCCAGATCCTCAGGATCAGCGCCGCCTACTCACCGCCGCCCCCGGAGGGGTTCGTCAGCCCCATGACCTGGGGGATCGACGACGCCGTGATCGAGCGGTTCGGGGCCGCCGGGGTGCCGGCCGACCGGGTCTCGCTGGAGCGCGACACCTACACCTTCGACTTCGCGGGCACGCCGACCCAGCTGCTGGCACTGTTCCGGGAGTACTACGGGCCGACCATGAACGCGTACGCGGCGGCAGCAGCATCCGGCCGCGAGGCCGACCTGCATGCGGAGCTGGACGCGCTCTTCAACGAGCAGAACGCGAGCACCGAGCCGGGCGCCACCACCATCCCCGCCACGTTCCTGCGCGTGACCGTCGAGGTGTGACCGCCGAACGATTGGCTTGAGATGTGGACGGCGTTGTCTTCCTGCGCACTCTGCGGCTAGGGTGGTCGTGAAGGGGAGTACCCCACGACGGTGTCGTCGTCATTCCGGCTCGAGCTTGAGCCCGGCGGCACAGGCCCTCCGCGGCGGGGAAGACCTTCGGCAACGAGCCGAAGGAGCACGGGGTGGACGCGGAATGGGCAGTCTGGGCGGCGGTGGTGGCGGCCTGCGTGGCGATGCTGGCCGTCGACCTTCGCCTCGGCCCGCGCGAGGGCGCCCCGCTCCGCTCGGCCGTGGCCTGGAGCGTCGGCTGGCTTGTGGTCGGCGTCGTCGTGGCGCTGCCGGTGTGGGCGCTGCACGGTGGCACCGCCGCCGGTGAGTACGTCACGGGCTACGCGATCGAGCGCAGCCTCTCGCTCGACAACGTGTTCGTGTTCGCCGTCATCTTCACGGCGCTGGCCGTGCCCGCGGCGCTGCGCCCGCCGGCGCTGACGTTCGGCATCGGCGCGGCGCTGGTGCTGCGCGGCGCCTTCATCGCGGCCGGCGCCGCCTTGCTGGCGGTGGCCGGCTGGATCGTCTACCCGCTGGGTGCCTTCCTCGTCGCGACCGGCATCCAGATCGCGCGCGACAGCGGCCACGGCGGAGCGGGCAGCCGCGTGCTCGCCGTCGTGGGTCGGCTGCCGCTCGGCGACCGGCCGCTGGTAGCTGCTCTGGTCGCCCTGGCGCTGGCCGACGTCGCCTTTGCGGTCGACTCGATCCCGGCCGTGTTCGCGGTCACTCGGGATCCGTTGGTGGTGTTCGCCGCAAACGCCATGGCGCTGGTCGGGCTGCGGCAGCTCTACGTCGTGCTCGAGGCCATGCGCTCGCGGTTCGAGTACGTGCACCTCGGCCTCGGTGCCGTGCTCGTCGTGGTCGGCGCCGAGATGGCGCTGGCCGACCTCTACCACCCGCCGGCCTGGGCCTCGCTCCTGGTTGTCGTCGGCATCCTCGCGGTCGCCGTGGCGGCCTCGCTGCACGTGTCATCCCCGTCCCGTCCGCTCCCAGAAAGGCAGCTGCCATGAATCTGACCCGAGAATCCATCCGCGCCATCGACGCCATCGCCGACCCGTGCGGCGTGCTGTCGCTGTACGGCGACGGCCGGGGTGTCAGCCACCAGCGCCGTGACATCGCCGAGCGGGCCCGGGCGATCCGTCGCCGGCTGGGGCGGGTCGAGGCCGGCCTGCGGGATGCGGGCGCGGCCGCGGTCGCCGATCAGTACCGCCGGTGGCTGCCGCGCATCGAGATCGAGCTCAACCGGCTCGCGCGCGCCACGTCACCCGGTGCGGCGTTGTTCCTGCCGCTCAGCACAGGCGAGCCGATCCCGCTGGAGCTGCCCATGCCGGTGGGCGAGCACGCCCGCGTTGAGCCGACCGGGCACGTGATGCCGTTGGTCGCGGCGTACGACGAGGGCCGGCCGGCGGGGGTCGTGGTCGCCAGCCGTGCCGACGTGCGGGTGTTCGAGTGGCGGCAGGGCGGGATCGACGAGCAGCTCGAACTGCCGCTGCCCTGCCGCGCGCGCGGCAGCGAGCGGCATCCGCCGCGGCCGGGCGGGGCCGTCCGGCCTGGCGTCGGCCGCGGGTACCGGATCGACGCTGTCGCGGAGGGCCTGCGGTGGGCCGCTCGGCAGCGCGGCTGGCGGCGGATGGTGATCGCCGGCGACCCCAGGTTGAGGGCCGCGGTGCTCTGCGGGCTGCCGCTGGAGGCCGATCTCGAGGTGCGCACGTTGGGGGCCGGCCCGGAGGGTCTGGCGATGGCCGCGCTGGCGGCGGAGATAGCCGCGGAGCTGGACGCCGCTCAGCGCCTGTACGAGTGGCGTCTGGTCGAGCGCGTGCTCGACGCGGCCCTGTGCGACCAGTCGGCCACGCTCGGAGTGGACGCGGTCGTCACCGAGCTCGACCGGGGAGGGGTCGAGCATCTGATCATCGACCCTGCCCGGCTGCGGTCGAACGCACCACCTCCCCACACGTCGGAGTCCGAGCGGCTGGTTGAGCTGGCCCTCGCCACTGGTGCCGAGATCACGCCGTTGGAGGGAACCGGGGCGCGGCTGGCCGATGCGGAGGGCGTCGCGGCGCTGCTCCGATAGTGCTTTCCCAAACTCCCTAGACTCCGGCCAATCGTGTTGAGCGAGCGAGGGGAGACGGCATGGTGACCGAGGCCCGGATGGAGGACGGCGACGGCGGCAAGGCGCCGGCCGGCGAGGGCTGGTTCATCGTCAACGCGCGCGACGCCGCCTGGTTTCACAACGACAAGTTCGGTGCCGGTGCCACCTTCGAGGGCAGGCCGCGCTTCCAGCACTACGGCATCAACGTCCAGGTGCTGTGGCCGGGGCAGCCGAACGGCTACTACCACGCCGAGGACGGGCAGGAGGACTTCCTGATCCTGAGCGGCGAGGGCGTGCTGCTGGTCGAGGGTGAGGAGCGCCCGGTCAAGGCCTGGGACTTCGTGCACTTCCCACCGGGGACGGAGCACATCCTCGTGGGCAGCGGCGATGACCCGTGCGTGTTTTTGGCGGTCGGTGCCCGCAACGCCGGAGAGGCGATCCGCTACCCGGTCTCCGACGTCGCGCTGCGCCACGCGGCCGGCGTCAGCGAGCCGGCCACCAGCGGCGAGGCCGCCTACGTCGGTGCGCCAGAGACGACGCGCGGCCCCGCCCCCGAGGGATTGTTCGCGGACCGGTAGCGCGGGAATGCAGGAGAGCCGGATCGCACAGGCGATCTCCGAGCGGGGCGTCGCCGCCGGCGCGATGCTGTTCGAGTTCGACACGCCCGGCGTAATGCGGATCCTGGCCGCCGCCGGCGTCGACTTCGCGATCTTCGACCTCGAACACACGGCCTGGGACGCCGGCACGCTGCGCACGCTGTTCGCCGCCGGTCGTTCGACCGGCGTGCACACGATCACGCGTGTGATCCGCGCCCAGTACCCGCTGATCGCATCGGCGCTCGACGCCGGGTCGCGCGGGGTGATGGCGCCGATGCTGGAGTCGCGGGCCGAGGCCGAGCTGCTGGTGGAGTCGGCCAAGTACCCGCCGCTCGGCCGCCGCGGCTTCGGGGTGCTGTTTAGCGACGTGCTGGCCGACGGCCCGGGGGCGTACACCGAGCGCGCCAACCGCGACACCATCGTGATCGCCCAGATCGAGTCGCCGGCCGGCATCGAGCACGCCGACGCGATCGTGAGCGTGCCCGGCGTCGACATCGTCTGGCTGGGCCAGTTCGACCTGACGCTGGCGCTGGGCATTCCCGGCCAGTTCGACCACCCGGCCTTCACCGAGGCGGTCGATCACCTGCTCGCGGTCTGCCGCCGGCACGGGAAGCCGCTGGGCCAGCTGGTCGCCTCGCCGGCCGAGGGCCAGGCGCTGCGGCAGCGAGGCTTCCAGGTGCTCGCCTACGCCGACGTGTGGGTGTTCGAGCGGGCCCTGCGCGAGGGCCTGGACGCTCTGCGGAGGGTCTGACCCAGATGGCTGTCCAGCGGATGGAGCATGTTGGAATCGTGGTTGAGGACTTGCCAGCTGCGATCGAGTTCTTCGTCGAGCTGGGATTGGGAGTGCAGGGCGAGGGGTCCGTCGAAGGTGGCTGGGTGGACCGCATCGTGGGGCTCGATGGGGTGCGGGCGGACTTTGCGATCATGCAGACTCCGGACGGCAATGGACGGCTTGAGCTGACGAAGTTCCACTCGCCGTCGAGCCCGGCCGGCGACGGGCAGGCACCGGCGAACACGCCGGGCATCCGCCACATCTTGTTCGCCGTCGATGACATCGACGCCGTGGTTGCCCGCCTGCGAGCCCGCGGCGCCGAGCTGGTCGGCGAGGTGGTGAGCTACGAGAACGTCTACCGGCTCTGCTACATCCGCGGCCCGGAGGGCATCATCATCGAGCTGGCGGAGCGGCTCTAGCGCTCGTACCCGGGGTTCTCCCGGTCGAGCCGCCGCTTGACGGCGTCGAACAGCTTCCCCGGCCCGACGTTGTCCTGCGTCGACTGCTCCGCCGTGCGCTGCACGATCTCGTCGGGCACCGCGATCAGCTCCTGCCCGGTGGACTGGGCCAGGATCTGCACCTCGCAGGCCCGCTCCAGGAAGTACAGCCGCGACCAGGCCTCGGCGGCGTCGTTTCCGATCACGATCACGCCGTGGTTTTCGAGCATCACCACGCTGGTGTGCTCATCGACGGCCGACGCGATCCGGTCGCCCTCGTCGGCGGCGTGCGCCAGCCCGCCGTAGGCGAGCGTGGACACGCGTCCGTGGAAGCTCATCGCGGCCTGGCTGAGCGTCGTGTCGAAGCCGCCCCTGGTGGTCGAGACGGCGGTCGCAAACGGCATGTGGGTGTGGAACACGCAGCGCGCCGAGGCGCGGGCGCGGTGGGCGCCGCGGTGGATCATGAACGCGGTCGTCTCCCACTCGCCCTCGCCCTCCACGACCGTGCCGTCGCCGTCCACGACCAGCAGGTCGGACGCGGTCAGCTCCGACCACTCCGGCCCGTAGGGGTTCAGCAGGAACAGGTTGTCGCTGCCGGGCACGGCGTAGCTGAAGTGGTTGTCGATGCCCTCGTTGTACCCGTACAGCGCGGCCGCGCGGAGCGCCGCGGCCAGGTCGATCCTGGCCTGCCGCAGCAGGTCCTGGTCGACCCGGGGCTGATCGGCGAGCGTCATGCCGAAAACTGTACTTCACGCGGCCGCTCTCGGGTACCGTGGTTCGGTGCGCATCGCCACCTGGAACGTCAACTCGCTGAAGCAGCGGCTGCCGCGCTTCCTGCCCTGGCTGGACGAGCGGCAGCCGGACGTGGTCTGCCTGCAGGAGACGAAGCTCCCCGACGACGCGCTGGCCGAGCTGTTCGGTGACGAGCTAGAGAGCCGCGGCTACCACGTGGCGGCCCACGGCGAGGTGGCCTGGAACGGGGTGGCGATCCTCTCGCGGGTCGGGCTGGACGAGGTGGTGGCGGGCCTGGCCGGCGCGCCCGGCTTCCCGCATCCCGAGGCGCGTGCCGTGGCCGCCACCTGCGGCGGCATCCGCGTGCACTCGGTGTACGTGCCGAACGGGCGCGTGCCCGACTCCGACCACTACGCGTACAAGCTGGCCTGGCTGGCGGCGCTGCGCGACGTGGTCGCAGCCGGGCCTGCGGCGACCGTCGTCTGCGGCGACGTCAACATCGCCCCCACCGACGACGACGTGTTCGACCCGGACGCCTACATCGGCCAGACCCACGTCACGCCCCGCGAGCGCGCGGCGCTGGCGGAGCTGCAGGCGGTGGGGCTGCACGACGTCGTGCGCGACCGCTGGCCCGGGGAGCGCGTGTTCAGCTACTGGGATTACCGGGCCGGCATGTTCCACCAGGACCTGGGCATGCGCATCGACCTGATCCTGGCCGGCGATCCCGTGGCCACGCGCGTGCAGGCGGCCTGGATCGACCGGCAGGCGCGCAAGGGCAAGGGGCCGAGCGACCACGCGCCGGTGATCGTCGACCTGGACGAGGCGCCCGACGGCGACATCGGGCCGATGGTGCCGCCGCCGTCCAACCCGGTCACCAAGCGCGGCGCGAAGAAGCTGCCGCAGGCCTAGCCGGTCCGACGCACTCCCGGGCGATCCGGGCCGCGTTGTCGCACCTGATAGGGTCGGACCGGTAAGGGGGACCGGTTTGAGCGTGCACTGTCCAGCATGCGGCGTCCTGAACGACCGAGAGGCGGCATTCTGCGGAGGCTGCGGCGTGGCGCTGGGCATCATCTGCCCGTCCTGCGGCGCCGGGCCGCTGCCCGCCGGCATCGCCTTCTGCACCGCCTG
>Ga0105245_10001471_pt1 | contig 21285 bp, 24 predicted proteins | sample KBSM54metaG_FD_81523 | JGI IMG/M metagenome (GOLD analysis project Ga0105245, IMG submission 81523) | Miscanthus rhizosphere microbial communities from Kellogg Biological Station, Michigan, USA - KBS M5-4 metaG | ecosystem: Host-associated > Plants > Roots > Rhizosphere > Soil | place...
CGGAAACCAGCAGCGGCACCCCGGTAAGGGCAGGGTGGACCGGCGCCATCACCGCGACATCGACATAGCGCCCCCCCGCAGCCTCGATCACCCGGCTCGCCGCGATCTTGGTGTCGGGCGCCACGCTGTTCATGTCGAACCACAGGGCACCAGGTTCGAGACAGGCAGCGGCATCGGCCGCTGCCTTGAGCGCCTGATCCGCAGTCACGAGCGAAAGCGCCGCACTGGCACCGCTGAGCGCGTCCTTGCCGGAGCGCATGGACTGTACGTTCGCAAGGGAAGGCCGGTCCGGCCTGATATCGAAAGCCGTCAGCGACGCGGAAAGCCCCGGCGCGAAGGCCATCGCCGCTTCGCCAAAGCCGATCATCGCCACCCGGATTGCCATATATTCGGCCTAGGGCGGGGCGCCGGGCCATATCTAATCGGAAAGGCGGCGGCGCTATTCGAAATCCTGAGTCGTGATCTCGGCGGCGATTTCCGCCAGCGCCGCGAGGAACCGCGTCTGCAGCTGAGTCGGGCGCCACCCGGCACGCGTCGTGACGCCGATCACCCGTCCGCCAGAGGCGAGGATCGGCCCGACCGTCGCCAGCACGCCGCTGTCGATCTCGAGCGCGACCTGGTCGGGCGAGAGCAGGGTGAGGAAGTCGCTCTCGCGCAGCACGCCGCGGATCACCATCACGGAGCCGCATTCGATCGGGGCGGCGGGCGGCTCGGCGTCAGCAAACAGCCCCCGCCAAAGGCTGCGCACCGGTGCGCCGGCGCGTCCGACGATCCAGGGAAAGCGCAGCAACGCCTCGCGCGGCGGCATCGCGCTTCCCGCCAGCGGATGCCCCGTACGGCCAACGATCACCAGCCGGTCATCGAGCAACGGCGTCTGGGCGAGGTCGGGTGGTGGTGTGTCGCGCAACGCCCCGATCGTCATGTCGATCGCGCCGTCGCGCAACGGCTCGACCAGCTCGCGCCACGAGCCTTCGACGATATCGAAGCGCGCGCGCGGCGCCTGGGCCGCAATCCGCGCAACCGCGCGCGGCAACAGCACCGCCCGGGAAAGCGGCATCGCCCCCACCGCGATCGTACCGCTTCCCCCCGGCTCGGCCGCGACCTCGACCACGCCCGCCGCGATCTCGGCGCTGGCCAGCCTGATGCCGCGCGCGAGCCGTCGTCCGGCCTCGCTCAGGCCGATCCCGCGCCCGCGCCGCTCGACCAGCACCGCGCCGCACACCTGCTCCAGGTCGCGAACGGCGCGGTGGATCGCCGGCTGCGACAGGTCGGTCGCCAGCCCGGCGCCGACAAAGCTTCCCGCATCGGCCAGCGCGAGAAAGGCGCGCAGCTGCGTCGCCGTCATCAGCCGGTCCGGCCGGGCAAAGCCGCGCCCGCCGCCGCGCACCGCGCCGGCGAGATGCGCGAACGCAGCTTCAGCTCGTGAGGCCAGCGCCCGTCCCGCTTCGGTCGGCAGCATCCCGTCCGCGCGCCGGTCGAACAAGGCTGCGCCGAGTTGCGCTTCCAACTTCGCCAGCCCCTGGGTGAGCGCCGGCTGGGAGAGGCTGACGACCTCCGCCGCCGCGCTCATGCTCCCGCGCGCGACGATCGCAGAAAGCGCGCGCAAATGGCGCAGGTTGAGATCGAACGGGGCTATCATTGCGCCGACGTATAGAGAAAACTTATTGGCCGCGCGCAATTCCGAATTGCGGGCGCGTCGGCCGCGCGCGCAGGCACCCTGCAAAGGAGATCGTCATGGCCAAGGTCGTCACCACTATCCAGCGCGCCGATCCGGCGGTGATCGACGGCCTCGCCTCGGCCGGCGTCGCGACGGTGCACGAGGCGCAGGGCCGCATCGGCCTGCTCGCCAGCCGGCTCAGGCCGATTTACGCGGGCGCGCGGATCGCCGGCTCGGCGGTCACGATCTCGGCACCGCCCGGCGACAACTGGATGATCCATGTCGCGATCGAGCAATTGAAGCAGGGCGACATCCTCGTCCTGGCGCCGACCTCTCCTTGCGAAGACGGCTATTTCGGCGATCTGCTAGCGACCTCGGCCATCGCGCGCGGCTGTCGCGGGCTGGTGATCGATGCCGGCGTGCGCGATGTGCGTGATCTCACCGCGATGGGCTTCCCGGTCTGGTCGAAGGCGGTGTTTGCGCAAGGCACGGTCAAGGCGACGCTCGGCTCGGTCAACGTGCCGATCGTCTGCGCCGGCGCTGCGATCGAGCCCGGCGATGTCATCGTGGCGGACGATGACGGCGTCTGCGTCGTCAGGCGCGGCGATGCGGCCTCCGTCCTCGCAAAGGCCCAGGCCCGTGAGGCGAACGAGGAATCGAAACGCCAGCGCCTCGCCGCCGGCGAACTCGGCCTCGATATCTACGACATGCGCGGCAAGCTCGCCGCGCTGGGGCTCACCTATGAGTGACGGCGTCCGCTGCATGTGGATGCGCGGCGGCACCTCGAAGGGCGCTTTCTTCCTCGCCGGCGATCTGCCGGCGGACATAGCCGAGCGCGACGCCCTCCTCCTCCGCGTCATGGGCTCGCCCGATCCGCGCCAGATCGACGGTATGGGCGGCGCCGATCCGCTTACTTCGAAAGTGGCAGTCGTATCGAAATCGGCGCGCCCCGGCGTCGATATCGACTATCTCTTCCTCCAGGTCTTCGTTGATCAGCCGATCGTCACGGACGCGCAGAATTGCGGCAATATGCTCGCGGGCGTCGGCCCCTTCGCGATCGAGCGTGGCCTGTTCGCCGCGACTGGCGACGAAACCCGGGTCGCGATCTTCATGGTCAATACCGGCCAGATCGCGGTTGCGACCGTGCAAACGCCGGGCGGCGTGCCGACTTATGAAGGCGATGCCCGGATCGACGGCGTGCCCGGCTCCGCCGCGCCGATCCCGCTCGAGTTCCGCGATACCGCCGGCTCGTCCTGCGGGGCGCTGCTGCCGACCGGTAATGCCGCTGACATGATCGATGGTGTCGCCTGCACCCTGATCGACAACGGCATGCCCTGCGTCGTGTTCAAGGCGGCTGATGTCGGCGCGACCGGCTATGAGGATCGCGAGACGCTCGACGCCGCGACCGATCTGAAGGCTCGGATCGAGGCAATCCGTCTCAAGGCCGGGCCGCTGATGAACCTTGGCGACGTCGCCGAGAAATCGGTCCCCAAGATGATGCTCGTCGCGCCGCCCGCGCATGGCGGCGCGGTGACGGTGCGCAGCTTCATCCCCCACCGCGCGCATGCGACGATCGGCGTGCTCGGCGCGGTTAGCGTCGCGACCGCCTGCCTTGTCGCCGGCTCGCCTGCCGCTGAAGTGGCGGTGATTCCCGAAGGCCGACGCAAGACGCTGTCGGTCGAGCACCCGACTGGCGAGATGAGCTGCGTGCTCGAACTCGACGAGAAGGGCGAGGTCGCGACCGCGGCGCTGCTACGCACTGCGCGCAAGCTGATGGACGGCACCGTGTTCGGCTGAGTGCCGCGCCATCGCCGCAGGTCCGAAAAAATGGCCCGGCCAGCAAGCCGGCCGGGCCAAGTGAAAGAGAACCCTTGCGGGAGCTCTTCGGGTCGCACCATCGTTAGAACAGGGAGCTCGCCGGCTTTATTGGATGAAAGCGTCAGAACGCACGGGTTCGTCGCAATCTCGTCGCACGTGCCTGAGCGTAACCCGCGGAGCCATACGGGTTGCGCCCGATCGAAAGATGCCCTTCGATCGCGCGGTGTTGCGTGACAGTCCGACGCCCGTCAGGGATAGCTCACAGTCATCGGCACGGTCGGGATTGGAATGAACTCCTTGTCGTCCCCCGGCACCTTGGGAAACCGGCCCGCATTCCAGTCATCTTTCGCTTGATTGATCCGGTCACGCGATGAGGAAACAAAATTCCACCAAACATGGCGGGGCGTCGCGAAAGCCTCGCCCCCGCACAGCATTACCCGGCCACCGGTCGAGGATTTGAGAGAGGTGGCGATCCCCGGCTTCAGCACGTAAAGCGTCATCGGCTCCAGCCTCATCCCATCAAGGCTGGCTTCCCCCAGAGCGACATACACCGCCCGCTCGTCCGCCCCGGCATCGATCGGCACCTCGCCGCCCGCATCGAGCAAGATATCGGCATAGATTGTCCCGGCATAAGTGGTGGTCGGCGCGCTCACGCCCCACAGGCTACCCATGATCACCCGCGCCCGCGCGCCCTTCGCTTCGACGGTCGGCAGTGCCGCTTTCTCGACATGCTCGAAGGCCGGGGCCATCTCCTCATCGGCCTCGGGCAGCGCGATCCAGGTCTGGATACCGGATAGCAGGGGTCCCTGCGCACGCTCGGCCGAAGGCGAGCGCTCGCTATGGACGATGCCGTGCCCCGCGGTCATCAGATTGACCGCGCCCGGCTCGATCGTCGCGAAAGTGCCCAGCGAATCGCGATGGTCGATCGCGCCCTCGAACAGATAGGTCACCGTCGCGAGGTTGATATGCGGATGCGGCCGCACATCGATGCCGGTGCCGACATCGAGATGCGCGGGCCCCATCTGGTCGAAGAACAGGAACGGGCCGACCATCGTGCGCGGCCGCGAGGGCAGGGTGCGATGCACCTTGAATCCGCCTAGATCATGCGTCGTCGGCGTGATCGTCTGGAGGATGAAATCGTCAAGCATCTTCGGTCTCCGTCGTGGCCAGAAGGCTGAGCAGGTCTTCGGGAAAGATCATCTCGGGGTGCGCCGCGATCTCGTCGCGCGTGAACCAGCGCCAGCTCTGCATCACCCGCTGTTCGAGCGGGGTATGGCCGGCGGTATCGATCTCCGATGCGTCGGCGCGCACCCGGAAATAGCGTTCGTCCGCCGTCACCGGGACACCTTCGATCGTGATGAACTCGACATGGCGCTGCGCCACTTCGGGCCCGCAATCCATCTCGATGCCGGTCTCCTCGCGAAGCTCGCGCCGCGCCGCCTCGGCATAGCTTTCTCCCGGATCGACCGCGCCGCCCGGCGTGCACCAGAAGGGCGGACGGTCACCCGGATCGAAACGGAACAGCAGCACGCGCCCCGCCCCATCGAGCAGCAGGATGCGCGCGGCGGGCCGCTCGGCGCGCTCCGTCATGCGGCGTCGAGCTCGGGATAGTGGCGGAAAATACCGTCCTCGTTGAAGCCGATGCGGCGGTCGCTCGCGAGATAGGCAGCAATCCCCGGCAATTCGGCGACCTGATGATGGATGCGGATCAGGTTCGGATAGTCGGGCTCGACCGCCGCCATCCGCAGCGGAAACATATAGCGCAGCCCCTCGACGATCTGGAACAGCGAGGTTTCGACATAAGTCCAGCGGTCGCCGATCAGCCACGCGCCTTCGCCCGCCGTCAGCGCCGCCTCGAAATAGCCGAGGAATTTGGGAATGCGGTCCTTGCGGAAGCCCGTCGCCGCCGCGATCGCCGCATCCTTCTGGTCCTTGTAATAGGACGAGACGCTGATCGGATGGTGGACATTGTGCACCTCGGCCACGAGATCGGCGATGGTCAGCTGCAATTCATTGAGCCACAGCCGGCCCGCCATGGCGGATGGCGCAAGCTCGTGCCGCTCGCCGAGATACAGCAGGATATTGGCGACCTGCGCGATTACCATGTTGTCGAGCTCGAGATAAGGCGGCGCGAAGGGCCCATGCCGCGCGTGGCTCTTCATATTCGCCATCAGTGCCCGCGCGCCCTCCTCGCGCGCGCAATCGCGATAGGCGATCCCGGCCGCTTCCAGCGGCAGCCGCACGAATTCGCCGCGGCCCTGGATCGTCGGCCAGTACCAGAGCCGGTAGGTCATCCCGCCTCTCCGGGCGCCCGTGCCCGAATCGCCAGCGCATGGATACGGTCGCGGAGCAGATCCGCCAGTGCGGTGTTCACCAGTCTTTGCCGCTGCACGCGCGACACGCCCTCGAACGCCGCGCTCTCGACCACTACGGTGAAGTGCGATTCGCCCGTCCCGTCATCGCCCATATGGCCGGCATGCTTGCCGCTGTCGTTGATCACTTCGAGATGCGTCGGATCGAGCGCCGAGGCGAGACGGGACGCGATTTCGGACGCGACGGAGCCGGTGGCGAGATTTGTCATCGCACCTATATAGGCCGCTTTGTCGAATCTGGGGAGCCGCGTGGCGCGGGATAGCGAAAAGAAGGACCGGCCGGGCGCACGCTTTCACGGGCGCGTCGAAGGGACCGGGCGCAGATGCGCTGAACCGGGCTGCGAGGCACCGGGGGAATTCCGCGCGCCGCCGGAAGAAGGCGTATCGAACGGCTATGAGGGGCCACGCCCCTATCGCTGGTTCTGCCTCGATCATGTCCGCGCTTTCAACGCGCGCTATAATTTCTTCAACGGCATGAGCCCCGACGAGATCCACGACGCGCAGCGGCCCTTTTCCGGTTGGGAGCGCGAAACCCGCGCCTTTGCGACCAGCGGCGCCGACCGTCCGCCGAAATGGGCCGACTTTTCGGACCCCCTCGACGCGATCGGTGCCCGCTTCCAGCGCAAGATGGAGGAAGCACGCAAGGACGGCCGCCCCTTGTCGGATAGCGACCGCAAGTCGCTCCGGGTGCTGGGACTGCCGACCGACGTCGATCGCCGGGGCCTCAGGCAACGCTATGCCGAGCTCGTCCGCCGCTATCACCCGGATCGCAACGGCGGCGATCGCAGCCACGAAAAGGTGCTGCAGGACGTCATCACCGCCTATACCCAGCTGAAGAGCGCACCGGCCTTCGCCTAATAAGCGAGCTTCGGGAAAAAGTCGCCGCGCCCCTCCGGTGTCATGTCGAACAGGCCCCAGAGCGGATCGACCAGGTCGCCCGCTCTGTGGTGCTGGCCGGGCTCCTCGGGCGCGTAGACCAGTTCGCTGCCCCAGAAATGCCGGATCGTGTCGCCGTCCTTCCGGAAGACGTTGAACACCGGCTCGTCCCAGTTCCTGCCCTCCTCATAGCCTCGCTCGGCCCGCATCGCCGGCGAGACGCGCGAGGTGTCGCCGAAATAATCGGCGTCATAGCTGTTGCCCGCGGTCGACAGGAACCGCAGATGGTCCCAGCCGCGCTCATGCGCCCAGGCGACGAGCCGCGCGATCGGCGATTTGGCGACGATCCAGAAGGGCACGCGCTGCGGCGCATGCCGCGCCGCGCCATCCAGCCCGTCGAGTAGGTGAGTGCAACCCGGACAGGGATTGTCGCGCTCGGGGCCGTACATGAAGCTGTAGAGGATGAGGCTCGGCTTGCCGGCGAACAGTTCGGAAAGCTTCACCTGTTCCGGCCTCTGATGGGCGCCGATCTGTTCGAACACATAATCCCGTTCGACGACACCGCCCGGCGGGAGGGCGCGGCGTAGCGCCGCGACCTCCTCGACCTGACGACGAAGTGCCATCTCGGCATCAAGCAGCGCATTGCGCGCTGTCCGGTATGCCACGCTTTCATTGGGGTAAGCGAGATGTTCCATTGCGTGGTTCCTCTTCAGCCTTGCACCGCCATCTTCTGCCGCCGGGCGATCTCCGGCGCTGACTGCTCTCCCGTGACGAACGAGCCGATCGGAACCGGCCCGGCAGGCTCATAGGTCGCGATGATCACGCCAGTGCCGGACACCGCCGATCCCATCAGCTTCATCGCGCCGGCTTTCACCCCATCGGCGAACAGCCGCTTGCCGCCGCCCAGGATAACCGGGAAGGTCATCAGGAACAGCCGGTCGATCAGTCCCGCCTCCAGCAGCGCGGGATAGAGTTTCGAGCTGCCCTGGATCAGCAGGTCCGGGCCCTCGCTCTCCTTGATCTTTGCGATTCCGGTTGCGGCGTCGCCATGGATCGCAACTGAATTGGCCCAGTCGAGCGGCTCGGTCGATGAGGTGATGACATATTTTGTGACCGCGTTGAACTTCTCCGCGATCGGGTCGCCCGACTGGAACGGCCAGAAGGCAGCGAAGATGTCATAGGTATTCCGGCCGAGCAGCAGATCGAAATCGCCGCCCATCACGCCGCCCATCTGTTGCTCCATCACCTCGTCCCACAGGGTGGCCGTCCAGCCACCATGGGTGAAGCCGCCGGTCGGATCCTCCTCGGGGCCGCCCGGTGCCTGCATGACGCCGTCGAGCGACTGGAAGGCGCCCGCGATGATCTTTCGCATGGAATGTTCCTTCCCGTGCAGGGCCTTCAGGCTTCGACCTTCTCCGCTTCGACCAGCGCCGCCAGTTGCTCGGCGACCTTGCTCCAGCCGTGCGTGAAGCCCATTGCCTCATGCTGCTTCAGCGCTTCCTCGGACCAGTGACGGGCACCGGCGGTATATCGGGTCTTGCCGCCCTCATCGGCGAACTCGAAAAAGCCGACCATGAACGCAGTCTGCGGAATCCACCCCGCCTTGAAGGCGTCGGTGAAGACGAAGCGCTTGCGCGGCGTCACCTCCAGGAAAACGCCCTCCATGGGATGCTCCTCGCCATCGGGGCCGCGCATGATCACCGCGGAGCGGCCACCGGCACGCCAATCCTGCTCGACGATCTCGGTCGTCCAGGGCTTGGGACACCACCATTCGGCCAGCCGCTCGGTCGCGACCTTCCACACCAGCTCGACCGGCGCATCGATCAGCCGCGTGACCGACAGTTCATGCTCGGCTTTCATGCCACTGCCTCCCCGGCCATCGCCCGCTCAATCGCGGCGATGTCGATCTTCCGCATCGTCATCATCGCCTCCATGCCGCGCTTGGCCGCTGCCTTGTCGGGATTGGTCATTGCCTTCATCAGCGCGCGCGGGGTGATCTGCCACGACAGGCCCCATTTGTCCTTGCACCAGCCGCACATGCTTTCCTCGCCGCCATTGCCGACGATCGCGTTCCAATAGCGGTCGGTCTCTTCCTGGTCATCGGTATAGACCTGGAAGGACACGGCCTCGTCGAACTTGAACCGCGGCCCGCCATTGAGGCCTAGGAAGCGCATGCCGAGGACAGTGAATTCCACCGTCAGCACGTCGCCCTGACGCCCGTCGGGGAAATCGGTCGGCGCGCGGTGGATAGATTCGACGCGCGAGTCGGGGAAGGTCGCCGCATAGAAATTGGCGGCTTCCTCCGCGGTGCCGTCATACCAGAGACAGGGGGCTATCTTCGTCATGGTCACGCTCCTTGGTTACCGGGGCCAACCACCCCGAACATCACATTGTGAGGGTCGCTGGCGACAATGATGCGGTCGCCGCCCGGCACTTCCATCGGGCCGGCATGGACGGTTCCACCATTCCTGGTCACCTTCGCCGCGGCTTCCTCGATATCGGGTGCGCGGAAATAGAAGCGCCATCCCACCGGCGCGCCGCCGGCCCCGGCGTTCATCGTCGCGCCGATCGTCTGGTCGCCGGCCTGGACGAAGACATAGTCGCCCATCTCGCCCATCGACATCTTGTCGGGATAGGTCCAGCCGAAGACAGTCGCGTAGAACGCGTTACCGGCCGCCTGGTCGGTCGTGGCGAGCTCGTTCCAGTTGCACTTGCCCATGCCCATCCGGTCATAGGCGGTGCTGTCCTCGTCGGAGGCGCCGCGCATGATGTAGAAGGGAATCCCCTGCGGATCAGCGACCATCGCGATCCGGCCGATGCCGGGAATGTCCCAGGCCGGCATCAGCACGCTGCCGTCGGCCGCCTTGATCTTCTCGACCGAGGCATCGACGTCATTCACGCCGATATAGAAGAGCCAGGTCGGCTTCGCGCCGTGCGACTGCATGTCCTCGGTCAGCCGCATCACGCCGCCGACCAGGCCGCCGCCGCTACCGCTGTCGATCATGCGATAGTCCATCTCGCCGGACGGCTCCGCCTCCACCGTCCAGCCGATGACATCGTCGTAGAATGCCTTGGACGCCGCAGGATCTGCGGTCATCAGTTCGTACCAGATCGGCGTGCCTTCGGGATTTGCCATCGTCTCTCTCCTGGGGTGTCTGATTGAGTGGGTTACTGGTCGAGGATCGGTGCGAAGCCGCCATAGATCATGCGTTTGCCGTCGAACGGCACGTCGTCGCCGGGCCGCATCCGCTCGTCGGCCATCACCTTGGCCATGCCGGCGTCGCGCACCGCCTTGGACGGCCATTCGACCCAGGAGAAGACGACCTTCTCCGCATCGGTCGCCTGCACAGCGCCCTTGAAATCGGTGACCTTGCCATCGGGTAGCTGATCGCCCCAGCTTTCGACCACGCGGGTCGCGCCGTGCTCGCGGAATATCGCGGATGCCTTGGCGGCCATGCCGCGATAAGCATCCTTTCTGTCATCCGCCACGGGGACGAGATAGCCGTCGACATAACCGGTCGACCTGCTCGCGCCCTCGTCGAGCAGGGGTGCGAAACCACCATAGATCATGCGCTTGCCGTCGAAAGGCATCTTGCCCATCTCGGCCATGCGCGGGTCTTTCATCATCTTGTCCATGCCCGTCTCGAGCACCTCCTTCGAGGGCCACTCGACCCAGGAGAACAGCACGACCTCGTCGTCCTTTGCCTTCACCGCGCGCTTGAAATCGGTGACCTTGCCGTCCGGCACATCGTCACCCCAATTCTCGACCATGCGGGTCGCGCCATGCTCATGAAAGAAGGGCAATGCCCTGGACGCGTGGTCGATATAGGCTTGTTTGTTGGCGGCCGGCACGGCCAGCACGAAACCCTGGATATAGCTCATCGATCATCTCCTGTGGTGTCCGGCTGGTGCCGGCCCCTGGCCCCGGATTTTATGGTGGCGCGTCGGTTACTCAGTCGCGGCGTATCAGCAGCGCGCGCAGGGCAGGGGTGCGCAGGGCAAGCCCGGCCCAGGCAAGGGCGCCGATATACACGCCGAACAACGTGTGGCTGAACAAGGGGCTCCCGATCCGGGCGTGCGTGGCGACCGCTCCGCCGAGATACCCGGTCATCAGGATCGCGCCGAGTACCGAGGTGCGCGGCCAGGCATAGAGCAGCGCCGAACCGAGTGTCAGCACGCCGAGCAAGCGTAGCGTGGCAGGGTCGGTCGGCCAGCCGAGCGTGGCCGTGGTGTCGATCACCACCTGCAGCGGCACGAGCTTCATCGTCCCGTCGAGCAGCAGGAACAGGATCACCAGCCCGCTCATCGCCCAGCCGGCGATGACGCCGCCGCGCCGGGGGGCAGCTGTCGTGACGGGCGAATCGATGGTGATGGCGTTCATGGTTCTTCTCCTCGAAGCTTTGGGGCTCAGGCGTCGACGCGCTCGCCGCCGCCCATCGCGGCCATTGCCGCCTCGACATCCATCCAGGTCAGCTCGATGATATGGCCGTCCGGATCCTCGAAGCTGCGGCCATACATGAAGCCATGGTCCTGCGCGGGGACGGGATCGGGCCGGGCGCCGGCGGCGACTGCATTGGCCAGCGTCCGGTCGACGCCGTCGCGGCTGTCCTCGGTCAGGCAGATCATCACTTCGCAATGGCTGCGTGCATCGACGATCGTCTTCGAGGTGAAGTCGCTGAAGCGGGCATGGCTCAGCAGCATCAGGCTGATCGTATCGGAGAACATCAGCATCGCCGTGCTGTCCGCCTGGCAGAAGCGCTCGTCCTTCGTCCCGCCGATCGCCTGGTAAAAGGCAGCCGAGCGTTCGACATCGGCAACGGGCAGGTTGACGAAGATCATCTTGGGCATCGCAAATCCTTTCCATCCGGTTCGGCTGCCGTTTCCGGCGAATCACTGTTTGACCCTGATGCCATCGTCGGTTATTAAAAGCAACCATGGAGTTAGAAAAAATAACTGCGTCGGAAAAAAAGGCGGAAAAGCGCTGGTATGACGATGCCTGCGGTACCGCGCTCGCAATGGAGCTGGTCGGCGAACGCTGGTCGCTGCTGATCGTACGCGAGCTGATGTTCGGCCCACGCCGCTTCGGTGAGTTGCGCAAGGCGCTCACCGGCATCAGCGCGAACGTGCTGACGCAGCGACTCGAGGGCCTGGAGACGGCCGGCATCCTCACCCGCGAGAAACTGCCGCCACCAGCGTCGGTGCAGGTCTACGCGCTGACCCCCTGGGGCTATAAAAGCGAGGTCGCGATCCAGGAGCTTGGCCGCTGGGCGGTCCAGTCGCCGCGCCACGATACGACGCTGCCGCTCAGCGCCGCCTCGCTGATGCTGTCGTTCCGGACGATGATCGATCGCACCCGCTCCGGGGCGGTGAACCGGTCGATCGGTTTCCGGCTCGGTGACGAGAGCTTCGTCGCGCGCGTCGACAAAGCGGGAATCGCGATTCGGCGCGGCGACCCCGCCGATGCCGATACGATCTTCACCAGCGATCCGGTGAGCATCGCCTCGGTCGTCTATGGCGGACGCCCATTGGCGGATGCCGAAGGCGCCGGCGTACTCGCGATCAGGGGCGATCGGGCGCTCGCGGAACGCTTCGTGACGCTGTTTCCTTTACCGCCAAAGACTGGTTCGGCTTGACGCGACCGAATTCCGTTCGCAGTGACAAAGGCCAACCTTGCGAAGCACCGTTCTTCCTTCTCGATCGTTGAAGAAGGGCAGGGCTTCGGCAACTCCGGGGTCACGTCCGGGGTCGCACGGAATTTGGAAACTCTCATGACCGATATCCCGAATACCCAGCCCGACAGTCGCGAAACGACGATCATGGAAGCGCCCGACAAGATGCTGAAGGTCCGCGAGGCCTTCGGGATCGACTCGGATATGGAAGTGCCTGCGTTCAGCGAGGCCGATGAGCGCGTGCCCGATCTCGATCCCGCCTATGTATTCGACGCCGACACCACGCTCGCGATCTGCGCCGGCTTTGCCTATAATCGCCGCGTGATGGTCCAGGGCTATCACGGCACCGGCAAATCGACTCATATCGAGCAGGTCGCGGCGCGCCTGAAATGGCCCTGCATCCGCATCAACCTCGACGCGCATATCAGCCGCATCGATCTGGTCGGCCGCGACGCGATCGTGCTGAAGGACGGCCAGCAGGTCACCGAGTTCCGCGAAGGGCTGCTGCCCTGGGCGCTGCAGACGCCGACCGCGCTCGTGTTCGACGAATATGATGCCGGCCGCCCCGATGTGATGTTCGTCATCCAGCGCGTGCTCGAGACCGAGGGCAAGCTCACCCTGCTCGACCAGAACCGCGTCATCCGGCCCAACCCCTGGTTCCGCCTCTTCTCGACCGCCAACACGGTCGGCCTCGGCGATACCAGCGGGCTCTATCACGGCACCCAGCAGATCAACCAGGGCCAGATGGACCGCTGGAACATCGTCGTCACGCTCAACTATCTGCCCGCCGCGGTCGAGGCGCAGATCGTGCTCGCCAAGTCGGGCGAATATGACAAGCCAGAGGGCAAGCAGGCGGTCGACAATATGGTCCGCGTCGCCGACCTGACCCGGCGCGGCTTCATCAATGGCGATATCTCCACCGTGATGAGCCCGCGTACCGTCATCACCTGGGCACAGAATGCGCTGATCTTCGGCGATGTCGGCTTCGCCTTCCGCCTGTCCTTCCTCAACAAATGCGATGAGGCGGAGCGGGCGCTGGTGGCCGAATATTATCAGCGCGTGTTCGGCAAGGATCTGCCGGAGAGCGTGGTCGGCAAAGCTTGAGTATCGGGCGGGAATCGCCGGCGGCGATCCCTGCCGGTCGTAGGAGCGTCGCTGCGTGGCGCGGGGTGGCGATTGTCCTGTTCATGCTGCTCACTGCAGCCACGGCAACGCCCGCGCCCGAGTACAAGATCGGCCCGGCCCCGTTCACCTTGCTCCCGGGCAGGACGCTCAAGGGCGAACAGCTCGTCCGCCCCGGCGACGTGATCGCGCAGAGCGTCCTCGGCCGGCCCGAGACCGCCCTGATCATCGACCCGATCGCGCTCGACCGCCCCGGCCAGAAACGCACTTTCTCCCGGGAGACGGTGCTCCAGTCGGCCAGCATTCCAGGGGTACCCGGCAATCCCCCGGTCCTGTTCTGCGAGGCCGAGCCGACCGCGGCGAAGGCGCCGGCCAGCCCGCTCGCGTCCGGCCTGATCGGTGCGCTCCGCCCGGCCCAGCCCGCCGCGCGCTATTGCCTCTATGACAGCGACAATGACGAGACATTCGATCACGCGATCCTGATCGGCGCAAAGACCGACCGCGCGCCCTTCGAGATTCCCGCCGCGAAATACGGCCTGATCACCGGTATGATGCTCGGCGGCGGCAGCGAGCTCAAGCTGCGCTTCGCCGGGCCGGTCGACGAAACGGACAGCCTCTCCTTCGATGTCGAGGTGAATGTGTTCGGCATGCAGCGCGTCCTGCCGGGCGCGCGGCACAGCATCGCGATCAGGAAGCTGCCCGCTTATGCGGTGATCGAAGGCGCGGTCGTGACCATCCTCTCCTTCGATCCGGTGACGCGTTTCGCGAAGATTCGGATAGACCGCGATCTCGCGCCCGGGCATTTCGTGCTGCCGGATATCAAGCCATGACCACTGAAACCCCTCTCGATCGCTTCAAGGCCGTGCTCGGCGGCGCGGCGCGGGCGATCGCGCGCGAGCCCGAGATCGAGCTCGCCTTCACCGCCGATGCGCCGACCCAGAGCGGCAAGCACATCAAGGTGCCGATGCCGGCGCGGACGCTGCCCGCCGAGCAGGTCGCCGAAGCGCGCGGCTTTGCGGATGGCTTTGCCCTCCGGCTGCGCCATCATGACAGCAAGTTGCACGCGAAGACCGCCCCCGCCGAGGCAGTCGCGCGCTCGGTGTTCGATGCGATAGAAAGCGCGCGGGTCGAGGCGCTGGGCGCGCGTGGCTATGCCGGGATCGCCTCCAACCTCGCGACCGCGCTCGACCTGAAGCTGCGCTCCGATCCGATCACGCGCGCGCGCAATCGCGACGAGGTGCCGCTTTCGACAGCGCTTTCGCTGATGGTCCGCGAACGGCTGACCGGCGTCGAGGCGCCCGCGCTCGCTGCGCCGGGCCTCGCGCTGGTACGCGACTGGATCGAGGAAAAAGCCGGCGGCGATCTCGATGCGCTCGGCCTTGCGATCGATGATCAGCGCGCATTCGCAAGCCTCGCCACCAAATTGCTCGAGGATCTCGATCTGGTCGAGGGCGACATGATCCCCGACGAGGCCGATGAGGGCGGCTCGGACGATGAGGGCACTGACGAGCAGCAGTCAGACGAAGGCGAGGAAGGCGAGCGCGAGGGCGAGCAGGGCCAGGGCGAGATCGAGGCCCGCGGCTCCGAGCGCGACGCTGAATCGCAGGATGGCGAAGGTGCCGAGCAAAGCGACGGCGATTTCGAGGACATGGACGGCGAGCCCGGCGATGACGGCGAAGAGGGCATGCTCCCGGTGCGCCCGAACCGCCCCTTCTCCGATTTCGCGCCGCAATTCGAATACAAGGCCTGGACCACCCGCTTCGACGAGGTGATCGCCGCGACCGATCTGTGCGACGCCGATGAGCTCGCCCGGCTGCGCTCCTATCTCGACCAGCAGCTCGTCCATCTCCAGGGAGCGGTGACCAAGCTCGCCAACCGGCTGCAGCGCCGGCTGATGGCGCAGCAGAACCGCAGCTGGGATTTCGACCAGGAAGAAGGGCTGCTCGATGCGGCGCGACTCGCCCGCGTCGTGGTCAACCCGACCCAGTCGCTCAGCTACAAGATCGAGCGCGAGACCGATTTCCGCGACACCGTCGTCACCCTGTTGATCGATAATTCGGGCTCGATGCGCGGCCGGCCGATCTCGATCGCCGCGATCAGCGCCGATATCCTCGCCCGCACGCTCGAGCGCTGCGGCGTGAAGACCGAGATCCTCGGTTTCACCACCCGCGCGTGGAAGGGCGGGCAGGCGCGCGAGACCTGGCTTGCCGCCGGCCGGCCGCCCCAACCCGGGCGGCTCAACGACGTCCGCCACATCGTCTACAAAAAGGCCGATGAGCCGTGGCGCCGCGCCCGCGCCTCGCTCGGGTTGATGATGCGCGAAGGGCTGCTCAAGGAGAATATCGACGGCGAGGCTCTGCTCTGGGCGCATGCCCGGCTGATCGCCCGCCCCGAGGAGCGCAAGATCCTGATGGTCATCTCGGACGGCGCCCCGGTCGACGATTCGACGCTCAGCGTGAATTCGGGGAGCTATCTCGAACGCCATCTCCGCCAGGTGATCGGCTGGATCGAAGCCAAGTCCCCGGTCGAGCTGGCCGCGATCGGCATCGGTCATGACGTGACCCGCTATTACAGCCGCGCGGTGACGATCATGGATGCGGACCAGCTGGGCGGTACGATCATCGAACAGCTCGCCGCCTTGTTCGACACCGAGTGATGATCGCCCCGCCGCCCGGCGGGTTCATGGGGCCGGTCAAGCGATCGGTGACGATCGCTGGCCACCAGACATCGATCAGCCTCGAACCCCTGTTCTGGCAGGCGCTGGAGGCCGCCGCGCTCGAACGCGCGCTGCCGCTCAACGCGCTGATCGCGGAAATCGACGCGCTGCGGATCCTGGCTGATGATCCGCCCAATCTGGCCAGCGCGCTTCGGACCTGGCTGCTGGCGAGCCTGCCCTCCTGAAGCACCGCGCCTTGGGGGCTTCCACGCCTTCGGTCGCCCCATCTTCTTTCCTTCCCCAGCGAAGGCTGGGGTCCAGTTGGGGGACGCTGGTGATGTGCGTTGCGCGCTCTTGGCTCCGCCACCCTAGCTGGACCCCAGCCTTCGCTGGGGAAGGAAAGTAGAAGGCTATAGCAGTTGGCGCCTCGGCGGAGGCGCCCGTCGCCCTGCCACTCCTCGCGAAATGAGAATTACTCTCAATAGCGTTGACAATGCGAGTGACTCGCAATAGCCGGCTCCCACAACCAAGGGGGGTCCCATCTTGCGCACCGCGTCCGCCGCTCGCCGCTCAGTCAAGCCAGCCTTTCTGGCCTTGTCCTGTATCGGCGCCTTCACCACCGCGCCGGCCTTCGCGAAGGACGGCCCGGATCTGGTGCCGGCGAACGACGAGGACGATCAGCGCCGCGACGACATCATCGTCACCGGCATCAAGGACGCGGAGCGGACCGGCCCCAAGGACGTGGCACCCCTCATCAACACCCCCAAATCAATCGTTGTGCTCGACAAGAGCGTGATCGAGCAGACCGGTTCGGCGAGCCTCCAGGATGCGCTGCGCACCGTCCCCGGCATCACTTTCGGCGCGGCCGAGGGCGGCAATCCGATCGGCGACCGCCCCTTCATCCGCGGCTTTGACAGCCAGGGCAGCATCTATGTCGACGGGGTGCGCGATCTCGCGTCGCAGAGCCGCGAGGTCTTCGCGATCGACTCGGTCCAGATCGTGCGCGGTTCGGATTCGACGCTCGGCGGACGTGGCAGCGCCGGCGGCACGATCAACATCCTGTCGAAAATGCCGGTGCTCGACAGCTTCGGCTCGGCCAGCGCCAGCTATGGCAATGGCGATTACAAGCGCATCACCGGCGACCTGAACCTGAAAGTTAGCGACACTGTCGCGTTCCGGGTCGAGGCGCTGTGGCACGACCAGAATGTGGTCGATCGCGATGCGATCTGGGCAAAGCGCTGGGGTTTCGCGCCGAGTGTGACGATCGGCCTCGGCACAGCGACCCGGCTGACCGCAGGCTATTATTATCTCGAGAGCCATGAGCTCCCCGATAGCGGCATCCCTTATCTCTATGCCTGCTCGGCCACGGTCTGCAACGCGCCCGCCGGCAATGTCTTCACCACGCCCGCACAGGGCAGCATCACCACCATAAGCGGGCAGACGGGCCATGTCGCGCGCTCGGCCTTTTACGGCCTGGTCGACCGCGACTTCCGCGACACCAAAAGCCAGCAGGCGACCATCCGCGTCGAGCATGATTTCGGCAAGGTGACGCTGCGCAACACCGCGCGCTTCTCGAATGATGGACAGTCCTATATCTACACCCAGCCCGATGACAGCCAGGGCAATGTCGCAACCAGTGGGCAGGTCTGGCGGCGCGCCAACACCCGCTACGGTTATAGCAAGAGCCTGATCGACCAGCTTGATCTCAGCGGAACCTTCAAGACCGGCGGGATCGAGCACAGCTTCGCGGTGGGCGCAGAATTCTCCTGGGAGAAGACGCGCCGCGGAACCTATCTGCTCGCGACCGGATCGACCATCAGCCCGCGCTGCAGCACCGCCACGATCGCGCGTTATTATTGCACCACCCTGTTCGGCCCGAACCCCAACGACCCCTGGGTCAATTACACCAGCGACACCTCGACCGTTCAGACCCCGATCGTGAAGGGCGCGCCCAACACCGAGACACAGAACGATGCCGAGACCCAGGCGATCTACGCCTTTGATTCGATCACGATCGTCCCGTCGCTGATCCTCAATCTCGGCGCGCGCTACGATCGGTTCAAATCGACCGTAACCTTGCCCTTCGCCGCCGGCGCCACCGCCGCCCAGCTGTCGCGCACCGACAACCTGTTCAACTGGCAGGCAGGCCTGGTCTTCAAGCCCAGCAGGGACACCAGCCTCTACGCCAGCTACGCCACTGCCGCGACACCGCCAAACAGCCTGCTCGGCGAAGGCCGTGAGGATAATGCCCTGCCGACCGCCGGCACGTCGGTGAACCTCGCGATCCTCGACTCATTGAAGGTGCAGAAAACCCGGTCCTACGAAGTCGGCGCCAAGGCCAATCTGTTTCACGAGAAGCTCGCACTTGGCCTGGCCGTCTTCCAGACCGACATCACCAATGCCCGAGTCCAGATCGACGCGAACACGGTCGGCTTCTTCGGCAAGACGCGCATCCGCGGTGTGGAGCTCACCGCCAATGGCACCATCCTGCCCGGCTGGACCGTCTTCGGCGGCTACACATATCTCGATCCGAAGATCATCGAGGCCGGCTTCACCGCGCTGACCGCGCCGGCGGTGCCCGGCCAGGCGGCGCAAGTGATTTACGTGCCATCGGTCAACACCGGTAAACAGGTGCCGCAGACCGCGAAGAACAGCTTCACCCTCTCGACCAACTATCAGGCGACCAGGCGCTTCTCGTTCGGCGGCGGCGCTTATTATATGGACCGCCAGATCGGCGGCTATGGCGACAACCGCCGGGCGACTCAGACCAGCGCCGGCGTCGTCACCGTCTCCCCCGCCACCACGGTGCTCACGCGCGGCGTGCCCGGCTATTGGCGCTTCGACGCGCAGGCGCGGTTCGACCTCACCAGCAATATCTCGATCGGCATCAACGCGCAGAACCTGACCAACCGGATCTATTACAGCCAGGCCTATGCCTCGCATTACGCGACGATCGCGCCCGGCCGAACCGTCTTCGGCACCTTGGGCGTGAAGTTCTGATGCCCACCAATCATTCCTCCCCCGCAAGGGAGCGCCGGGTTGGATTGCCCCCGGCAATCCAAGGTCGCGCCGGCACGACCGGCCCGGCGCTGGGGACCGCTCGAAGAGCGGCGGAGGGGGAAGTCACGAGCCTCCCGCTTGTGGCAACGCTCCTCCCACCAGCTTCGCCGATCCCCCTCCGCCACTTGGCGAGGGAGGACTTCGACGCCCTCAGCGCTGAACAAATCGCCACGCATCTGTCTGGCTCGCCCGAAGAGCGCGCCGCCTTTATCGGCGCCGCCGCCGAGGCCGGGGTCGCCGAGGCCCAGGCAGTATTCGGGCAGATGCTGCTCGACGGCAGCGGTGTGGCGAAGGATGAGACGGCGGCACTGGGCTGGTTCGTCCGGGCGGCGGCGCAGCATCATCTGATGGCGATCAACATGGTCGGCCGCTGCTATGATCTCGGCTGGGGCACAGCGCCCGACAAGGCGCGGGCCGCCGAATGCTACCGGATCGCCGCCGAGCGCGGGCTCGACTGGGGCATGTATAATTACGCGACCCTGCTCGCGCTTGGCGAGGGTGTCGCCGAGGACAAACCCGCCGCGCTCGACTGGTTCGGCAAGGCGGCAAAGCTCGGCAATGCCAAGGCGATCAACTTCGTCGGCAGCTTCCATGAAGATGGCTGGGTCGTGCCGCGCGACATGGCAAAGGCGGCGCGCCTCTACGCCCGCGCGGCCGAGGGCGGCGATTTCCGCGGTGCCTTCAACCACGCCCGGATGCTCGGCGCGGCGGGCAGGATCGAGGAAGCGATCGCCTGGCTGAAACGCGCTGGCGCGACCGCGACCCCGGCATTCATCGACAAGGCGTGCGCATGGCTCGAGGCGGCCGACGTGCCGGCCTTCCGCAAGCGCGGGGTGCAGGCATTGAGGATAGGGGCAGGCCAATGCTGATCGCGATTCCGGATCTTCTCTCGCCCGACCAGCTCGCCGAGGTCCGCAGCATCGTCGATGCCGCCGAGTGGATCGACGGCAACGCCACCTCGGGCGCGCAATCGGCGCTCGCCAAGCGCAACGAGCAATTGCCCGAAGGGTCGGACGCGGCACAGCGCGCTGGGAGCATCGTCCTCGACGCGCTCGCCAGCTCGCCCTTGTTCGTCGCCGCCGCGCTGCCGCTCAAGGTCTTCCCGCCCCTGTTCAACCGCTATGGCGAAGGCCAGGGCTTCGACACCCATGTCGACAACGCGATCCGCATCAGGCGCGGCAGCGATTTCCGGATCAGGAGCGACCTGTCCGCAACCCTCTTCCTCGCCGATCCCGAAAGCTATGACGGCGGCGAGCTCATGATAGAGGGCCAGTTCGGCGAGCAGGCGGTGAAGCTGCCCGCCGGACATATGATCCTCTATCCCGCCTCGAGCCTCCACCGCGTAAGCCCCGTCACGCGCGGAACACGTATTGCTTCCTTCTTCTGGATCCAGTCGATGGTCCGGAACGACGGCGCGCGGCGCATATTGTTCGATCTCGATTCCGCGGTTCAGTCAGTCGCGGGCGATCGGGGGCAGGGCGATGCAGCCGTGGTTCAACTGACCGGTGTCTATCACAATCTGCTCCGCCGCTGGGCGGACGCCTGAAGAACAGGGACGATCATGAGCAAGCTGGCTTGGCGCCGCGCCTGGTTCCAGGTGCATAAATGGATCGGGCTGATCCTCGCGATCCTGATCATCCCGCTCTCGCTGACCGGCTCGGCATTGGTGTGGGACGAGGCGCTCGATCACAGCATCAACCCGCAGCGTTATGCGATAAGCGGCGGCACGCTGATCGATCCCGATCTCTATGTCGCGGCAGCGCGGGGCGCGCTCAAGCCCGACGCGGCGATCATATCGATGACATTGCCGGATGGCGGCGAGCCGGTGGTCGTCACCGCGACTAGTCCCGGCAAGTCGATCAGCGGCCCGCCGCGCACCATGGTCTATCTCGATCCGCCGACGGCGCGTGTGCTCGACATGGCCGAATTTCGCAACTCGCTGATAGGCTTCCTGCATCGCTTCCACGAGAACCTGACGATTCCGGAATACAGTGGCCGCGCCGTCGTGGGTTGGGCCGGCGTCGGCATGCTGGTGCTGTCTTTGAGCGGCATTTA
>Ga0105245_10001472_pt1 | contig 21285 bp, 17 predicted proteins | sample KBSM54metaG_FD_81523 | JGI IMG/M metagenome (GOLD analysis project Ga0105245, IMG submission 81523) | Miscanthus rhizosphere microbial communities from Kellogg Biological Station, Michigan, USA - KBS M5-4 metaG | ecosystem: Host-associated > Plants > Roots > Rhizosphere > Soil | place...
ACCGGCCGGTTGTCGAGCTCTACATGGCGGAGTTCATGCTCGTCGCCATGGACCAGGTCGTGAACGAGGCGAACCGCTTCCACTACATGACGAAGGGCCAGGTGAAGGTGCCGGTCGTGCTCAAGGCGGGCTACGGCTTCACCGCCGGCTGGGCCGGCCAGCACACGGGCACGATCTACGGGATGTTCATGGGCGTGCCCGGCCTGAAGGTGGCGCTGCCCGCCACGCCGGCCGACGCAAAGGGCTTGATGAGTGCCGCGATTCGCGACGACAACCCGGTCGTGTTCTTCCATCACTACCTGCTCACGCTCGAGCACGGCGACGTCCCCGAAGGCGAGCACGTGGTGCCGCTCGGGCAGGCGAACGTCGTCCGCGAGGGCGGTGACGTGACGATCGTCGCGCTCGGCTACATGCTCGGGCAGGCACTGGAGGCGGCAGAGCAGCTCGCAGCGGAGGGCGTGGAGGCGGAAGTGATCGACCCGCGTACGCTCGCGCCGCTCGACACTTCGACGATCCTCGCGTCGGTCGAGAAGACGGGACGGCTCGTCGTCGTCGACCAGTCGACGCGGCACGGCTCGGCGGCGGCGGTGATCGCCGCGGAGGCGGCCTCGGAGGGCTTCTCGTCGCTGAAGGCGCCGGTGCAGCTCGTCTGCGCGCTGGACGCGACGATCCCGTACTCGGAGCCGATGGAGCAGTACCTCCTCCCGGACGCCGCGAAGATCGTCGCCGCCGTGCTCGAGTCGCCGGTCGCCGCATAGACGAGAACGAGTTCCTGCGGGAGATGTGGCGGATCCGCGCCTTCGAGGAGCGGGTCGGCCAGCTCACGCGCGCGAACGAGGTGCACGGCCTCGTCCACCTCTCCACCGGGCAGGAGGCGGTAGCCGTCGGGGTCTGCTCGCAGCTCCGCAACGACGACGTCGTCTACTCCGGGCACCGCGCCCACGGACACGCGCTGGCGAAGGGCGCGCCGATGCGGGCGGTGATGGCGGAGCTGATGGGCCGCGACACCGGCCTCTGCCGAGGGCTCGGCGGGTCGATGCATCTGGTCGACAGCGAGCACGGGTTCCTCGGCGCGACCGGCGTGGTCGGCGGCAACGTTCCACTCGCGCTCGGCTCGGCGCTCGCCGCACGGCTCTCCGTGTCGGATGCGGTCGCGGTCGTCTTCTTCGGCGACGGCGCCGTCCAGGGCGGGATCTTCGTCGAGTCGGTGAACATCGCCGCCCTCTGGCGGCTGCCGGCGATCCTCGTCTGCGAGAACAACGGCTTCGCCGAGTTCACGCCGCGGTCGGCGCACACGGTGGTCGAGCGGGTCAGCGACGTGGTCGCCCCCTACGGCTTTCCGCGCGAGACGGTCGACGGCAACGATCTGCACGCGGTGCACGAGGCATTCGGGCGGTTCCTGGCGCGGGCCCGCGGAGGCGAAGGCCCGTTCCTGCTCGAATGCCTGACCCACCGGCTCGGCGGCCACTACGAGGGCGACGCGCAGCACTACCGGGAGCAGATCGGCGACGACGAGTGGCGCGCGATCGACCCGATTCTCAGGCTCGGCGGCGGCGAAGGGCTCGAGGAGGAGGCGCGGGCGGAGGTCGAGGACGCGGTCGAGTTCGCGCGAGCCTCGCCGTATCCATCGGCCGACCTGACCGAGCGGCTCGTCGTCGGGACCGTCCCCGAAGGGGACTGTCCCCGCAGAAACGGTGGCGCGACCACCCGGCAGGGTCAGACCCCTTCGGGGTCGGACCCCACGAACTACACGACCTACCTCGGGAGGATCACGTCCACGCTGGCCGAGGCGATGCGGGCCGACGAGCGCGTGCTCGTGGTCGGCGAGGACGTGGCGGAGGGCGGGCCGTGGGGCGCGACCGCCGGCCTCGCCGGCGAGTTCGGGCCCGAGCGCGTCCGCAACACGCCCATCAGCGAGGCGGCGATCGCCGGGATCGCGATCGGCGCCGCACAGTCGGGCCGGCGGCCGGTGGTCGAGATCATGTTCGTCGACTTCGTCACCCTCGCGCTCGACCAGCTCGTCAACCAGGCGGCCAAGGCGCACTTCATGTCCGGCGGCCAGCTGACCGTGCCGCTCGTGCTCAGGACACAGGGCGGCGCGGGCCAGCGCGGCGGCGCCCAGCACTCGCAGAGCCTGGAGGCCTGGCTCACGCACGTCCCGGGGCTGAAGGTGGTCATGCCGTCCACCGCCGCCGACGCAGCCGGGCTGCTCCGCGCGGCGATCGCCGACCCGAACCCGGTCGTCTACGTGGAGAACAAGACGCTCTACTTCCGGCGCGAGACGTTCGAGCCGGAGGAGGTACCGATCGGCCGCGCCCGGGTCGTCCGGCCAGGCCGCGACGTCACTGTCGTCGCGCTGTCCCGCCTCGTCCACGAGGCGGTGGCGGCGGCCGACGAGCTCGCCGCCGAGGGAGTCGAGGTCGAGGTGGTCGACCCGCGCACGCTGGTACCGCTCGACCTGGAGACGATCGTCGAGTCGGTCTCGCGCACGCACCGCCTGGTGGTCGCCCACGAGGCGGTCGAGCACGGCGGCTTCGGGGCGGAGATCGCCGCGCGGGTGCAGGCGGCGGCGTTCGACGAGCTCGATGCACCCATCGGACGGGTCGGGGCGCCCTTCGAGCCGATCCCGTTCAGCCCGCCGCTCGAGGACGCGTATCTCCCCGGCCGCGACGACGTCACCGCGGCCGTCAGAGCGCTGCTGAGCTGAGCTCGGTCAGCCCTTGACGGCGCCCGAGAGACCGCCGACGATGCGCCGCTCCGCGAACAGGAAGAAGACCAGCGCGGGGATGATCGAGAGCGTGGTGAAAGCCAGGACGCCGGCGGTGTCCGCGCTGTGTTCGGTCGAATAGTTGGCTGCGCCCAGCGGCAGCGTCCAGTGGCTCGGGTCGGTGAGCACGAGCAGCGGCAAGATGAAGTTGTTCCAGCTCGTGATCACGGAGAGGATGATCACGGTCAGCAGGGCCGGGCGTGTGAGGGGGAGCAGCACGCGCCAGAAGAAGCCGAACGACGTACAACCGTCGATCGCGGCCGCGTCCTCGAGCTCGACCGGCACGGCGCGCATGAACGGGCGCAGGATGATCACCGTGATCGGGATCCCGAACGCCGCCTCGGGGAGGGCGACGCCGAGCAGCGACTCGTCCAGGTGGAGCTGGCGCAGCAACAGGTAGAGCGGAAGCGCGGCGACGGCGATCGGGAACAGCAGCCCGAAGGTGAAAAACGTGTAGATCGCCTCGCGACCGCGGAACTGGAAACGCGCGAGGGGGTACGCCGCCAGTGCGCTTACGCCGACGACGAGGATCGTCGCGATCGCGGCGACGATCGCGCTGTTGCCGACCTGGCGCCAGAAGCCGCCCGACGCGATCACCTTCGTGTAGTTGTGCGTCACCCACGGGTGGGGCAGAGCAACGGGATCGGCCGCGATCTGGCCCGTCGTGCGAAAGCCGCTGAGCACGACGTAGGCGATCGGCACGATCACCACTACCGCGAGGGCGATCGCGATCACGTAGGTCGGTGCGTTCGAGAACGGCCCCCGCCGCACGCCGGCCGTTTCCATCAGCCCGCCATCCTCGACGTCCCCCCGGCGACGTCACGGCGCAGGACGAAGATCTGGTACAGGATCGAGAAGACGAAGCAGATGGAGAAGAGGATCACGGCGACGGAGGTCGCGTAGCCGAGCCGCAGGCTGTTGACGCCCTGGTCGACCATGTACGTGGCCATCGTCGAGGACGCGCCCGCCGGCCCGCCGAGGGTCATGATCCAGACGAGGTCGAAGAGCTGGATCGACCCGATGATCGCCAGGAACGCCCAGATGCGGATCGTCGGCCCGAGCAGTGGGACGGTGATGTAGCGGAGCGTCGTCCAGCTCGTGGCACCGTCGATCGCCGCCGCCTCGTTCAGCTCCTGCGGGATCCCCTGCAGCCCGGCGAGGAAGAGAATGATCGCGAAGCCGATGTACTTCCACGTGATGACGACGAAGAGTGTGTAGAAGACGAGGCCGAGGTCGGCGAGCCAGAGCTGGACGATCCCGCCGAGACCGACGCTCTTCAGCGTCTGATCGACGAGCCCGTCGGGTTGGAGGATCTGGAGGAAGACGATCGCCGTGATCGCCTCCGAGAGGACGTACGGGACGAAGAAAATCAGGCGGAAGAGGCTCCGGCCTCGCATCGGCCTGTTGACCAGCAGGGCGACGCCGAGCGCCAGCGGCAGCTGCAGGCCGAGCGACAGCGCGACCAGGATCCCGTTGTGCTGCATCGCCTGCCGGAAGGCAGGGTCTCCGAACGCCTCGCGGTAGTTGCCCAGACCGACGAAGTCGGTCAGCGGCTCGAGGCCGTTCCAGGAGTAGAAGCTGTAGTGGATCGCCTGGACGACGGGGACGATGATGAAGACCGCGTAGAGGACGACCGCAGGCGCGATGTACGCCGCGATCTGCAGCCACTTGCGGCCCTGACGGCGAACGGCCGGCCACCCTTTCGAGCGGCCGGCCGTCAACGTGTCCGCGGTGGAGGCTACGTCTGCACCTCCGACCGGCGGCTACTTCTTCTTCGCCGCCGCGGCGATCTTGGCGACGACCTGGGCGGGCGTCGCCTTGCCGGCGAACTGGTCAGCGGTCGCGTTGTCGAGGGCCTGGCCGATCGCCCGCGAGAACGCGATGTCGAGGTAGAGCTGGATGAACGGCGAGCCGGACCGCGCCGCCAGCACGGCCTTCAGGTTCGGGTCGGTCACCGAGCTCTCGGTGCCCTTCCTCACCGGCAGGCCGAAGCTGGTCGAGCCGATCCGCCTCTGGACGCTCGGGCTGTCGACGTACGCCAGGAACTGCGCGCAGGCCGGCATGGGCGCCTTCCACGAGCAGGAGAAGCCGTCACCGCCGCCGAGCAGCGAGCCCGGGAGCGCCTTGCTGCCGGGGACGTTCGGGAACGGGAACCAGCCGAGGAAGCCCGGGATCTTGTTGTCCGGCGTCAGGGGCTGCATGACCCCCGGATTCCAGTGGCCCTGGAGCTCCATCGCAGCCTTGCCATTGGCGACCAGGCCGGCCGAGCTGGTCGCGCCCTGCTGAGCAGGCGTGGCCAGGAAGCCGTCCTGGAAGGGCTTGAGGTTCAGGAGCTGCTGCACGTAGACGCCTGCCTTCAGCCAGCACGGGTCCTTGAAGTTGTAGGTGACGGCCGACTGCTGCATCGTCGTCTTGCTGCAAAGCTTCGTCGCGAGATAGTCCCAGTAGAACGCGTCGGGCCAGCGGTCCTTGCCGCCCACTGCGATCGGGGTGATGTCCGCCGCCTTCAGCTTGTTGATCGCGGCGATCAGCTGCGGCCAGGTCTTCGGTGTCGACGTGATCCCGGCCTTCGCGAAGAGCTCCTTGTTGTACCAGAACCCCACCACGCCGACGCTATACGGGATCGCGTACTGCTTGCCGTTGACCTGCCAGCCGGCGGCCGAGCCGCCGATTGTCTTGATCCACGGCTTGACGTACTTGGTCAGATCCTGCACCTTGTTCGCCTTCACCTGGTCGACCAGCGAGCCGCCGCCCCAGTTCTGGAAGACGTCCGGCGGTTTGTTCGATGCAAGCGCAATCGGGATTCTCGTGTTCTGGAGGACCTCGTTCTGGAAGGGGACCGGCTTGACGGTCACGTCCGGGTGCGCGGCGTGGAACTCCTTCGCCACCTGGTCCCACAACGCCTTGCCGGCGCCCTGGTTGGCGTTGTGCCACCAGACCAGCGTCACCGCCTTCTTGCTCTTCGTACCACTCGGCGCCGCGAGCCCGGCTGAGCTCACGCCGAGGACCGCCGCGCACGCGACGACTCCCGTCGCGACGGCGATTAGCGTCCAGCGCTTCATGACCTCGACTCCTCCCTCCGCAGGTGGGCTCCGATCACCGTCGACCGCCCCCTACAGTGGCCGTGTGCCTCATCGCGGCGCGAGTCTGACAGACCGCCCCTGGACCGTCAACCGTTATCGATAACGTTTTCCGAACGCGGTAGTATCCGGCCGTCGTGAGCCAGCGCAGGGTGACGATCGGCGATGTCGCAGCCGAGGCGGGCGTGTCGGTGGCGACGGTCTCGAAGGTGATCAACGGCCGCTGGGGCGTGGCCGAGACCACCTCGGAGCGGGTCCGCGCGATCATCGACGAGCTCGGCTACGAGTCGAGCCTCGTCGCCCAGAGCCTGCGCAGCCTCCGCACGAACGTGATCGCGGTGCTGGTCGTCGACGTCGAGCCGTTCAGCGCAGAGCTGCTCAAGGGCGCCGCCCGGGCGATCCGCGGCACCGGGTACGAGCTCGTCGTGTTCTCCGGCTGCGGCCGCGCGGACGACCAGGTCGGCTGGGAGCGCCGGTACCTCTCGCGGGTGAGCGGGACACTGTGCGACGGGGCGATCCTGGTAACCCCCAGCAGCGTCGGCGCGAACCAGGGCGCACCCGTCGTCGCCGTCGACCACAACGTCGGGTCCCCCGACCTGCCCACCGTCGACTCGGACAATCTCAGCGGCGCGGTCACCGCGACCGAGTACCTCCTCGGCCTGGGCCACACCCGGATCGGCTTCCTCGCCGGCCGTCCGGACCTGGAGTCTGCCCGCCTCCGCGAACGCGGCTACCGCCGTGCGTTGCGGGTGGCCGGCATCAAGCTCGATCGCGCGCTGATCGGGGTCGGCGGCTACCAGCCGGACTCGGCGGAAGAAGCAGCCCGTGCCCTCCTGACCGCACGCGAGCGCCCCACCGCCATCTTCGCTGCCAACGACGTCTCGGCGATCGCGACCATCGCCGCGGCCCGCGCTCTCGGGCTGTCGATCCCGGACGACCTCTCCGTGATCGGGTTCGACAACGTGCCGGAGTCGGCGCTCTGCCAGCCGCCGCTGACCACGATCGAACAGCCGATCCAACGCATGGGCTTCGAGGCGGTGGAGCTCCTGATCGGCCTGATCGAGAACCGCCCGGACCTCTCGATGCACCGCATGCTCCCCACCCGGCTCGTCGTCCGGGGCTCCTGCAGTCCGGTCGGGAAGCCGACATGACCGTTGCCAAGCTCGACAGCGCCCGTCCCCTGTACCGCGACTCCTCGCGCACCGTCGCCGAGCGCGTCGACGACCTCCTCACCCGGATGACACGCGACGAGAAGATCGCCCAGCTCGGCAGCGCCTGGATCTTCCAGCTCGCACGTGCCGGTAAACTCGAGCGCGAGCGCGCCGAACCGCTGCTCCGCAACGGCATCGGCCACATCACCCGGATCTCGGGCGCGAGCTCTCTCGGGGCCGAGGCCTCGGCCCTGCTCGCGAACGCCGTCCAGCGCTATCTCGTCGAAGAGACGCGGCTCGGTATCCCGGCGATCGTCCACGAGGAGATCTGCTCCGGCCTGATGGCCCGCGAGGCGACCGTGTTCCCGCAGGCGATCGGACTGGCGAGCACGTGGGATCCGGAGCTCGCCCGTGCGCTCGGCGACTCGATCCGCGTGCAGATGCGGGCGGTGGGCGCGCACCAGGGGCTCGCGCCGGTGCTGGACGTCTGCCGCGACCCGCGCTGGGGCAGGACGGAGGAGACCTTCGGCGAGGATCCGTATCTGGTCGCGCGCATGGGCGTGGCCTTCGTGCGCGGGCTACAGGGCGACGACCCGCGCGAGGGCGTGATCGCGACGGCGAAGCACTTCGTCGGCTACGGAGCCTCGGAAGGCGGCATGAACTGGGCACCCGCGAGGATCCCGCCGCGCGAGCTGCGCGAGGTGTACCTGCACCCCTTCGAGGCGGCCGTCCGCACTGCCGAAGTCCGCTCGGTGATGAACGCGTACAACGAGATCGACGGCGTGCTGTGCGCGGCCGACCACGAGCTTCTCACCACGCTCCTGCGCGACGAGTGGGGATTCGAGGGCTGCGTGGTCTCCGACTACTTCTCGATCCGCCAGATCACCGAGTACCACCGCCTCGCCGAGGACGGGTCGCGCGCCGCCGCCATGGCTCTGAACGCCGGGCTCGACCTGGAGCTGCCGGCAACGGACTGCTACGGGCAGCCGCTCGTCGAGGCCCTCGACTCCGGGCTCGTCGACGAGACGACGCTCGACCGCGCGGTCGGACGGGTGCTGCGGGCGAAGTTCGAGCTCGGGCTCTTCGAGCGGCCATACGTCGACGCCGACCTGGCCCACGAGGTGGCGGACACACCCGCACACCACGAGCTGGCCCTGCAGATTGCGCGCAAGAGCATCGTGCTGCTGAAGAACGACGGCGCGCTCCCGCTCGCACCGGGCCTCGGGTCGGTGGCGGTGATCGGCCCGAACGCCGATGCGCCCCGGAACCTCTTCGGCGACTACGCATACCCCGCGCACGTCGAGTCGCTCCTTCAGGTGCTGGAGAGCGGCCCGAGCCCGCTTGCCCAGTCGTTCGGGCACCTGGCGGAAATCGACCCTGTCGAGCTGCGCGCGACCTCGGTGGTCAATGCGCTGCGGAACCGACTGGGCCCGGCCGTTGGATTCGCCTCCGGATGCGACGTCGGCGGCGACTCGACCGCCGGGTTTGCCGAGGCAGTCGCGGTGGCGCAGGCCGCCGACGTCGCAGTCCTGGTCATGGGCGACAAATCCGGGCTGACCGACGACTGCACCAGCGGCGAGTTCCGCGACCGCGCCTCGCTCGATCTCCCGGGCGTCCAGGAGGAGCTCGTCCGGGCCGTGCTCGAGACGGGGACGCCGGTGGTGCTCGTGCTGGTGGCAGGCAGGCCGACGGCGAGTCTCGAGCTGCACGAGCGCTGCGCAGCCGTGGTGATGGCCTGGCTCCCCGGCGAGGAAGGTGCGGAGGCGATCGCCGAGGTCCTCACCGGCGCGACCAGCCCCGGCGGCAAGCTCCCGATCTCCTATCCCTCGACCGTGGGCCAGGTGCCGGTCTTCTACGGACACAAGATCTCGGGAGGGCGGTCGCACCCGAAGGGCGACTACGTCGACGCGCCGTCGCGGCCGCTGTACCCGTTCGGCCACGGCCTCGGATACACCACGTTCAAGCTGACGGACGCACGGCTCCGCGACGCGACCGTGACATGGCACGAAGCGATCGCCGTCGACGTCACGGTGACGAACACAGGCAAACGCGTGAGCGACGAGGTGGTGCAGCTGTACGTCCGCGACCCGCAGGCCAGCATCACGCGGCCGACCAAGGAGCTCAAGGGATTCGTCCGCCTCGAGCTGTCCCCCGGGGAGGCGAGGAACGTGACTTTCGAGATCCCCATCGGCCAGCTCGGGTTCTACGACCGGCAGCTCGCCTATGTCGTGGAGCCGGGGATCTTCGAGATCTTCGTCGGCACCTCGTCTGCCGACCTGCTCGGAGCGGGGACGGTCGAGGTCGTGGCAGACTCGACCGGTACCGCTCCGGCGAAAGCGTTCGACGGATCTGTTTCGACCGCCTGACAGGGGGAACGGGAACGAGCATCGAGACGCGAACCGAGTCTGCGGCCGACCCTGCTGCGGCCGGGCAGCGAGGCGGCGAGGTCGCGTCGGCCGGGGTCGTGCTCGACCGCGTCTCGAAGATCTACCCCAACGGCACGACGGCGGTCGCGGACGTCAGCCTCGAGATCGCCGCGGGCGAGTTCATGGTGCTCGTCGGCCCCTCGGGCTGCGGCAAGTCGACCCTGTTGCGGGCGATTGCCGGGCTCGAGCAGGTGTCGGCCGGCCGCGTCTTCATCGAGGGCAAGGACGTGACCGACAGAGCGCCGCGCGAGCGCGACATCGCCATGGTCTTCCAGAACTACGCCCTCTACCCGCACATGACGGTGGGCGAGAACCTCGGCTTCGGGCTGAAGCTGCGCAAGGTGTCGAAGGCCGAGCGCGCACGGCGCGTGATGGAGGTGGCGACGACGCTGGGCCTCGAGGATCTGGTCGACCGCAAGCCCGCCAACCTGTCGGGTGGCCAGCGTCAGCGGGTGGCGATGGGCCGCGCGATGGTGCGCGAGCCGAAGGCGTTCCTGATGGACGAGCCGCTCTCCAACCTCGACGCCAAGCTGCGGGTGTCGATGCGCGGCGAGCTCGCACGCCTCCACGAGCGGCTCGGCGTCACGACCATCTACGTCACGCACGACCAGATCGAGGCGATGACGCTCGGGCAGCGGGTGGCGGTGCTCAGGGACGGCGTGCTGCAGCAGGTGGACACCCCCCACGCCCTGTTCTGGCAGCCCGCGAACCTGTTCGTCGCGGCCTTCATCGGCTCGCCCTCGATGAACCTGCTGGAAGCCGACCTCGCCGACGGCGTCCTACGTTTCGCGGCGGAGGAGCTGCCGGTGCCGAACGCTGTCGGGCTCGGCAGCCGGCGGGTGATCTTCGGCGTCCGCCCGACGGACTTCGCGCTGGCGGCGAAGGCCGATCCGCGCCTGCCGCGGATGACGGTGACGGCCGAGGTCGTGGAGGACCTCGGCTCCGAAACGCACGTCATCTTCCCGCTCGATGCGCCCCGCGTGGTCGCGGAGGCCGTCCGCGCAGCCGAGCAGCCGATCGCGGGCGGGGAGACGCTGTTCGTCGACGACCGGCGCGCGCTCTTCACCGCCCGCATCGAAGCCGGCGGCCCGATCCCGCCCGGCGCCACACTCGAGCTCGCCGTCGACACCGGCCGGCTGCACTTCTTCGACCCGGCCACCGGCGCCGTTCTCGGGCGGTAGGTCGGCGCCGGGATGGCGCTCCCTCTCTTCGACCTGCCGCTCGAGGAGCTCCGCGCGTACCGGTCGAAGGCGACTGCGCCGGACGGCCTGGACGACTTCTGGCAAGAGGCGATCGCCGAGGCTCGCGCTCGAGCCTTCCAGCCGACGCTCGAGCGGTACGGCGGCGAGGCCTACGGCGCGCTCGAGGTCGCGGACGTCACCTTCGCGGGCGGAGACGGCGACCCGGTGCGCGCCTGGTATCTCCGGCCGGCCGGATCGGGGACTACGCCGCTCCCCTGCCGTGTCACCTTCGTCGGTTACGGCGGCGGGCGCGATCTCCCCGCGGCGCACGCGCTCTACCCCGCCTGCGGCTACGCAGCGTTCGTGATGGACACCCGCGCCCAGGGTGGCACCTGGTCGACGGGACACACGCCCGATCCGGGCGCAGGTTCCTCCGGAGCGGAACACCCCGGCGTCATGACCCGCGGCATCGCCGACCCGCGCGCGTACTACTACCGGCGGATCTACGTCGACGCCGTGCGCGCGGTCGACACCGCCGCCGGCCTGCCGGGCGTCGACGCAGGGCGGATCGCAGTCGCCGGAAAGAGCCAGGGCGGCGCGCTCGCGCTCGCCGCTGCCGCGCTCGTACCGGACGCCGTCCGTCTCTGTCACGCCGAGGTGCCGTTCCTGTGCGACATCGAGCGGGGCATGGAGATCGCCAGTGAGCCGCCCTACACCGAGCTCGTCACCTACCTGTCGGTCCACCCCGAGCTCGAGGACGCCGCGCGACGGACGCTGCGCCACGTCGACGGCGCCCTGCTCGCGCCGCGGATCACCGCGAACACACTGGTCGCGGTCGGCCTCCGCGACCCGATAACACCCCCGTCCACTGTCTTCGCCGCCTTCAACGCGATCGAGGCCGAGAAGGAGATCGAGGTCTTCCCCTACTCCGGCCACGATCTACCGACCAGCCACGCCGAGCACCAGCTGGCCGAATTCGCGGAGGAACTCGGATGACGGAGGGCGTGTTCGACTATCCGAACGTTCGTCTCGACTCGCGGGCCGCTGCGGTTATAGGCTGGCGCCCGTGAGCATCCTCGGCAATCGGGTGCTGCGCACCGAGGACGATCGCTTCCTCCGCGGCCGTGGCACGTACGTCGAGAACCTCGACCTCGAGGGTGCCGCCAGCATCACCTTCGTCCGCTCGCTCCTCGCCCACGCGAAGATCGGCGGCATCGACAAGAGCACCGCCGAGGCGATCCCCGGCGTTCGGGTCCTGACCGCCGACGACGTCGACCTGCCGACGTTCGGGCCGCTGCCGTTCGGGTTCCCGGACGACATGGGCCGGCCGGTGGTAGCGAAGGACGTCGTGCGCTTCGTCGGCGAGATCGTCGCGATCGTCGTGAGCGACGACCGGGCCACCGGCGCCGATGCGGCCGAGCTGGTCATGGTCGACTACGACCCGCTGCCCGTGGTGGTCGACCCGCAGGAGGCGCTGAAGGACGAGACGCTCCTCTTCCCTGGAGCGGGGACGAACGTCGCTGCGCGGACACAGCCGCCGGCCGCCAACGCGGACGACCTCTTCGAGGGCTGCGACGTGACCGTCTCGGGCACGCTCGTCAGCCAGCGGCTGGCGCCGTGCCCGCTCGAGCCACGCTCGACCGCCGCCCAGTTCGAGGACGGCAGGCTGACCGTGTGGCTGAGCACGCAGACCCCGCACCAGGACCGGGATGCGATCGCCGGAATGGTCGGGATGGAGCCGTCCGAGGTGCGCGTGATCGCACCTGACGTCGGCGGCGGATTCGGAGCGAAGATCGTGTCCTCGAGCGGCCTGACGGAAGAGATCATGGTCTCATGGCTGGCGCGGGAGCTCGGCCGGCCGACCCGCTGGACCGAGACGCGCAGCGAGAGCATGCTCGCGCTGCCGCACGGGCGCGCGATGAAGCTCACCTACACCATCGGCGGGAGCAAGGAAGGAAAGGTGCTCGCCTACAAGCTCGACGTCCTCGCCGACTGCGGCGCCTATCCGACGCTCGGCGCGATCCTCGCCAGCCTCACCACCTTGATGTCGAGCGGCGTCTACGACATCCCCCGGCTCGAGGCCGAAGGGACGACTGTGGTCACGAACACCACGCAGATCGCCGCCTTCCGCGGCGCCGGCCGTCCCGAAGCGATCCAGGTGATCGAGTGTGCGGTCGACCGGTTCGCCGCCGAGATCGGAATGGATCCCGCCGAGGTCCGGCGCCTGAACTACGTCGGCGAGTTCCCGCACAAGACCGCCTCCGGCGCGAACTACGACTCGGGCGACTACACCGGCGCGCTCGACCTCGCGCTGCGCTCCGCCGGCTACGAGGAGCTGCGGGCCGAGCAGAAGCGGCGCCGCGACGAACAGGCCACGAAGCAGCTCGGCATCGGCCTCTCCTCGTACGTCGAGATCACGAACCCGCTCGGCGAGGGCGAGCTGGGCGAGGTCGAGATGACCGCGGGGGGCGAGGCGATCGTCCGCACCGGCTCGTTCTCCCACGGCCAGGGGCACGAGACCAGCTTCGCGATGGTCGTCGCGGACCGGCTCGGGCTGCCGCTCGAGAAGGTCACGGTGCACAAGGGTGACACGGACGAGGTCGCCTCCGGCACGGGTACATACGGCTCGAAGTCGCTGCAGATCGGCGGCACCGCCTCGGCTGCGGCCGCGGAGACCGTCGTCGAGCAGGCAAAGCAGGTCGTCGCCGACTACCTCGAGGCGAACCCGCAGGACGTCGTCCTCGACAAGGGGCTCGGGCGCTTCCACGTCGCGGGCACCGCCGATCCCTCCATGTCGTGGGAGGAGCTGGCGACACGCGCGGAGGGCGACGGCCGATTGGAGGAGCTGAAGGCGGCGAACGAGTTCAAGGGGCAGCCGACCTTCCCATTCGGCACGCACATCGCGGTCGTCGAGGTCGACAGCGAGACCGGGCAGGTCGAGCTCCAGCGCATGGTCTGCGTCGACGACGCCGGCACGATCGTCAACCCGATGCTCGCCGAGGGTCAGGTCCACGGCGGCGTCGGGATCGGGGTGGCGCAGGCGCTCTACGAGCATTACACCTTCGGCGACGACGGCACGCCGCTCACGGGCAACCTCGTCTCGTACGCGTTCCCCTCCGCCGCCGAGCTCCCGTCCTGGGAGACGATCGAGATGGAGACCCCGACGCCAGCGAACCCGCTCGGCGCGAAGGGCATCGGCGAGTCCGGGACGATCGGCTCGACCCCGGCCGTCTACAACGCGGTCGTCGACGCGCTCGCGCCGTTCGGCGTGAAGCACGTCGACATGCCGGCGAACGGCGAGAACGTGTGGCGCGCGATCCAGGAGGCGAAGGCGTGAAGATCTCGATCACGGTCAACGGCACCGAGCAGGACGCAGACGTCGAGCCGCGCACACTGCTCGTCTACTTCCTGCGCGAGCACCTGGGGCTGAAGGGGACGAACGTCGGCTGTGACACGACCTCGTGTGGTGCGTGCACGGTGCTGCTCGACGGGGAATCGGTGAAGTCGTGCACGGTGCTGGCCGTCCAGGCGGACGGAGGCGAGGTGACGACGATCGAGGGGCTGGCCACGGACGCCGGGCTGCATCCAGTCCAGCAGGCGTTCCACGAGAACCATGCGCTCCAGTGCGGCTACTGCACACCCGGCTTCGTGATGGCCTCGGTCTCGCTGCTGAAAGAGAACCCCAATCCGTCCGAGGAGGAGATCCGCCTCGGGCTCGAAGGCAACCTCTGCCGCTGTACCGGCTACCACAACATCCTCAAAGCCGTGCAGGCAGCGGCGAGGGCCGGCGCGTGATCCCTGCCGCCTTCGACTACGCCCGCGCCGCGTCGATCGACGAAGCGATCGAGCTGCTCGGGCGCGAAGACTCGAAGGTCCTGGCGGGCGGCCACTCCTTGCTCCCACTGCTCAAGCTCCGGTTCGCGCGGCCCTCGCTGCTCGTCGACATCGGCCGCCTCGACGACCTGCGCTACGTGCGGGAGGACGGCGACCGGATCGGGATCGGCGCGCTCAGCCGGCACGCCGATCTGGCGCTCGACCCGATCCTGGCCCAGGGGTGTGGCCTACTGGCCCGCACCGCCGGAAACGTCGGCGACCCGCAGGTCCGGCACCGCGGGACGATCGGCGGCTCGGTCGCCCACTCCGATCCCGCCTCCGACGTGGCCACGATCCTGCTCACACTCGATGCGGACTTCGTCGCCCACGGCCCCGACGGCGAACGAACGATTCCCGCCGCCGACTTCTTCACGGGCCCGTTCGAGACGGCGCTCGGCCCGCAGGAGCTGCTCACCGAGATCGTCGTCCCCAAGGTCGAGGGCGGCCGCTACCTCAAGCACGTCAGGCGCCAGCAGGACTGGGCGACGGTGGCCGTCGCCGCTGTACGCCTGAACGGCGACGTCCACGTCGGGCTCGCCGCGATGGGTGCGACGCCGCTCCGCGCCCGCGCCGTGGAGCAGGCCGTCGCCGGCGGTGCGGCACCCGCCGATGCGGCCGCACACGCGGCCGAGGGCGCCGAGCCGCCCAGCGACTTCGCCGGAAGCGCCGAGTACCGGGCCCACCTCGCCCAGGTGCTGACTCGCCAGGCGCTCGAGCAGATCTGACCGTCTTCGCGGTTCTCGGCCTCGGCGAGGCCGGCGGCCGGCTCGCTTCCGACCTGCGTGCGGCCGGAGCCGAGGTCCGCGGTTACGACCCGGCGGTGGCGGAGAGCGCGCCCGATCCGGCGAGCGCGGTCGCGGGCGCGGACGTCGTGCTCAGCGTGAACGCCGCGGCCGTCGCGGTCGGAGCGGCCCGTGAGGCTCTTCCGGCCCTCGGCGCCGCCGCTCTCTACGCCGACCTGAACACGGCCGCGCCCGCGCTGAAACGCGAGATGGGCGGCCTCGCCGGCGACCGGTTCGCAGACGTGGCGTTGCTCGGGCCGGTGCCGGCGACGGGGATCGCGACTCCTGCGCTGGCCTCCGGCCCGGGCGCGCAGGCATTCGCCGAGGCGCTCGGCCCGCTCGGGATGCCGGTCACGGTCGTCTCCGACCGGGCGGGCGACGCCGCGGCGATGAAGCTCGTCCGCTCGGTGTTCATGAAGGGCCTGGCCGCGTCGGCCGTCGAGAGCATGCGCGCCGCGGAAGCAGCGGGCTACGCCGACTGGCTCGCCGACGAGATCGCGGCGGTGATCGGCCGGCCCCTGCTCGACCGCCTGCTGGAGGGGAGCCGAGCCCATGCCGCCCGCCGCGTGGACGAGATGGAGGCTGCCGCGGAGCTGCTCGTCGAGCTCGGAGTCGAGCCGCGGATCGCGCTCGCATCGGCGGAGCTCCTTTCGAACTTGCTCGACTAGGGACTGTCTCCGGAGAAACGGTCGCGGCGCGACTGGCTGGGTCAGACCCCTTCGGGGTCAGACCCTGCGACCCCGGCGCCGAACGTGCTCATCAGCAGCGACATCGCCGAGGCAGGCTTCGGCTCTCGACGAGAAGGCACCGCCGTGACCGGACGCGACTGGAGAACGAACAGGCTCGACGGGAGCTCGGCGCCTCTCGCGATCGCCCACTCGACGTCCTGCGGCGAGCCGAAGTGGCGCTCCACCCGTCGGCCGACCTCGACCAGCGCCTCCAGCGCCGCGGCGTCGAGACACGCGAGCTCCCGGCGCTCGTCGGGCACCTCCCTGCGGACGGCGCCGCCCCCGTCCGCGGCCGGCACGTACTCGACCTCCTTCGCGTGGACGTGCCGGCGGACGACCTCGCGGGTGACCTTGCTGACCAGGAAGTCGTCGGGCGTCACCTCGCCGCCGACGACGGCCAGCCCGAGGCCCCAGCTCGCGTTGATCGCGACCATGCTCGGATCGCCGCTCACCGGATTGCAGGTGAACATCACCCCGGAGATCTCGGCGTCGACCATCTGCTGGACCGCGACGCCCATCGCCGGCTCACCCGCCGCCGTGCCGAGTCGCGCCCGGTAGGTGATCGCAGGCGGGCTGTAGAGGCTGACCCAGCAGTCGCGGACCGCATCGCACACACCCTCGGCGCCACGCACCCAGAGGTATGTCTCCTGCTGCCCGGCGAACGTCGCCTCCCGGCTGTCCTCGCCGAGCGCGCTCGAGCGGACGGCGACCGGCGGCTCGCCCAGCTCGGCGTAGCGTCGAGCCACCTCCTCGCGGACCGACGGGGGAATCGGCGCCGACCGCATCGCCTCGCCGAGCCGGTGCGACACCGCCCCGACCGCATCGACGTCGTCCGGCGAAAGGCCCGACATTGCCGCCTCGAGCATTCGCTCGAGCCCCGCTCCCGCCACGAAGGACCGGTACGCAGCAGTCGAGACGGCGAACCCCGGCGGCACCGGGATCCCGGCCGCGATCAGCTCTCCCAGCGCCGAGCTCTTGCCGCCGAAGGACTTCGCATCCGCCGCTCGGAGGTCGGCGAGAACGCGCGCGTAGTTCTTTACGGTGCCAGGCACCGTAAAGACCCTGCTCGGAGCGTACTTTCGGACGGCTTCTCAACAGTGTCTGGCACGGTCAACGGCCCCATCGTCAACTCTCCAGAATCGTCACCGTGCCCGCCGAGCCGTCGACGCGGAGCAGCTGTCCGGTGCGGATCGTCGACGTCGCCCGACCGGTGCCGACCACGGCCGGCAGGCCGTATTCGCGACAAACGATGGCGGCGTGCGACATCACCCCGCCGATGTCGGTCACCGCGGCTTCGATCTTCGAGAAGATCGGCGCCCACGCAGGCGAGGTGATCGTGCAGACGAGGATCTCGCCCTCGCGGATGTCCGAGATCTCCTTCACGGTCTTGACCACCCGCGCCGGCCCTTCGGCCACCCCGGGCGACGCCGCTGTGCCCGTGAGCTCACCGTCGGTCTCGGCGCTCCGTGCCCACTCCTGCACCCGTTCGGTGGTCACGCCCCAGAGCATGACGAGCGCCGGGTCGTTCACCTCCTCCGGCACCGCCCCGAGCGCGGGCGGGGGCGTCCAGTCGGCGAGCCGCTCGAGGATCTCCTTGCGGCGCGCGACGATCGGCGGCCAGTGCTTCGGCCCGATCGGCTCGCCGCCGGTCGACCAGGTCAGCACGAGCTCGTCCAGCGCAGCGTTGACCTCGTGCCGCGAGAGCTGGAAGACGTCCTCGGCGTCCCCGAGGAAGCCGTGCCCGGCCAGCAGGGCGCCGAACTCCCTGATCTTGTTCCACCAGCGGGTGAGGAACCAGTAGTCGCAGAAGAACTTGTGCTCCTCGACGTAGGGGAACACGGTGCGCGAGAGCGCGAGCAGCTCCTCGAAGCCCTTGCGTGCGTCCGCGTCGAGCAGCGAGCCGTACTCCTCCGCGAGCCGGTCGCGCTCGCGGGCCAGCTGCTCGGTCGGCCGCTCGATGTCCTGGCCGGCCTTCAGCGCGGCGACGTGGCCGATCAGCGACGCGTACGGGATCGAGGGGTCGTCCAGCCAGCTCCCGTAGTAGTGGTAGAGGCCGTCGCCGGTGGCCATGTTGAACCACGGGTCCTTCACCTGCTCGAGCTCGGCCAGCCAGGCACGGCCCGGCTCGCTTCCGGCCAGCTCGCCTTCGATCTCCTCGGGTGTCCGCCCCTCGGCGAACACGTCGTCGACGCCGGAGTCGATCGCCAGGCGCGCGAGCCGGCGGAGCTCGGCGTCCGGCTTCCAGAGGATGACGTCGATGCCCGCGACCATCTGCGCGATGTGCTGGTCGGGGATGTCGGGCAGGTGCCCCTTGCAGAACTCGCTGAACGTCATGTACGCGCCGTAGCCGAGCAGCAGGAACTCGCTGTGGTGCTGCCACATCAGGTCGCCCAGGCGGAGCGTGCGGCTGTAGGCGTCGAGGACGTCGTAGAAGCGCAGGTTGCGGTCGTTCTCGAAGACGACCTCGCGCGGCTCGTACTCCGGCAGGTCCGGCACCTCGAGCTCGGTCAGCTCGCGGATCATCGCCTCGACCTTCACGCGCCACTTGGCGTAGAGCTCGTTCCAGTTGGCGAAGTAGTGGCCGGCGCGCTCCTGGAAATACCCGGCCCGCTCGGCGATCTTCTCCGGGTCGGTGACGGCGTTGCCGGAGATGTAGATGTAGCCGTTGACGCAGCGGTAGTCGATCCCCATCGCCGGCGGGACGGCGAAGACCCGGTTCTGCCACGACCCGATCCCGTCGTACGGCGAGTCGATGCAGAAGACGTCGAACGCCGGCATCGGCAGCGGGAAGTGCATCGAGTTCCAGAACCAGAACCGCTGCTCGTCGGCTTCGCGCCGCCGCTCGTCGAAGAGCGCGTAGTACGGGTACATCTCCTCCCAGCCCTCGCAGCCGGGCGGCGTTTCGATCTCGTACGGATTCGGGAACGAACCTCGGTCGGCCACGGGCCCGTCGATCCTCGCCCACTCTACGCTCATCGTCAACAATCGTCGGGGGCGCGGCAATACAGTTGGCGCCATGGCCCCGGAGCCGACCGACCGGGCGCGTGCGCTCGTGCGCGGGGCGTACGACCTGCACGTCCACGTTGCTCCCGACGTCCCCGAGCGGCGGATCGACGACGTCGCGCTGGCGCACCGCTGCGCCGAGCTCGGCCTCGCCGGGTTCGGGCTGAAGTCGCACTACACCTCGACCGCCGAGCGGTCGCGGATCGTGTCGGGTGCGGTGCCCGGCGTGCGGGCGATCGGGACGATCACGCTCAACTGGGCCGTCGGCGGGATGAACGCGCTCGCGGTCGAGATCGCGGCCCGCGAGGGCGCCCGCATCGTCTGGATGCCGACGGTGGACTCGCCGGCGGAGACCGCAGGACGCCGCGAGCCGCAGCCCGGCGACAAGGTGCCGCAGTGGGCGAAGCTCCAGCACGAGCTGCGCGGGCTCGGCTTCTCGATCGAGGCGGTCGAGGTCACCGACGGCGCGGGCGCGCTGCTGCCCGAGACGCAGCTCGTGCTCGAGACGATCGCCCGCCACGACCTGATCCTCGCCACCGCGCATCTCGGCCGCGACGACACGTTCGCGGTGGTGGACGGCGCGTTCGCAGCGGGTGTGAAGACGGTCGTGATCACCCACCCCGAGTTCACGTGCCAGAACTTCTCGATCGAGGACCAGGTCGCGCTGGCCGAAAGGGGCTGCCTGATCGAGCGCTGCCTGACGACGCCGTACAGCGGCAAGACCACGTACGAGCAGGTCTTCGAGGGCGTGCGCGCGGTCGGAATCGAGCGCAACTTCTTCTCCAGCGACTGCGGTAACCCCGACTATCCGCCGGTCGAGGACGGGCTCGCGATCTGGGCGGACGAGTTGCTCGGCGCCGGGTTCTCCGAGGACGAGATCCGGACGATGGTCGTCGAGGGGTCACAGGGGCTCGTCGAATGAGCCGCCGGCTGCTCGTGATCGGTGCGCACTCGGCCGACTTCGTCTGGAGGGCGGGCGGCACGATTGCGGTGACGACGGCGGCGGGCGGTGTGGCTCAGGTGCTCGCACTCTCCTACGGCGAGCGCGGCGAGTCGGGCGAGCTCTGGAAGAAAGAGGGGATGACGGTCGAGCGTGTCAAGGAGGTGCGGCGCGAGGAGGCCGAGGGCGCGGCGGCGCACCTGGGGGCGAGCTTCGAGAGCCTCGACCTCGGCGACTACCCGCTGATCGTGGACAGGGACGGGCTGAGCGCGATCGCGGCGAAGATCCGCGAGTTCTCGCCCGACGTGCTGCTCACGCACACCGACCGCGACCCCTTCAACCCCGACCACGCTGAGGCGTTCTTCGCGGTGGAGAAGGCGCGGGCGCTGGCCGCCGGCGCCGGGACCGCGAGCGCGTTCGGCGGCCCGTTCAACCCGCCCGAGCTCCTGCTGTTCGAGCCGCACCAGCCCGAGCTCTGCAACTTCACGCCGACCGTCTTCGTCGACATCACGCCGGTGATCGAGCAGAAGCGCGCGGCGATGGCCGAGATGCAGGCGCAATCGCACCTGCGCACGTACTACGAGGAGCTCGCGGCGCGGCGCGGCAACCACGCGCGCCGCTCGTCCGGGAACGACGCAGTCGAGTTCGCCGAGGCCTTCCAGCGCGTCACGCCGCAGGTGGTAGACGCCCTGTGACGTTCTCAACCGTGCCGGGCACTGTTAGGGGACAGCAGCCGTGAGTGTCTACTCCGAACTGGCCGAGCTCGGGTCGGCGACCGTGCACGAGGCGGCCGGACGGTCGCAGGTGATCGACCTCGACCTCGTCCAGGTGATCCCCGGCTCACGGGCTGCCGGGCCGGCCCGCACCGTCCGCTGCGGCCAGGACGACAACCTGATGGTCCACGCGGCCGTCGCGGAGGCCGAGCCCGGCGAGGTGCTAGTGCTGACGATGCCGGAGCCGCGTCCGGTCGCGCTCGTCGGCGACCTGCTCGCCACGCAGGCCAAGGGGCGTGGCGTCGTTGCGCTCCTGGTCGACGCCGCCGTCCGCGACGCCGAGGAGCTGCGCGAGCTCGGGCTGCCGGTCTGGGCGCACTGGGTGCGCGTGCGCGGCGCAGACAAGAAGGTGCCGGGGACGATCGGCGAGCCGGTCGAGGTCGGCGGGGCGACGATCCGGCAGGGCGACGCGGTCGTGCTCGACGCAGACGGCGCGGTCGTGGTCGAGCAGGAACGCGTCGAGGAGGTGCTCGCGGCCGCGCGCGAACGGGCGGCCAAAGAGGTCGACAAGCGGGCCAAGCTTCAGGCGGGCGCCCTCTCCTACGACCTCGACGGCCTGCGCGCGCTGGTCGAGGAATGAC
>Ga0105245_10001473_pt1 | contig 21251 bp, 14 predicted proteins | sample KBSM54metaG_FD_81523 | JGI IMG/M metagenome (GOLD analysis project Ga0105245, IMG submission 81523) | Miscanthus rhizosphere microbial communities from Kellogg Biological Station, Michigan, USA - KBS M5-4 metaG | ecosystem: Host-associated > Plants > Roots > Rhizosphere > Soil | place...
CGCAATGGGGTGGCCTCGGACCGTGGATTGGACCCCCTATGGGCAAGACCTGGTATGACTCGATGCAGGTGAAGGTGACCAAGCGCTATTCGCATGGGCTGCAGGCAGATGGCAATTTCACTTGGGCCAAAGGCAGCGTGATCGGGTCGGCTTCCGACAGCACCTACTTCCTGGCCGGTCAGGCGTTGGCGACGGATATCTTCAATTTCGCCAACAATAAGCAGCTCAATCAGTACGTCAGGCCTTTGGCGCTGACGATCGCGTTCACCTACACGACGCCGAAGATGGAAGCGTCCAGCCGCGCAATGAAAATAGTGTCTCATGCGGCTCGCGACTGGCAGGCCGGCGTGGTCATTCGCTTACAGAGCGGTGCGCTGATGGGAAATCCCACCTCGCTGAATCAGCTCACTACCCAGCTTGCAAGAGCTACCCAGAATTTTGGTCCGGGCGGTACCACCTTCTGGAATTTGACCGGACAGCCCCGTTATACGATCACCGATCCCAACTGCCGATGCTTCAATCCGCAGACCGACCAGGTGCTGAGCAAGGCGGCCTGGACGGACGCCCCCGGCGGGCAGTGGTCCACCAGCGCGCCCTACTACAATGACTACCGCTGGCAGCGGCAGCCGTCCGAGAACGTGAACTTCGGACGGAACTTTAGAATGGGCAGGGACGGAAGATACAACTTGTTCATCCGGGCGGAATTCCAAAACGTCTTCAACCGCCTCTTCCTTCCGGCGCCGTCGCTTGCGAACCCCAATCTCGCAGTCGGGACGACTTCCTACGCCGGTGGCGTCCTCAACAATTCCGGTTTCGGCACGATTACCACTCTCCCCGGGGCTATTGGAGCACCGACGCAGGTGCGCAACGGTCAGATCGTCACCCGGTTTACTTTCTAGCCCAGCGTTTACCTGGGAAAACCTCAAACGCCGGCGACATTGTCGCCGGCGTTTTTACGTGCAGGCCAGACATTTCGCGGGTTGCGCTGCGAACACCCTTGCCTTCAGCCCGACTATCTACTTAGCGGACGCTGCCGGATCCAGCGCGTCGCACGCGTCTTTAAACCCCATCTCGCACCCCTGGCGAAAACGCGCCTGGGCAAGCGGCACATTTCTAGGCGTTTCGATTCCCTCCCGGTGAATGATGCCGACGTTGAAACACGCCCGCGCATAGCGGCCGGAGCATGCTCCTTCAAGAATCTCCCGTGCCTTGATCATGTCCCTGGGAACGCCCTCTCCGGAAATGTAAGCCTCACCGAGCATTCCACAGGCGCGCATGAATCCGGCGTCACAGCTTCGCTGGTAGAGCGCTGCTGAACGCTCAGGGTTGCGGGCGACTGACTGGCCTACCGCGTAGAGCGACCCGAGCATGAAACAGCTGGTTGCGTCGCCTTGGTCACACGGTTGCTGTAACACCGTTTCGCCGTCGCTCGCGACCAGGCTTACCAGACTGGTGCAAGCGCCTTGGGACCCGATATCGCAGGCGCGTCCGAGGCTCCGGGCGGCGCCCATTGGATTGCGCGAGATCCGCTTGCCGTCGGTCAGGAGCGTTCCCAGAGCGAAACACCCGCTTGCGGAATTGTGCTGGCACTGCACGTCGAGCGTACGGGCCAGGACGTCGCAAGCTCTCCGGTTCCCCGACGTACAGGCTTTTTCCCACACCGCGGGATCGCTACCCGGGTGCTTTGCGCCGATAAAACCTGTGGCAAACATGAATGCAAAAAAAGCTGCCCAGATCCCCATGAATCCGAAATTCGCCTGCCGCGGAGTCCAGGCCGAGAGCGCACGCAACGGTGGGAGTTCCACCCAACTCTGCCGGGCAAACCAGGCGCTGGCAGCAATGCTGGCGTGATCCAAGGCTCGTACCGTCAAATTGAGAATCGGTACGCATAGCAGCTTGTCGTAAAATACCGGGGCTCCCAGACTTTCCAGCACCGGCACCAAACCGAAGATCCCGAAGCCGTATGCCGCGCCGAAGATCACCTTTCCTAAATTCTTGCGGGGGGATGTGGCCGGATCGGTCACCAGGAGATGCAGCCCCAGGAATATGGCCGGATGGATGTTGGTGTCGATGAAAAGGTACGTTCCGGTGGAAGCGGTATAGACAACGTTGAGCACATACAGCGCGGCCGCCGCGGACAAAGTGACCAGCGTCACCGAGAACAGCGCCTGCACGATGAGCCCGAGTACGAACATCTCCACTAAGAAATTCGGCGGGGAAAGGAAGGTGGTCGCAATCTCGTCACCCCAGGTAATCGGTGTATTGTGAGTTGCGATCAAGACAATCGACGTCAGGAAAAGAGCGAAAGCAGAAGGATTGAAGATGTGAGTGCTGTGGCCGTCGCGATTCCACCGCAGGAACTCCTTGCCGAATACGATAATCGCGACCATCACGAACTGCAGGTAGAACCAGTCGTCGCGAAACCACAGAAACAGATTCATGCTGAAGACGATAGGAATCGGACCAAAGCCGAGAATCCACTTGTCTCGCCGTGACCAGCAGACCAGCATGTCCAGAGCGTAAAGAAACGCCACCTGGGCCAGAATCAGCGGGATTTCGTGGTAAACCTCACGCCAATACCAACCCCAATAGGCGTAGACGGAGGAGTGCATGATCATCTGAACCCAATGCACTCGCCGGGGAACGAACTCGTAGTTCAGGGTACGCCGGGTCCGGTTAACACTCCACCAAAGAGCGCATAGCCCGGCCAACAGGAAGCCCGCGGCTGCTAAAAACGATGCCTGCAGATGGGGATTTTCGTTAACGCGCGAGAGTAGCGTAAAACCGGCGAAGATCAATGTAAAGAGAGCAGGAAGCCAAAGCGGCGAGGACTGGTGCAAGTGGCCGTGCGCCCCGGTATGTTTTTGACTAATCCCCGATCCCCTGCCCCGTGCAGGTGATTTCATCGTTAGAGGATATCCTAAAAAAAGGCCCGCGAAAAGGGTCCGCCGCCCACTACGATAGACTGGAAAACGCTTTGAGGGTTCGCTCCAGCCAACTATGCGGTACGCGTACCTACTGATTCTCGCGATCACCGGGCTTTTGCAGGCACAGGATGGAGCGGCGCTGTACAAGCAGCGCTGCGCGTCATGTCACGATTCGCCCGAGGGACGCATTCCATCCATTGGCGCAATCAAACAGATGACGAGTCAGGCGATCTATGCCGCTCTGACGAATGGCGCCATGAAATCACAGACCAGCGGTTTGTCCACGCAGGAGATGATCTCCCTTCTCGTCTTCATTGCGCCTGTCGGTGTCGCCAACGCAAAGCCTGCCTTTGAAAAGAGCTGCACCGGGAACGCTCCCCTAAAGCCCGGCACGAGTGCGTGGGACGTCTCATGGGGAGGGTGGAGCCCCAGCGTAGCCAATTCGCGATATCAGAACGCGAAGGCAGCGGGGCTGGTTGCAGCCGACGTGCCCAGGCTCAAGCTCAAATGGGCATTCAATCTGGGGGCGCTGACGATAGCGCGCGGCCAGCCCGCCGTAGCCGGCAACCGAGTATTTATCGGCACGCTGGCGGGCGACGTGTACTCGATCGACACGGCCAGCGGTTGCGTCCACTGGGCCTTTAAGGCGACGGCCGGTATCCGGTCGGGCGTGGCCGTTGGAGATGCGGGCGGCGACGCCAATAGCGTACCCGCGATCTTCTTCGGAGATCGCAGCGCGGTGATGTATGCCCTGAATGCGGAATCGGGTGAGCTGTTATGGAAGACGCGGCCCGTGGAACATCTGCTGGCGAGCTCCACGGCTACGCCGCAGTTCTACAAAGGTGTGATCTATCAGGGTTTCTCCTCCATCGAAGAGGAGCTGGTGGTGGACCCCAACGCCGTATGTTGTTCGTTCCGCGGCAGTGTGGTCGCGCTAGATGCCGCGACAGGCCGCACGATCTGGCAAAGCTTTACGATTGCGGAACCCGCGAAGCCAACAGGGCCAGCGAAGCCGACAGGGATTGGCAAGCAGCAGGGTCCCTCCGGCGCCGCAATCTGGTCCACACCCACCATCGATGAACAGAGGGGGGCGCTCTATGTCGCCACGGGGGACAATTATTCGAACCCGGTCACCGAGACCAGCGACGCCGTGCTTGCCTTCGATCTGAAGACGGGGAAGCTGCTGTGGTCGCGGCAGCTGATGCGAGGCGACGCCTACAACAGCGCCTGCTCCAGCCGGGAGCTCGCAAACTGTCCCGACAAGAACGGTCCCGACTTCGATTTCGGACAGCCTCCGATTCTTGTTCAACTAAGCAGCGCTCAGCCTGGCGGCGGTAAGCGCGCGCTGGTGATCGGGCAGAAGTCCGGCATGGCGCATGCGCTCGATCCTGACGCAGAGGGCAAAATCCTGTGGCAAACCCGCGTGGGGGCAGGCGGCCTGCTGGGCGGCAGTCAATGGGGTTCGGCCGCGGACAACCAGCGCATGTATGTCGCGATTTCGGATGTCGTGCTGCACAGCGTTGTGGTGCCCAGCGCAAAAGGCGCCACGGCTTCGGGAGAACGCCGCATCGTACTCGACCCGAAGAAAGGCGGAGGGCTGCATGCGCTCGACCTGAAGTCGGGCGCAATCGTCTGGAGCGCCCGGCCGGCGGCGTGTCCCGCCACTCAGGCCATCTGCTCGCCCGCGCAATCCGCGGCGGTTACCGCCATCCCCGGTGCGGTGTTCTCAGGCAGCCTCGACGGCCACATGCGCGCATATTCCCCGACAGACGGCCGGGTGATCTGGGATTTCAATACGGCCCGCGCGTTCCCCACCGTCAACGGAAAACCGGCGCGCGGCGGATCCATCGATGCGACGGGAACTGCCGTGGCAGGCGGCTTGGTATTCGTGAATTCAGGCTACAACCAGTTCGGCGGAATGTCTGGCAATGTACTGCTGGCATTCTCGGTGGACGGGAAGTAACCTGTCACCGAACGCCGCGACGAATGGCCACTCCAGTATTAAGGAAAGTCCTCGGCAGCGTTCCGTGGTAACGGCGTCGCGTCCAAGAGTGGTTGGAGTCCCGTCTCTTGTGGTTCGAATAGATTCGCAGTAGGCCTGCCCTGCGTAAATTAGCGGCGAGCCCCGAACTGGATTGCTTGGCTGGATCAAATGCCGTTGTGCTATGTCAGGGGAGGAGCTTTGGGCCAATTGAGATAACATCTCACTATGCGACAGATGATCTGGACCCTTCGATTCCTTGCGTTTTGCGTTGCTGGATCCCTTCTCGCAAACGCGCAAGGCGTGGATTGGGTGAGGGCCGACGACGAACTGCTACGGCACTTCCAGGCCCTGATTCGAATCGACACCACCGATCCCCCGGGCAATGAGACCAAGGCCGTGAGCTACATCCGGGGCGTCCTAGAAGCTGAAGGTATCCCGGTGATTGTAGCCGCTAAAGACCTGAGCCGTGGCAACCTAATCGCGCGCCTGAAGGGCAACGGATCCAAACGCCCGATCCTGCTGATGGGACATACGGACACGGTTCAAGTGGATCCTTCCAAATGGACCTTCCCTCCGTTCAGCGCCACACGTGACAAAGGATACATCTATGGCCGCGGTTCGCTGGATAACAAGTGGCAGGTGGCCGCGGGCATGATGACGATGTTGCTTATCAAGCGAGGCAATATAGCACTCGATCGCGATGTCATCTTCGTCGCGGAAGCGGGGGAGGAAGCGGATACGGCGCCCGGCATCGAGTACCTGGTCAACCAGCGCTGGACAGATATCGAAGCTGAAGCCTGTCTCGCCGAATCCGGTAGCGTGCGCCGGGAAAACGGGCAGGTGCGTTTCGCTCTAGTGCAGACCGGAGAGAAAATGCCCAAGGGCGCGCGGCTGGTAGCGAAAGGTCCTGCTGGCCATGGCTCCCGGCCTATGCGCACGAGTGCCATCCTGCATCTTTCACAGGCGGTCGAGAAAATAGCACTGTGGGATCCGCCCATGCGGATGAACGATACTACTCGCACATATTTCGAAAAACTCGCGACGCTGGGCACACCGGAGGAAGCCGCCAGATTCAAAGGTCTGCTCGATCCCGTCCAAGCCCCCGCCATTCGGGAGTACCTGGCGGAACATGACCCGAGCAACTACTCGATGTTGCACACTTCTATTTCACCTGACATCATTTCGGGAGGATTTCAGATCAACGTAATCCCCTCGCAAGCGGAAGCAACGCTGGATATCCGCGCTTTACCCGACGAGAACATGCCGGTGTTTTACGACATGATGCGGAAGGTTATCAACGATCCCAATGTCGAGGTAATTCCGGAAAGCAAGAACGAGCGCCCTGGAGCGCGGCCGTCGCGTATCGATACAGAGATTTATCGCGCCATCGAATCCGCGAACCGTAAAGTGTTCCAGGTGCCGACTATCCCGCAGATGAGCACCGGAGCCACCGACATGGCGTTCCTGCGCGCAAAAGGAATGGAGTGCTACGGTGTCGGATCGATAAGTGATGCGGAGGATGCGGCTAAAGGTTTCGCGGCGCATAGCGACCAGGAACGCATGCTGGAAGACTCGCTGTACAAGTTCCTCCAATTCCAGTGGGATGTATTATCTTCCGTCGCCATGACTAAGAAGTAACCTGGTCGATTGAAGACAGATATCGTTCAGCTTGTTGATCCATTGCGAACGTTTTGGATTCTAGCGGTCAAAGACGGAAATATTATCGTCTTACCGCAGCGCGCCCGTCTGGAACGCCAGATTCGCCCGCTGAATCTGGTAGTCGTACAATGCACTGGAGTTCGCGATCTCGGCCGCGGTGACGTTTAACTGCGCCTGGCTCAATTCCACGATGGATCCCAATCCATTGTCGTACCGTGTCTGCGACAGATCCGCGGCCAATCGGGCCTGATCCAGCAGCTCAGCGGTCAGGCCGATCCGCTGGAACGCGGTGGTCGCGTTCAGATAGGCCACCTCCACGTCGCGCTGGATCCGGTTCTCCAGATCCTTGAGGACTTGTGTGACCGCCTGCGCCCGTAGTTCGGCCTCGGTCTGGCGCGCTTTGAACAGGTGCCCGTTGAAGATCGGCACATTCACGTTGACGCCGATGCCGCCGTACCGTCCTGGAACCTCGGAGACGCCTACGGGGACCACGCCGGCGACGCCCGCCACACTAACGGTTGGGAAGTACAGGTCGTGCTCCGCCTTGGCCGCGCGTTCCGCGGAGGTTTGTTCCAGCCGCAGCGAAGCAGCTTCGGGCCGGTCGCGCAACGCTTGATCGACCAGTGGCTGCACGGTATCGGGAAGAGGTCCCGGAGAAGGTTCCGGAGAGAGCGCGAAGCCTCCCTGTTGGGCTTGTCCGGGCATTCCCAAGGCATTGGCAAGCTGGACTTGCGCCGCATTGATATTGTTCTGGGCCGTGGCCAGAAGAAGTTTGGCATCCGAAAGATTGACATTCGCGAAGCTTACGTCCAGCGTGGATCTCAAGCTGTTTTTCTGCAACTCCCCGATCTGGTCGGCCACCAGCTGGCGCGCCGAAACCGTCTCCTGCGCGACTTTGAGCACCGCTTCCGCCCGCAACTCATCGAAGTAAGCCTGGTCGACGCGCAGCAGAATTTGGGTCCGCGTGGCCTCGGTGCTCTGATCCTGAGCCTGCGCGTGCAAGTCGGCGGATTGGACCAAAGTCTTCGTGCGGCCAAAATCCGTAACCAGCTGGTTCAATGAAACGCCCGTTCCGATCCGGCTATAGAGCGTCGGATTGTTCAGAAGGCCGGCGGCCACGCGGCTCCCGTTGTCGGCCCCGGCACCGGTGAGGCTTCCGGAGAACTGAGGCTGCTCGGCTGCGCGCAGTTCCAGTGGCACTTGGTGCGACGCCGAAGCGGTCAATCGGGCCGCCGCGAGTTGCGGGTGGTTTTGTACTGCAAGATTTTGGGCTTGCGCCAGCGTCAACCGCATCGGAGCGGCCTGCCCCCAGGACAACCCGGAAAATACGGACAGTAGAATCGCGCATCGCAGGAAACGAAGCTTCACGCGCTCCGCTCCTTGCGCGCATAGACAAGCACGTAGCCTGCGGGGACCAGGAACACGGTAACGATCACCGAGAGGGTCAGACCGCCCAGCAGCGCCCGCGCCAGGGGCGCATAGCTCTCGCTGCCCTCGCCGAGTTTGAGCGCCATGGGCAGCAAGCCGATGATGGTCGCCAGCGAGGTCATGAGCACCGGGCGCAGACGCACGCGGCAGGCCGTCGCCACAGCCTCGCGCACGTGCATACCCTGTTCGCGGAGTTGGCGTGTGAATTCCACGATCAAGATGCTGTTTGAGACTGCGATCCCTGTCAGCATCACCACCCCCATCAGGGACATGACGTTCAAGGTCGTGCTCGTGAGCCACAGCGTGAGAAGCACGCCCGTCAGTCCGGGAGGAACAGCCAGCAAAATCAACAGCGGATCGACGAAGCTGCGGAACTGCGCGACCAGGATGAGGTATAGCAGCACGACGGACAAGCTTAGGCCGATGGTGAAGCTGCGGAAGGAAGCACGCATGCCCTGCACCATCCCGCGAAGTGTGACCGTGAGACCCTCCGGAACCTTGGTATGGGCGATGATCCGGTCGATACTATCCGCGATACTCCCCAGTTCTTCTCCCAGGGGGCGGACATAGATATCGGTTACGCGGCGAATCTGGTAATGATCCACCTCGGTGGGCGCCTGGACGCGCTTCACGGAACTGATGGAATCGAGGCGGGTAGGCAACAGGCTTCCTGCAGCGCGCAGAGGAATGGCCCTCAGGTCAGCGAGTGATTTGACTTGGCCCTCAGTATATTGGACCGTGAGCATGTAGTCCTGACCCGACTTCGGATCCACCCAGTAACTAGGCGCGATCATCTGGTTGCTGGTGAGAGCGGTGATCACATTCCCGACCACCTCCTGCTGATCCAGCCCCAGTTCGCTCGCCCGCGTGCGATCGATGTCCAGCTTCAGAGCTGGATAGTCGTTATCCTGCGGGATATATACATCCGCCACGCCTGGGATGCGCTGGATTTCCGAGGCGATACTCAGCGCGGTATCGTGAGAACGCGCCAGGTTGGAGCCGGACACCTGTACGTCGATGGGTGCCGGAAGACCCAGATTGAGCACGGCGTCTACCATGCCGCCCGATTGGAAGTAGGTGGTCAGTTCCGGCATCTCTTCCGCGATCTGCTGTTTCACCCTGGCCATATACTCGTAGCTGCCCACCTTGTGGTCGTCTTTAAGTCCCACTTGTATGAACGCAGTATGCTGAGCGGAATTGCTTGTGTAAATCGAGGAAAAACCGGGCGTGACGCCGATATTGGAGAGAATCACGCTCAAATCGCTCTCCGGTATGATCTTCCGGATCAATGCCTCCACTTTGGCAACTTCACTCTCGGTGACGGAAATGCGCGAACCCGAGGGAGCCTTGACATTAATGGCGAACATGCCCGCATCGGTACGGGGAAAGAAAGCCAGGCCGAGACGGGGGAACAAGGCCAGACTCGCGACGAAAGAAATACCACAGAAGGCAACCGTGACCCAGGGATGGCGCAGCGCGCCTCCCACCAGCCCATCATAGACGCGCAGGAACGATTCAAATCGGTTATTGAACCAGACGTTGAACCATTGGCCAAAAGAGCGCCGCTTCGTTCGCTCCACCGTCACCGGAACCTCTTCGGAGGGCGTGTGATGGTGCGAGGGTTTTAAGAAGCGCGCACAAAACAATGGGACCACGGTCATGGCCACTGCGTAGGAGGCGAACAGCGCCAGCACCACCGCCAGCGCCAGCGCTGAGAACAAGAATTGGCTGACACCGTACAAAAAAGTCACCGGGAAGAACACCACTGCGGTGGTAAGCGTCGCGGCCAGCACCGGGATGGCCACTTCGTTCCCGCCCTTCTCCGCAGCCGTTTCCAGGTTCTCACCGAGTTCCAGATGCCGGTAGATATTCTCGAGCACCACCACGGAGTTATCGATCAGACGCGACAAGGCCAGGGCCAGCCCGCCCAGCACCATGCTATTGATGGTCCCGCCGCCCATGGAAAGCGCCATGAACGTCGCCAGCGCCGACAGAGGGATGGAGAAGAACACAGCCACCGTCGCGCGCATGCTCCCGAGAAATACCAGAATCATCACCGAGGTCAGAAACAATCCGATGGCGCCTTCGTCGAGTAACGTGCGAATGGCGGTCTTTACGAATCGGGATTGATCGAACAGCACATTGGTGACAAGCTCCTTGGGGACGTCCACCAGATGGCTGACAACGCCGCGGACGCCATCCACCACAGCGATGGTGTTGGTGTCGCCGCCTTGTTTGAGAACCGGCGTATAGACCGCGCGTTTGCCGTCCACTCGTACGATGCTGGTCAAAATCTGGCGGGAATCCTTGGCGTAACCTACGTCGCCGACGCGAACGATCGACCCGCCCACCGCCTTCAGCGGCAACTGGTCAATTTCCGCGATGCTCGGGAGTTGGCTGTTGGTGTAGATGTTGTAGTCGAGCGATCCGATCGGCACATCTCCGGCAGGCAGGATCAAGTTCGAGCGATTCACTGTCCGGACCACGTCCATGAGGCTCAGTTGATGGGCTTCGAGTTTGTAAGGGTCCGCGTACACCATGATCTGACGGTAACCGCCGCCGAACGGCTGCGGCACGCTGGCGCCCGCTACGCTAGCCATCTGATTGCGAACCGTGAACTGCGCCAGGTCGCGCAGCTGCGTTTCATCGAACCCTTCTCCGCCCACCGTGACCAGACAAACCGGAAGGCTCGAAGCGTCGAACTTCAGCACTACCGGGGGCAACGTGCCCGGAGGCAGACGTCGTAACTGCGCCATGGCCAGATTGGATATCGTGGCCACTGCCGAGTCCGCGTTGGTGCCTGGCTGAAAATAGACTCGAATGACGCTGGCGCCCGGCAGAGAGCGCGATTCAATGTGCTCGATCCCGCTTGCCAGGGTGAACTGCCGTTCAAAGCGGCTGGTAATGTCGGTCTCGATCTGCTCCGGCGGCATGCCGTTGTAGAAGGTGGCCACCACCACCATGGGAATGTTGATGTTCGGGAACATGTCCACCGGCATCCGCACCAGCGCCGTGCCGCCCAGCACCGCGATGACCAGGGCCACGACAACAATAAAATACGGTGTTTTGATAGCAAACTGGGACATAGAGTTAACGCGTAGGTTGGGAAGGACTATCCACCGGCCTTGGGCGGACTTGCTGTCCGGCGCGGAGGCTGGAGCGGTTTCCGGTAACCACCAGATCTCCCTCACGCAAACCGTCGATGATTTCCATATCGGCGGCGGTCTGGATGCCCAGCTTGACTTTCCGAATCTCGATGCGGTTCTCCGGCGTTACCACCACCACCTGACCCGATGCGTCATCGCTGCCCATATCGACCGCGGGAATGGGAACGGTCAGCGCCTTATTGCGTTTTTCGAGCGTAAGATTCACTTCCGCATACATCCCGGGAACGATGACCAGGCTGGGGTTGGTAACATCCACTTCCGTATCCATCGTGCGGGTGGCGACCGAGAGTTTCTCGGAAAAGCGCTCGACTTTCCCTGGGAAGCTGCGTTTCAGCGTGGGCACCCGAACATCCACCTGCTGCCCCAGGCGCACCGTGGGCACGGCGGATTCCGGAACGGGCAGGATTAAGCGGAGCAGGCTGTTTTGCGAGAGCCTCACCAGGGGCATCGCCTGGCTGCTCGACGATGTGCCTGCCTGGATCATCGAGCCTTTGTCGGCATAACGCTTTGTCACCACGCCCGCGAACGGGGCGGTGACGCTGGTGTAGTCGAACAGCGTCTTGATTCTCTGCAGGTCCGCGTCGTTGACGTGAACCTGCTCCTGCGCGGCCGCCAGGTTGGACTTGGCTGCGGAAACCTGCGCCTCGGCTACCAGGTCCTTGCCGTGCGCATCGTCGATTTCCTGCTGCGCAATTAAACCCGGTTTCTGTTTGGACACATCCGACAGCCGGGTATACGTCAGGTGGGCGATATCATGCGCGGATTGGGCTTGCTGGACCTGATCCCTGGCGCGTGCTACTTCCGCCTGGCTGCGATCTATCGCGGCCTGCGCCCTGGCCCGGTCGTCGGCCATTTCAGGGATCTCGAGAACCGCGAGGACCTGCCCTTCGGTAACCCGGTCGCCTACGTCCACATTGATCTTCTTGACATAGCCGGCCACTTTAGCCATCAGGTCGACTTCCTGATACGGCTTGAATTCCGCAGTGAGAACCAACGCACGCGAAAGATCTTCCACCGTGGCCTTCGCCACCGCCACCGTGGGCGCTTCGGAAGCTTTTGCGGCATCCGCCTGCACTTTTTCGGACTTCGAGCACGCGTTGCTGAATAGGACGGCAACTCCTCCGATCAGAACGGTGGACGCCAGGAATCGAGACTTGCGGGTGGGTGTGCTCACTACTCGTCACTCCGGATTTCCTGCAATAGTTTTTCCGTCGAAAAGTCAGGCGAAAGACAGAGTCGCACGATGCGCTGCTCCTTCGATCTGATCCGGGCCGCGGCTTCGGGGAGTTCGGCGGCGATCTCTATAGGAATGGAGACTACGCCGTGGCAATCCGCGTACAGCAGATCGCCGGCCCGAACCTGCAACCCGAAAATCTCAACCGGCTGGCCAAAGTCCATGGAATGCATGTAGGCATGAGAAACGGACACCAGAGGCGCAAACATTGGAAAGTCCAGCTTGCTGACTGCCGGCAGATCGCGAACCGCGCCGTTGGTGATGACTCCGTTGCACTGGAGCGCTTTCAGAATCGCGGCGTGAACTTCTCCCACGCAGGCTCCTCGGCCGGGAGAAGAGTCCGTATCCTGGATCACCGCAATTCTAGGTGCCGGAAGCTCACCGATGTTGCTCCACCAGTCCGTAGGGTCAAGATATGCGGTGTATGCGGTGCCCGTCATCGGCGGGTTGGCCGAACGGACCTTGCTGGTGGCAGCATAACCCAGCAGGCGGTTAGCGCCTTTCGTAACGCAGCGCAGGCCTGGACGGGTGAATCCCTCGTTCCGCAGCCGGACTTTGAATCGCTCAATGGCGTTTGCAATCGTGCACGTGTCGAACTGCTGGATGGCCTCGAGCTGACTGGAGGAAAGCATTACCTGATGCCGACCTGCCCCTTCAAAAAGACATGGACGCTTGATTCCGGAGTGGCCTGAAACAACAGTTTTTGGGGGGTCGATGGACGGACGCTTGAGGTCATCGCACCGCTGGAAAGCCAGACCCTTCTAGACCGGTCAGAAGGACAGGGGAGTGCATAGCAAGAATGTTCTATGTCAATAAGATACGATGAGAGCGGACCCTGCACCCATACCGTGAGGCTGGTATTTTTGGCACAAAAATCAGGTAGTTTGCTCGGTTGGGCTGAACCCTCGGTTAGCATGGTTTATCGATGCTGGCGAGGAAGATCGGTCCGTTGAGTTCGGACGGTACGGATCGCATGTTCTTCAATTCGCGCCTGGCTTTATTGATTGGGTTTGGCGGCCTGCTCGTGATTATGGCCCTGGCCGGGGTCGATGCACTGCGCGTGCTCCAGCAGTTTCAGCGCAGCGACGAACAGATCAGAAGCCGTTATCTCTCTCAAAATCATGTTTTGAACGATATCCGGTCGGATGTGTACGTTTCGGGCACATACGTTCGAGACTATCTTCTGGAGCCGGACCCGGAGAGGGCGGAGGCGTATCGCACCAACCTCCAGTACGTTCGAAAACACATGGAATCGTCGCTGGAAACTTACGGCCGCCAGGCAACTCAGGCGGAATTCCAGCATGATTCAGCGCTTCGGGCCGAGCTGGCGGACTACTGGGGGATCCTGGATCCGATCTTTCAATGGACTCCCGCGGAAAGGCGCCGTTCGGGATACGCTTTTTTGCGGGATGAGGTTTTCCCACGCCGGCAAAGCATGCTCGCCATCGCCGACCGGATTGCGACCATCAATGAACAGCAGCTGACTGCCGGGAACGACGAAGTGGTTTCTCTGCTGCTCCGTTTTCAAACACGACTACTGGTAACGTTGGTGGCCGCTCTGGTGATCGGCCTGGGAATGGCTTCTTTCAGCACCCGCAAGATTCTGAAATTAGAGAATCAGGCCCGCTTGCGGTACGAAGATGTGGCCGATGCTCGCGGCCAGCTCAAGGATCTCTCTGCGCGGCTGGTGCAGGCGCAGGAATCCGAGCGACGGGCCCTCTCGCGCGAATTGCACGATGAAGTCGGCCAATCCCTCTCCGCCGTACTCATGGAACTGCGCAATCTTTCGGTAGGTCTGAAGGTCCAATCCGAAGAACAGTTGCGCAGTCATGTCGAGACCGTCAAAGGCCTGGTGGAAAATACCGTTCGGGTGGTTCGCAATATGGCTTTGCTCTTACGGCCTTCCATGCTGGACGACTTGGGGCTGATTCCAGCCCTGAAGTGGCAAGCTCGTGAATCCGCCAAGCGTACCTCAATGGATGTCAGTGTCGTGACGGACCTGGATTCCGACGATCTTCCGGACGAATACAAAACCTGCATCTATCGAGTGGTCCAGGAAGCCTTGCACAACTGCGCCCGTCACTCGGAGGCGACTACGGTTCGCATCCGGGTGGAACAACGCCCGGATCGCCTGATGCTGACCATTCAGGATGATGGCCAGGGTTTTGATGTTCGCCAAATGAAGGGACTGGGCTTGCTTGGCATTCAGGAACGGGTGGCCCACCTGGGTGGTAAATGCACGGTTCACTCGAGGCCGGGACGCGGAACGATCCTATCCGTGGAATTGCCATGCATCGACCAGAACCGGAGCATTGTTACTCGTGAAACCAATTCGCATTCTGTTAGCTGACGATCACACCGTAATGCGCCGGGGCATCCGGCTCCTGCTCGAAAGTCAGCCTGAATTCAGCGTCGTTGCCGAGGCGTCGGACGGCCGCCAGGCGGTTCAACAGGCGGAAGCGACCCTGCCGGATGTCGCGGTTATGGACATCGCCATGCCCAATTTGAGCGGAATCGAAGCGGCAGAACGCATCGCCTCCGCCCAGCCCAATACGGCGATTGTGATACTCAGCATGCACTCCGACGAAGGATACGTTCTGCGGGCCTTGAAGGTAGGCGCCAAAGGTTACCTGCTCAAGGACTCCGTCGAGGGTGATTTGATCGAAGCCATCAAAGCCGTGCATCAAGGGAAGACCTTCTTCAGTCCGGAAATCAGCAAGATGCTGGTAGAAGACTATGTCCGGGAGATCCGGACCCGCGGGGCCGAAGACACTTATGACCTGTTGACTTCGCGGGAACGGGAAATTCTGCAGCTGCTGGCAGAGCGCAAATCGAATAAGGAAATCGCGCTGGCCCTGAATCTTAGCGTCTATACGATTGAGACGCATCGCAGGAATCTTCACGAGAAACTGAATCTGCATAGCCTCGCGGACTTGATCTTGTACGCCGTCAGAAAAGGCATTATCTCCTAGCCGTCTGCCGCCGCGGCAGCCGATGACTCCCCTAGACCGCACGCGGCCCAAGGCGAGTGAAATGACCCCGGCACGGCGCGAGTCATCCCCCTGGTATTTCAATCTCTGATCTGCTGTAGCACTGTGTGGCTACGCGCGTGCAGGAGGAATGGTATGGAAAACTCACGTATTATCGATCCCGAACGCGGCCAACGTGATGTCCTTTGCGCCCGCTGCGGGGCAGACGCCGAATGGATTTTTGTCGATCGCGAGAAAACCCGCGTCGAAGTAACCTGTCCGGACTGCGGCAAGTTCGAGATGCTTCGAACGGAGTTCGATCAAGCCGAGTCTGAACTCGTCGAACCGCGCGACGGGGAGTGACGGAACGCCTGAGGTGACGACCAATAGCCAGGTCGCGCGGCGGCTGGAGGAGTTGGCCAACCTGCTGGAAAATCAGGGCGCAAATCCGTTCCGTGTGAACGCGTATCGCCAGGGAGCTAGAGCCATCGCTGCCCTGCCGGAGCCTGTGTTCGATCTCTATGCACGTGAGGGCATCGAAGGCCTCGATCGGATTCCCGGCATTGGCTCCCGCCTGGCGCACGCCTTGCGCGCCCTGGTGGAAACGGGTCGGCTTCCCATGCTCGAACGCCTGCGCGGGGAAGTTGATCCGGTTCTTCTTCTCCAGTCGGTTCCGGGAATCGGGCGTATTCAGGCCAAGCGGCTTCACCACGATCTGGGAATCGACACTTTGGAAGAACTCGAATCTGCGGCGCATGATGGCCGCTTGGCGAGCGTGGCAGGTTTCGGCTCGAAGAGGGTCGCGGGGATCGTCGATTCCCTGGCCTCGCGGCTTGGGCGCGTACGGCAGGTGGAGGCCGGGGGACAATGCCAGGTACCCATCGAGGAATTGCTCGATGTCGATCGGGAGTACCGTGAAGCGGTCAGATCCGGCATACTTGCGACCATCGCGCCCCGCCGGTTCAATCCGGAGAAGAGGACTTGGCTGCCGATTCTACACACCCAGCGAGGTGTCCGGCACTATACGGCGATGTTTTCCAACACTGCCAGGGCGCATCGGTTGGGCACCACGCACGACTGGGTGATTCTCTACCAGGACGGCGAGTCCGGAGCGCACCAGTATACGGTGATCACTAGCCATCACGGACCGCTCGAAGGCCGGCGAATCGTTCGCGGCCGGGAGGCGGAGTGTCGTGAGTTGTTCGAACGACAAGACGGTGGGCCAGCTATCCCAGATCAGGCTCACGGGGTGCCGCAGCAGCTTTAGCTTCTGGAATCTCCGTGAGCGTAGCCTCAGCCATCAACAGCACGCTGGCGACGGATACGGCGTTTTCGAGCGCGATCCGCACCACCTTGGTTGCGTCGATGATACCGGCTTCCATCAGGTCAAGGTACACGCCCTTGGCGGCGTCAAAACCGAAATTCCCCGTTCCGCTGCGCATCTTGTCCACGACGACTCCACCATCCACCGCGGAGTTTTCCGCGATCTGCCGCGCGGGAGCCTCCAGGGCACGCTTCAGGATTCGCAAGCCGGTCTTCTCATCGCCTTCGGCGGTCTGCTCTTCTTTCTCTACGGCGCAGATGGTCCGCAGCAGGGCCAGTCCGCCGCCCGGAACAATCCCCTCGGCGATGGCAGCTTTGGTCGCATTGATCGCATCGTCGAAGGCCTCTTTCAAGCTTTTCAGTTCCGCTTCCGAAGGGGCCCCGACGCGGATCACGGCCACGCCGCCGGTCAGCTTGGCCAGCCGTTCACGCAGCTTCTCTTTGTCGTAATCCGAGGTAGTTTCCTCCAGCTGTTTGCGGATCTCATTGCAGCGGCCTTCGATCTCGGCTTCTCGCCCCGCGCCGCCGATGATGGTAGTCGCTTCACGATCGATCACCACGCGCTTCGCGGTGCCGAGTTCCTCAAGCTGCACGTTTTCAAGCTTCACGCCCAACTCTTCCGCCAAAGCCCGGCCTCCGGTCAATATGGCGATATCGTCCAGCATGGCCTTGCGGCGGTCGCCGAAGCCGGGCGCTTTCACCGCGGCGCAGGGCAATACCCCGCGAAGTTTGTTGACCACAAGTGTCGCCAGGGCATCCGCCTCCACATCCTCCGCCACGATGAGCAGCGGTCGTCCGGACTTCGCGATCTGTTCCAGCAACGGCAGCAGATCCTTCATGTTCGAGATTTTCTTTTCGTGCAGCAGGATGTAGGGCTGATCCAGCGCCGCTTCCATCTTTTCCGGATCGGTCACGAAATAGGGCGAAAGATAGCCATGGTCGAACTGCATGCCTTCCACGATTTCCAGAGCCGTATCCGTCGTCTTGGCTTCTTCCACCGTGACCACGCCATCCGGCCCGATCTTCTCGATCGCATCGGCCACCAGTTTCCCGACATCGGGATTGTTGTGAGCCGAGACCGTCGCTACATGCTCCTTCTCGCGTCGCGACGACACCGGCCGGGACACGCCGCGCAGAGCTTCCACGGCCGCCTTTAGACCGCGATCCAGGCCTCGCTTCAAATCCACGGCGCTCGCGCCCGCAGCCACATTCCGCACGCCCTCGGCGAGGATCGCGTGCGCGATGACCGTGGACGTACTAGTCCCATCGCCCACCGCGTCGCCGGTACGCTCGGCCGCTTCCCGGATCATCTGTGCACCCAGGTTTTCGTTGGGATCCTTCAAGTCGACTTCTTTGGCGATGGTGACACCATCGTTACAGACCAGGGGTTTCCCAAAACGCTTCTCGATCAAAACGCACTTGGACTTCGGCCCCAGAGTCACGCGCACGGCGTCAGCCAGGGCCGTCGCACCATGCAGGATCTTCTCTCTAGCTTCAGAACGAAACAGAAATTGCTTGGACGTCATTATCGATTACCCCCCTGTCCGAATTGGAGCGATGTATCCCCGGCGCGAGGTTTTGGCCGTCGCGTGTTGCACTTTCACAGTCCTGCAGAGTGCAATTGGAGCGCCAGCCCGATGGGCCCTAATCCGCTAATCTGTCGGGACGCCAGGGGATTCAGACCTGCGCGGCAGTGCTCATATTGGGTCGAAACACGCATGTAAAGACTATGGCCGGCGGAGGCCCGGACGGGTGCTCCGTGGCGAACGCCGCATCTTAACTTTTATCAGTGCGGCCGCTGTTCAGCCGTGTGACGCGTGTTCGTGCCGCCGAGCTCCACTACTGTCTCGAAAACTGCGGCCGGAAGTGCGTTGCCAGACGTCCGTAACCGCTCGTAGAACTTCGGGCGGACGCCGGTGGGACGGAAGCGTCCGGTCACTCGTCCATGCTCGTCCAATCCGGTGCGCTCAAAGACGAAGATATCCTGCATCGTCAGCGCGTCACCTTCCATGCCGGTGCATTCGGTAAGAGCAGTGACCCGTCGCGAGCCATCGCTAAACCGGCTGATCTGGACGAACAGGTTGATGGCCGAGGCAATGTGTTGCCGGATCGAATGGACGCCCATGTTCGAGCCCGCCATGCCCACCATCACTTCCAGCCGTCCTACCGCGTCCCGCGGGGAATTGGCGTGAATGGTAGTAAGCGAGCCATCGTGACCGGTGTTCATGGCCTGCAGCATATCCAGGGCTTCTTCGCCGCGAACTTCACCGACGATGATGCGATCCGGCCGCATACGCAGCGCGTTGATCACCAGCCTGCGTATAGAAATAACACCCTCGCCCTCGATGTTCGCCGGCCTTGCCTCGGTGCGTGCCACATGCCTTTGATGTAATCGCAGCTCGGCAGCATCTTCAATCGTGACGATCCTCTCGTCCGATGGAATAAAAGTCGAGAGAACGTTGAGGAGAGTGGTTTTCCCGGTTCCCGTGCCGCCTGAAATGATGATATTCAGCCTGGCTCGTACCGAGGCCTTGAGCAGTTCCATCATCCCCTCTGTCAGGGTCAGATTGCGGACCAGATCTTCGGCGGTCAACGGGTTGCGGCCGAAGCGGCGAATGGAGAGGATGGGTCCGTCCACGGCTACCGGTGGGATCGTGGCGTTCACTCGGGACCCATCCGGTAGCCTTGCGTCCACTAAGGGTGACGATTCGTCCACTCGCCGTCCGACCCGCGCCACCACCTTTTCAATGATGCGCATCAAGTGCGCGTCGTCCTTGAATTCAACCGGGCTGGGATACAACTTGCCTCCGCGCTCGATGTACACCATGTGCGGCGTGGTGACCAGAATATCGGAGATGGTAGGATCCGCCAATAGAGGCTCCAGGGGCCCCAATCCGAATACCTCATCCAGGACCTCATTGATGATGCGGTCTTTCTCCACGACCGTGAGAGGAGTCTTCTCCTCTTCTATCAGGTGGACCAGGGCCGCCCGAATTTCATTGCGAACATGGTCGGTGGGAATGCTGGATAAGAGCTGGAGATTGACGCGGTCCAGCAGCTTGCGGTGAAGAGTGAACTTCAGGTTCTGATGTGCAGGGGTGATCGCCTGCTGGGTCAGCAGCCGGGTTACCCAACCTTGATCTTGGGGAGTTTCGATTGCAAACGTTGACATCGCCTTGATCCTCCTAACCAAACAGAGACAGTTTCCTCTTCTTTTTTTCTTCCAGGCCCGCCATATGAGCAGCCAGGCGGCCGTAGGTTTTGCCGAGCAAGCTTTCGGGTCTGAGCAGCCGGCCCTCGGTGTAAGCTTCCTGCAGGGAGGCGTAGTCGTTTGGAATCGTCTCGCAAACCGCCAGCCCCAGCATTTGTCCGATTTCGTCCAGAGTAACGTCTGTATGTCTTGGCATGCGGTTCATGATCAGGTGCAGACGGTCCTGAGGAAAGCCCGCGTGGAGCACGCTCTGGATGATCGCTTTCGCCTGATGGAGCGCCGGGATTTCATAGGTGGTAACAAGATAAAGACCATCGATACTTCCGAGAATCGGCAAAGTGTGCGCACTTAGATTGCGTCCCAGATCGAGGACCACCCAGTCATAGAGCGTGCGTGTGAAGGTCACGACTGGATCCATCTGGTCGGGAGCAATTAGCCCGGGAGTCCCGGCTGGCGGCGCCGTGATTACATCTACGTCGGGAATGCCTCTATAAACCAATCCGTCCCAATAACTGTCGTCCAAATGCTGAAGGTCCCGCGCAGCATCCGCGATCGAATAGGCTGAGTTGGACTTCATCAGAAACCCCACCATGCCGGATTCCAGATCCAGATCGGCCAGCAGCACCTTGCCGCAGCGCCGGCCGGCCAGCTCTACGGCAACGTGGCATGCGATCGTGGTGGCGCCGCAGCCGCCCTTGGCGGATACGAATGCGAATACTTTGCCGTTATGGCGCCGCGAATCTGGCGTGGATTCCCGAACCTTGGCGATGTGCTCGAGCGCGGCCCGAAGTGCCTCGCCAAAGGGAGGGAATAGAAATTCAGCGGCTCCAGCCCGGAATGCCAGTAGAATCGCTTCCGGATCCTTCGTTTTGTCCAATACGCAAACTGCAGGCTGGCATTTTGTGGATCGGATCCGCTGGATTACTTGCTCCATCGGCTCGCGGAGCTTCGTAACGTCGAGAAGCACAACATCGGGCCGCATCCGTTCGATTCGCTCCAGGAAATCCGACCAGTCCTCGGGAAGTTCAGAAACCTCAAAAAGCACACGAACGGGCAGATTCTGGAGACAGTTGAGCAGCTCTTCCTCTAGCTCCCGGGTGCCTACGATAATACCTGCGGAGATCTGGCGCATACGTTCTGCCCGGCCTCACCGGGTCATCCCATCGGTGTCTCAGTGTCCTTGCGAGTGAATACTTGCACGGCTCAGGCCATTTTTCACCTGTGGGGTGTTTCGGCCCCGAAGTGAGAGTCTGGCCTGAAAACTCAGGCACCGCTCTCCTCCCGCTGACGTGGCCGGTCGAATGCCGCTGAGGGATTTAACCCAGGTTGGGTACTTCGGCGCAGATCTC
>Ga0105245_10001474_pt1 | contig 21245 bp, 21 predicted proteins | sample KBSM54metaG_FD_81523 | JGI IMG/M metagenome (GOLD analysis project Ga0105245, IMG submission 81523) | Miscanthus rhizosphere microbial communities from Kellogg Biological Station, Michigan, USA - KBS M5-4 metaG | ecosystem: Host-associated > Plants > Roots > Rhizosphere > Soil | place...
CTGCAGCATCCGTTGCAGTTCTTGAAGCTCTTCACAAGTTCGCATAGCTTTTGCCAATCCGAACTGTCGCGCCTCGCCGCCAATTTGGCCAGTCTTGTCTGAGCTGATGCGTGGCGGATGGCCGCCTTGCCGAGGATGAGAGAGATGGATGTCGCGGAAGCCAGCATGATCGTGGTTAGCGTGTGGGTCACCAGTCTGTTCTTCGCCTTGGTCATCGGGCACTGGCTCGAAATGGCGAAGGACGATGCCGGGGGACTGGGAGACGTGGCCGGAGCGCAGCCGGTCACTATCGGAGCGACCAAGCCCCACATGCGGCCGATCAGTCGCCGGGCCAGATGGGCGCCAGCAGACTCACTACCGACTCGCACCGTTGAGCGCTTCCGCCGCTGCCAGAGAAGGCCGTAGGAGTTCGGCCGGGCCCGCTGCAAACGGCGCGGACGTCTCCGCCCCGTATTTCCCTACTCCAAGCACTCCAAGCTCTCAGACGCTCGGCGGCCGCCCGCGATCGGTACGCTTGTCGTCCGGGCCGATCAACCGTTCGGCCAAAGCAGTGCCCCGCGTTCCGTCGTGTTGTTGCTTTTGAGCACCCTCCGCGTCACGCAGTGCACATACCCCGGAGGGGGAAACATGGCAACAGGAACCGTGAAGTGGTTCAACGACGACAAGGGCTTCGGTTTCATCACGCCCGATGATTCCGGCAAGGACCTGTTCGTACACCACAGCTCGATCCAGGGCGGCGGCTTCAAGTCGCTCGCCGAGGGCGCGAAGGTCAGTTTCGACACCGAGGAAGGGCCCAAGGGCCCCGCGGCGACGAACGTCGCCACTCTCTAGGGGAGCTGCGACCGCGACGGAGGCCCCTGGCGGGTCTCCGTCGAGCTCGCCCGTCGGTGGGTGGGCTACATACATCCACGACGATGGGAGATGCATGGCCGGTAGCAAGCGAAGGACCACGATGGCGAAGATGAACCGTGAGCGGAAGCTCCTCGAGAAGCGTGCGGCGAAACAGGCCAAGAAGGACGCGAGGAAGAGGGCCGCGGCCGAGGAAGGCGACTCAGCTGGCCAACCCGCCTCGGAAGTTGTTGAGCACCCACCGACCGACCTTCCTGCCTGATCGCCTGCCCGGGCGTCGCTTCGTCGCCTGATCCGTCGCCGTCGCTAGGGTTCCCGCCCCGTGGGCGTCATTCTCGAGGTCATCGGCGCGCTGTTCCTGCTCTGCGTGGTGATCGCTGCGTTCCAGGGGCTGTGGCAGGTTTGGATCCTCTTCGGTCTGGTCGCCGTGGCGGCGGGGATAGCGGTCCTGCGGCGACGCTGACCGGCGTCTCCCTTGGCTCGCAGAAGACGCTGGCACTGGTTGCGGTTCTAGATACGGCCCCTGATCAGGTCAGCGGCGCGCTCGGCGACCATCGTGGTCGCCGCGTGGGTGTGACCACGGACCAGGTTCGGCATCACCGAGGCGTCCACGACCCGTAGGCCCTCGATCCCGCGAACCCGCAACTCGGTGTCGACGACGCGCCCCATGGCGCAGGTGGCGACCGGGTGATAGATCGTGTGCGCGTTGGCGCGGATCCAGGCCGCGATCTCCTCGTCGCCCTGGATCTGCGTGCCCGGCGCTCGCTCGCCCTGGAACCAGCGGGCGAGAGGCCTGCCGCCGGCGATCGTGCGCGCCATCTTGGTGCCCTCGACGAGGACGTTCACGTCGGCGTCGGCTTGGAGGAACGCTGGATCGATCTCCGGAGCATCCGCCGGATCGGCTGAGCGAAGCCGGACCGAGCCTCGGCTCCGCGGCTGCAGACAGACGGCCGCAATCCCGAAGCCGTGAGCCGGCGGCGACTCCAGGCCCTCCTTCACGTAGAGGACGGGCGCGAAGATCAGCTCGAGGTTGGGTGCGTCGCGCTCGCCGCTCGCGCGAACGAACGCTGCCGCCTCCCCCACGTTCGACGTGAGCATGCCGCGCCGGCGAAGCACGAGCCGCAGCAGCTGCTTCGGGGACTCGGCCGCGTACAGCGACTCCTTTCCCCCGCCGTCGTACAGGGTGATCGCCATGCAATGGTCCTGAAGGCCCTGCCCAACCTCCGGCAGGTCCTCGACGAGTTGAACGCCGACCTCCCGCAGATGCTCGGCGGGCCCGATCCCGGAAGCCATCAGGATCTGCGGCGAGCCGATCGCCCCGGCGCTCAGGATGGCCTCCCTGCGCACCATCACGCTCCCCTCCCCGTCTCCCCCGCGGTAGCGCACCCGTGTGACCCGGCCGTCCTCGAACGCGAAGCCCGTCGCCTGGCAGTCCGTGAGCACGGTGAGGTTCTTGCGGCCGCGAGCAGGTTTCAGGTAGTTGTCGGCGGCGCTGTAGCGCAGCCCCCGGCGCTGGGTGACCCGGACGAGGGCGGCGCCCTCCAAGGATTCCGGGCGCAGGTTGCCCGCCCCGGCAACCCCCATCTCGGACGCGGACTCGAGGAAGGCCCGCGACATGGGATTGGGGTCCGCCTGCGGGACGATCGAGCAGGCCTCGTCCTCCGCCCGCCGGAGGTAGGGCTGCATCTGCTCCCAGTGCCAGCCCTCAGGCCACCCGTCGAAGTCGGCCCGGTCGCCGGGGATCCACATCATCGCGTTCATCGCCGAGGAGCCCCCGAGGACCTTGCCGCGAGGGAAGTAGATGCGCCGGCCGTCGAGACCGGCCTGCGGGGTGGTCTCGTATCCCCAGTCGAACTTGGACTTGAAGAGCTTCGAGAAGGCCGCGGGGATGCGGATCTCCTTGGCGCGGTCCCGCGGTCCCGCCTCGATCAGCGTCACGCTCGTCCCCGGATCCTCGCTCAGGCGGTTGGCGAGGACGCACCCGGCCGAGCCCGCGCCAACGATGACGTAGTCGGAACCCGCGGCCACGGATCCAACCCTATTCCGCTCAGGTCACCTCGGACAGAGGCGCCGACTCAGCGCCCAGTTACCGGCCGCACCCCCCATTGGGGGGTTGGTGCGCCCGGCTCAAGCAGGTTTAGCTAGTCTCGGCGCCGTGCCGGGATCACGCACCGATGGGCTTCGCCGCGGCATCGAGCGGGCCCTGCCGGATCGCCCCTTCACCATTGAGCTCTGGGACGGCTCGCGCGTCCCGTCGACCCGTCACGGGCCGACGCTGATGATTCACTCGCCGCGCGCGATCGGCCACCTCATCCGCGCGCCAGGCGAGCTCGGGCTCGGCCGCGCCTACGTGTGCGGCGACCTGTCGACCGACGACCTCGACGCAACCATCGCGTTGCTCGGTCGCTGGCACGCACCGCGCCTCGGCCCAGGCAGGCGCCTGCGGCTGGCCGCATCGGCGCTGCGGGCTGCCGGCCTGTACCGCCTCCCCCCTCCTCCGGCCGCTGAACTGAAACCGTCCCGGCGCCGCCACACCAAGCGCCGCGACGCGGCGGCCGTCCGCCACCACTACGACGTCTCCAACGAATTCTTCGCCCTGTTCCTCGACGAGTCCATGACCTACAGCTGCGCGCTGTTCGAGGAGGGCACCGAGACCTTGGAGGACGCCCAGCGCGCCAAGCTCGAGCTCATCTGCCGCAAGCTCGAGCTGGCGCCGGGAATGCGCCTGCTCGACATCGGCTGCGGATGGGGCAGCCTCGCGATCCACGCCGCGCGCGAGCACGGCGCCTCCGTTTGGGGCATCACGCTCTCTGAGCCGCAGGCTGAGCTGGCCACCGTGCGGGCGCAGGAGGCCGGCGTCGGCGACCGGGTCGAGATCCGGGTGATGGACTACCGAGACCTTCGCGAGGAGCGCTTCGACGCGATCGCCAGCATCGGCATGGTCGAGCACGTCGGCCTCGCGCAGATCGACGAGTACGCGGCGCGAATCGCGCAGGTGCTGGAGCCGGGCGGCCGGGTCCTGAACCACGGCATCACACGGATTCCGTTCGAGAGCGACGGGGCGCATATCGGCGGCTCCTTCTCGAATCGATATGTCTTCCCCGACGGTGAGCTCTTGAACGTGTGGAGGATGGTCCAGGCGTTCGAGCGCGCCGGCTTCGAGCCGTTGAACGTCGAGAACCTGCACACCGACTACGCCGAGACGCTGCGTCACTGGACGGTGCGACTCGACGAGCACATCGCCGAGGCCGAGGAGCTCTCGGGCACCGAGCGCACGCGTGTGTGGCGTCTCTACCTGCGCGCCGCCCGCAACGCGTTCGAGACGGCCCAGAACGCGGTCGTCCAGCTTCTCTGCAGCGCGCCGCTCACCGAGGGTGCGGCGTCCGCCCCAACGGGCGAGCGTCACGAGGCCGCGCGCCGGCGGGTGCCGCCGGTCCGCGTTCCGGCCTAGTCGACCTTCACCTCACAGTCGAGGGGGAAGAGCGGTTGATCGGATGAGCATTTGTCCCGATCGATTCGTACCCGCGCCTTGTCGACCTCGCCGCTCTTCCTGGCGCGCAGCCGCACCTCGGCGACTCCCCGCTGGTGCAGCGCCTCGTGGACCAGGCGGACGACGTCTCCTCCACCCTTCTTGCGGTCCGGCTCCCACGGGTGTCTCGCCTTGCGTCCGTGGATGTCCGTGTCCGTGACGCTCGAGTTGTACTTGCCCGGCGCGCTGGCCTTCTCCCCCTTGTAGGTCGTCGCGAAATGCATCCCGTGCGTGTGGCGGGCAAACGCCTCGAGCCTTCGATCGGCGCCCTGGTCGGACGACTCGCCGTAGCTCAGCTGGATGACCTTCGGGGCGTGGCCCCCGCGCTGTGCGCCGACGGTTGACGCACCCCAGATCGCCAGGCAGCCGACAACGACAACCGACGCAAGCACCCCGAGAAGTCGCCCGTCAACGACTCGCATGACCTGGGTAGCTTCTCACGTGTGGCCAAGCCTGTCCACATCGGCTGTGCGGGCTGGAACTACCGCGACTGGCGCGGCGCCTTCTACCCCGAGAAGCTCCCGGCGCGACTCTGGCTCGATCACTACGCGACCGTCTTCGACACGGTCGAGATCAACAACACCTTCTACCGGCTGCCGTCCGAGTCAGCGGTCAAGGGATGGGTGGAGCAGGCGCCGCGCGGCTTTCGGTTCGCCGTCAAGGGGAGTCGCTACATAACGCACGTCAAGAGGCTGCGCGAGATGGGCCGGTACTCGAAGCGCTATTTCGAGGCGATCAAGCCGCTCGCGGACACGCCGAAGATGGGACCGATCCTGTGGCAGCTCCCGGCGAGCTTCAAGCGCGACGACGATCGCCTCGGCGCGGCGCTCGAGGAGCTGCCGAAGGCGCGTCACTCCTTCGAATTCCGGCATGAGAGCTGGTTCGTCCCCGAGGTGTACGAGCTGCTTCGCCGGCATCGCGCTGCGCTGGTCATCGGCGACGACCCGGAGCGCCCCTTCCAGACTCATGAGATCACGGCGAAGTGGACCTACCTCCGCTTTCACCGCGGCAACCGGGGACGGCGGGGCAACTACTCGAACAAGGAGCTCGAGGAGTGGCGGCGGCTGATCTCATCCTGGCGCTCCGAGGTCGAGGTCTACGCCTACTTCAACAACGACTGGGAGGCCTTCGCACCGAGGAACGCGCTCTGGCTCAAGGAGCACCTCAGCAACTGACCCCCCCAACCCACTGGGCGACTGAAGTCTACGATCGCGCCGAGGGCGAATCGACGCGGGCTCCGGTCGCGTCAACCCCGGGTCAACGAAGATTCCATACGCAGCGCGTTCAGGATGCGATCGGCGACGGCCTCGCCGGTGAAGCCGACCTCCTCGCGGAGGAGCGCGGGCTTGCCGTGGGTGACGTAGCGGTCGGGGAGCCCGACGCGCATTACGTGGGCCCGCGACTGCGGGTCGGTGAACGAGTCCTCCAGGTGCTCGAGCACGGCCGAGCCGAACCCGCCTGGGAGGACGTTCTCCTCGATCGTGACGAGCAGCTCGTGCTCCCGGCCGAGCCGGTTGACCAGCTCCTCGTCGAGCGGCTTGGCGAAGCGCGCGTCGGCGACCGTCACCTGGAGCCCCTGCTCGCCGAGGATGCCGGCGGCCAGGAGCGCGACCTGCACGCCGTAGCCGTAGCCCAGGAGCGCCACGCGCTCGCCGTCGGTCAGGAGCTCGCCCTTGCCGATCGGGATCTCCCCTGGCTTGTCGGGAATCGGGGCGCCCTCCGCGGCCCCGCGCGGGTAGCGGAACGCGATCGGGCCGTCGTCGTGGGTCAGGGCCGTCCGCATCATGTGGACGAGCATCGCCTCGTCGCGAGGCGCCATCAGCACCACGCTCGGAAGCGGCCGGAAGTAGGAGATGTCGAAGGCGCCGTGGTGGGTCGGGCCGTCGTCGCCGACGAGCCCTGCGCGGTCCATCGCGAACACGACGTTCAGGCTCTGGAGGCAGACGTCGTGGACGATCTGGTCGAAGCCGCGCTGGAGGAACGTGGAGTAGATCGCGCAGACCGGCTTCGCGCCCTGCAGGGCGAGGCCGGATGCGAACAGCACCGCGTCCTGCTCGGCGATCCCCACGTCGTAGTACTGCTCCGGTACCTCCTTGCCGAGCTTGTTGAGCCCGGTCCCCCCCGCCATCGCCGCGGTGATGCCGATCACGCGGCGGTCACGCTTGGCCTCGGCCACCATCGCGTCGGCGAACACCGCCGTGTACTGCGGCGGTGACGGGGGCGGCGGCTTCTCGAGCTTCTCGATCGCCTCAGGGGAATCCGACTCCTTGACCGGCACCGTCTTCGAGTCCGCAGGTTGGCGGTTGACGATCGACTTCGGCTTCGCCGCGTGCCACTTCTCCATGCCCTCGAGGCCGCCCTCCTCGGCCGGGGCGAAGCCCTTGCCCTTCACCGTGTGGATGTGGACGACCACCGGCCGCTGCGCCTTGAGCGCGTTGCGGAGAGCTCGGCGGAGGGCGGCGACGTCGTGGCCGTCGATGACGCCCATATAGGCGAGGTCGAGCTCCTCGAACATGAGGCCGGGCGCCGCGTACGCCTTGATCGCCGACTTGAGCTCCGGCCCGACACGCTCCAGGCGCGAGCCAAGGCCGAGCGGGAGCTTGGTGAGGGCCTCCTCGACGTCCTCGCGCGCATGGAAGAGCCTCGGGTTTAGTCGGACTCGCTGGAAGTAGCGCGCGAGGGCGCCGACGTTGGGCGAGATCGACATCCCGTTGTCGTTCAGGACGATGACGATCGGTGTCTGGAGCCCTCCGGCGTTGTGGAGCGCCTCGTAGGCGACGCCGCCGGTGAGCGCTCCGTCGCCGATCACCGCGACGACGTTGCCGTTCTCGCCGATGCCCTTTCGCATCGCCTCCTTCAGCCCGACCGCGTAGCCGATCGAGGTGGACGCGTGGCCGGCGCCCATGATGTCGTGCTCGGACTCGAAGATTGAGCAGAACGGAGCGAGGCCGCCGTACTGGCGGATGGTGTTGAGCCGGTGGCGGCGCCCGGTCAGGACCTTGTGCGGGTAGGCCTGGTGGCCGACGTCCCAGAGGATCTTGTCGCGCGGGGAGTCGAGCAGGCTGTGAAGGGCGACGGCCAGCTCGCAAGTCCCGAGGTTGGCGCCGAAGTGGCCGCCGATCTCGCCGATCGTGTCGATGACCAGCTCGCGGATCTCCTGGGCGAGCTGCTGGAGCTGGGCATCGTCGAGGCCGTCGAGGTCCCCGGGCTCGTCGATTCCGTCCAGGAGCAGCTCGAGCTTCTCGGACGCCGGTTGGTTTCCGTCGTTGTTGGTCTCGCTCATGACTGCCTCGTGTAGATGAAGTCCGTGATCTGGCTCATATCGCGCGGGTCACCGTTCACGGCCTCGAGCGCCTCGTGGGCCTTGCGGTGTGATTCCGCGGCAAGGGTACGAGCCTCGTCGAGCCCGAACAGGCTGACATAGGTCACTTTGCCATGGCGCTCGTCGCTGCCGTGCGGCTTGCCCAGCTCTTCGTCGCTGCCTGTGACATCGAGGATGTCGTCGACGATCTGGAACAGAACACCCAACTCCTCGGCGAAGCGCCGGTACGGGATTGTCTCAGGTTCACCAAGGCTGTCGAGGGCCAGCACAACGCGGACGCTCGCGGCGATCAGGCGGCCGGTCTTCAGCGAGTGAAGTCGGCGCAGGGCATTTGCCTGTGACCCCGTCGCCCCCGGACGCGCAGCGGAGGAGGCGACGCGCTTTTCCATGGTGACATCTATGTATTGGCCTCCCACCATGCCGTCGACGCCGATCGCGGCGAGCAGCTCGGCCAGGGCGGCGAGCACCGCCCCGGGCTCACCCTGCTGGTGCTCGCAGAACAGGCGGACCGCTTCGGCGAAGAGGCCGTCGCCCGCCAGGATGGCCACGTTCTCGCCGTAGACGACATGCGACGTCGGGCGCCCGCGACGGAGTTCGTCGTCGTCCATCGCGGGGAGGTCGTCGTGGATCAGGGAATAGGTGTGGATGAGCTCGAGCGCACCGGCGGCCGGCAGCACGGACTCCGGCGCGCGGCCGAGGGAGCGCGCCGTCGCCAGGGCGAGCACCGGCCGGATCCGCTTGCCGCCGGCGAGCAGCGAGTAGCGCATCGCCTCCTCAATCCCGGCCGTATCGGGGATGGCCGAGAACTGCAACGTGTCGAGGTAGGCCTCGACGAGGTCGCGAAGGTCGTCGGGGTACGTGCTCGCCGCCGGCGCCTGGGGCTCGGTCGTCACGAGGCGTCTTCCGCGCGGGCGGCGCGCAGATCCGCCTCGATTTCCGAGCTTGCCTTGCCCACCAGGTCAGCCGCCTCGCGAGCGAGCGCCTCGGCCTCCTCCTCCCCCACCTCGGAGGAGCGCAGGCGGTCGGCGATCTCACGCAGACGCTCTGCTATCTGGTCTGTTGAACTCATCGGGCGAAAACGGTACCGATCGCGGCCCGGCTCACCCGGTCTTCGCTCGCGCGGCTGTGCCGAGGATGCCGTTCACGAAGCCCGGGGCGTCCGCGCCGCAGTAACGCTTGGCGAGCGAGACGGCCTCGTCGATCGCCACCTCGTCGGGGATGTCGTCGCGATGGCGAAGTTCGAACAGGGCCACGCGCAGGATGCTCTTCTCCAGGGCGGCGATGCGGTTGAGGTCCCAGCCGCGAGCGAGCGCCGCGATCTCGGTGTCGAGCTCCTCGCGATGGGATTCGACGCCCTCCACCAGCTCGCGGCTGAACGGCGCGGCGTCGTCGAGGGCCTCGTCGGTCGACCGGCCGGTCACCTCCTCCTGGTAGAGCGCGAAGACTGCGGCGCGGCGCTGGTCGGAGCGACGCATGACGGCCGGGCCGCCCTCAGGCTCGCGAGACGTATTCGCCGGAGCGGGTGTCCACGCGCACGCGATCGCCTTCGTTGACGAACAGCGGTACCTCGACCCGCACGCCCGACTCCAGCATCGCGGGCTTGGTGCCGCCACCCGACGCGGTGTCTCCCTTGACCCCCGGGGACGTCTCCGTGACGGCCATCTCGACCGCGCTTGGCACCTGCACTCCGGCGGGCCGCTCATCGACGAACAGCACCTCGACCTCCGAGTTCGGCACGACCCACTGCATCGACTCGCCGGCGGTCTCACGTCCGACTTCGAGCTGCGAGTAGTCGGAGTTGTCCATGAACACGGCCATTTCGCCGGAGTCGTAGAGGTACTGCATGCGCCGCGTCTCGGTACGAACGGGCCGGAACTTCTCCCCCGCCCTGAAGGTCTTGTCGATGACGCTGCTGTCGTCCATCTTGCGCAGCTTCGTCCGGACGAACGCGCCGCCCTTCCCGGGCTTGACGTGCTGGAACTCCATGATCCGGTAGATCGTCCCGTCCACCTCGATATGGGTTCCGTTCTTGAACTGATTGGTGCTGATCACGGCCGCTGAGGGTAGCGGCCGGACCCTGCCCTCGAAGGCGCGCGTTCTTGCTGGGAGAGGGTCATCCGCTAGGGTCATTGCCGAGGGAGTGACGTAGATGAAACTCCGGACGTCCGGGGGGACGCCCGGGGAGACATTCTCGGAACACACATGGAGGACCATCAAGTGCCAAGGACGCGGCAGCGCTCCCATTCATTCCGGCCTCGACTTCTGAAGGGTCTGGTCGCGACGGCGGTTGCGGCCGTCGGCTTCGGCGCACTCGCGAGCTTCGCGAGCGCCGGCACCGCCACTGCCCCGCGGGGGCCGAGCGGGCTCGCCTTCTACAACCCGCCGAGCAACCTGCCCTCAGGTCCTCATGGAACCTTGATCTGGCAGCGGCCCGCCGGCGGGCTCGTGCCACTGACGAGCGCCGCCCAGACGAAGCTCGTGCTCTACACCTCCCGCACGCCGCAGGGCGCCGAGGACGCCGTTTCCGGCTCGGTCAGCATCCCCAAGGGCAAGCCCCCGAAGGGCGGCTGGCCGGTCATCACGTACGCCCACGGCACCACGGGCAGCGCTGACATCTGCGCGCCCTCGCGAGTTCACAACGGCGCTCCCGCCGAGAGCCTCATCACATATGTCGACCCCGAGCTCAATGCCTGGGTCAACGCCGGCTACGCGGTCGTTCGCACCGATTACCAGGGGCTCGGCACTCCGGGGCCGCACCCGTACCTCATCGGCAAGTCCGAGGGCAGAAGTGTCCTCGACATCGTGCGCGCGGCGCGGGACGTGTTCCCTGGGATTGGCAAGCGGTTCCTGATCGCCGGCCACTCGCAGGGCGGCCAGTCGGCGCTGTTCGCGGCCGGCGAGGCGGCGAGCTGGACGCCGAACTTGACCCTGAAGGGCACCGTGTCCTACGCCCCGGCATCGCACCTGCTGACGCAGGCGAAGGCTCTGCCGGCACTCACGACCCCGAGCTCACTGACGGCCCTCGCCACGATGATCGTTCAGGGCACCACGACGGCCTCGTCCAACGTGGACCCGAACAAGCTGCTCTCGCCGCAGGTCAAGCAGTTCTATCCGCTGCTGGATCAGACCTGCCTCCCGCAGCTGGCACAGACGCGGCGACTCGGAGGCATCGCCCCCGCGGACATGCTCACCGGGGCGAACAAGGCGCCGATCTACCGGGTGCTCGACGCCGAGAACCCCGACGTCACCACAAACGCGCCGGTGTTCCTCGCACAGGGAACCGCCGACACGACCGTGTTCCCGCAGTTCACAACCTCGCTGAGCCACGAGCTCAAGGCGCTGGGCGACCAGGTCCGCTACCAGCAGTTCCACGGCGTGGACCACGGCGGCATCGTCGCGGCGGCGGAGCCCGACGTCCTGCCGTGGCTAGAGCAGCGTCTCCCGCCGGGCAGCTGAGCGGCGCACCCGCGGCCCGGATGCGCGCCAGCGTCTGACCGGGCCTAGCGACCGCCTGATCCCACGTAACTCGGATCAGGCGGTCGCCGTACGCCTCGAGCAGCGCCTGCCGCTCGGCGTCGTCCTTGCGAGCGATTGGGTTGTCGTGCCAGGCACCGACTGTCGGCTTCCACCGGTGGTCAATGGCGGATCGATCGCGGGCTCCCACGCCTTCCGGAGGTTGCCCTCGGTGCTGTCGTTGGACAAGACCGGGACGTGACAGATCTCGGCCGGGTGTGTGCCCGGGGCCTGGATATCCTCAACGCTGTGGATACGCAGTCCAGGCGGCATTCGGTCGAGGCGGTGCGGCATCAGCTCCGGCCGCTGTTCGACCAGGTCGTGGTCAAGGAGCTCGATTCCGACCGGATGCGGCGGTCCGGGCTCGTCGTCCCGGCCGGAACGCACGATCCGCCGCCTCAGCAGGGGATCGTGCTCGCCGTCGGGCCCGGGCTCGACTGGTGGGAGCAGGCCGGCGTCGAGATGCCGGTGCAGCCCGGTGATCACGTCGTCTTTCCCGCGTCGGCCGGCGTCTGGGTCGAGGTCGACGAGGAGCGGCTGCTCGTGTGCCGGGTGGTCGAGCTCCTCGGCATCCTCGAGTCCGCCGGTCCCGAGCCCGAAGAGGGCTGACGCCGCCACCCAAGGGCGCCGCTGATGGCAACGGCAACGGGAACGCGGGCCCCGCGGCTCTCCACCGTTCGCAGGGAGGGCGAGCGTGTCACGCCGCTCGAGCTCTTCTTCGACCTCGTCTTCGTCCTCGCGATCACCCAGTGCACGGCGCTGATGTCCCAGCATCCCACGTGGAGTGGCCTCGCTCAGGGGGTCCTGGTGCTGGCCGTGTTGTGGTGGTCATGGACCGGCTATACGTGGCTGACGAGCGTGGTGGACCCCGAGGAGGGAGCGGTCAGGATCGCGATGTTCGCCGCGATGGCGGCGTTTCTCGTCGTCTCGATCGCCGTCCCCAAGGCGTTCGGCGACCTGGCGCTCGAGTTCGCAATCGCATACGGGGCGGTGCGCGCGGCGCACATCGCGCTCTTCGTCCTGGCAAGCCGCGATGACCCCGGCCTCCGCCACTCGGTCGGTGCCCTCGCCGTGAGCACCGCGATCGGCGTCGGCCTGCTGGTCGGCGCGTCCTTTCTGGACGGCCTCGCGCAGGGCGGTCTATGGGTCCTCGCGCTGGCACTCGACATGGGCGGGCCGTTCTTCTTCGGCGCCGAGGGCTGGAAACTCGTGCCGGGCCACTACGCCGAGCGCCACGGGCTGATCATCATCATCGCCCTCGGCGAGTCCATCGTCGCGATCGGCGTCGGCGCCCATGCACACCTTGACTGGGGAATCGCCGCTGCTGCGGTACTCGGGATCGCCGTGTCCGCCGCCCTCTGGTGGATGTACTTCGACATCGTCGCCATCGTGTCCAGACGGCGGCTCATCGACACCCCGGAGGGCCGCGTGCGCAACGAGCTCGCACGCGATTCCTACTCCTACATCCACTTCCCGATGGTGGCGGGCATCATCCTGATGGCCTTCGGCCTGAAGACGACCCTCAGCCACGTCTCCGACCCACTCCACACAGTGCCGGCGTTCGCGTTACTCGGCGGAATCTCCATCTACTTGCTCGGTCTGGTGGCCTTTCGCTACCGCCACGTGCACACGATCAACCGCCAGCGCCTGCTCATGGCGGTGCTGCTACTCGCACTCCTGCCGCTGGCGACGAGCATCCCCGCCATCGCCACTCTCTCCATTGTCGTTGTGCTCCTCGCCAGCATGATCGCCTACGAGACGCGCAGTTACGGGGAGGGCCGGTTCCGGGCCAGGCACCCGGACCTGACACCCGAGAGCCACGCCGGCTAGCTGCACCGTTAGCTTTCGCCCCCGATGGAGGAGCCTCGAGACGAGGAGGGCTGGGAGCCGGAGGTCGCCGAGCTCCGGCGCCGCGAGGAGCTCGCCAAGCGGATGGGCGGCGCCGAGCGCGTCGAGCGCCAGCGCGCGACCGGGCGCCTGAACGTTCGCGAGCGCATCGACCGCCTCTTCGACCCCGGCACCTTCCATGAGACCGGCGCCCTCGCCGGCAAGGGGACCTACGACGACGAGGGTGAGCTCACCGACTTCCAGCCCGCCAACGTCGTCATCGGTCAGGGCCGGATCGAGGGGCGCCGGGCGATCCTCCAGGGCGACGACTTCACCGTCCGCGGCGGCGCCGCCGACGCAGCCATCTGGCAGAAGGCCATCTACGCCGAGCGCATGGCGCACGACCTGCGCCTACCCCTGATCCGGCTCGTCGACGGGACCGGCGGCGGTGGCAGCGTCAAGACACTCGAGCAGATGGGCTTCACCTACGTGCCGCCGCTTCCGGGCTTCGACCTCGTGGGGCAGAACCACGCGATCGTGCCGGTTCTGGCCGCTGCGCTCGGTCCCGTCGCCGGGCTGGGCGCCGCCCGGGTCGTCGCCTCGCACTTCTCGGTGATAGTCCGTGGCACCGCCCAGCTCTTCGTTGCAGGCCCCCCGGTGGTCGCGGCGTCCATGGGCGAATCGCCCGACAAGGAGGAGCTGGGCGGGGCCCGCACGCAGACCAAGGCGGGTGCGGTGGACAACGAGGCCGAGGACGAGGAGGACGCGTTCGAGCAGCTCCGCCGCTTCCTCTCCTACCTGCCGGACAACGTCTGGGAGGCGCCTCCCGTCCTGTCCCCCACCGACCCGCCCGACCGGCGCGAGGAGGAGCTCATCGGGATCGTCCCGCACGACCCGCGACGCCCGTACAGGATGCGGCGCATCCTCGATGGGGTCCTCGACCGCGGCTCGATATTCGAGATCGGCACCCGCTTCGGCCCGTCGCTGATCACCGCGCTCGCCAGGCTGGACGGGCGCCCGGTCGGCGTCCTCGCCTCCGACCCCAATCATTACGCCGGCAGCCTGACCGCGGACGCCTCCGAGAAGCTCGCCCGCTTCGTCGACCTCTGCGACCAGTTCCACCTGCCGCTCGCCAACTTCGTCGATCAGCCGGGCTTCCTGATCGGTACCAACGCCGAGCGCGCCGGCACGATCCGCCGCGGCGCCCGGGCCCTCTACGCCGTTCACCAGGCGACCGTGCCGTGGGTCTCGGTGCTGGTGCGGAAGGTCTACGGAGTGGCGGGCGCCGGCCACGGCGACGGCTCGCGGCTCAACCTCCGCTATGCCTGGCCCTCGGGCGACTGGGGCTCGCTGCCGATCGCCGGGGGCCTGGAGGCCGCCTACCGGCGCGAGCTCGAGGCCGCCGAGGATCCCAAGGAGCTCCGCGACGAGATCGAGGCGCGCCTCAACGCCGTGCGCTCCCCCTTCCGGACCGCCGAGCGCTTCTCGGTCGAGGAGATCATCGACCCGCGCGACACACGGCCGCTGCTATGCGACTGGGCCGCCCGCGCTCACGAGCTGGTCCGGTACGAGCTCAACGCGGGGCCGAAGTCGCGCGGTCCCCGGCCCTAGACGCCGGGATAGGCTGCGGCGCGTGCCGGAGCGGACGATCATCTTCTTTCCCGAGGGCGCGTTCGGGCCGACCAACAACTGCGTCGGAATTGGCGAGGTCCTGCGCGAGCGCGGACACCGGGTCGTGTTCGTGATCGAGGAGTCGTTCGCCGGCACGCTCTACGAAAAGGGGTTCGAGGAGCGGCTGATGCGGCTCGGCCCGCCGCCGGAGCAGGAGGAGGAGCCGGGCCAGTTCTGGAAGGACTTCATCCGCGACACGGCGCCGGTCTTCCGCAAGAGCACGTTTGAGCAACTCGACGAGTTCATGGCGCCCACCTGGGAGGCGCTGCTCGACGGCGCCCGGTACGTCGACGACCGCCTGGTCGAGATCTTTGGCGAGGTCGAGCCCGACGCCATCGTCGAGGACAACGTCTGCGCGTTCCCCGCTCTTCCGGCGAGTGGCCGCCCCTGGGTGCGAATCGCCTCCTGCAATCCGCTCGAGCTGAAGGACCCGGAGCTCCCCCCTCCCTACTCCGGGCTGCCCCTCGACGAGCGCTCCGAGTGGGACGCGTTCCGCGCGGAGTACTCGCGCGCGATCGCCGGCATGCGCTCGGACTTCGACGACTTCTGCCGGGAGCGCGGGGCGCCCCCGCTCTCCGAGGGCGAGCTGATCCACCGCTCGGACTGGCTCAACCTCTACCTGTATCCGCGCGAGCTCGACTACCCTCGCTCCGCGCCCCTACACCCCACCTGGCACAACCTCGAGTCGAGCGTCCGTGGCAGCGACGCGCCGTGGGCCGTGCCGGAGGCGATCGCGGACGGCGACGGCGCCCTGATCTACCTGAGCCTCGGCTCGCTGGGGTCGGCCGACGTCCCGCTGATGGAGCGCCTGGTCGACTCGCTCGCGAAGACCCCGCATCGCTACGTCGTCTCGAAGGGCCCACAGCACGACGCCTACGAGCTCGCCCCGAACATGGTGGGCGAGGAGTTCCTGCCGCAGGTTTCGGTCCTCCCCCATGTGGACCTCGTCATCACCCACGGAGGCAACAACACCGTCACCGAGTGCATGCACCACGGCAAGCCGATGGTGCTCCTGCCGATCTTCTGGGACCAGCACGACAACGCGCAGCGAGTTCACGAGACCGGGTTCGGGGAGCGGCTCCCGACATATTCGTTCACCGACGAGGAGATATCACGGGCCATCGACGGCCTGCTCGGCGAGGACGCTTTGCACGCCAAGCTCGGCGAGATCTCAAAGCGGCTCCAGGCTAACCCCGGCAACGTCCGAGCTGCCGACCTGATCGAGCGCCTGGCCGAGACCGGGGAGCCCGTCACGGACTGAGGTCGGGCCGCGCCACTCTGCATACGGCGGACCTACACTCAATGAGGGCGATGGACGCTCCGAGTCCACATCGCATCGACGCGGCAACGATCGCCGTCGTCGGCGCGGAGATCGTCGCCTCGGTGGCGGTCGTCACCGGCGTCGTCGCCCTCCTCGACGAGGTCGCGCCGGTCACCGGGCTCGGCATCCTCTACATCCTCGCCGTCCTCTTCATCGCCGTTCGCCGCGGTCAGGTCGCTGCGCTGGCCACCTCCGTCTTGAGCGTCCTGGCGCTCAACTTCTTCTTCATCGAGCCCCGCTACCGGCTGACGATCGCCGACTCGCACAACGTCGTCGCCCTCGGAGTCTTCCTCGTGGTGGCCCTGGTGGTGGGACGCCTCGCGGCCACCGCGCGCACGCAGACCGCTGAGGCCGAACGCCGCGCGCTGCTGGCCTCCGCCCGCGAGCGAGAGGCGATGATTTTGGCGCAGGCGGCCTCCTCATTCCTCGCGGGCGAGAACGTCGCTACACAGCTCGAGGGGCTGGCCGATCGCGACGGTTCAACCGGCCCTCCCGCGTTTCGCGCCGGGCTCACCGCCGCGCCGGACACCCAACCCGCCGAGCTCGCGGTGCGGATCCCGGCCACGCGCCCGGGATGGCTCTACGGGAGACCTGACGCCGGCTGGGACCTAGCCAGCCTCGAGCGCCTGGCGCAGGCGCTGGCTCGCCTCATCGATCTCGCCCGCGAGCGCGAGCTCCTGGCCGAGCGCTCGGCGGCGGCGGAGGCGGCCCGGCGTGCCGATGCGACGAAGACCGCGCTGCTCCACGCGATCTCCCACGATCTCCGCTCGCCGCTGACGGCGATCACCACCGCCGCGAGCGGACTCCGCCAGGAAGGCCTCTCGGCCGACGACCACGACGGGCTCCTCGAGGCGATCGAGGCCGAGTCCGCTCGCCTCGCCCGCATGGTCGACGACCTGCTCGACCTGTCGCGGATCGAGGCCGGCGCGGTCAACCCGCGCACGGACTGGGCCGATCTCGCCGACGCGGTGGGCCGTGCCGCGGAGCAGGTCGAGCAGCGGTTTGGGACGCATCGGATCGAGCTGGACCTCCCCGCCGACCTGCCGCTGGTCCGCGCCGATGTCGCCCAGCTCGAGCGCGTGTTCTCCAACCTGCTCGAAAACGCCGTGAAGTTCTCCCCCGACGGCGCCGCCGTTCGGGTGAGCGGCGGCCCGGGGGGCGGAAGGGTCACGGTTCGCGTGACGGACTCCGGGCCCGGCATCCCAACGTCCAGGCGCAGTGAGATCTTCGAGCCGTTCGTCCGCGGCACGGGCCCCAGCCAGGGATCGGGACTGGGCCTCGCCATATGCCGGGGGCTGGTCGAGGCGAACGGCGGCGAGATCAGCCTGCAGGGCGCAGCGAGCAGAGGCAGCACCTTCGCCGTGAGCTTCCCACTGGTAGCCCAGCCCGTGGAGGCGCGGTGAGCAGCGACGGCCAGCGCGTGCTGGTCGTAGACGACGAGCCGCAGATCGTCCGCGCGCTCAAGGTGATCCTGCGGGGCGCCGGCTATGTGACCCAGCAGGCCGAGACGAAGCAAGAGGCGCTCGACGCCGTGGCCGTCCGCCCTCCGGACGCGATGGTGCTCGACCTGATCCTCCCCGACGGCTCCGGGGTCGACGTCTGCAAGGAGATCCGCCGCTGGAGCGGCCTGCCGATCATCGTGCTCTCCGCGGTTGGGGACGAGCGCGAGAAGGTCCGCGCCCTCGATGCCGGCGCGGACGACTACATAACAAAACCGTTCGGGACCGACGAGCTGCTCGCCCGCCTACGCGCGGCGCTCCGTCGCGTGACCGAGGAGAGCGAGCCGCGAATCGAGATCGGCGACGTGGAGATCGACCTCGAGGCTCGCCAGATCACGAGCGGCGGTGAGCCGGTCCACCTCACCCCGATCGAGTTCGACCTCCTTCGCGTGCTGGCCACCCACCGCGGCAAGCTGGTGACCCACCGCCAACTGCTCCACGAGGTCTGGGGCCCCGGATTCGAGAACGAGACCCACTACCTGCGGGTCCACGTCGCGCACATCCGCTCGAAGATCGAGCCGGATCCGTCGCGGCCGCGTTACCTGATAACCGAGCCGGGGGTCGGCTACCGGCTGCGTGACAGCTGACCAGCGTCCGGCGCGCGCCGTCCCCGATCAGAGCGCGACCTGCGATCCGATGATCACGGTGCTCTCCCGTGGCAGCCGGAACGCCTCGATCGGGCTCGCCGCGTTGCGGGCCATCGCGATGAAGAGCCGCTTGCGCCAGTAGGTGAGCGGCGGTGCGTCGGTCGGCGCGATGGTGATGCGCGAGAGGAAGTACTTGGCGTTCTCGAGGTCCAGGTTGCGCTCCAACGCGCCCTGCTTGCGACAGAGCCTGAGAGCCGCCGGGACGTTCATCTTCTCCTGGTAGCCGACTCTGATCGACACGTGCCAGACCGTGAACCGGCCGCCGAGCTTCTCGACCGTGAACCGCTCATCGTCTTCGACCTGGGGGACGCTGACCTGGTCGACCGAGACCAGCAGGACCCGCTCGTGGAAGGTGTTCGTGTACTCGACCTCCGCCCGGAGCGCCAGCGGCGTGGTCTCCCTCGACGGGCTGAGGAAGACGGCGACGCCGGGCACCCGGATCAGGGGAGGCTCCTTGGCCGGAAGGCCTTCGAGGAACTCTGCAAGGGAACCCTCCTTCGCCTTGCGGTTTCGGCTCACCACCACCTGTCCTCGCTTCCAGTTGACCATCACGAGCGACAGGACCGTCGCAATCGCCAGCGACAGCCACGCACCGTGCTCGACCTTCGCGATGTTGGCGCTGAAGAACGCGAGCTCGACGGTCAGGAAGAGGGTGCCGACGAGAACGAGCTTCCACTTCGCGGTGCCCCAGAGGAGGCGCGCGACGGCCAGGAAGAGCACCGTATTGAGGACGAAGGTCGCCGTGACCGCGACGCCGTAGATGTCACCGAGCCGGTCCGCCGACTGGAAGACGAGCGTCAGCGCGACGACGCCGACGCACAGTGCCCAGTTGATGATCGGGACGTAGATCTGGCCTTCGACCTTCGACGGGTGGCGGATCGTGAGCCGCGGGAGGAAGCCGAGCTGCATGGCCTGCCGCGCGACCGAGAACGAGCCCGAGATCGCCGCCTGCGACGCGATGATGGTCGCCGCGGTCGCCAGGAAGAGCATCGGATACTGGGCCCAGCCCGGGACCATGAGGTAGAAGGGGTTCGCGGCGGCGCTCGGATCGTGGAGGATCAGAACGCCCTGCCCCAGGTAGTTGAGCATCAGAGCGGGCAGCGCGACCGCGAACCAGCCCATCCGGATGGGCGCGGCGCCGAAGTGGCCTCGATCGGCGTACAGGGCCTCGGCGCCGGTCACCGCGAGCACCACACCGCCGAGAGCCAGGTAGCCGGCAACGCCGTTGTTGAGCAGGAACTGCGTGCCCCAGGTGGGCGACAGCGCCTGGAGGACCGCCGGGTCCTTTGCGACCTGGCTGAGCCCCAGGAGCCCGATCGCGCCGAACCAGACGAGGATCACCGGCCCGAACAGCCATCCGATCGCCCCGGACCCGCGTCGCTGGAGGAAGAACAGAGCGACGAGGATTCCGACCGATAGGGGAACCACTAAATGGGAGAGGCCGGGCGCCGCCACCTTGAGGCCCTGGAGCGACCCCAGGACCGAGATCGAGGGCGTGATGATCCCGTCGCCGAAGAACAGCGCGGCGCCGAAGATCCCCAGGGTCACGAGGGCCACGCCGTGCACCACCCGGTTTCGCTGCAGCAGCGCTGCCAGCGCCATGATTCCGCCGTCGCCGCGGTTGTGGGCGCGCATGATGAACCCGGCGTACTTGATCGAGACGACGATCATCAGCGCCCAGAAGATCAGCGAGACGACCCCGTAGACCCCGGCCACGGTCGCCGTCGCGGCCGCCCTGTGACTAGTGAAAATCACCTGCTCCGTGTAGAGCGGGCTGGTGCCGATGTCCCCGTACACGACGCCGAGAGCCCCGAGCGCCAGCACGGCCTTGCCGGCGTGCGCGATGACGTCGCGATCGGGCTCCTTGAGAGCCTCGAAGCGCCGCTTGACAGCCTCCGCGGCCTCCTCCCTGGGGTCGGGATCGGGCGGGACCCAGTGGCCGACCTTGTGCGCCGCCTCGTGCAGAACCAACTTGTCCGCCCGAGTGGATGGCGTGGTGCTCATGCCGGCCTCAACGCCTCCAGGACTCCAAAGGACTCCCGCCACAGGCGCTCGCCCTTGGACGATCCGTGCTCCTCCAACTCGTAGAGAGGGCTCCCGGGATCGGTGAGCAGCCGCCAGCCAAGGGCCACACCCCTGGGCTCGACGTCCTCCGGCGAGCGCAGGAGGAGGATGACGTCCGTCAGGAGGGGGCTTGCGACGCTCACCGCCCGGCGGTCGACCGGTGCCTTGCTGCTGGTCGCCTGGGAGCGCGACGGTGGCGCGACGACTTCCTCGAGTCGCGCAGCTAGGCGCCGACGCCGGCGCGCCTCGACCAGCTGGGCCTCGCGCAGCGCAAGGGCGGGATCCCCGGGTCGGCGGTCGCCGCGAGCGATCGCCGCGTCAAGGCCCGGACGGCGAACCCAGGTGCTGAGGCGAAGGAGGACGTTCGAGGGAGTGTGCGACCGAACGCTCCGGGTAGAGAGTCTGGGAGCGCGTCCGCCGATTGCGACGGGATTGGGCATACGACCATCTTGGGTCGCCCCGCGTTAAGGCAGCGCGGAGAATTACGCGGTGTCCGTATAGGTTTCGTAAAGAGATGAGCGAGACGCCACAGCTACTGAGCGACCTTCTCGGTGCCCCGGGGCCCTCCGGCTATGAGGGCCCCGCGAACGACGTCTGGCGCGATGCCGCATCGTTCGCGGACGTGAGCACGAGCGACGCGCTCGGCTCCTCCGTCGCGAGGATCGGCGATGCCGACGCAAAGCCACTCTTCGCGATCGTCGGCCACATCGACGAGATCGGCCTCGTCGTCACTCACGTGGACGAGAAGGGCTTTCTGTACTTCGCGCCGATCGGCGGCTGGGACCCTCAGATCCTGCTCGGCCAGCGCGTGCGCATACAGACCAAGGACGGCCCCGTCAGCGGGGTCATCGGGCGCAAGCCCATCCACCTCCTGCGCGACGAGCAGCGCAAGAAGGTCGCGGAGCTACGAGACATGCACATCGACATCGGCGCCGCCGACGACGACGAGGCGCTCGAGCGCGTCCGCATCGGAGACTCCGCTGTGATCGCGGCCGACCCGCTC